>Ga0172380_10006319_pt1 | contig 13826 bp, 8 predicted proteins | sample Leawe162metaG_FD_119747 | JGI IMG/M metagenome (GOLD analysis project Ga0172380, IMG submission 119747) | Leachate microbial communities from a municipal landfill in Southern Ontario, Canada - Leachate well 162 metaG | ecosystem: Engineered > Solid waste > Landfill > Unclassified | place... | reverse complement strand
TGCTCTACGCCATCCGAGAGATGGACACCGTCAAGAAGATCGACATCGTACCCGTCAGCGAGAAGATGACGGTGATCCACGGCACCATGAAGTGGATCAAGGGCATCGGTGGCCTGTGTGCCGGTGTCTTCACTCTCGACAACTTCGACTTTGCGAAGGGCTTCATCGACCGCATCGGCGAAACCACGCCGCGCTGGCTTCTGGTCCTCCTACTGATCAGTGCCATGTACGTCGTTCTGAAGTACCTGGAGAGCAAGATGTTCGACGACTACAAGGCTGGTCGTTGGACCCCATCCGGGGAGGCGGAAGATGCCGTGGACGATCCTGGCCTCGCTGTTGAGCGGGCCGATAATCGAGATGGTCGTGAGGCTGATCTCGAAGCAGCAAGAGCTGAAGTTGAGCCAGCAGTCGCTCCAGGCGGAAGTCGAGAAGGAGCTGATGTCGCTCCTGAAGTCGTCCCTGCCTGAAGCGAGCAAGATCATCCAAGCGGAGATGCAGAGCGAAGACTGGATAGCGCGGAACTGGAGGCCCCTTGCGGCCATCGGGTTCGTGTTCACTATCCTGTTCTTCGCCCTAATCGAGCCGGTGATGGTCTCCTGGCTCGGCGTGCCGATGGTGAAGCCTGACAACAAAGTGCTGGAGTGGACGTACCAGCTCGCCACCGTTTGCGTCGGCGGGTACGTGGTCGGCCGCTCTCTGGAGAAGATCGTGGATAGGGTGATGGGACGACGATGACTGTAGACCTCAACATCGGGAACGTCATGTTCTCCGTCATCCTCGCACTTATCGGCGTGATCTGGCACTGGGTGCGAGGTGAGCTGTACTCTCTCAACCGAGACATACGAGCCGGGCAAGCTGACGCCCGTCGTCTGGAGCTGGAGATTGCGAACCGCTACTCCACGAAGGACGAGCTGAAGGCCCTGGAGGGCATCGTCAACGATCTCGCCGCCTCTACGAACCGGCTGATCACACGGCTGGAAGTCCTGGTGGCGAGTGAAGAAAAAGAGCAGCAGCGCAGCGCGCCCAACCGCCGTCGCCGCTGATCTAACGAGACGAGCGCGGCTTTCCCTTTGGCGCGCTCCCCGCCCACAGCGTTGTCCTACGCGCTCAGCCGCCCCCACCTTTCTCCGGGGCTGGCTGTGCACGTACTGCTGTGGGCGGGTTACATTTGGAGTGTACACCCGATGGCAAACACATCCGCGCCTCTTTCTGAAGTCGCTGTATGCTCTATGGCGGCGTCGATGCTGGACGAGTTCCGGCTTGTCGATCTCGACCAGAACGACCCCATGTCCCGCTTCTTCGCCCGCGAGTTTGGGCAAGTCCGCGACGAGGTCATTCAGCTCTATCCCTGGCACGTCTTCAGTAAGCGGGCGAAGCTGCCTGCGTTGAGCGACGAGCCTGCGTTCGGCTGGGACTTCGCCTACAACTTACCCTCCGACTGCATCCGTTTGCTGCCGCTGCGTGTCGATGGAGCCTTCAATGGCCCGGCCGTCGCGCACGAGGTCGAGGCCCGACAGGTACTCACCAACGCCTCTGGCCCGCTCCCTGTCCGGTATCTGTTCCGACAGACCAACATGGCGAAGTGGCCTCCCCTGACGGCCCGCGTTCTTGCGGCTCGCCTCGCTCGGTACGCTGCTACTCGCGTCACGGGCAAGGAAAGCTACTTCAGCAAGACGGATGCCGAGTTCAAAGCATCCATGTTCGAAGCGATGCAGTCGGACTCCCTGGAGCGCGGCACCGTCGAAACTTACACAGACGGAGAGGACGCCTTCTCTGTGCGTGGTCTGACGAGGTACTGATGGGCCAACACATCCTGAAGGTCACGGGCACCCGAGGCGAGATTTCTCCCCTCGCGCACGCCCGCCGCGACACTGAGATATTCCAGGCCGGTATGGCTCGGCTCCGCAACTGGTTCGTGCTGAAGGAGGGCGGCTTTCGTCGTCGTTCCGGAACGCGATACGCGGGAGCTGCCAAGTACACAGACCGGGACTTCCGTCTGATCGACTTCGTGTATTCGTCCGACCAGTCCTATGCGCTGGAGTTCGGCGACGAGTACGTGCGGTTCTGGACGGAGAGCGGACAGGTGCTCGACACTGGCGTCCCCTACGAGATCGCCAGCCCCTACGCAGAGGAGGACTTGCCGAACCTGTCGTGGGTGCAGTCGAAGGACGTTGTGTACATCGCCTTCCGCAGCCAGACGGTGAAGCCTAAGAAGCTCATCCGCACCGGACCCACTGACTGGTCCTTTGCGGACGTCGTGTTTAGGGACGGCCCCTACCTGTCCGTCAACGACGTGCCCAACAAGGTGACGCCCAACACGGCCCCCGTCACTGGCGCAACCTCGACCCTGACGTTCGAGAACACGGACAACATCAACGGCGGCGTGGGCTTCGTCTCGACGGATGAAGACCGCCTGTTCCGCGTCCAGTTCGACGGCAAGTGGAGCTGGGGCGTCATCACGACCGTCACCGACGACGACGAGATCGTTGTGACCTGGAGCGACGGACAGGGAGGAACCACGCCGTCCCTCACTTGGCGGCTCGGGGCATTCTCCGACACGACCGGCTATCCCGGTGCGGTGTCGTTCTTCCAGGGCCGCGTCGTCTGGTCCGATACGCCGTCTAATCCGACTTATGGCGGCTACTCGTACTCGGGCATCCCGGAGACGTTCAGCCCAACCGAAGTCGACGGCACTGTGACGGACGCGAGCGGCGGGCACTTCGACATCATCGCCGGAGACCGTATTCTGTGGATGCAGGAGGCCCCGCGCCTACAGATCGGAACGCCTCTGGCAATCCGCTCCCTCGGCCCGCAGGACACCTCGGCCACGTTCGGACCCCGGAACATCTCCCAAAGGCTGGAGATCAACGAGGGCGTGTCCAAGGTGCGACCGGCAATCGTCGGGCCGTCCACGGTACATTGCAGCGAGTTCGGTCGGTCCATCAACGACCTGTTCTACGACACGGACAGCAACTTCCTCGCCAACCCTGAGATGTCCGTCGCCTCAGAGCATTTGTTCGACGCGGGTGTCCGGTACTTGACCTTCCAGCGGCAGCCCTATCGCCGGTTGGTCGCGGTTATGAATGACGGCACCCTCGTCGCATCCACTGTGGATCGGTACGAGAAGGTGTCGGGCTTCAGCGCCCATGACGTCGGCGGTGTCGTCCTTACTGCACAGTCCGTACCCGGCACGACTAAGCACACCCTTTGGCTCGGCGTGCGTCGGACCATCAACGGCGTCCAGAAGCAGTTCATTGAAACGCTTGACGCCGACTTCCTCCGCAACTCCATCGCCAACGCCTTCTTCGTCGATTGCGGGGGCACCTACTCGGGTACGGCCACCAATACCGTCACCGGCATTACATGGCTTCCGAACACGGAGGTCGACATCTTGGCGGACGGCCGAGTTCTTCCGAGGGCCACCGTATCGGCAGGGGGCGTGCTCACCCTCCCGAACGGGAAGACGGCCACGAAGGTCAACTTTGGCCTACCCATTGAGGACGCGGGCGGGACACTGCTCCGGCCTCCCACTGATACGGGTTCGGGAGCAAGCCTAGGTCAGAAGATCAAGGTCGTGTCGGTCGACGTCGATCTGTACGAGACCAAGGACTTGTCCTTCGTATCCGACACGGACCAAGTGGACAGGCTCGTCGAGCGTCCCGCCTCTAAGCGCGATACCGCATTGAAGGAGGGAATGCACCGGCTGCTGATCGACGGTTCGTGGACCGGCGAGGGTGCCGTGTCGTTCCTGGCTACCAAGCCGACCCCGGCAACCATCCGTGCGATCAACTTGCACATCCAGACGGAGGGCTAAGGCATGTGCATTGATCCAGTCACGGCAACGGTGGTCGGCACTGCGATCACGTCTGGCGGAACCCTGATGTCTGGCATCTCTGCCAACAAGACGGGACAGGCCAATCAGAAGGCGCTCGAAAGCCAAGCGGACCTCCGCGAGCAGAAGGGCGTCTACGACGAGGAGCAGGCCCGGAACCGCTACACTCGTTCTCGCGGCACGACCATCGCGCGGATGGCGGGTAGCGGCCTCGACCTGACGACCTTTATCGACGTGCTCAACGACGACGCTGCCGAGGCTGCCACAGAGCGCAAGGCCATTCGGTTCGGTGCCCAAGTCGACGCCGCCAACATCCGCTTCAAGGGCGCGAGTTCGGCTGCGGAGGGCAAGGGCGCACTCGTCGGGTCCGTCTTCTCGGCCGCTGGTACGGCGTTCGCTGGATACGGCAAGGCAACCGCCATGCGCGCCAAGTCGTCGAACAACGTCAGCCCAACCTACTCCTCGGGGGAATGAATGCTTAGGCCGTATGTCAATCAGCAGCCGTTCGATACGGGCTCGGATACGTTCTCCCTCGCCCCCGACGTTGGTGCTCGGGTTGCCAGCGGCTTCGCAAAGCTCGGCGACGGCATCCAGCAGGGGGCGACTGCGCTCGCGCGAGCAGACCTCCAAATCCAGTCCAAGAACGAGGCCATCGCCAAGCGAGACGGGGCGTACCGAGACGAGGTGGAGTACATCCGTCTCGGTGATCGGCTGCAACAGTACTCGACCGAGATGCGGGACAAGGTCGGGGATGACGCGGCCGGATACGCCCGGAAGATCGAGGAGTACGCCCGCGAGCAGGAAACCGAGCTGGCTCAGTCCGGTCGTCTGTCCTCGGGTGACGATGCCAAGCACGGCCTGATGTTCGAGAGGCTGCGCAGTCGGGCCGTGGGCGTCGCTGCCACCTACGAGTTCGAGCAGCGGTATAAGTTCCGCGCCGCGATGAACGACGATCAGCTCACCAACATCACGTCCGAGGTAGCCCTTACCGGCGCTGCGGGACTGCAAGGTGCGCTGGAGGAGTGGCGGGGCTTCAACTCTCGAACCGAGGGCGACACCCGCATTGGTCGCACGTTCCTGGCGCTGGGAGAGAAGCGGATCAAGCGCGCTGCCCTGGAGGCCGAGGCCCTTCGTCGGGGTCCGGAGTACATGGCGGCGATCCAGGGCGTGGCGAGCGAGACCCCGAGCGCCTTTACGCCTAACCCGCTCGTCAACGCCGTTCTCAAGCACGCCCCCGCGAACGGTCTCGACCCCCACATGATGGCAGCCATCGGCCATATCGAGAGCAGGCTGGACACGAACCACGATGGTCCGCGTCTCAAGCCCGGCTCCCCTCGCGCGCTCGGCCGTAAGGGTGCCACGCATATGTCTTCGGCCGAGGGCGGCTGGCAGGCTTTGGACGAGGTCGCGGGACGTCTCGGGATCAAGAATAAGTTCGATCCGGAGGAGTCCACTGCCGCCATCGCCAAGGAGTTCGCCAGATACCAGGGCAAGCTCAAGGCTTCTGGCTTCAAGGCGACGGACGGCCAGACCTACATGATGTGGAACGTCGGTGAGGGTGTCGCTCAGCGCATCCTGACCGCCAACCCGAACACGCCTATCGAGCAGATCATCTATAGTTCGTACCCCTCTCGTCCCGCTTTCGCTGCGCAGGTTCTCCGCAACAACCCGTCTATGTACCGGGCGGGTATGACGGCGGGACAGGTCATGCAGAACTACGAGCGCAAGATGTCGAACGCTCGGTCTGCCACGGCCAAGTACTTCGACGGTGCTCCGCAGACTACGGACGAGCAGTTGGGGGGTATCGTCGGCGACTTCATGGGCGGGTCGGACATGACCGGCATCGGCCGCAAGGAAGCCGTCGAGATATTCGCCACCGTGTCCAAGCAGGTCAAGGAGGCGACGGCCAAGGAGCGCAAGTTCGAGGCCGGGGCTATCGCCATGACTGCGCCGTCCGGTGCCGACCCCTACGACACGGAGCACCAGAGCAACGTCAACGAGTACATAGACCAGACCCTCGGAGCCGGGATCGTCCAGGGCCTTGCTCAGGGAGACAGGAAGGCGAATGAGACTGCTCGCGATACGGTACGTCGTGCTGGCTTTATTCCGGATAAGGTTGTGCACGGCTTTCGTGCGGCCCTCGACGGAGGCTCGACTGATGCGGCCATGCTGGCTGTCCAGTCTCTTGCCGACATCTCCACGAGCGACCCCATCGCTTACGGGGCTTCCAAGCTGAAGGACGACGAGAAGGAGGCCGCAGCAGACTTCCGTGCTCTGACGGAGATCAGCGGCTTCTCCCCGGCCGATGCGGTCAAGTACATCCTCGACAGCCGCAAGCCGGAGACCAAGGCGGCTCGGGAGGCCACGAAGGAGCGCTTCAAGCAGGAGTGGCGGAACGGAGGTACGGAGGTCGACGCGCAGGATCGGGCGTGGGGAGAGATCACCAAGAAGTTCGATAAGTACTACTCCTCCACACCGCAGGCCGCGACCGATCTGAACAAGGGCGCTCTCGTGGATGCGTACCAAAGGGCGACGACGTTCTATCGCCTCCAGGGCCTCCCCGTGGACACCGCCAAGGCTCGCGCGATGGACAACCTCAACCGCATGTGGGGCGTGTCCGACGTATCCAGCGGCGAGAACGCACAGCAGCTCATGCCCCTGCCGCCCGAGAAGGTGCTGGGGGACGCTAAGCGTGTGAACGGCTCATTCAGTTGGGTCCGAGAGCAGGCTCGGAACAAGCTGGCTTACCACTTGATCCAGACCGGCAGGCTGAAGACGGAGCAGGACGGGAACATACTCATCGACCCCGCCACCGGCACCACGGCTTCCCCCGGCGAGGCTGTCGACGACAGGTTCAGGCTCATCCCGTCGCCGGGCTCTGCCGAGGCTTTCCGTAACGGTCGGCCCGTCAGCTACACAATACAGTACAAGGACGAGAAGGGCCTGACACAGTTCATGCTCGACCCGTTCACGCCCGACTACGCGGATGCGGTGCGCAAGGACGAGGAAGACTTCACCAAGCGTCGTGAGGTTCGGGCGAAAGCCGCAGCGGACCAGACCACGGCCCCGGCGCTAGGCGACATCATGGCACCATAAGGATCAGAGATGGCAGGTAATGGACCGAGGACGGTGTACGACGACGTGCCCGCTTCCGAGACCCGTCTTGTGGCGGATGTACAGAAGGGATTGGAGAAGGCAAGCCTGACCGGCCAGAACCTTCCTCCCCTCGACACCCCCTCGGCCATTCCCAGCAACTCTGAGATGCTGACGCGGGGCACGGATACCGTTCGTCGTGCCCTCACCGCATCAGACATCGACCCCAAGGAGTTCGAGCCGTCCTTCCTGGAGACGATGGGTGCCTACTTCCGTTCGGAGAACACAGTCGGCTCGGCACTCAGCTCTAAGTCGCTGGCCGAGACCCTGTTCCCCACCCCGGACAGCCGCCCCCTCGACAGCGAGACGATCATCGCGAACGTGAAGCGGGACAACCTCTCGCCCTACCTCGCGCACTTCGAAGGGGTCGAGAACGAGGCCGAGTACGCCGCACGTAGGTCCGACCTGGAGCGCGAGATCGAGGACAAACAGCTTATGGTTGCCTCGACCGGCTTCAACAGCACCGTTGGCATGTTGGCCTCCGGCATCATCGACCTTCCCACCCTCCTGCCCGGCTCCATCGGCGTGAAGCTCGGGGCCAAGGGTGTCTCCGTGGCTCGGGCTGCGGGCGGCACTGTGTCGGCTGCTGCTGTCGACGCCGGAGTGACCGAGCTGGCCTTGCACGGTACGCAGGTCATGCGCACGGGAGAGGAGAGCGTCCTGTCGATTGGCGGCTCCATCATCCTCGGCGGTATGCTCGGCTCGGGACTGCACCTCGCGGCCCGCCAGCAGCTCGGGGACAACGTCCTGGAGGGTATCCAGTCCCGGCTTCGCGACACCGTGGCCGACATTGCCGAGGCGTCCCCTGCGATGCGCTCGGCCGGTGCCGCTGCCGTGTCCGCCTATGAGCGGATGAAGGCCCAAGGCGTGGACAGCCTGAAGTCGATCAGCTCCCTCGGGGCCAACGAGAGCCTGAAGGCGCTGGGAAGCATCCCCGGCATGATCGGACGCAATGCGCGTATTCCGATGCTGGACCTGGACAACAGCCCGAGCCCGTCTGCGCTTGCGGCCCGTGCCTCGCTCGTCTTTACCCCGTTCATCACGAAGGGGGAGGCTGCGGGCAAGGTCGTCTCGGGCCAGACGGTACAGGGCATCGTCCGCGACTTCAGGGACCAGCTCGTCGATGTGGCCGACGCGGGGGACCAAGCGTACAAGGCCAACCGGGCGGCGTTCAAGGACTTCGCTGACTTTGACGGTCAGGTGGCCCGCGCTCTCGTGCAGCCAGACGCTCCGGCCCACCCGGCTGTGGCGTCGACCGCGAAGCATCAGCGCAAGCTGTACAACAACATCCTGGACAAGCTCGTCGAGGCCAAAGTCCTACCGGAGGAAGTCCGCACCAAGTACGGCGACAACTACGTCCCCATGATGTTCGACGGCGACGCCATTCGTGCGCGTAAGGACGAGTTCAAGGGGATGTTCGAGGAGGCGTTCGCCAGACAGCTTCGCGAGGAGGCCGAGGTGGCGCTGCGGGAGCAGGCAACTCGCCGGGCCAGCAACGAGAAGACCAAGGAGGAAGTTGTCGGCGTGACGGCCAAGCGGCAGATCGAAGGCGATCTCCTCGGCCGCGCTGTCCTCAGTCCCAAGACCGGCAAGCCTAAGTTCGAGACGGTTGTCCTCTCTGAGGGCGAGCAGCTTGAGCGCCAGCGGATCACGAAGGAGCAGCACCGTCTTGAGGTCGGCCGTGTGACGGAAGACCGGGACGCCGCCTTCGACGTGTTCGACAAGCAGACGTCCGAGGCAGTCTCCGGCGTCAACAAGGTGTACAACGAATACGCCCGGACCCTGGCGAACGAAGCCTCGGACCAACTGGAGCGGATCACTCGGGACGGACAGCCCACCGTCAAGGACAATGCACGGATCGAGAGCACCAAGCGCGAGCTGGACGCCTTCGACAAGTCTGTCTCGGGTCAGGTCGACACCGTTGCTAGAGTGTACACTGACGCCCTGGCTTCGCTTGAGGCCGAGGCGCGCGAACTCCGGAACCGAATTATCCGGGGGGACCGCACCGACGCCGAGAAAGCCGCCCTGGTCAAGAAGGTGGACCGGGAGACCTCGACCCGAGCGGACACCATCCGCAGGGAGAGGGACGCGGAGACGCAGCAGTTGCAGGCTGCAATCGAGCGCCAGCGTCGGGCCATCGCGGAGGCTATGGAGGTCGACAGCCCGGCCGTCTCGGACCAAGTCCGCCGTATTCGTCAGGTCAACGCCGAACAGCGGAAGATCATGGCGGCGTCTGAGGCCGAGCGTCGGACCTCTCTGGATCGCATCCGGTCGCAGCGTCGGGACGAGAAGAAGAAGCTCGCCAAGACCTACGAAGACCAGCTCCTCGACGCCAAGAAGGTCCGCGACGACAACTTGGTGGACGCCAAGAAGAAGGCGCAAGCCCGTCTGAAGGCCGAGATCAAGCCGGTGCGTGACGGCCTGGAAGACCCGTTGCAGTACACCAGGAATGGGGCTGTCGACGAGGCCAAGGTACGCGACAGCGCGAAGGGCCTAGCCGCCCACTGGTACGACACCACGACCGGCTGGGGGAAGCTCACGCTGGAGCACGAGATCGACGGTTACACGAACAGTCTCAAGAAGCGCCGTACTCCCGTGCCCCACATCGACCTGATGAACAGCGGGTTCGTCAAGACGCAGTCCATCTCCATGTTGGAGGACTACGCCCGAATGGCTGGGACGGATGCGGCTGTGGCGACCGTGTTCAAGAAGAAGGTCAAGGACGCTAAGTCGGAAGACGGCGACCTTATCGAGGTGGGCGACTTGCGGCTCGGCAGCGTCAAGGAGGACATCCGAGCCGACTACGAGGCTCTGCGGGACAACTACCTCGACAGCCCGGACTACAAGACGCGCGAGGAGAAGCTGTTCAAGAAGTACGAGAAGATGGGGACCGGCAAGAGCGACGCCGAGATCGAAAAGCTCCGTGCTGAGTACGAGACGGAGCTTGGCAAGATCAGAGGAGACGTCGAGCGCAAGCTGGCCGATCAGATGGAGCGCGACATCGAAAACGTCGAGGCCATCCTGGACGGCGTGCGCGGAACGTCATCTAGCGGCTTCACCTCGGCCGGTGGTCGGCAGCTCGCGGAGAACATCGGGCACATCAACCATATCCGGCTGATGGGCTCCACGGTCATCTCCTCTCTTACGGACCCCGTCAAGATCGCTATCGCGACAGGCTTCGCGAACACTGTCCGTGGTGCCATGATGTCCTACGGCCAGGGGTTCACGCCGTTGTGGAAGCGGTCGAGCACGGCCGACAAGAACCTGTCCAAGGCTGGAGCCGCTGCTGCCGAGATGGTCATGCAGTCCCGGCTCGCGTCGATGGCCGATCTCGCCAATCCTCACCGGGAGGCGGGCTCGTCCAGCGTCAACTTCATGCGTAAGGCCAGCTCGGTCTTCAGTACGCATCTGGCTCGGATCACGTTCTGGAACGCCTTCTGGAAGCAGACTGCGGATAACGCCACCTCGTTCCACCTCGGACAGATGGCGCACAGGGGCTATGCCAACCTCTCCAAGTCGGAGAAGGCGCAGCTCGCGAACCTCCGCATCGACGCCGATGGCCTGGACTTGATCCGTAAGGCGCACAAGGCACAGCGCGGGGACAAGTTCTTCGACGACATGCCGATGCTCAAGCACGACCAGTGGGACGACGTCGAGGCAGCCCGTCTCGTGCGTCACGCGCTGGGGGAGGAGCTGAACAATCAGGTCGTCACTCCGCAAGCCTACGACCGTATGCAGTTCGCTACCACCCCTGTCGGCCGGGTGCTCTGGCAGTTCCGGCAGCACATGGTGTCGAACCAGATGCGCTTCATCGGCCGAAACGTGCAGCTCGCCACGCTCGACAAGGAACGCACGGCCGGGCTTGCCCTTGGCTTTGCGGGTCTCGTGACGGCCGGTGCGCTGATCGACTTTATGAAGCAGGGCATCAGTCAGGTCGGCCTTACGGGCAACGTGGACCGTAGTCGCTCTCCCGTCGAGAGGCAGTTGGACGAGTGGAAGTACACTCCAGGTCTCGCCCTCTACAACGCCCTGGATCGCTCGGACACGCTGCCCGGTATCGTCATGGAAGGGTCGAACATCCTCTCCAAGACAGTCGGCTCTCCGCTCAAGGCTGCGTTCACGGCGTTCGACGACAAGCAGAAGCTCAAGGAGGCGAGCCGGTTCAAGAACAGGTCGGCCATTGAGGCTGTAGGCGGTCCCACGCTCGGGCTCGCGAATGACCTGTTCATCAACGCCCCGGCTGCGTTCAGCAAGTACGTCACCGGCAAGCCCGTCTCTCGCGGCGATTACAAGTCCGTCGAGCGTCTGATCCCCGGCCAAAGTCTGCCGTTCATCCAGACCCTCGGCAACACGCTGGAGCGGGAAATCGGCGACTCCTACTCGTGGCCTAATCCCAAGTAAGGGTATCCTACATGACTGTTGCTGTTGAGGACCGCCGCGTCAGTTACGACGCAGACGGCGTAGGGCCGTACGCGGTGCCGTTCCCGTTCTTCGAAATCGCGGTCTATCTGGACGGCGATCTGGTCGACCCTTCCGACTACACCATAGTCCAGGAGGAGACGGGTGGCGAGGGCACCGTGGAGTTCGATGCCGAGCCCGATGGCCTGACGGTCATCATCGTGGGCGAGACCAGCATGGCGCAGGCCATCGACTACATCTCCACCGACGATGTCGAGCCGGAGAGCGTGGAACGTGGCCTGGACCGTGTGTCGATGATCGTCCAGGAGTTGAAGCGGGAGGCCCTTCGCGGCGTCTCCATCACTCCCGGCTCGGACGATCAAGAAGCCCTGGACCTGTTCAACAATCCGGACACGGTACTGACGGTGGACGAGGACGGCCTTTGGGAGCTTATCCCCAAGATCGACCTCGTCACGGATACCGACGTCGAGGGCACGCTTCAGGCATTGCTCGACAGCAGGCTCCCGTGGGTCAGCGTCATCGACGAGGGTGCAGACCCGACCGGAGCGGACGACAGCCGTGCGGCATTCCAGGCGTGCGTCGGCAATGATCGCATCATCCTCGTCCCGCCCGGCACGTATAAGTTCAGCACCATTTCGGCATCCGTCCCCTACCCGCGCCAAGTCCTGAACAAGGTGTGCTGGGATTTGGCTGGCACGCGAAACTGCCACGTCATCGGGTATGGCGCTACGCTCACCGTCAGCACGGCCATCGGCGCGGACGACTACCTGTTCATGTGCTTCGTCACCTCTCCGGCGCAGCATACGGCGGGGAACTTCTGCAAGAACGTCTCCGTCAAGGGCCTGACCTTCCAGCACAACGCCAACACCGGCTCGGACTTCCGCACCACTGTCTCGGCCCATTCGGTCGACGGACTGCTGGTCGAGGACGTGACGGTGACGGGCGACTTCTCGGCGGGCGGCGATCCGGTCAACAAGGGCGCTGCGTTCTCGTCGTCCCTCTGCCGCAACGTCACTTGGCGTCGATGCACCTTCAACGGTATGGCCTCGGCTTTCGATCTCGCCAGCCAGGAAGACTTGCTGATCGAGAATTGCAACTTCGACGGCACTATCAACGACAGCGGGACGATGATTTACGCTGTCTCGCACTCCGATGACCCCCTGACCTCCCTCGTCACGGACGACTACAAGGAGGAGCCTAACAGGTACGACGCGCAGGGCTACAACATCACCATCCGCGATAACGTCGCTCGGGGCGTGAACAACGGCTTCCAAGTCCTCGGCGCGATCAACACGCGGATTTACGGCAACACGATTGAGGGCCAGGACGCAAACTCTGCCGCCATCAACGCCGGTATCTATGTCGGCACCGATGACGAAGCGCAGTCGGCGTCCCTGTTCTGCGACGGCTGCCAAATCTTCGGGAACACCGTCTTCGGCTTCTCGAACAGCGGCGCGGCCAACGGTGCGGGCATCATCATCACGACCGGCTCCGGAGCCAACACGGTCAAGAACATCTCGATTTACGACAACGCCATTTACGACAACGACAACGTCGGCATCCGGGCGGACTTGTCTATCGTGAACCTGCACATCGGTCGCAACGACTTCAACAGCCGGGACAGCTCCGGTGTGCAGACGTCGAACATCAACAACAACTATGCGTACATCGACGAGAAGGTGACGACGGCCAACGCTCCCCCGAGGTTCAGTGCGGCTGGCTCGCCCACGAACATCGACCTGGAGCTTGCCGGTAAGGGGACGGGCCATGTCACGATTGTCGATGGCGCGGATGACACGAAGCGGTTCGAGCTGTCGGTCGCGGATGTGTCGACTGGCGTGACCCGAGTTGGAGTTCTGCCCAATGCCAGCGGCTCCATCCCCGTCGTCATCGCTCAGTCCGCGCAAGCCCAAGCCCTGACCGGCTCGACGGCAGAGACTACTCTGGCAACCGTAACCGTCCCTGCCAACTCAATCGGCGTGGACGGACGTGTGCGTGTGACCTGTCTGTGGTCGATGACAAGCTCGGGCAATGCCAAGACGGAGCGCGTGAAGTTCGGCGGCACCACGTACCGGGCTGTCAGCTACACGGCGGTCCAGGCAGTCCGCAGCCAGACAGAAGTAGCGAACCGCAGCGCGTCCAGCCAGATCGGCGCTCCCACCACGCTCACGGGCGGCGGCTGGGGCTCGGTAGCGGCTGCCGTGGTGACGTCGGCTATCGACACCACCGCAGACGTCACTCTGGTGATCACGGGCCAGCTCGCGGATGGCGCTGACACCCTCACTCTTGAGGCATACGTCGTCGAAGTCTTGAGAGGAGCGTGATCATGCCGAGGCGCAAGAAGCGGTCGTCGTCGATCAGTTGGCGCGACCGCGACCTCTATTACCTCCGGAGACGGAGGAAGCTACGCAATTCGCAGTCG
>Ga0172380_10006317_pt1 | contig 13833 bp, 10 predicted proteins | sample Leawe162metaG_FD_119747 | JGI IMG/M metagenome (GOLD analysis project Ga0172380, IMG submission 119747) | Leachate microbial communities from a municipal landfill in Southern Ontario, Canada - Leachate well 162 metaG | ecosystem: Engineered > Solid waste > Landfill > Unclassified | place... | reverse complement strand
TATTACCGCAACCGCAACCTGCTCAAGGCGCGGGTCACGGCCGACCACGTGGCCAACGCGGTTATCTTTTTTGCCTCCCGCCAGACGCCCACGACCGGCGCGACCATCCCGGTAGACGGCGGACTCCCGGATTCCACCCCGCGGTGATTCTCCAGGTGTTAATTATCCGTATTAAATCTAACCTCCCCGTCGCGCTTCCTGCCGTGCGTTGTAGAGGCGCTCTGTGAAGCCGCCTTCGCGCAAAAAATCCTGCTCCAATTTCTCCAGTTGCCGTTTAAGCAGGTAGGTGGCCTGGTTGATAAGGCAAATCAGCGTGTTGGCAGCCGCTTCAGGAGAGATCGAGGAGATGCCATAAGAGTCTGGCCTGTCCGACTTGTCAGACTTGTCCGACCTGTCCGACTTGTCCGACCGAAATCTGTTCCTGACATCCAGCGCTTCGGGAGAGTTTTTATCCCAGCAGCGCAAGCCGCGCTGGCGGATGAAATCCTCGTAATCCAGGAGCAGCTCTTCCAGGCTGGCCTTGGCAACATTGGTGAGTTTTAGCTCCGTCTTTTTGGAGGTTGCGGAAGCCATGCTGCCTTCGGCGATATTTTGCCGGCCGCTGCGAGCGGCCTGGACCATCTGATCGTGCGTGCGCGAGCGTTTATCAATAAAACGGTCGCAAAAAATAACGGTGCCGTCATAGACCAGTTCCGTGACTTGAAATGATCGGAGCTTGCGATATCCGCCATGCGGTGGAATCACATGGGATCCATTATTGCCTGTTTGCCCCGGTCTTTCCGGAAAGGTTTTTGATCCGCTCATTTATTCCCGCCTTCCGCAATCTTAATCTCCTCTTCCATCAGCCCATAGAGCTCATAAACCAGCCGATCAATTTCATGGTCGGTTTCTATTCATCGAGGCCGACGGTCATAGGGCGGCTGAGTCCGATAACGGATTTGATACTGTCCTTCCATTTGATCAAGGAGTCATTACGGTGACGGCGGTAAAGGGCGACGATGGCGGCGTCGGCCTGAGTCGCCATGAGGGCCTCACCGCGGCGAATGGCTTCCGGGTCGCGGGGGCAGTTCTGGGGCAGAATGTTTCGGAGGCGATTGATCTTTCCGAGCCAGATGGAGTCCGTCACGTAGGGGCGAACGGCGGCAATCAGGGCATCCGGGTCGCCGTCCAGCATGGGCTCGCCGGAAACACTGGTCTGAAAGTCCTTGGCATAGGCGTACTGAAGACAGGCAAGCCGGGGCTTAAAGGATGGCGCACCGGGTTCCCAATAGGACAGAACGGCATCGTCTGTCGAGCCGATGGAGAATCGGAAAACGATCTGTGCTTGGTACATGGCAAGTTCACCGCAGAGGCGCTTGACGCATGACAGGCGGGGTTTGGAGACGATGAGCAGGTCGTTGCCGGCCGCCAGCATCCGAGAGAGGACCGTAAGGCACTCCTCAATGTTCTGGTCGGTGATGTCGTGGGCAGTCGGGAACATGATGCGGCCGGATCGCCTGGTAAAACGACGGTCGAGGTCGTGCTGGCGGAGCCGGGGAATCTTCCACGAGGCCGAGGTTGCCCGTTTGAAGCGGATTGCCATTGTTTTGGCGTAACAGTAGCGGCAATCGTGCTCGCAACCATCCTGGATGTTGACGTTGCTCGCAGCCCATTCCTGGGTACCGGCGGGCGCTTTACCAATCTGGTGTGTAAGCGTATTCATCATATGCAGTATACGAACTTTGATTCAATTATGCAACAGACGTTTATGGGGCAGATATATCCTCTCCCCATAAAAGTTCACAAATCAAACGTTCCTTGATTATTCAGTTTGTACTTTTGTGCCCGTTTCCAGAAAGCAAGCCCCTGTTCATGCCGACTGGCAAACAATAGTTCGTAGTAGTGTTTCACACGTTCCAGTCCAAAATGCTTGTACCCCAGCGTCTCCATAGATAAACGATAGCGCGCGCGAAATTTGGTCCGTAGCCGTTCGTTTTGATCGGTCTGGGCAAGAAGAATAATCTCATGGTCGGTAAAGAATGTATCGTCGCCTAGAAAGCGGACATATTTCTCACGAGCCTTGCTGTTCGCATTTAGAATTGCCGGCTTGATGTTCCGTGTCGCATCAGTGCCAAGCGCAATATTAATAATGAAGTCTGCTTTCTGCAAGATATGAGCCATTGCGGCGACGGTCGCAAAGGGAACACTGCAATCAGTCGGATCAATGAAAACGAGCGCCAATCCTTTCTGGACCCGCCTGGATATAATCTCGGCTATATCGGAAGGTTTATTGTAATTCGCTTCTATTGCCTGTGCTCGCGATGAGAGGTTTCGTTTCATGATACGATCATTCAGGGCAGATACTACAGCTGGGTTGTAGTCCAGGAATGTTGCACTGTATAGATGCTCGAAAGTAGCATGTCCAAGGACAGCGAGGGCAGTGCCATCCATCTCGATGCCGCGATCGCGGTCTACACAACGGCCAGGACCGCTGCAAAGTTCGATGTAGTGCAGATTCCCATCCCATTTGTCCTTCATTCCATTGGCAAAAATGCCAAGATACTGCGTGAGAAAGTATATTTTCTGGTCCGACCAACTCCCGACACAGCGTACCGGTCCGCCATCCGCCATAGACGTAGCAAGGGAACAGAGACCGTCGTCAGTGTTTTGCTCTCGTTCCATTGGCATGCATTTTTTACACGCCTGGTTTAGCTGCTGGTGTAAGTCGAATTTCTGTCTATGCACGGATATCAACCTGATTAATTTATTTCCGCAATTTGTCTATTTTCGCCCATACAAATGAAAATGCTGAAAATCGAAATCCTGATTTCTATGCTTACCCGGAAAGGTTCTGATCTAATTCGGGGACTTCTCTGACCCCATATTCTCCAGTTTCTTGATCCATTAATATTTAAACTTGTCCCTATAGTATTGTTGCCAATGGTGTTATGCCCCAAATATTATTGACATATTCCCTGATTGTTCGGTCGCTTGAAAACCTACCCATCCTGGCAATTGTTAAAATCGCCTTTTGTGTCCAGACGTGTGGATTCTCAAAGGTATTGGCAATGTTTTGTTGTCGTAAAACATACGGGTAAAAATCGGCTAGAACGAAATAACGGTCTCCATAATTCATTAATAAATCATGCAAATTTTCAAAAACAGAAGGATTTCCCCGTGAAAACTCTCCGCTGACAAGAGAGTCAATCGCCTTTTTAAGATCCGCATTAGCATTATAATAAGCAATCGGATCGTAAGTCGGCCTTAACTGCACCAGTTGTTCGGATCTGTAACCGAACATAAACAGGTTATCAAGACCCACTTCCCTTGCTATTTCAATATTGGTACCGTCCCAGCTTCCTATGGTCAAGGCGCCGTTGAGCGCCAATTTCATATTACCAGTTCCGGTTGTTTCCATGCCAGCAGTTGTAATCTGTTCCGAAAGATCAGCTGCGGGAACAATCATTTCCGCCAAAGATACTTCATAGTCCGGCAAAAAAACGACCTTAAGGCGATTATGCACATCAGTGTCGCAATTAATCAGATCGCCGAGACTTGTTATCAGCTTGATGATATGTTTAGCAATTATGTAATTTGGAGCTGCTTTAGCACCAAAAATGAAAGTTCGCGGTATTATATTTGCTGATGGATTTGCTTTGATGCGATGATAGAGTGTAATGATATGCAAAGCGTTCAGAAGCTGTCGCTTATTTTCATGCAAGCACGTAATATGAACATCAAACAATGACGAGGTCTCCACTCGGACGCCGGTTGTCTTGTAAATATATTTTGCCAAGCGCGTCTTGTTCTGTAACTTAACGTTTTTGAATGCTTTTTTGAAATTCTCGTCCTTAACAAATGGTTCCAGATTACGCAACTGGTCAAGGTTCATAATCCAGCCATCGCCGATTACCCCGCTGATCAAGGTAGCCAGAGCAGGATTACATTCAAGCAACCAGCGCCTTTGTGTGATGCCACTGGTTATGTTGTTGAATTTTTGTGGCCATAATTCGGCAAAACAATGAAACAACTTGGCTTTAATCAATTTGCTGTGGTTTTCTGAAACACCGTTGACCGAATGACTTCCCATGATTGCCAAGTTCGCCATGCGCACATTTTGGGGTTCGTTTTCTTCAATCAACGATATCTCGCCTAGGCTGGGCTTTTTTTCTGGAAAGCGGACATTCACGTACTGAAAAAAACGATAATTAATTTCGTTAATTATCTGAAGATGGCGAGGTAGGACTTTTTCAAGAAGAGGCACCTGCCATTTTTCGAGTGCTTCTGGCATGGTAGTATGGTTTGTATATGAAAATGTGTTGGTGGTCAATTCCCAGGCCTTGTCCCATGGCATCCCATTTTCGTCAACAAATACACGCATTAGCTCGACGATGGCCAGCGCGGGGTGAGTATCGTTGAGATGGATGGCATTCTTTCGGGGAAAATCATACCAGTGACGGTCGTGCTTTTTCTGGAAGCGCCTGAGAATGTCGTGGATCGAGCAAGTCACAAGAAAATACTCCTGGAGAAGACGAAGTTCCTTTCCGGCAGTAGTATTGTCGGAAGGATACAAGACCCTGGTCACGGTTTCCGCCCAGTTTTTTTCCTGCAAGGCGTTGATATAATCGCCCTGGTTAAACACGTTCAGCCTGAAATCCTCGCTGGCGCGCGAGCTCCAGAGCCGGAGGAAGTTGACGGTGTTGACGTTGTAGCCGACAATAGGGATGTCGTAGGGCACTCCCTCAAACATCTGCCAGTCCACCCAGACCGGCCGCGTGGTGCCGTCCGGCTTTCTCACCTTTTCGATGCGCCCGTAAACCAGGATCGAGATGGTGTATTCAGGCCGGATCATCTCCCAGGGATAGCCGTATTTCAGCCAGTCGTCCGGGCGCTCGCGCTGCCAGCCGTTTTCTATTTCCTGGCGGAACATTCCGTGCTCGTAGCGGATGCCGTAGCCGTAGGCGGGCAGCTCCATCGTGGCCATCGAATCAAGGAAGCAGGCGGCCAGCCGCCCCAGGCCTCCGTTGCCAAGGCCGGCATCCGCCTCGAGCCGGCAGAGGGACTCAAAATCAATTTCAAGGTTTTCGATCACCTTTCTTGTGCCGGCATCGGCTTTCAAAGCAACGATATTGTTGAATAAAAGTCTTCCAAGCAGGAATTCCATGGAAAGATAATAAACGCGTTTGACATCGTGGGCCAGATAGGCGCACTGGGTGGCGATCATGCGCTCCACCGCCAGGTCACGAACGGCAAGGGCCAAGCACTGATACTTGTCGAACAGAGTTGCCGAGTTCCAGTTCTTGCACTTGGTGCATTTTATGTGATTATGCACACCCCTGGAAATGCAATCTTCCGTAATCGAAAGCGTGCTCGAAACCAATTTCTCAGTTATTTTTTCCACCATATATTTTAGGTAGCCCCTCTGAGTTAAACAACTAACACTAACAACAATTTATTAACTTTGGCGCAATAGCATTGGAAAACAATTTCGTATTTGTCATTGTTAATTGCTTTATCCATATGCTTTCGTTATATAATACATGTTTAACTTTCAGGAACCGTTTTGCCAAGGTTGTGGTGGATAGTTCGTAATGAACGAACTACATTGTCCAGAGATTCTTTCTTCCATATGTCTACGTATTGGATTCCCTCAAACTCAGGTGGTACCTTGATGTCATCCAACCGAACTGGTAAAATATAAATTTTGTCAGGGGGAATTTTCTGAAGTTCATCTAGAGCTAGACGAAATTCTTTCTGTATGTAGCCGCGTTTGTCTACGGCGATTCGCGAAAGACAGACAATTACGGCGTCAGCCGCTCTGATTATCAAAGGGATCTCTCTTTGCCAATCCTGGCCGGGTAGTAGATTACGTTGGTCAATCCAAGCGTGGAATCCCTCAGAGACAAGTCGATCATAGATATCGAGAGCAATCTGCGTGTCCTCGTGTGCGTGACAGATAAAAACCCTTGTTGTTGACATTTTGATACCCTCTAAATTAAGTCGGTTATCGAACTCGTGTTTAATATCTGGTGGAAGTTGAGCAAAAGATTGCATATCGAAACGTGCCCAAGAGATATCTGCTTTATTCCATTTTACATCGGAGAGGTTCGTTATGACAAAATGCTCTTCTGGTTTGTCTTTTTGTTCTTCTGGCTTATCTTTCGATTTAGGCACGATAATTCGCTCCTTACGAAAGTCGGCGAAATGGAGACAGGTATTATTGAAATTAGCACCTTTTAGAGAAGATCCGCGGAAGATAGTAGATGACAATATTGCGCCAGTGAAGTCTGCATTATCTGCCCGGACAAGAGCGAAATTGGAGTTAGGCGCTTGGATCTGTTGGAAGCATGCTGAATTAAGATTACACAAACTGAAATCCGCCCTCGCGGCACAAGCGCTGCTAAAATCGGCTTGCGAAAGATCCGCGCGCTGAAGAATCGTGTCCGAGATATTAGTTTTTACGAAGCGCGCCCTAGACATCAGCGCACGTTCAATGATAGCGCCAGAAAGTATTGCGCCAGAGAGGTCCGCATCACGAAGGATAACTTCTTTGAGCGAAGCACTGGTTAGATCTGCTCCGGAGAGATTTGCTCGTGACAGATCCGCTGAATCCATCTTTGCCGAATGCAACACGGCATTACTCAAATCAGCTCCCTGAAGATTAGCCGAGCGGAGATCCGCTCTCACTAGTTTCGCTCCTTTAAGATCCGCCTCTGTAAGAGAGCCGTTGTGAAGATCGGCATCAGATAAATCCGCTTTCTCAAGAAAAGCACGATGTAGAATGACAGCCATGCAAGCAGCGCCAGAAAGCCTTGCTCCACGAAGGTCAACTCCTTCCAGATTGGCGTGCTCCAGCAACGCCTGTCGAAGATCTGTATGCGCAAGACCTCGACGGCGGATTGCAGCCAGAAAATTAGGTAACCGAGCCGAATCTAGCGTGGGAATCACAATCTGCCGATTGTCATTAGTAAAGTACGACTCATCATGAGCAGTTAAACGAAAGTTCGCCCGTGTCCCAGATGAATGACCGGTCTCTATCCAATGGGCATGAAGCTGAAGAAAGTTGTTAAGTTCAGACATCATATTTGATAGTACATCCTAATTGCAGATATCAACCTGATTAATTTATTTCCGCAATTTGTCTATTTTCACCCAATCCCCCGGGGCGCGTTCGTATTCCCAGAATGTCCAGCCGTTGCAAGAGCGGCGTTTAACGGCGGCGCCCGCAGCTAAAGAGGGGGAGGTATAGATTTTGCCGGCGAAGCGGATTGTGCCATTACGGCGAACACGGGATATAAGTTTCTTTCCCTTGAAAAATGCTTGGAGTTTTATCGGGGCGGTGATATATGCCGCAAGCACGGGCTTTCGGCCTTTTGACTCATAAAGCGGTTCTTGCCTTGTCCGCGCGGGATGGGACTCGGCAAACAATCCGTCAACCTGCGCCAGAACTCTCCGTTTAATGTCACGCCGAAACCGGCGATGCAGGTCTTCCGACCGGGCGAATTTGCCTTTCTGCTTATTGCCCGCGGGTTTCACCGTTCGTAGAATCAAAGCCTCAAGCTCTCGCAAATGATGATCGCCGATGGTTAAATACACCGAAAACCGATCCCACGAATGGCCGTGACGATCTTTGAGATGATGCTTCAGTCGGTTGCGCAAGTTCGTGGCAAGTCCCACGTAGTACAACTTCTCGCGGCGGTACAAAGCATACACGCCCTGCCGCCCGCGAACGTATTGATAGATGATCTCCGGATTTCTCTCGAATGCCTCGCGGGAGATATTTTCAAGATGCTGGCAGACAAGCTGGGCCAGTTTTTTCATAATTAGCTTTCCGATATTGATTGTTAATTTTATCTACCCCCGGCCGTGAATAATCCAATGCAACAGAAGCGCGGCTATCTGTCTATTCAGCTTTCGAGCCGACTGTAAGATATTCCTCTTGTATCCTGTCATACCTTGCCCTCCACAATCTTGATTTCCTTTTCCGTCAGGCTATAGAGCTCATAAACCAGCCGGTCAATTTCATGGTCGGTGGAGGATATTTGGCGCTGGAGGGATTCCTTGTCGTGCGGCGCTTTCGCCGCCGTTTGTCTTTTGTGAAGGTCAAGCATTTGGTTAACAAGCTGGCGTAAACGATCGGCAAGAGATGGATTTAAATCCGGCGGCGGAATGGGCAGATTCAGGACATCTTGTGTAAACCATCGGAGGCGGCCTCCCTTATTTGCATCTCCCAATACACTAGCAATCGTTTTATAGTATTCCCATATCAGCCGTGAATTTAGTATGCCAAGCAAATAAAGGTCGTTGCTTGGAATAAAATACACAGTGTTTCCAAAATAGATTCCATTATGGTCAATGGTAAAACGGCTTTCTTTGGCTATGTCTGGATAGACAATCTTTGGCTTGCCAAATTCCTGGAAATAATCAACCGAATCTTGAATTTCATACCATTGATATGAACCCGGTTTCCTGCCGGGCCAATCCGAGCCTTTCATGTTGGAAGGTTTTGGCATTAACCGTGTTTTATATTGAAGCAGATGCTTTTCTATTGAAGGATATTGCTTAATATCAGTTCCTCGACGGACAAAAATTAAAAACGCATCATTTTGGCGAATATGGTATTTGCGAATATCATCGCCTGCCGCAAAAGGCTTAATCAAGTCACCGTTCTTTTTGTCTGCTTTGATCAATGCTGAGCGAGTCTTGGCGTCAATCACAAAAGCTTCATTTAGGCCGGTTTTTATGCCATAAAATATTTTCTTGTCTACATATTCTCCGAGCGGTTTTCCAACAGCGCGTATTTTTCCAAGAATTGCTGCATGTTCTGCGCGAGCCAAAGTCCAGTTTGTGTCGCCTAAAGATAAATTATTAAGAACATATCCAATGGACTTGACTTCATCTTCGAGCACCTGAAAGTCCAGCCGTTTAATCGGAGCGTAAAGACAATGCTGATTGGTAACAGACTCATTTTTTGTGAGAAACACGGCTGGAAACGTGGCGGCTCCCGCAAAAACCGGTAATTCGCCAAAATCTACAATCTGAAGCAGTTCTGTCTTCTTGGAGAGAAAATTACGCAAAGCCTGCCCGTAATTGGTGCGCATGAATTTATTGGAACAAATCATGCCGAAATAGCCATCCTTCCGCAATAGGCGGTGTGCCTGCTCGAAGAAATACACATACAGATCAGCCGTGCCGGCAAAAGTCTGAAAGTGATTTTTCGCATAGGCTTTAAATTCATCGCCCAGTGATTCTTGGCGAACATACGGCGGATTGCCGATCACGGCGTCAAAACCGCCATGTATCATGATCTCTGAAAACTCGGCCTGCCAGTCAAAGGCGTTGATTCGGTAGCGGGCTTCATCGTCCGGCAAGTTCAGTTGCTGCTGCTGGTAGAAATCGGGGCCGATCAATGAATTGCCGCATTTGATGTTGCGGCCCAGGTCGGGCAGGGCGCGCTGGTGGAAAAGCTCGAACTGTTTCGTGATCGTCTCCTGCGATTCGCCTTCCAATACTTTCAGCAACAGCGAAAGCTTGGTCACTTCCACCGCCTGGGTGTCAATATCCACGCCGAAAATATTGGCCAGCAGGATGCGCTTGCGTTCATCCGTGGTAAGCCGCCATTCCCCGCCGGTGGATTGAAAGATTTTGGACTTCATGTTTCCGGAACGGCCGGTCTGGCAGTCCGGCCCTACCTTCATCTGATTCACGTAATAATCACGGTGCCAGTCCAGTAAATATTGGTACGCGCCAAGGAGGAACGAGCCGGAGCCGCAGGCCGGGTCGAGTATTTTCAGATTCGCCGCCTGCCCGGGCTTTTTGCCTTCCAGCAGTTTCCCGACTGTGTTCTTTACAATGTAATCCACGATGTAGGTCGGGGTGTAATAGACTCCGCCCGCCTTGCGGACTTCTGGCTTATCCTCCACCTTCGCCTGGTGCCCTGCCGTCAGCCTGATCACTTTGCCGAGGAAGCGCTCGTAAACCTGGCCGAGGATATCGGCGGGCAGTACAGAAAACTCATAGGGGCTTTCGGGGTAATACAGGTTGCCGATGATGTCCTTTATGACCTTATCATCAACCGCCAGGGTGAGTGTCAATTCATCCGGTGCAGTTGGCCTGTCTTTTTCGCGCTGGAAATGGAAGAGACCGGAATTATAACGTTCATCCGCCCTGTTGAAAAACTCGCACAGCCGGGGATAAGCGCGTTCGCCGTTGCGGAGCGCAAGCAGTTTTCCATAAGGCTCAATGCCGCGGTCCTCGCAGATGCGCAGGAAGATGATCCGGTCAATGACACGCTGGACGGCAAAATTCAATTCGCGCTGCGAAAGCTTTTCGTTGCGCAGGGCGATGTTGCGGGCCAGCAGTTCGCGCCAGCGCTCAATCTCCCCCAGGAAAGCGTCGTCCACTCCGGTGGTGCCTTTCTTGCCCCGGGTGCTTTCCGCGTATTTATCGAAAGAACCCTTCAGGACCGCCTCGCGCGAAAAGATCGCCGCAAGCTCATCCCACTTATCGGCATACTGGCTGCCAGTCAGATAGATAAGGCGGCAGACTGCGGCCGAGTCGTTCTTATCGGGCCTGGTGCGGCAGTCATAGATGGCCAACTCATGGAAATCGGTCAGGATGCTCAGGGGGAGCCGGGCCGACCAGGCGTAGCGCCGGAGCTGGTAGGCGGGGTGGATGGCATCCTTGATGTTGACGGAGGGTTTCTTGCACTCGACAAAGAATTTGCGCGTACCGCCTATCCTGAAGCACAAATCCGGGGCCTTGGTCGCGCTGCTGATTTTAATGGCATCCTCATGGATGACGTCCTTGTAGGCCTCGGCATAGCCCTGCTCGTTATGGACGTCCCAGCTCAGGGCCTTGAAAAAAGGATCTATGAATTCGGCGCGGATTTGCGCTTCATTGTATTTGCCGGATTGATACGCCTCGCGATGCGATTCAAAACGTTCAACCAGCCTGATGATTTCCTGGGGAACCGGCATAATCTATTACCCAACCTGCGGCCTATTATAGGGGTAACAGGCGAGAAATCAATGCCTTACTGCACAAATATATGCCTGGCATCACTTCGGGCAAGTGCGGGCCAGCGGTTTCCCGGGAAAAGAGGCAGCATTCTTTGTTTTGCAGATGCGTAATTTTTTCCGAAGCCGTAAGGAGCACAGGCTTAAAGCGCGGTGGACCGCGCCTTCATTCCACAATGACGGTCACCTTGTCGGCGAGGTAGTCCCCGCCGGGGTAATTCAGGATGCCGTCCGCGGAGAAATCAACCGCAAACCAGAAGTCGTAGGTGCCGGGCACAAGCTGAAAGCGGTCAAGCACTGTATAGGAGGGCAGGGTGAAGAGGACGCCCTGGTGGACCGGCCTGCAGTTGGAGAGGTCGCCGTTGAATTCATTCCAGGCCAAGGCGCCATCCAGGTAATACCATTGCCCGGCATGGGCATAGGCAACAACCCACCAGTCGGCGTTGGTGCCGGAATACTGGCCCGGGTTCATTTCCACGCTGACCGTAACCGTGCCTGGGCTGCTAACCAGCACCGCGCCGGATGCCCCGTTAGCCGTGATAACCGGGCCGGTAACCACGGGCACCGGATCGGGATCCGGATCCGGGGAGTTGGTGTCGCCGTAGGTGTTGGCAATGATCGGCGCCCATTCAGTGATGGTGGCAGCCATGTCGGCGTAGCGCGCCTTTCCGGTCGCGGCGCCCTGGTAGCGCACGTTCGGGTTTGAATAAAAAGAGCAACTGACAAGCCGGGTTGTCCCGGAGGGGTCATAGGGCGAGAAGAAGTCCGTGGACATGACAGTCTTGTAGTGCACGCCGTTCGTGCCGACAAAATTGTAACCGTAAGGCGTCCAGCTGGAATCGTACTCGTCTTCCGCATACGGGTTATTGTGATACCCGCCCATGTTATGCCCGAGCTCGTGGGCCGTGGTAAGGCCGCCGAAATTCCGCACCCCGAAATAGCTGAAGGATTGATACGCCTGGCTGGCGCTTTGGGGAATGGTTGCCCATGCGCCGACATTAAACCTTTCCGCGACTATCGAAACTGAGTCTGCCCGGCAGGCATTTCTGATCTCGCGAATCGGGTCTATAGAAAAGAGCTCCGTCATGGCCAGTTGCAGGTCAATGTTGGTGTTATTGGCGCTCATCTTCTGGGAATGCACCAGGCGGTAGGTGATGTGGCCCAGGCCGCTGTTGGAAAGGACGGCGTTGACGTTAGAGACCCCGGAATAGATTTTATTGCTCATGGCCGCCTCGCCGCCGGCCAAGGTTTCCGCGGCCGGGGTGTAAAGCACCATGTAGTCAATCACGACGGGGTCTGCAGCCGGCGCGGCAAAAGCCCATAAAAATGACAAGAGAAGCACTGCCAGACGGCTGCCATTACGAAATGATTTTTTCATTGAGAGCGTCTCCTTTCAACGGCGCAGAACAGGCAGATCCGTCCCAAAGCTTGATTACCACAATAATAGCGCATTCTGGCGCAAAAAACATACAGATATTATGTTTTATTTCCGGCGGCTTGATGATTGCCGAACACCGCCCGGGACCAGTCGAGCGCCTGCTGCAGGACGGAGTTTTCGCGCGTGGCGCGCGACTTGATTGAGGCAAGCAGCTTGAGATATTCATTCAGCACGCGCCGGATATCCTCGCCCATTTCGCGGCTGTTGAACAGTTCCGGCTCGCGGTTGCCGAAGTCCAGGTTGGCCTGGATGGCCCCGCCGCTCAGGCTGAAGCCCACGTCGTAGCCTGTCAGCAGCAGCTGGCGGTCGAGGTTGATGGCTTCGCCGCACTGGTCCAGGTACCAGGTAGGGGAGCTGCTGAGGGCATCCATCTTCAGGAGGCGCAGGACGCTTTTTTCCCTGGCGAAGAGAACCTCGATGTCTTCGAGCGGTATGCCGCAGGTCCGCAGGTTGACTGCCTTGAGGATGAAATGGAGATAGTTAGCCCCGTACTCTCCGCCGTTCCCGTTTACAGGCAGGCCGAGGTTTTTGTGCAGGTTGCGGATGTAGACCTGCGTCTTGCCGCATATCCTGCTTATTTCAGAGAGGGTGAATGATTCCGCCATTGTTTTTCCGCCGCAAATAAACGCCGCATAGTTACCAGCAAAAGGCGGGCCTGACAAATAAATAATTTTGTCTTTTCATGCCGGGCCGGTTTGGTATCTTCAATGAGATTTGAAATGAAAATATTTCCGGAGGCAGCATGCAGAACATTCCCGTCCTGACCGTCAGCGGCCGCGCCCTGGCGGAAGCATACGAAAAGTCCCTGATCGCCCTCCACGACCACGGAATACGCTTTCGCACCCAGTACGACAAGCCCGGCGACCCGCTCAGCCTGGACTGCACCATGAACATCACCGTGCTGGAACCACTTTCAGACCCGATGATCCACAAGGCCTTCCCCGGCGGCATAGAGGACCTGCGCGAATACGTGCTGGAAGTGCAGGGGATCAAGGACCACTGGGTAAAGAACATCAACGACCCCGCCGACACGCGCTGGGAATACACCTACCACGGGCGCCTGAAGGCCTACGGCCAGTGGCGCGAAACTCACGGCGGCAAGTCGGAGCCGGCCGGCCCGTTTGTCGTGGACCAGATCGAGGGCGTCATCCGCAAGCTGGCGGAGCAGCCCTTCACCCGCCAGGCGCAGATGATCACCTGGATGCCCAACCTCGACCTTGACTGTTTTGACCCGCCCTGCCTGCAGTCCCTGTGGTACCGGCTGATCGAGGATGAAAAAGGCGTCTACTGGCTGAACTGCAACGTGCGCTTCCGCAGCAACGACGCATGGGGCGCCAACTTCATGAACATGTTCGGGTTCATCCAGTTCAACCAGGAGATCATCGCCAAGGGGATCGC
>Ga0172380_10006316_pt1 | contig 13834 bp, 14 predicted proteins | sample Leawe162metaG_FD_119747 | JGI IMG/M metagenome (GOLD analysis project Ga0172380, IMG submission 119747) | Leachate microbial communities from a municipal landfill in Southern Ontario, Canada - Leachate well 162 metaG | ecosystem: Engineered > Solid waste > Landfill > Unclassified | place... | reverse complement strand
TTCGAAGGAGTGGAGCGTCCGAGGGAAGCTGCTGGGGTTGTGGCCGCTGCATCCGGATCGGGTCGAGCCGAAACGCGTCAATGGCGAGATCGTCTATTTTGTGCGGGCCGACAATGCTGAAAAGATTCCGATGGCCGCAAAGGATGTGTTGCACGTCAAATTGAATGGCGGCGGGGCGCTGGCGGGGAAGAGCCGTATATCCGCGGGTGTCGAGGCGGTGGGCCTGGGGATTATCGCCGAGCGGTTTGGGTCGAAGTTTTTCAAGGGGGATGGAACGGCGCGCCAGGCGTTTGTGTCGGATAACCCGATGACGCCGGAAGCGCAAACGTATATTGAGAATCGGCTGCATGCGGTTTTGAGTGGCGAGGACCAGGAACACAAGAACGTGGTCCTTGGTAACGGCCTCAAGCCGATGCAGATCGGGATATCACCCAAAGACGCCCAGTTTATTGAGCTGCGGCGGTACCAGAAATCCGAGATCGCGGCCATTTTCCGGGTGCCACTGTATCTGTTGATGGACTATGAGAAGGGGTCGAGCTATGCGAGCGCGGAGCAATTCAGCTTGGACTTCGTGCGGTATGGCATCGCGCCCCGAATCAAGCGGATTGAGCGGGCATTCAACCGCGCGCTATTTGGCCTGGCTGACCCTTATTTCTGCGAATTCAGCATGGATGCGCTGCTTCGGGCGGACACCCAGGTTCGCGGCGAATACATGGTCAAGATGGTCACTAATGGACTGATGACCAGAAATGAAATCCGGACGGACCTTCTGAACTTGAACCCAATAGAAGGCGGCGACGAGGCGTTGATCCCCTTAAATATGACGCCGGCGGGCCAGGCCGCAGCGGAGCCGCAGGCCCAGGGGCGCGCGCTGCCTGTGATCGAGGCGCGGCAGTTGGCCCTCCGGGAGGATTCGGCGCGGGCGAAAGTTAGAGCGCGGTGGCTGCCGGTGATGATCCGGGATTGGAAGCGGCTGCTGAAGCGTGAGGCTGGGGACCTGCTGACGGCGCTCAACAAGCATCTCTTTAAACGCGGGGCGTCTGAGTTCGAGGCCTGGCTTGAGGCGTATTTGCGAGATCACGAGGCCGAGATTGACGCCATCACCGGGGAAAGCATGGCGGCGTTCGCGGCGTCCATGGCGGATGCGGTTGTAACCGAGCTTGGGGGTATCACGCCAGAGAATATTGATGCCGTCATTGGGATGCTGCGGAAGAATCACGCATCAGGGCATCTCGCATGGTTCGCGGAGCAGATCGACGCCATCAAGGCTAAATATGGGGCGCAGTACACCGCTGACATGATTGAGGGCGAACTACAGCAATGGGCTGATATCTATGCGCAGGCCCAGGCGACGCATGAGGCGGTCTACATCGATGGGGATGTAGCGCGCCGGGTGTACCTCGATAATGGGATCACGAAGTTTCGATGGGTGGCCAATGCGAACTGCTGTCCATTGTGCGCGCAGCTCGATGGCCAGATCGTGGGCATTGAGAAGCCCTTTGCCGGAAAGGGCGATACGATCGCCAATCCTGGGGGGGCTGGGCTATCCATCGCGTCGAACATTTTCCATCCACCCTTACATGGCGGCTGTGTATGCAGCCTGATAGCGGAGGCGTAGACATGCCTAGACATGGACAGAAGACGCGAAAGTATGAGCAGAGGGCCTTTGATATTGAGCTTAGGGAAGCCGCGGGGCAGCCGACGCAGATAATCGGGTATGCGGCGGTATTCAATTCGCTCTCTTTTGGGGAGATTATCCGGCCTGGCGCGTTCAAAAAGACCATCGAGGAGGGGCAGGACGTGAAAGCGTTCTGGGGGCACAATGCGGATCTCGTGTTGGGGCGCCGGGGCAATGGCACGCTCGATTTGCGCGAGGATGGCAAGGGCCTCTTCGTGGAAATTTTGCCGAATCCTGACACGGAATGGGGCAGGTCGGCGCTTGCCAGTGTGGCGCGAAAAGATGTCACGCAGATGTCGTTTGGGTTTGAAACGATCCAGGCGAGCGAGGAAACCATTGATGGCGAAAACGTGCGCGTGCTCAAAGAGCTGCGCCTTTTCGAGGTGAGCCCTGTGGCGCTCCCTTGGTATGAGGACACCACCGCGGAAGCTCGCAACGAGCCGGAGCCGGTCCAGGCTGGCCACTCCACTATGAGCGCGGAAGCGCGGAAACGGTGTCTGGAACTGATGCAACTTCGGACCATCACCATATAGGAGTATGAACCCTATGAAAGCACTATTGGAACTCCGCGCGAAGATTATCGCGCAGATGGATGCGATCAACGTGGAAGCGGGCGCGAACCCATTGACAGAAGATCAGGCCAAGCGCTGGGACGCGCTGAAAAAGCAATGGGACGAGAATGAAGCGGCCATCAAGCGCGCGGAATTCATGGAAGGGGTCCGTGCGGTTGCCGCGGCCGAGAATCGCAGCGCGGGACGCGGCGCGCCGGCGGGAGCGGGTGAGCCTCCGGCGGGCGGAAGTGGTGTCAGTGGCGTGCATCCCCGATGGGAAGACGACGCGCGGCGCGGTTTCCGGGATGCGGGAGAATTCCTCCTGGGCGTGCTGGAAGTAGGGCGAGGCCGAGCGGCGATCTTGCCCGAACATCAACGCGAGGCGCTACGAAGTTTGCGCATCGATATCCGGACGGCGGGGTCGGATGAGGCGCAAACACTAAGCGACAGCGCGGGTGGATTTTTGACGATACCTCCGCAAATATTGACGGATCTCTTGATGACCTCCGCGGAACCCGATCAGCTTGCGGGACGGGTGACGGCAATTCGAATGGCTTCGCCGCGAGTGGTCGTGAATGCCCGAGTCGACAAAGATCATCGGACAAGCGTCAGTGGCGGTTTCGCTGTATACCGGCGCGCGGAGACACAAACCGTGGAAGCGAGCAAGGGCCAGTTCGAGGAAATCGCCCTGAACGCCGATCAATTGATGGGGCTCACATATGTCTCGGATGAGATATTGTCCTTGAGCCCTATTTCGTTCGTCGATCTGATCACGAAGGCGTTTGGCGACGAGTTCAATGCTCGGATCATGGCGGAACGGATCGGCGGAACCGGCGCGGGCCAGTTCCTGGGCATCAAAAACAGCCCCTGCTTGATCACAGTCGAAGCCGAAGATGGCCAGGAAGACGGAACGATCGTCTATGAAAACCTGGTCAACATGCGGACGCGCATCTGGGGCTATGGCAATTCCGTGTGGGTTGTCAATCAAGACGCGCTGGGACAATTGATGCTACTGGAGCGTGTGATCGGCGTGGGTGGTTCGCTGATTTGGCAGCCAAGCGCCGTGGCGGAGAGTCCCGATATGTTGCTGGGACGGCCCATCGTCTACACCGACGAATGCGAGAGCCCCGGGACCCTCGGGGATATCTATCTCGCCAATTTCACGCAATATCTCGAGGGGACATTCCGCCCCGTGCAAAGTGCGGAATCCATCCATGTCCGCTTCGTTGAGGGTGAGCGCGCGTTTCGGTTCACCTGCTCGAATGCGGGCGCGCCCTGGTGGCGTTCGACTTTGACTCCCAAGAACGGTTCGACCCGTTCTCCGTTCGTGACGCTGGCGGCGCGGGCGTAGGTTCCAGGGTATAGGGTTTAGGGTCTGGGGTTTAGCTTTCAGGCCCTAAACCTCAAAAAAAAAGGAGATGTAAGATGGGTGTTACAGTGGAAAAGCTGAGCGCCAACCTCTATGTGGATGTCGCACGTTATACGGGACACACCACCTCGGGGGCCGTGGCTTGGTATGACATGCGCGATTTCCGTCATTTTATGGCTATCGTGCACGCGGCCGCATTGACCGGGACGGGCGTAACGGCCTTTTCGATCAAGGCGGCCCCGGCGGCGTCCGCCACGAACGAGCAGACCATCGTGAGCCATGCGGTAGGGTCGGCGCCAGATGGGGAAGACGACTTCCTTATGCTGGAATGTTCGGCGGAACAGATCGCGCAAATTGGAGCGGCGGCGGGCTACGATTTGCGTTATGTGGCGGTCTATCTGACCGTGAATAATTCCAGTGATTTGCTGGACGTGGTCCATATTTTTGGTGGTCCACGATTCGCGCATTCGGGCCTGACCGCGGATAGCGTGGCGTAAGCCTCAACCCTAACTTGGAACGGAGGTTTGCGACATGGCCAGAACAATTGCTGGTTTCACCGCTGGTGGAATCGAGTTTCGGAAGGATCCGGACACGTTTGAGCATGTGCTCATCGCGGCTCCGGTCCACATCAAGGAGGATTTCCTCGGCTACCAGGCGATGCTGTCCGAGAGCGGGAGCGCGGGGCGCTGGCTCACGGTTGAGACGGACCTCAACCTCGCGATGGCATTGGTAGCCGACTTGTCCGGTGGGGGGCTTCAGGGCACGCTGGATTCGGACAGTAGCGCCCAGCAGGCCGTGTTGTATTGCGGGGACCAGCGCAACATCGACGTCAGCAAATCGGCTGGCTTCGAGGCGCGGGTCAACCTGGCGGTATTGCCCACCACCGGCGTGGACTTCGTGTGTGGCCTGGCGGGGGATCATAACGCCACACGGGATAGTATCGACGTGGGCGCGTGGTTCCGGTGCCAGGCGTCGGGTGCGCTGTTGTGTGAGTCCGACGACACGACGAACAACAACGACGACGTGGCGGCGGGCATCACACTGGTGGCGGGCACCACGTATACCTTCTACATCGATTTCAGCGTGTTGACCGATGTGAAGTTCTATGTGAACAACGTGCGCGTGTGCGCGGATACGACCTTCGACCTGAGCAACCTAGCGACGGTCGAGAACATCATGCAGCCCTACATCGGCCTGGGCAAGGCCAGTGGGACGGGCGTGGGCACCATGTATGTGAACATGGTTCAAGCGTGGTGCAAACGCTAATGGAATAGCCCCCAACATTTTGGGTTTGGCCGCCGCCGCCCCTCATCCGGCGGCGGCCGGCCCAAGATGAGAAATCGAGGAAGATATGAAACGGCTTGGATTGATCTTGATGGTGTTCGCGTGCTCGTGGGCGTGGGCGGCGACGTATTATGTGGATGCGACGGGCGGCGACGACGGGGCGCTGGGCACATCAGACACCACGCCGTGGAAGACGCTTTCAAAGGTGAATGGAGAGACCTTCAGTGGCGATGACCAGGTGCTACTGAAGGCTGGGGAAATGTGGCGCGAGACGCTCGTGCCGCCGAGCGCAGGCACGAGTGGGCATCCGATCGTATTCGGTCGATATGGGACCGGCGCGGATCCGAAAATCTATGGCAGCACGGAAATCCCGACGTGGGCGGACCAGGGCGGAAATTCTTGGACGGCGACCCATGTATGGTCAGATACCGCGCATATGCAAGCCGATGGGACGCCCTATCCGGGGCCCTATGTGATGTGGCGCGATGGCGCCATGCTGACGAAGGTCGCTGATACGCCCGACGCAGAAGGCGAATGGGGGTATAGTGGAAGCACTTTGACGATTTATACCACGACCGATCCGAATGGGTCTGATTTAGAACTGGCCACGCGGGACAACGGCATTTATACCGCCTTTGATGATGGAGCCAACTATCTGACCGTTGAGCACATCGAGGTGGCCTATACGGGCTGGTGCGGCATATTCCAGGGGCATGGCAACACATTTTGGACAGTCGATTCGTGCACCGTCCACGATGTAGGAACGCCTGGCACGCATGACGAGCATGGGATCAATTCGCGGTCCCACGATATGACGGTGTCCAACTGCACGGTCTACAACATCGGGTCGAACGGCATCAACTACAGCGATTCCGAGAGTGGCGATGGGGACAACTTCGTAATCACCGGAAACACGGTTTACGACTGCCATCATGCCATGATCAACCTTCTCCATGTGGGCGCGGAAACAATGACGGGCAACGAGATTCTGCGCAATGTCGTATATCTTTCAGATGGCTTCGTGGACGGGGCGAATTCGCCGGTGGGTATCTATTTTGGCCAAGGCGGTGGAACCTCCACGGTTTGCGCGTACAACCTCGTATACCAAACCACGGGGCCGGGCATCAGTGTAGAAACCGAAGCCGTCACATGCCTCGTGGAAAACAACACGATCTACGGTGGCGGCACCGCAAGCATTTTCACGAAGACGGCTGGCGGATTGACAGTGCGCAATAACATCGCCGTGAACATCGGAGACAGCACGCACTACTGCTATCGCGACACCACTGATGCGGACAACACCGTGGACTACAATGACTGGTATTCGACTGGCGCGGCGGATGGACTCTTCCTCAACAAGCACGATGTACCCTATGCGCCCACGAGTGGCGCGCGCACGTTCGCCACGTGGAAAACCGATACAGGCGATGATGCCCACTCGATCATCACGGATCCGGGCATCACGAATGTGGTCCTACATGATTTCAGTTTGACCTCTTCTTCTGGGGCGAAGGATACCGGGACCAATCTAGCTTATGCCACGGACCTGATTGGAACGGCGGTGCCCCAGAATACGACGGCCGACATGGGCGCATATGAGTATACCGAGACTATAGCGCCGACGGTGACCGTGGAGCAGGGCGGCAGCCAAACGGACCCGATCAACAGCCTTCCCATCGTTTTTGATGTCACCTTTAGCGAGGTTGTGACGGGATTCGATGAGACCGACGTGACCATGGGAGGCACCGCGACAGGGGCCACGGTGACTGTGGATGGGTCAGGGACGGACTATCACATCAATGTCACGGCTGTTTCAGGTGATGATGGGACGCTGATTTCGAGCATTGCGGCGGATAAATGCGTGGACATCTACAATAACGGGAATGAGGCGTCGACCTCGACGGACAACAGTGTTACATATGACTCGACGAATCCGACGGTGACGGTGGAGCAAGGCGGCAGCCAGGCCGATCCGGCAACGAGTTTGCCGGTGGTGTTCGACATCACCTTTGATGAGCAGGTGACGGGCTTCGACACCAGCGACATCACCATGGGCGGCACTGCTGTTGGCGTCACATATGCGGTAACTGGCTCGGGAGCGGCCTATACCTTGACGGTGTCCGATGTGACGGTGGATGGGACGTTGATTCCCACTATCGCCGGTTCGGTATGCACAGACCTGGCGGGCAATGACAACGACGCCAGTTCGAGCACGGATGGCACGGTGACCTTCGCCGCGGCGCAAACCTACACCGCGCCCGTGGCGGCGCCGGTGAAGTCCTCCGCGAAGTACATCGGGCATGTGGCGTCGTTTACGGGGCCGGGCAGCGCGGAAATCATCCAGATGATGGCCCCGGTGGAGTTCAAGGAGGAGTTTCTGGGTTACCAGTGGCTCTATACCGAGACCGGGAGCGCGGGGCTTTGGTACACCACACAGACCAGCCTCAACACGAGCATAGGATTGCTGCCAGACAAGCCCAATGGGTTGCTGGTGCTGAACCTCGACTCGGACAACAATGCGGAACAAGCGGTGCTGTACTGGGGAAACCAGAAGGGCATTGATGTCGCCTATCAGGCCTATTTCCAGGCGGTGCTGGCGCTGCATACCGTGCCCACGACGGGTGTGGATGTGGTGTGGGGCATGGCGGGGGACCACTCGACCACGCGGGACAACATTGCCCAAAACGCATGGTTCCGGTGCCAGGCATCGGGCGCGGTGGTCTGCGAGAGCGATGATGGGACCACAGACCTGGATGACAAGGCGACAGGCATCACCATGGCGGCCGACATGTACCACGTGTTTCAGATCGATTTCACCAGTTTGGCGAATGTGAAGTTCTACATCGATGGCACCCAGGTGGCCACTACGACGACCTTTGACCTGTCGGACCTAGGGGACGCCGAGGCTGTGTTGCAACCCTATATCGGGTTGGGGAAGGCGTCCGGGACTGGGGTCGGATGCATGTACTTGGATTCGGTGCGGATTTGGAGCGGGCGGGACTGATGAGTGTAATCACGACATCAATCGGCATCGACAATTGTTATGTGCCTCTGGGCCTGCTGAAGCGGCACGTCAACATCTCCTCGAGCACGTTTGACACGCGGTTGCTGGAATGCATTGCGGCGGCGTCGCGGCATTTCGAATCGCCCGAGATGGCGAACCGGGTGTTTTGGACGCGGGCCGATGTGCGCTATTTCGATGGGCGTTGGTGCGATCTTTTGCTGGTGGATGATCTACTGGCGATCACGGAGTTGGCGGAGGATACCGGGGAAGATGGGTCCTTCGCAACGGTATGGGCGGCGACGGATTATACGCTGCGGCCCTATAATGGGTGGCCTAAGTTTGAGATCGCGCCGGCCATGGGCGGGGAATACTTGTTTACCCGCGGGCAACGGCGGTATCGCGTGACGGGTACCTTTGGGTATGGGGATGGCAAGAGCGCGTCGCCCTGGATGGCCACGGCATTGACGGCGACCGTGGCGACGACGTCCGCGACGACTGTGACGGTGTCGGCGGCGACGAACCTCGATGCTGGGCAGACCCTCCTCGTGGAATCGGAGCAAATGTTCGTTACCGGGTATGACGCCACGACGATCACCGTGGTGCGCGGGGTGAATGGGACCACGGCGGCGGCGCATTCGGGTAAGGCGATCTCGATCGCGCAGTATCCCGGGGCGGTGGTGCGGGCGGTGGCTTGGCTGGCGGCGCGGGCGTGGAACACGGACGCCGAGGCGGGGATCGAGTTCCAGATGGTGGGCGACTGGCAGGAGCGGTATCGGATGGTGGCCGACCAGTATGTGCTCAATTTGGCGAATAGCGTGAGGCGGGTGGCGTAGTAGGGTTTAGGGTTTAGGGTCTAGGGTTTAGGGTCTAGGCCGGAAAGGGTGTTAGAGGCCGTGAGTATTGAGAGCACCTTTTGCGACAGCATGGCCATCCAGCGGCGGAGTACGGCGGGGACGGACCGGCATGGGATGCCTATTGAGACTTGGGCGACGGTGTATTCCGATGTGCCGTGCCGGCTACGGCCTCTCAATGCGACGGAATTGACGCCTCGGAACGATGACACGTTGGTGGTGACGCATCTGTTGTATGCGTCGGCCGGGACGGACTTGCTGCATGATGACCGGGTTGTCATCGGGGGGACGGTGTTTGCCGTGCTGAATCCAGTGACCTACAAGAACGGGATGGGCGCGAATCATATGACCGCTCGGGCGGTGGAGGTACGTGAATGAGCGAGCACACTCTAACTGATTTCGATGCCGGGCAACTGGTCGCCGACGTGAAGAATATGAAGGAGACCTTGCAAAAGATAGAGCGCTGGCTGGATTCGGATAATGACAAGCGCGACGCGGCGCGGCGGGAGTGCCAGGGGCGGTTTGAAATGAAATGTGAGGCGCTGGATCGGCGTGTATCGAACGTTGAATTGTCGAGCGGGCTGAACCGTATGAAGCTGGCTGGGCTCATCGCGGGGATCTCGATGGTTATATCGTCGGCGATGGCGTATCTGGTGCATTTGGTTTCGGAGATTTTCCGGCCATGATCAATTTGCGGAATGACATCAAGAACCTCATCCAGAACCGGATCGCGGAGGGTTTGGCAAAGGGCGCCATGAAGCTCGCGGAGGAGGTGGCGGCGGCCTCGCCGGTGGTGACTGGGTATAACCGTGACAGTGTGGGTGTGGCGATATCGAAGGCGGGGGAAGGTGATTTTGGGCCGGTGACCACCATCGGGCATGGGACGGTGACGGCCGGGGGCGGGCGGAAGCCCGTTACGAGCAACAACCGCGACCAGATCGAGGTGATCGTGTGCACCACGAGCGAGTATGGCGGGGTGCTGGATGCGCGGAAGAAGAGCACGAAATATATGACCCGTACATGGAAGGCGAAGCGGCTTGAGGTGCTGCGAGAACTTAGAGGGTTGCTGTGATGGCATGGTCCTGCGACAGAGCGGCGATTATCAGCGAGTTTTTCAAGACGGCTCGCGAAGGGATATTGCTGGGCTATCTCAGTGCAGATATCGGCGCGGATGATATGGAACTGGTATTGGAATCATCTGTTGGCATGTCTTTTGGACGGACGGCATTTGGAGCGCGTCCGTTTGGCGCCATGTATTGGGCCACTTTGGACGCGGGGGCTTGGCCAATCAAGGTGGGGTCGGAACTTATACTTGCGACGCAGATCGGCGCGACGCTCTCGGTCGAGACGAGTGGGCGGGGGTATGCCGGCACGGCGGCGGCGGCGCATAACCAGGCGGTGGCAGTCTATGAGGCGACGTTCCATGACCTGGTGGGGGCAGCGGTCTACGCGGAGCGGATGCCGCGGACTTGGAACAATGACAAGCCCGCGATGCTGTTTGAGGTCATCGGGGGCAATGTGGCGGTGTTGGCGCCGATCTATCGGCCCAACGCGCGGTGCTTTTGTTACTCCGGAAACAACGCGGAGTATGACTGCGATGTGATTTACCGGCTGTTGTCGGACCTGGTGCACGAGACGGATGCGGGCATCGTGGAAACGGGAAGTGGGGTGGTGCTGAGCGCCATTGAGGAAGTGGAAGGGCAATTGCTTTGGGATGAGGATGTGAAGCCGGAGCGGCCTTTTGTGATGTGTTCCATCGCGTTCGAGGTGAGGGGGAAATAGGGTTTAGGGTCTAGGGTTTAGGGTCTGGGATCAGGAAAGGATAGGTGAAGAAATGGGAACAAAGGCAAATATTCTGAGCGGTAAATCTACGATCTATACCGCTCCAATCACGGCGGGTGTGCCTGTGGATCTACCCGATCTGGACGCATCCACAGGTATTGATACGCTGGCATGGACAAGTTGGACGCAAGTGGGTTTCACATCTGATGCCGGCGTGGAAGTCGACTACAGCAACGAAGTGGAACTGGTCTATGTGTGCGAGTTTGCCGGAGCCATAAAGGCCGACAAGATCAAAGAAGAAATGAAAGTTTCATGGGAATTCTTTGAGAAAATTCTATCCGCCTATGCGCAAGCAATGGGACTTACAACGACTACCGTCGCCGCAGGGGCGGGTCAAAGTGGTCAAACCGTGCTTTCCATCGGTGGTGTGGCGTTGGCGGAGTTCTCCCTTGCCCTTCAAGGCGTAAATCCAAGCGGAAAGCATCGCGTGTGGCATTTCCCAATCGTGACTCCGACTGTGAACATGAAGGACACCGCCAATAAAAAGAGCAATCCTTTAGCGGCGGAATTCACGGCATTGGCGGACCCAACCACGGGCAAGCTATGTCATGTGTATGACGTCACGGCGGCGCCGACGTCGTAAGGAGAATAGCCACAAGAGGCACAAAAGGCACAAAGGAGCAATGATGTCTGAGGAACGGACGGAAGCGGAAGTGTTGAGTGGGGCGCCCATCGAGGTGAACCTTGGTGGGCGCGTGTATCCTTTATCGCCGCGGGTGGGGCGGAAGTATACGCGGGTGATGCGGCATAAGCTGGCGGAGTTGCTGGGGGATGTCGATCAGCTCGTGGAGCTGATGCAGGCGGCCATGGCGAAAGAGACCACCGAGTTGAGCGGTGGGCGGCTTGAGGCGATGGCGAGTATCGTGAAGCGGATGACGGGGCCCCAGATTGATGAGGCGCTGGACCTGGTGTATGAGTATGCGCCGAATATCGCGGCGGACCGGGAGTACCTCGAGGAGAACGCCACGGACGCGGAGTTCATGGGGGCGTTGTGGGCCATCATCCGGTTGTCTTATGGCCCTTTCGTGAGCGCCCTCGGGTTAGGGGCGGCGGCAAGAAACGGCGCGACGTAGACGAGGCGTGGATCGAGAGCCTGCTGTATGAGCAGCTCATGAGCGAGTGGCATGTGAGCTGGCGGGAGATCGAAACCGAGTGGACCGACGAACAGTTCAATCTTCTACTGGATCAGTACCTTCGGCGGAAGATCGCGGAGCAGGAAGAGGCTGAGGGGGATGAGGTGGTGGGGGAGGATGAGCTGCTTGGGATGATGGGGGTCGAGGTGAAGAGGGTCTAGGGTCTAGGGTTTGGGGTCTGGGGATCCGGATATGGGCCGGACACCCATACTACGAAGGCGGTGAGACGATGGCGATTGAAATTGGCGATGGCGTGATCCGGATCAACGCGGATGATTCGCCGTTCTGGCGGAGCTTGGGGGATCTGACCAAGCGGGCCGGGATGGCGATGACGGCGGCGGGCGGGGCGATCGTCGCCGGACTCGGCGTGTCGCTGAAGGCGTTCGCTGAACAACAAAACGCCATCGCGCAGCTTGAGGCGGTACTCACCAGCACAAAAGGGGCGGCCGGCCTCACCTCGCAAGAGTTGCAGAACATGGCTTCCAGCTTGCAGAAGGTGACCACATACGGCGACGAGACCATCATGGGCGCGGAATCGCTGATGCTGACCTTCACGAAAGTGGGGAAGGACGTGTTCCCGCAAGCGATGCAGGCGGTTCTCGACATGAGCACCGCGATGGGGCAGGACTTGAAATCAAGTGTGATCCAGGTTGGCAAGGCGTTGAACGACCCGATCGCGGGGGCGACGGCGTTGCGGCGCGTGGGCGTGCAACTCACAGACCAGCAGCAAGAGCAGATCAAGGTGTTCATGGCGTCCGGCGACGTGCTGAGCGCGCAGAAGATCATTTTGCAGGAATTGGCCACAGAGTTCGGCGGCTCGGCGTCGGCCGCGGCGGCTACATTTTCCGGGCACATCACACAGCTAAAGAATCAGATCGGTGACATCATGGAGGTGATCGGGGGTGCGCTGGAACCGATTTTGAGCCGGGTGACCGGGATCCTGCAGCAGGCGGTAGATCATGTGCAGCGATGGGTAGGTGAGAATCCTCAGTTGGTGGCGACCATCACGTTGGTGGTGGCGGGCATTGGCGCGTTGCTGACGGCGATCGGGCCACTGCTCATTGCGCTGCCGTTTGTGGTGTCGGGGATCGCGGCGTTTTTGAGTCCGGCGGGGGCGGTGCTGGGGGCGCTGGCGGCGCTGGCCGTGGGGGTTGGGTATCTGGCATATCAAATGCGGGATGTATTGTATGGGACGTTTCAGGCGGCGGTGGGGTGGGTGCAAGCGAATTGGGATCAGATTGTAAGGATCTTCCAGAATGCCGCGAGCGCCATCGCGTCTTGGATGCGCACCATCGCCGAACGCATACAGATCATGTGGGAAGTCATCTCTTCTGTTTTCAGTGGGGCCGTGGATGGCGTAACGAGTGAATGGGATCGGCTCGACGAAAACAGTGACCAAAGCACGCGTTCTATTTTAGGGACGATGGAGGAGCTTTCGAAGCGGACAGACGAGTGGATGAAGCGTATCGAGGACAGAACGAAGGCTTTCCATGAGTCCATCCGAACGCAATATGGGGCGTTGATTGATGCTGGGCGGAATCTTGGCATCGCCATGAATGAGGCCTACTCGACTCTGCTGGAATTTACTAGGGCCTTTTCGGGGGATTTTGGCCGACTGTGGCAAGAAACTGAAAACACTCAAGGCGCTGCTATCGGCAGGCTCATAGCCCAAATTGTGAATTTTATTTCCATGATCATACGGCTGATCAATTTCATAAACATGGCCATTTTGGCTATTGCTAGGTTGGCTCAATCCATTATGACGGTGGGCGGTTCAGAAGTGCTTCGATATCTCGCGCGCGGCCAAGGGGGTCCGATACCGGGGTATGCGGCGGGTGGGGTGATTCGGCCTGTGATTGTCGGGGAGCACGGGCCGGAGGTGATGTTCGCGCCGGTCGGGGGGCGGATTGTGAAGCATTCGGACGCGATAGCGGCGTTGCGGCAGACCACGAACAATGCGGGGGACACGATTAGTATCACGCAGTACATCAGTAATGAGGTGGATGTGGAGCGGGTCATGGTGCAGATGCGGGCGCTGTTGTTGAAGCGGAGCGCGGCGCGGGGGGTGCCGTTGATGCGGCCGAGGTTTGGGGTCTAGGGGATAGGGTTTAGGGTTTAGGGT
>Ga0172380_10006315_pt1 | contig 13835 bp, 8 predicted proteins | sample Leawe162metaG_FD_119747 | JGI IMG/M metagenome (GOLD analysis project Ga0172380, IMG submission 119747) | Leachate microbial communities from a municipal landfill in Southern Ontario, Canada - Leachate well 162 metaG | ecosystem: Engineered > Solid waste > Landfill > Unclassified | place... | reverse complement strand
GGTGTAATGTTTGGGGCGAAGCATATCAACCTCACAAGGGCATCGGTGTTCCAAAGATCACCGTTTCGGTTGAATGCTTAGCCCCTACGAGTGAAAGGAGATTTCTAATGAAATACAACCCAACAAAACATTATCGGCGGTCAATACGATTGAAGGAATTTGACTACCGTTCCGTGGGAGCTTATTTCATCACCATTGTCACTGCCAACCGTGACCTTCTCTTCGGAGAAGTGGTTGATTCTACAATGGTTCTGAGCGATGCAGGAAGGTTGGTTAAGACGAGATGGATCAAGCAGACAGTCTATGACCCTTCGATCGTCTTGGATGTGTACGTTATCATGCCTAACCACATTCACGGAATCATTTTCATCCTTGAACCGCCAGACAATACTAATGAAGGCTATATGCCACCGGAACACGGAACGCTACCCGGTTCAGTCGGGGCAATGATACAGAGTTTTAAATCAGTCACCTCCAGAATGCTCAACGACCATAAGTGTCAACCCGGTTCGATTATCTGGCAAAGGAACTACCACGAGCACATCATCAGAGACGAATCCGAATTAGAGAGTCTACGCGATTATGTACTGAATAATCCCCTACAATGGTCTCTTGACGAAGAAAACCCGGCATATAAGCCAGAGCCATAGGGGCTAAGCATTTGATGAGAGCCGGAAACAAAACGACATGCAGTAATCTTGTCACATCAAATGCTTCGCCCTCCTTTGTGGGGTGGAATGTTTGGGGCGAAGCATATTAACCCTGCAAGGGCATCGGTGTTCCAAAGATTTATCGGTTTCGGTTGAATGTTTAGCACCAACCCAAAAAACAGTACCGGGCGGCAGGAGCCGCCCGGAATTTTAGCAATTGACAATTAGCAATTAGCAATTCTATGCTACTGTGATCTCTTTTTCCAGATAGACATCCTGAATCAAGTTCAACAGTTTGACACCCTCAGCCATCGGACGTTGGAACGCCTTCCTGCCGCTGATCAACCCCATACCACCACCGCGCTTGTTCAAGACAGCTGTCAACGCCGCCTCTTCCATATCGTTAGCACCGCTGGCACCACCGGAGTTAATCAAACCAATCCGCCCGTTATAACCGTTCAAGACCTGATAGCGTACCAGATCAATCGGATGCTCGGTCATCAGCTCGCTATACATCTTCTTGGAGAACTTACCGTAGCCGCTTTCTGCCATATTGATTGCTTCGTATCCGCGCAGGGCATCAGGTAGTTTCTGCTTGAGAATGTCCGCTTGGATGGTTGCGCCTAAGTGGTTCGCTTGCCCGGTCAGGTCTGCGGAGGTGTGATAATCTTTCCCATTGATCTTGAAGCCGGGGTTACGGAGGTAGCACCAGAGAATGGTCACTAATCCAAGCTCGTGTGCATATTCAAACATCTCCGATACTTCCCGAATCTGACGGGTGGACTCGTCTGAGCCGTAATAGATGGTTGCCCCGACAGCCACTGCACCCATATCATACGCTTGCTTGACTGATGCAAACGGCACTTGGTCAAACCGGTTCGGAAAGGTGAGCAGTTCGTTGTGGTTGAGCTTGACAATAAACGGTATCTTGTGCGCCCATCGGCGGGAAACCGCACCAAGCACACCCAACGTGGATGCTACCGCATTACAGCCGCCTTCATATGCGAGTTGTATAATTTTATCCGGATCGAAATACGCCGGATTTGGGGAGAATGAAGCACCTGCGGAGTGCTCGATCCCTTGATCAACCGGCAGAATGGAGACATAACCGGTTCCGCCAAGCCGACCATGGTCGTAGATGGTTTGAATGTTGCGGAGCACCACAGGGGTGCGGTCTGATTGGCTCCACACACGGTCAACAAAATCGGGACCGGGTAGGTAAAGCTGATCCTTGGTCACTTTAGTTGACTTGTAGCTTAACAAGTCTTCGGCTTTAGTGCCAAGTAACTGTCTGATTTGTTCTAACCTTTTGGACATATACTCTCCTATATGTTTGTTGTTGTTATTTCGGGTTGATGTGTGACAGAGTTGAGTCACATCTGTTTAGTAGTAATACGGAATCAAATAGTCTAACGAATGATTGTTTTCACGATTGAGTGACAGTGAGCCAACTTTTTACCGATAGAAAAACATGTCGGACAACGATAGGAATGGCTGTGTTGGTGAATTTGTTCTTAATGATGTGTGGAAAGACGGTTCAATACTTGTCTATCACCGCGATTTTTTATAAATTAACTATAATGGAGTGTAGTACGGAGTTTAGAGGCGAACAATCAGCCAAAACTATACCCAATAACTGACACAATCAAACGATGAAAAGGGGCTAATGGCTCACTCATATACACCCGGCTTGCGAGTAGCGCGGTTGACGGTTATCCGGAGGGAACGCCGGTTACCGTTACGCGGATCGGTATCGGTCAAGTTGGGGGATAAGATTACGGCACGTCAGGTGGTCGCTCAGACCCAACTGCCGGGCAACGTTCAATCTGTCAATGCCGCCGGAATGCTCAGTATCCCGCCGGAAGAGGTGCCGGGGGCACTAACGGTCAAGGTTGGGGATGCCATCACAAAGGGGCAGATACTTGGTGTCTCCAAGTCATTCTTCGGGCTATTCAAGACTAACTGCGAATCCCCCATTGACGGTATCCTTGAAAACGCCTCACCGGTCACGGGTCAGCTGATTCTACGTGAACCGCCCATACCGGTCGAGGTGCATGCCTATATTGACGGGAAAGTTATAGAGCTATTCCCTGAGGAGGGAGTGGTAGTCGAGGCTTTTGGCAGTCTGATACAAGGTATTTTCGGCATCGGAGGCGAGCGGCATGGCATTATCCGCATGCTGGTAAAATCGCCTGATGAAGTGGTTGACGAGGCGAAAATAAGCGGGGACGTGGCTGGAAAGATTCTCATTGGAGGATCGCTGATTACGCTACCGGCGTTTCGCAAGGCAATGACTATGGGGGCAACTGCCGTTGTAGTGGGTGGCTTCAATAACTCTGATCTCAAGGCGTTACTTGGCTACGAACAGGGTGTTGCCATTACCGGTCATGAGGATATTGCTTCCACTCTTGTCTTAACGGAGGGATTTGGCAAGATTGCTATGGCGCAGAGGACATTTGACCTGCTCCGCGAGAGCGACGGCAAGGGTGCATCCGTTAGCGGTGCTACTCAAATCCGTGCGGGAGTCATCCGTCCGGAAGTGATTATCCCTAATCCGTCAGTAACATCTGTGCCGGAGCAAAGCACGGAAGTAGCAAGCATTGAGATTGGCGATTTTGTCAGAATAATCCGGCAACCGTACTTCGGCAAGATTGGGAAGGTTACCCTATTGCCATCGGAATTGCAACAGCTTGAGACAGGGGCTAAAGTGCGTGTCCTTGAGCTTGAGCTTGATGACACAAAACGGGTGATATTACCCCGTGCAAACATCGAACGGATCGAAGAGTAGCAGTAGCTGACCGGTGGAAACGCCGGTCATGCTTTAAGTAACCACAACATTAAAAGGTAACAGCCTATGTGGCATAATATAAAACATATAGAACGCCCGGCAACAGCGAAAGAAGCTGTTGATCTTTACAGAGCGGGGGAAGCGATATTCTTTGGCGGGGGGACTTATCTGGTAGGTCAGCGTCCTGAAGGAGTGCATACGCTAATAGACATCAACCGGCTTATTCCCCGCTGGATGGAACGGCACGAGTCTGTCTGTCTGCTTGGTGCGGGGGCGACGATACAGCAGTTGATAGATTTCGTACCTCCGTCTGCCCCGCTGAAGATAGCGCAAGCCGCACGAAACAGCTCCTACTCTAAGAATATCCGCAATCAACGTACACTTGGCGGGGAGATCGCTTGGGGACGGACAGATTCAGATCTGTATGTTCTGCTGACGGCGGTCAATCCTCTAATTGTCGTACTCGCCCCGAACACAAAAGAGGTGCGGTTGTGTGACTGGGACAATAGGGGAATTGTTGCGATGATAATGTTGACAAAGGAGGACGCTACACCGGTAGGCTATAACCGCTTTGCCCTGATTGAGTCAGCACCGCCGTTTGTGGTCACAATGGTTCTTCGTCAGGATGGGGGCTATAGAGTTGTAGTGGGTGGAAAATGCCAACAATTGTTCACAATCAACACGCCGGATCTGTCCGACCATCAGATTGCCTACTTTGCGAAGTTAGCAGTCCAGCATTTCACAGCGGATCATATCGGTTCGCTGGAATATAAGGAACACGTCATCGCCACGGGCATACGCAGAGGGAGGGACTCAATATGATAGTCACATTCACCTTAAATAAACAGGTCGTAAGCGATGATATCCATCCGGGAATGACCCTACTTGACTACTTGCGGGAAAAGAACCTCTACTCGGTCAAGCACGGTTGCGACCATGGCGAGTGCGGATCCTGTACGGTCATCCTCAACGGCAAAGCCGTCAACGGATGTCTGGTGATGATCCACTCCGTTGAAGGATGCGAGGTTGAAACAATGGAGGGGCTGATGGAGTACGGTAAAATTACCCCTCTCCAGCAATCGTTCATTGATCATGGGGCGATTCAATGCGGCTACTGCACCCCAGCGATGGTTATGACTGCGGAGGCATTACTGCGAAATAACCCGGATCCGAAAGAATCAGAAGTGAGGGACGCTATGTCTGGCGTGCTCTGCCGTTGTACGGGCTATTTCAAACCGGTTGAGGCGGTTCTAACGTTCTCTAAAAAAGGAGGGATTTCCAAGTGAAGACTATTGGAGTAAAGACCGCCCGCGTTGATGGTATGGCATTGGCAACCGGTAAACCGGTATTTGCCGACGACATCAAGTTAGAGCATATGCTGTATGTCAAACTGCTCTACTCTCCCGTTGCACATGCAAAGATCAAACGCATAGACACTTCACGGGCAAAGGCATATCCGGGGGTGGTTTGCGTATTAACCCACGAAGATTTTCCGGTTCATTATTACACAACAGCCGGTCAAGGTTATCCGGAGCCGTCACCCAGGGATATAACCATCTTTTCATCAGTAGCCCGGTTTGTTGGTGACCGTATTGCCGCAGTAGCTGGAGAGACGCTTGAGGCGGCGGAAGCGGGGGTTAGGGCGATTGAAGTGGATTACGAGGAGCTTCCGGCTATCTTTGATCCCGAAGAGGCGATAGATAATCCTGTAGTCATCCACCCTGAAGAAGGGATCAGCTTTGTCACGGATCCGAAACGGAATATAGCCGCTCATATCGGAGTGGTGTTGGGAGACCCGGACAAGGGGTTTGCAGAATCCAAATGGGTTTTCGAAGGGAAGTACAAGACCCCGTATGTCCAGCAAGCATCAATAGAACCGCACATCAGCCTGTCATGGCTTGATGAAAACGACCGTCTGGTCATCCGTACTTCCACGCAAGTTCCTTTCCACGTTCGACGGATTGTTGCGGAAGTGTTGGATATGCCGGTATCACGGGTTAGAGTTATCAAGCCACGCATTGGTGGTGGATTTGGCGGGAAACAGGAGATACTGAACGAGGAGGTGATTGGAGCGGTTACAATGCGCACACGTCGCCCTGCTCGCATAGAGTACACCCGCGAAGAGGAATTCTACACCGCACGGTCACGCCATCCGCAGGTAGTAAAGTTCAAGATTGGTGTCAACGCCGATTACACGTTTAATACTATTGATATGAACATCATCGAAAACTGTGGAGCTTACGGTCCGCACGCCTTGACTGTAATGTCTGTTACAGCCCAGAAGTCACTGTCACTCTACCGTGCACCGAACGTTCGGCTCGAAGGTTGGGGAGTGTACACCAATCTTCCCATAGCCGGAGCATTTCGTGGCTATGGCTCTCCTCAAGGGTTCTTCGCCTTGGAATCCATCGTGGACGAAATAGCCCACCAGTTAGGAATCTGCCCCATCGAGTTGCGACATAAGAACTACGTCAAGGAGGGGGAGGATGTCCCTATTGCCAAGATTCTTGGTGAAGGACGTGAGGGATTCCCGGTAGTGATTGCAACCAATAAACTGCGTGAATGCCTCGAAGAGGGTAAAAAACTCATCGGCTGGGATAAACTGCGTAATGCGCCTAAAATCGGCACGGTTCGACGGGGTGTAGGAGTTGCCTGTACCTGCCAAGGTTCGGGGATACCCGGTATTGATATGGGTGCATCCTTTATCAAGATGAACGAGGATGGCGGATTTAATCTTCTGGTTGGTGCAACCGATCTTGGAACCGGATCCGATACTGCTCTGGCACAAATCGCCGCAGAAGTGCTGGAAGTTCCGGTGGATAAGATTATTGTCTATTCGTCCGATACCGACCTAACCCCGTTTGATACGGGGGCGTATGCGTCAAGTACAACCTATATTTCCGGTGGGGCGGTCAAGAAGGCGGCTGAGTTGGTCAAGGAGCTGATTCTTAGTCAAGGTATGAAGTTATTGGATGTCGGATCCGCTGTTATTGCCGATCAAAAGGTGACAGCCCCGGACGGGCGTAGCCTAACCTACGGAGAAATATGCACCAAGTCAATGTACACCGACCATCAATTGCAGATTATGGCAACTGCTTCGCATCTGTCGTATGATTCTCCGCCTCCGTACAATGCCACCTTTGCGGATGTTACAGTGGATATGGAAATTGGGACGGTGCGCGTGAACAAGCTGGTCTCTGTCACCGATGCGGGGCAGATTATCAACCCGCAGATGGCGGAAGGACAGGTGGAAGGCGGGGCTCTGCAAGGGATTGGGATGGCGTTATGCGAGTTTATGGTGTTCGATGAAAAGGGTCGTCCGGTCAATACCAATTTTAACGACTACCATATATATACTGCCATAGACACCCCGGAGATTGTGGTTAAGTTTATTCATTCGGATGAACCGACAGGACCGTTTGGGGCAAAGGCTGTGGCGGAAATCCCTATCAATGCTCCGGCTCCTGCAATTGTCAACGCTATATTCAATGCTACAGGAATCCGGATCCGCGAAGTACCGGTGGTACCTGAGAAGATAGTTAAACGTTAAAAGTTGAAGGTTAAAAGTTAAACGTATACCTTGTCATCCCCGTGAAAACGGGGATCCAGTAGCGTCAAGTGCTCTCTTTTGCCCACAAGTGCCGTCAGGTGAGGACACCTGACAGCACAGAACGGCACCAACAGAAAAGGGGTGAACCTAATGGTTCACCCCTTCTTGTTCTGCTGACCAGTTCGTACTTACCGCAGTAAGACCACCTTCTGAATCAATGTCCCTTCCTCGCCCGCTATGCGGATCATATAGACCCCGCTGGGGAGGTTAATACCGTTGATGACAGCGGTGTGATAGCCTGCGGGTAGAACTCCATCTACCAACTTGGTAACCAACCTGCCTGCCATATCATATAGTCCAACAACGGTTTTACCTTGGCGTGTCAGACCGTAACGTACGGTGGCACTGGAGTTAAACGGTGATGGATAGATACTGTTGATGGCAAATTCCAAAGGTATAATGTTGGTTTCTTCAACACTTACTTCCGGGACTCCGAACAGAATGATGTTGATAACCTGTTCATCCGGATCATCAGAGATGACTTTGAAAGTTGCTTCACTCTCAATTTCCATTTCGGGACTGTACTTAATCTTGGTGATATGCTCTTCGCCGGCATCAAGGACAAAACCACCACCACCTTCAGTGAGTTCAAACGGTACGAACATTTCCGGTATAGACTGAGAAATGATAGTCAGAGGTAGTTCGCCAACGTTTTTAATGAGGATTTCCAACTCTTCAAACTCACCGATAAACGCGTGGAATATTGCGCTATCTGCAGGTGTCAGCTCTATATCCCGCGGTGTGGGGGGAGGTCCACCAGCCTCAACCATTAGCCGAACCGGGATATCTACCGTCCCACCTTCTGCGGAATGAGTGAAGGTGTAGAGCCCTAAATACTCCCCTTCTTCAAGATTAGCGGCATCCAAGGTCAGCTCAAAATCAACCCGTTCTCCGGCTTGAATAACCCCGGCATCCATAGGATCAAGCGCAAACCAACTAAGGTCTTGCGAAACCATACGGATTTCAATCCGGTCATTACCAAAGTTTTCACCGATGCCGATGTATGTCCACACTCCTTGCGGTGCAAAGTTGTTGCAGATCATACCACCTTCTTGCTTGCCACCGTCAGCCGGTTTGGCGACGAATGTGGTTTCAGGTGCATCCGGATTCATCTTGTAAACCAACATCCGGCTTTCTGCATCAAGGGCAGTAATATAGAGCGGTTTTCCGTCCAAATCGCCAGGATAATAGGATAGGGCGGTAGGCGTTAGACCTACGGTACCCAGTGAATCAACCAGTTGACCGTCTTGGGTGTAAGCAAGGATTTTGGTGCCGGATGTTCTGCCGACTACCCATAGAACCTCTCTATCGGGATCCCAAGTAACGCAACGAATGGCTTTATAGGCGCAAACGATGGTGTCAACAAACTCACCTTCGAGGGTGAAGCCGTAGAGATACTTGTCTTCAGCTCCCCAGATCGTCTCACCGTCAAATGCCATATCGTAGATACCGTTGAGGGTAGTACCCCATTGCAGGAAGCGATTAACCTCATTGCCTTCGCGATCTAACACATAGATGTAGTTTTTGTTACCGTCACCAGCTTGGCTACCACCGGAAACATAGTACTCTTCTCCTGTCCAAACTACTCCCTGCAGATCTTTATCGCCTAAGCCGGGGCCAACCAGAAGCGTATCAATCCGTGACCATGCCGGGACGTTAAAATTCCCCGCGGCTTTCTTTTCAACAGAATAGGATACCTTGCCTGTACCACGATTGGCAATGGAGAAGTCAACGGTCATTGAGTTACCGGCTTTCAACTCTTCATCAACTTCGAGTATGGAGGGTGTGAAATCCGGATAGAGCAAGCCGAAAAGTACTTCGGTTGAGTCGTCCAGTAACACTTCGCCAGCCGCGGTCGAATCAAGGAAACCTGCCGCCTTGGCGGTAATGGTGAATTCACCGGGGCCTGTCTGGAAACGGAAGAAGCCGGTTTCGTCGGTTACAGCCCTGCCACCCAGATTTGTGCTGATAGCGGCATCGGCGATCGGTTCATCGTCTTCGGCATTCAGTACATAGCCGTAGATGAACGCCTTACCCTGCATAAAGTAGTAAGGTCCGATATCCGCACGGGTGCCGTCGGGATCTTTATCGGCATCAGGATCGCCTGTATCTATGCAGGAAGACTTGGTGTTGTCTTCCCCGGGGAAGTTTGCCCAGGTGATTTGGAAATCCATATTCTGAACATCCTTCCACTTGGGGTCACCCGAAACAATACCATCCCAAAGCTGGATGTCGTTCACAGAGGCGGCACTTAGGTATTGCTTGTCGCCTTGAATGCAACTGTATTGTGCAAACAGAGGTCCGGGGGAAGAGTTATCATGAATGATCGGGCGTGTGCCGTCCCAACCCCAAACAATGGAGTTGTTTAACCGGATATAGGCATTGCCGAAGTGTTCAATATTGGATCCACGGCTGGCACTACCGCAAGTATTATCCAAGAAAATGCACTTGTTAAAGGTGGCATCGGTGTTACCGTATGCCCCGTAACCGCCCGCACCGCCAGAAGTTGCGGTGTTTTTGTAGAAGATGCACTCATTAAACGTGAGAATGTTTGATGGATCGGCTTCGCTCTTAGTTTTTGCAGAACACCACATTCCACCACCACTCGTGGCGGCAGTGTTATTGTATACCCATAACCGGTTGAAAGTGGCACGGCTGATATTGTTGTTGTTTCTGTCTCCCTTGACGTAAATACCACCGCCAAATAGGGTCGCACCTGTGCCGTTGTTACGGATGATACAGTCCTCGATGGTTGGGGAGGCCGCTCCGCAAATCGCTATACCACCACCGCTGACGTCAGAGTCAAGTGCAACCGGCCCACCTTTACCGCCGGTGATAGTGAAACCAATCAGCTTGGAGTCCGCAGTTTCCGCCCATAAAAAGCGAACAGTTGCACCAGTGGTGTCAGCGGAGTTGCCGTTTCGCCCATCAATAATTGTGTTGACGATGTCTTCACGATCATCGCTATCAATGAACTCGCTGGCGACGGTGATAATCTTCCCTTTGAAGTGAATGTTTTCGACATACTCTCCGCGGGAGACGATGACTCTATCACCGTTATTCGCGGCGTTGATCGCCGCTTGAATTGTCTGATGATCATCCGGCACTAAGAGATCCGCGCTAAAGCCGGATCCAGCCAAAACTAACATCAAAACTAAAATTAGACCTTTTTTCATACTGCCCCTCCAGAGCGTATTTAGTGGTTGTTGACTCTACTTATGGTTTTCGTGGTTTATGCACTGTAAGCCTCGATTCCCTCAATCTCAGCCTACCTTGCAATATACAAATATAAACGTATATTTGCAAGGTTTGTGGCTGTGACTGTTGAAAAAATCAGCGTACTAATATGATTTTCTGTTGATCTATCCTGTTTCCGGCTGTCAAACGGACAAAATATAGTCCGGTAGGCAGATGGTTTGCGTTGACAATGGCTGAGTGATAGCCTGCCGGGAGATCCCGGTTGACCAGTTCCGCAACCATTCTTCCGGTAACATCAAACACTCCGACAGTGGTATGACTTTTTTCTGTCAGTGAGTAGCGGATGGTAGCGGTGGAATTGAACGGGCTCGGATATATGGAGCTGATCTCAAACACCCGGGGCAGATCCTCTTCGCTCTCGACTCCGATCTTCGGGTCATAGACGGTTATACCGATAAGATTGACATTTACCGTACCCTCGTCCGGATCGTTAGAGACAATCTTGAACGTTGCTTGGAACTCAAACTCAAACTGTGGGTCGAAGCGGACGACCGTGATGTGAGAATCTCCGGGCGCCAACTCATATGCACCGCCGCCGGAAGTGATGGTGAAAGGAGTGAACTGTTCGGGAATTGACTGAGCACTGACAGACAGCTTCCTCTCACCGAGGTTCTTCACGATAATGGGCCAGATATCATATTCGCCGGCGTGGGCGTAGAACTTCTGCTCTGCACCGGGAAGCACATCTATATCAGGCGGGTCTTCGGGTGGTGGACCCGGGTTGACGTGAAGCGAGACCGGTATCGAATTTGTACCACCAGTGGCGGTGTGTGTAAAGACAAACTGCCCTTCATAATCACCTCCTCCTATGTTCCCATCAAGAAATGCTTGGAATTCCTGGGTTTGACCGGGCAAAATGGTGCCCCATCCGATAGGCGCAAGCTCAAACCAGCTCAGGTCAGAGGCTATCAGCCGGATTTCAATTTCATCGTTTGCCGCTGTTTCGCCGATGCTGATGTATGTCCAAAAACCGGCTGGATGGTATGCATTAGTCATTTCTCCGCCTTCTTGTTTGGATGCATCAAATGGAGATTCAACACGCAGGGTTTCGGGTATATCCGGATTCATCTTATGGATAACCATCTTGTTGTTATTGTCCAAAGAGGTGATGTAGAGTGGCATTCCGTCCGGATCCGCCGGATAGTAGGCTAAACTGTAAGGTGATACTCCCACCGCTCCGATACTTGGGACGGCTTGCCCGTTAGGCTTATAACCAAGTATTTGGCGGTTGGAAGTACGTCCTACGCACCAGATTACATCGCGGTCTGTGTCATAGGTAATACAGCGAACAGGCTTGTACGTAGCGGAGAAAGTGTCTAACAATGCCCCTTCGAGATCAAAGTGGTAGATGAGTTGATCCTCTGCACCCCATACTGTGTTACCGTCAGTGGCAAGGTCATAAATCCCGTTCAGGGAAGTTCCCCACTGTTTGAAACGCTTTATTTCGTTGCCGTCCCGATCGAGAACGTAGATGTAGTTCTTGTTTCCATCTTCAGATTGATATCCACCGGCAATGACGAATTTGTCCTGTAAGAAGGCTACGCCTTGTAAGTCCTTGTCCTTAAGTTTGGGTCCGACAACCAAACTATCAATCAGACCGAAAGCAGGTACATCCAACGCACCGCGTGCTCTCTTGATGACCGTGTACTCAACCGTTCCGGTACCGTTGTTAGTAGCTGAAAAGTTTTCGAAGGTTGTTTCACCCGAGTCAAGTTCAGTGACTATCTGTTCAATGGACAGTGTGAAGTCGGGGTAGAGAAGTCCGAAGTTGATTTCTATGGAATCGTTTAGCTCCACTCTCTCCGCAACAAGTGAATCAAGATAGCCATTCAGATGGGCTTTGATTTCGAATACACCGGGGGCGGTAACTATACGATAATAGCCTACTCCATCGGTAACAGTGGTATCTTCCCATGAGGTAGTAATCTTTACATCCGGTAACGGCTCATTATCTTTAGCGTTAGTGACCTGACCGTAGATAACCGCAACACCTTGGTAGAAGGGTAGTGCACCCAAATCCGCACGGGTACCATCCTTGTCATTAGCGGCTTGTGGGTTACCGGCATCAATAGCACCAGATTTGGAAGCATCGTTCAACGGATAATTTGCCCATGTGATGTTATAATCATAGTTGATAACATCCTTAAACATCGGGTCGCCTTTGACATTGTTCTGACCCCAAACCAACTGGTTGCCGGATGCGGCGGAGTCGCCGGTCTGAACACAGCAATAGTCAACATTCAGAGTCGTTTCACTATTGCCTTGTATAAGTTTTTCATTCCCGTTTTTTGTCCATATAATGGAATTTCTTATAGTCATACTGCAACCTAAGCGGTTTTCAATGGCGGATCCACGAGCGGCAGATGCGGCATTACCGGCAAATGTGCAAAAATCGATGGTAACTGTACAATTCTGGTACGCTCCTATTCCCCCTGCTCCAGAAACCGTTCCTCCTGCCCCGGCTGTATTATTGGCAATGATACAGTGGTCAAAAGTAGGAGATGCCAAGTTCTGGGAAATCCAGACACCGCCACCGGACTTCAAAGCCGAGTTGGTGAAAATGTGGCAGTTTTTAAAGGTGGGACGGATAGCGTTCGCGTTGGCGGCGGTTGACTTGATCCAGACACCGGCTCCGAAAGTGGCAGTATTGCCGGTTATCCGGCAAGATTCGATGGTTGGGGATGCTAAGTAGATAGCAATACCACCACCGGAAGTATCGGTATCAACTCCCTGCATAAGAACGCCCTTGCCGCCTGTGAGTGTGAAGCCTATCAGCTTTGCATCGGCGGTCTCTGCGTTGATGAATCTGACAACGGATCCGGTTGCATTGGCGGGCGCACCGTTGCGCCCATTGATGATCGTTTCGGTTACATCAGCCCAGTCATTGGTTTCGATGTAATTACTGGCAACTGTTATTGCCTTCCCTCCGAATACAATATTTTCGATGTATTCGCCACGTGAGACAATAACCCGGTCACCACCCTGTGCGGCGTTGATAGCCTCTTGAATGGTGTTAAATTCGTTTGGCACGAGAAAGTCGTCACTGAATGCGTTTGTGACGAAGACGGCAACTAAGAGTATTATAGCCCAGTTTTTCATATTGTTCCTTAAAACAATCTGTTCTTGTTACACTGTGATGTGTGTTGTTTGAAGTTCTGCTTTATCGTTGTGTGCGAAGGCGAACCCGCCTGCCTTCTCTGGGAGAGAGGGGTGGATCCGCCGCACGAAATTATTTACATCTTGCTTTATTGCGTGATTATCTAACGAGCACAACTTTGCGGATATCCGCTATTGCACCTGCTTGTAACCGGATAAAATAGACCCCGGACGGTACAGAGGTTGCATTCCAAGTAATCGGGAATGCCCCGGCTTGTTGATAGCCGTTTACTAACTCAGCAACCACTCTTCCCTTAATATCATAAACCGATAACTGCACGTTATTGGCTGTTTCTATGGTATAAGAGATTCTGGTTAGCGAGTTGAACGGATTGGGATAGACCTCGCTGATTCCAAAACGGTCAGGAAGTGG
>Ga0172380_10006314_pt1 | contig 13838 bp, 11 predicted proteins | sample Leawe162metaG_FD_119747 | JGI IMG/M metagenome (GOLD analysis project Ga0172380, IMG submission 119747) | Leachate microbial communities from a municipal landfill in Southern Ontario, Canada - Leachate well 162 metaG | ecosystem: Engineered > Solid waste > Landfill > Unclassified | place... | reverse complement strand
CAGACGGCGACAGCAACCGGGCGCGATGCGGTGCCCCTGGACCAGCCGATCAACTTCTTCTATGACTTCATCCCGGCGACCGGAAGGCCGGTGACTGCCAGCGATACGCAACGCGAGATCGTCAAAGTGTCGGCCTGTTTCGAGTGCCATTCCCGGTTTGAAGGCTTCCACAACACTGCTGTGGCTGGCAAGAAGACGGCGGCGAGTCGGCAGGATACGAAAATGTGCGTGCTTTGCCACACGGACCAGCGTAAGTTCGGTCGGGTCGAAGCCACCACGACGGCGACCGGTTTCTCCGGCAGCGTCAGCCGCGTCAATGGCGATTCGATGACCAATCTCCCGATCTTCATCCACAAGCTGCACATGGGCGAAAGACTGACGAAGACCGGTAGTCTGATCGGCGGCATCGACATGAATGAAGTCAAGTATCCACAGGTGATTACCAACTGTGTGAAATGTCACGACGGCACGGCGGGTGCGAGGAACCAGACCGCCCAAGGCAACAACTGGAAGAACAACCCCAGCCGTCTGGCTTGCGGTGCATGTCACGACGCGGTTAACTTCGCAACGGGCACGAATCACCCGGCGCCTGGCGGAATCCAGCTCGACGACAGCAGGTGTACCTCATGTCACAGTGCTGACAGCATAGCCAAGGTATCCCACGTAACAGTCGATCCCTTAGGCTCGGTGGACCGTGGTGGTTATCCGCCGCCGTCAAATAACGTCGGCAACCCGATCCCGCTGGCCTCGCAGGTGAACCTGCCTGCCGGTGTCTACAAAATGACGATGGAAATCAAGTCGGTTTCAGTGGCTGCGGTGACGGGCGGAAAACAGGCTACCGTCGTCTATCGCATCCTTAGCGACTTTGGCACAGGTGGCGCCATGACCCCGGTCACCCTGAACGCCGCCGGGACGCCCTACCTGATGGACAACGTCGATGGCACGCCGAGCATCTACGTGACCTACGGCGTCAAGCAGGACGGTGTAGCAGCTGTCGCCGACTGGACTGCCAGTGTCAACGCGCAGGTGAAGAATATCCGCAACGGCGTATCCGGCAATTCGCAAACCGGCCCGGATTCCAGTGGCTATTACACCGCCAGGCTGGCCTCCCTGCTGCCTGCGGATGCCGAGAAGGTCAACGCCTGGATCGGGGTCAACTACAACGGTCTCGTTCAGCTGAATCACCCGAGCTATCCGGCGGGTATCCGGCTGCGCGATATCTCGACGATCGTTCCTGCAAGCACCGCCGATGCGCGTCGGCCTATCGTCAGCGCGGCCAAGTGTAACAGCTGCCACGCTCAGCTCGGTGTTGAGCCGTCCTTCCACAGCGGCGCCCGCAACAACCCGCAAGGTTGTGCCATCGGCGGTTGCCACTCGGAAACCTACTCAAGCCATGCCGGAGCATCCGGTGGTGCCCTCGGCGGTTGGAGTCTGTCCATCAAGAGCTTCGTCCATGGCCTCCATGGAGCCGAGAAGAACCAGAAGCTGTTCAACTACGGTGCATCGACGACCCGTCCGCTGGGTATGGGCGACATCGGCTATCCCGGAAAGCTGAACAACTGCGAGCAGTGCCACGTGCCCGGCAGCTATGACTTCAGCAATGCGGCGAATGCCGCGGCGCAGCCCAACCTGTTGTGGTCGCGGGATGCCAACGCGGATATGACCAACCCGACGAACATCAATCCGACGGGCATTGGCAGGTCGCCGTTCCTCGACAAGCTGGGTGATGGACAGGCCAACTACAGCAGTGACAATCTGGTCAGCTCGCCGATGGCTTCCGCGTGTTTCGGTTGCCACAACAGCGATACGGCCATCAACCACATCAAGGGCAACGGTGGCGTTCTCTATACGCGGATTACGACGGTCACCGGCTTGGCAACCCCCGATGCGACAAAGCTCACCGCCAACAACAAGGAAGCTTGCATGGCGTGCCACGCGACGGGCAAGGTTGCTGACATCAAGGTTGTCCATGGCGTCAAGTAAGCAGTAAAACGCCTTGGGGCGCATTGCATCGCGCCCCAAGCAACAAGCGGTTACCGGACCCCGGATGCGGAAACGTTTCCGGGGTTTTACGTGGGCGAATGCCTTACGCGCATAACGCCCAATATTGAGAGGAAAGGAATTATCTTGAGCAAACGTTTCTTGCCATTGGCTGCAATGCTGGCCGCCATGATGTTTACCAACGGCGTGGCGCTGGCGGCGGACGATTCGTCAGACGATCAACCAAGGCCAAAAAAGACACCGACAAAAGTGCTGGACAAGAACTTGGCGGCGCAGCGCCAAAATGAAATTCTTGCTCAACGCAAGGCGGCGGCAAAGATCAAACTTGTCAGCCTCAATAGCGCGAGCAAGGATGACCTCAAGACGCTTCCCGGAATCGGCGATGACGAAGCAAAACGGATAATCGCGGGCCGTCCCTACGGTAGCAAGGCATGGCTGGTCACCAAGGGAATCGTTAGCTCGGGAATTTACGACGGAATCAGGAAACTCGTGGTTGCTGGCAAGCCGTCCAAAGAGGACGCCGCCAAAAATCCCGCAGTCTTCGGCAAGAAACCTTGAGCCATTGTTCGGGGGGAAGCCGCCGCGCAGGCGGCTGTCAGGTCGACCGGTGGTCAGCCCGCCACAGCGGCGAACATCGGGTGCAGCTCGGATGTATCGGCTAACGCATCCAGCGCAAGCAACTTGCTCAAGAGGTCTTCAAGGGATGCAGCACGCCCAGGATTGAAGGCCACCGAGGGAGCGGCATTGTTTCTGAATTTTTCGAGAAACTCCGCCTGGCTCATCGCGTAGCCGGCGTGCCATGCGTCGCCACGAGCTGCTTTCGCGCTGCTGACGAACGAGCCCCGCGCCGTCCTTACTTCCACTTCCGCCGGAAGCTCCCTGTAGAAACCTGGATATTGTGCCAGCATCGCGTCGCGGGATTGCGGGTCGGCGTACATGACCACGCGGTCGCGGAAATCGCGATACTTCTGCTCGTTGCGTTTGTCATCGGTGTGCCATGCCGGTCCGCAGGGAACGCCAAAGGCCAGCATGGCGAGCGAATGCGGCAAGCTGAATTCCGTCTCCACCATATTGCGCGGCTGCGGGTTGGTCCATGTCGGCCGGATACTCATCGGACTAAGTCCTACGCGAACCTGCTGTATCTCCTCCGGACGAAGCTTTTCCTTTTCGAGGATCGATCGGAAGCAGTCGGAGGCTACATGGAGATGGCGGCATGACGGGTAGGGCTTCATCCCTGCGTCGAGGATGTGCCATTGTTTGCCCAGATCCTGAAGCACGATCGCTTCGTCGAAGCGTGGCGACCCGTTCATGCGCCAAAACCCAAGCTCGCCATCGAGGATGTCGTGAAAGCCGGTCGCCCCCTCACGCGCCAGATAAGCAGCGGCGACGCCGGCTTGGGCAGTCCAGCCGACATCCATAGTCTTCTGCAGCGGCAGCGGCCTGTCGGGGTGGAGCTCCCACTTGCGCGTGGACGGTATGGGGGCGTTGGCCCCGGCGATCGCGATCGTCTGCCGTATCTGCTCCGGGTTCAAACGCAGCAGCACAGCCGCGGCGATGGCTGCGGCAAAGACCTTCCAGCCGGTTCCCACGACCGGCGATACGAGCACCCCGCCTTGCTCGTCCAGGGTGAATGGCATGCCCATCGCCAAGCCGAGCCGCGCCGAGACATCATAGCCGACAGCAACGGCAAGGATCAGGCTCGCGCCCGAGGCCCTCTCCGCCTGCGCCACGGCCAGCGCGGCGGGGACCAGCGTCGGACCGATGTGCAGCCAATTCAAATGGGCATCATCGAAGTCCAGGGCGTTTGCCGTTTTCGCGTTGACGTAAGCGGCCATCGCCGATGAGGTCCGCTCGCCTGTACCCAGGATCGTCGCCTGTGGATGTCCGCCGAAGGCCCTGACTAGCGCCTGCGCGATCTGTCCGATCGAGGTCCCAATGCCCCCGTAGGATGAGCCGATGCTGTCCAAGATGAAGTGCCGCGACAGTTCGATGACCTCCTGCGGCAAGTCATCGTAGCGCGTCTCGGCGACAAATCGAACCAGCTCAGCTGTGACCATCGGATACCCCGTGTCTCTCATAAAATCGTTGCTCTGCGGCGGATGGTGCTCCTGCCGTGGCAAGAAACCACCCAGCCTTCACGTCGCCTATCGGCTTGCTGCCGGAAGACCAAGCTCCCTCAGAAAAGCGCGGTCGATCACTCTTTCGTCGGGCAGAAGCGTGGTGTAGTTCAGCAATCCCGGCTGCGCAAGATAGATCTTCTGCATGATCTCAGCCAAGTCCTTGCGTATCAGCATGTCGGCGGGAAATACGACCGATGTTGCCGAGGCGCGCACTTGATCCTCGCTGATCTGCAGTTCCTTGGCCAGTTCCGCGACTACGCGCGGGTTGTTGCCGTAGTCCTGCAGGTAGTTCCGCACCGTGCGCGTCAGCGCTCGGACAAAAGCCTCGCCAACCGCGCGTTTCTTGGTGAGCAGGTTGGGCCCGAAAAAATATCCGCCCGTGACATCCCTCACATAGGGAAAGGCGAACATGACCTTGCTGGTGTCGGCCTTGAGCGGAAATGGATCGAGGAGCAGCCCGAAATTTACCGCCCCGTTTTCCAGAGCGAGAAGGATATCAGCAACGGCCATCTGCTTCCACTTGAAATCGCTCATGGTGAGCCCCGCCTTCAGCAGCTCCGTCTGGATCGCAAAGTCGGTCACGGTGCCCGGCCCAGAGACGTTGGCGATGACCTGGCCCTTGAGCATGGCCGGAGTATAGGGACGACCCTTGAGCCAGGCGCGCGAAACCCAGACGCCGTTCTGTCCCGCGAGAAAGCCCACGGGCGCAACCACCTTCATTTCGGCTCCAGCGGCCACGGCATTGAAGTATCCGGCGCTGGTCATGGTGCCCACGACATCCACCTGACCAGTGGTCAACAGGAGGAAGCTGTCCATGGGCTTGTGTATCGCAAATTCGACGTCCAGGTTTTCCTTGTCGAACTCGCCAAGGCTCTTGGCCAGAATCACCGCGCCATATTGTTTGATCTTCCCGGAGAACGCGACGATGACCTTTTCCCGTTGCGCCAGCGGCCTTGGCGCATCCGTTTTGCCGGATTGCGCCCAAGACGCACTGCTCACCGACAGCAGCAGCACGGCGGACAGGATGAGCCGCAGGAAGCCCACGCCATTTGTCGCTTTTTCCATATTTCCATCTCCTCCGAGCTTGCGGCCAGGGCAATTGCCCCGTCCGTTTAGATTTCCATCATGGAAGCATCGTCTCACGCTTCCGCCCCCATACTCTCGGCTGCTAGGCCATGTTCCTCCATCGCCGCACGCAGTATTTTCCGAAAGCGGTTTGCCGTCAAGCATAGGATAGCAATTATCACATCCATATGTTCGCTTCACTCACTGACGCGATGATTGCCCAAACGCAATCGGCATTGGGCATCCCCGTCAGAGGGCCATGGACTGCAACTACCAATGGCCACCCAAGATGCGCTGCCTCAAAGGGGGTTCGTCGCTAGATTCGCCCCTGCCTCGACTCACGAGCTATCCCCGCCACCGGCTCAGAATCAAAAGCCAACGGACGGCTCTGCAGATTGACAACGCCGAACGCAATCTGTACAGTACAGCAATGGTTGAACCAGATGGCAACAACATCCCTCGACCGAAGTGCATTCCCAATCGGACGGCGCGGAGAAGATCAACAATACAGCTTGCTCGACGGTAGAGACGTTGCCCGTGTCTGGGAGCTCTGTAGCGGTTTCCCAAAGAAGATAGATGAGAAGATGATTATCTTGCACACAACCCAACTAGAGTAGAGGAGCAACGACAACAAATGGAGACAAGTAAAACGCATCCGGTACCTGACGTGGTCGTTGCCGGCGCTGGCAGCGGCACCCTAGTCGCTGCGGCGTACCTGGCGACCGCCGGGCTCAACGTGCTCGTGCTCGAACGCAATAAGTGGGTGGGCGGCGGGGTCCATACCGCCGAGGTGACGGTGCCAGGATATCGGCATGACCTCTGCTCCACCGCGCACCTGCTGCTTCAGGGAAACCCCCTCATCCTCAACGACGAGATCGGCCTGCAATCGAAGTTCGGGCTCAAATATATCCGCCCGGAGGTAACATTTGCGTCAGTGTACGACGACGGCACGGCCCTGCTCACCTACTTCGATCTCGACAAGACCTGCGAGTCCATGGCGCGCATATCGGCACGTGACGCCGAAACCTATCGCCGGTTCGTAGAAAAGAACCGGCCGACCATCCGCCTGATGATGTCCGGCATGTTTCAGCCGCCGATGCCGTTCGGCAGCTTCATGGCACTCCTGGAGCAGAGCAAGGAGGGGCGTGATCTGATCGGCGTCATGAACCGCAGCGCTTTCGACTTGATCACCGCCCAATTTGAAAATCCCAAGATACAAAACCACTTCATGAAATATGCGGCCGAATCCATGTCCGGCCCCGAGGAAAAGGGAACAGGGCTGATCTTCAACATGATCTGCGGCATCGTACACGCTTATCACGGCGGCATGCCCGTGGGCGGCAGCGGGGGGCTGTCTGATGCCCTCGTGCGCTGCATCGAGCACCACGGCGGCAGCGTCAGGACGCAGGCGGATGTTGTTCGCGTGATCATGGAGGGGGGGAAAGCTCAGGGTGTGGTCCTGGCCGATGGGGAAGAAATTCGCGCCCGTCGCGCCGTCATCGGCTGCTTCCATCCGCATCTGCTCGGCCAGTATGTATCTGGTCTCGATCCGCAGCTCGTCGCCGAAGCGAAGCGCACGGAGCACGGTACTTACAGCGCGATCAACACCCACTACGCTCTAAACGAGGCGCCGAAGTATCGCGCCATGGAAGGCCTGCCACCCGCGTTCATCATGGAACTCCTGCCGGCCGACCAGGAGGAGTTTCGCCGTAGCTTCGACGAGCCGCGCTACAACCGCTTGTCCAAGCACCCATCCATGGTTTGCATCACCGCTACCGACTTCGATTCCACGCGTGCCCCGGCGGGCAAGGCGACGCTGTACAAATATGCCTTCGCTCCCTACGCCTTGGCGGACGGTGGCGCGGCGCGCTGGGATGAGGTCAAGGAAGAGACCGCGGATTGGATGTTGGCCTATTACCGGCGCTTCACGACGAATATGGGGCCGGAGAACATCATCGCCCGCTATGTCGAGAGCCCGCTCGATATGGAGCGGAAATCGAAGAGTTTCCTGCACGGCGACATCAGCGGAATCGGGCGCTACCTGCATCAGCTTCTCGGCCGGCGTCCCATACCCGAGCTCGGCCAATACGCCGTGCCCGGAGCGGAGGGCTTGTATCTGGCCGGCCCCTTCCAGCACCCCGGTGGCGGCGTCAATGGTGGCGGTCGGGCCGTTGCAATCCGCATGATGAAAGATCTGGGTCTTGATTTCGACAAGACGATTGCGGGCTGAAGCATGACGAAGAAGGGTATGACCATCTTCACGCCGGACAAGGCGGAGCTGATGGAGATCGAAACGCTGTCGCGTTCGGGCGACAACCTCATCATCAAGGGCACGATCATGGGCGCAATGCCCATGAGCGCGGTCGTCCCGCCCGAACAGGTACGGCGCGCCTTCGGCCTGCTGAATTTCAAGCTGATCCTCTTTCTGCTCAGCATGCCTTTCCGTCGGTGATGATAGACATCGGGGATGGATTTCCAAACAACGGAGTGATCACGGCATGAGACTGACTGGAAAGGTGGCGATCGTTACCGGCGCCGGAACCGGCATAGGGCAGGCGATCGCCGAACGCCTAGTGGCCGAAGGAGCGGCCGTGGTGATCGCCGACGTCGCCGGCGCAGCCGCGGCAGCGAGCGCTTTGGCGGGACAGGGCGCGCGCGCCCTTGCTGTCGAGGTGGACGTGTCCGACGAGGGGGCCGTCGCGGCCATGGTCGAGCGCACGCTGGCCGAACTGGGGAAGGTTGACATTCTCATCAACAACGCCGCCATCGCCGCGGCGGTGACGCTCAGGCCTATCGAGGAAATCACGGTCGCGCAGTGGCGGCGCTTGCTCGACGTCAATGCCATGGGGACTTTTCTGTGCACGCGTGCCGTTGCGCCGCACATGCGTGCCCAGCGCAGCGGGCGTATTGTGAACATGACTTCGGGCACCGCCTTCAAAGGCGCGCCGTATATGCTGGACTACGTGGCCAGCAAGGGTGCGATCATGACCATGACGCGTGCGCTAGCGCGCGAGTTGGGGCCCTCCAACATCACGGTCAATGCCGTTTCACCCGGCTACACGCTGAGCGAGGGAATCCTGGCGAACGCCGCCGTCGTCGAGGCCAACCGCAGCGCGGCCATCGCCAGCCGTGCATTGCCACGCGACGCCTGGCCGGCTGACATCGTCGGTTCGGTCGCCTTCCTGGTCAGCGACGATGCGGCGTTCATCACCGGCCAGATCCTGGCCGTCGATGGAGGCTCCGTCTACCACTAGGCGTGAGGGTGAAGTAGTGGTCGAACGCCTACGGTAGGCACGTAGACCATGCCTCTCGATAACCCGCTACCTCTCGCGGGAATACGCGTGCTGGACCTGGGCCGCGCGCTGGCGGGTCCATTTTGCTCGATGATCCTGGGCGATTTGGGGGCAGACGTCATCAAGGTCGAACCCGCGCCCAAAGGAGACATGCTCCGCGGCTGGGGTCCGTTTGACCACGGCATCAGCGTGTACTACCTGAGCGCCAATCGCAACAAACGCAGCATGGCACTGGACTTCCGCCACCCGCAGGCGCGGCAATTGCTGTTCGATCTGGCTGCGCGCAGCGATGTGTTGGTGGAGAACTTCAAACCGGGAACCATGGAAGACATGGGACTGGATTACGAAGGCCTGGCCCGAGCCAACCCGCGCCTTATCTACGCAAGCATCACGGGTTTTGGCCGCGGCGGTCCGGCGGGAGACTGGCCCGGGTTCGATCAGATCGCTCAAGGCTACGCCGGCCTGATGAGCCTGACCGGCTTGCCCGAAACGGGGCCGACGCGCGTGGGCGTCGCCATCGGCGACCTCACTTCGGGCATGTGGGCGGCGATCGGCGTGCTGGGCGCGGTGCTGGCGCGCATCGCCAGCGGCCGCGGGCAGCGTGTCGACACCTCGCTGCTCGCGAGCCTGGTCAGTTTGCTCAGCGTCCAGGGACAGCGTTATCTCAGCCTGGGCGAAGTTCCCGGTGTCGCCGGCAACGCGCATCCGGTCATCGTGCCCTACGGCGCATTCGATACGGCCGACGGACCCCTGAACATCGCGCCGGCAACGCCCGAAATGTGGCAGAACCTGTGCGCACTGTTGGCGCTCGCGCAGCTGCCCTGCGACAGGCGTTTCATCGACAACGCCGCGCGCACCCGCCATCGCGACGAGTTGAAAGCTATCCTGGAGAGCAAGTTGAAGCTGGCGACGCGCGCTGAGTGGACCGCGAGAATGCTGGCAGTTGGCATCCCCGCAGGTCCGATCAACGATCTCTCCGATGTGTTCGCCGACGCGCAGGTCGCCCACTGCCGCTTGGTGGAAGAGGTGACGCATCCGCTCCTCGGAACGCTGAAGCAACTCGCCAATCCGCTCAAGATGGATGCATTGGCAGGCCACAGTGTGCGAACACCCCCGCCGCAGCTCGGCGAGCACACGCTCGCAGCGCTGCGCGACTATGGCTTTGCGGAAGCACAGATTCAACAATGGCTGGAAAGCGCGCTGGTTCTGCAAGCCAATCAAGGATAATCGGCGACATCGCGCGGGTATACTTACTCTACCCGGCGCCCACGAACGAGATACCTATGATCGATGCTTCCACTCCGAAACTCGACATCGCAGACGGTGTCGCGACCCTGCGACTCGATCGCCCAGAGGAACACAACCGCATTGATCCCGAGGATCTGCCGGTCCTGATGGGCCACTTCGAGCGCCTGCTGGCAGAGCCGAGCGTGCGCGTGCTGATCGTCACCGGCAGCGGCGAGAAGACTTTCAGTTCCGGTTATACGATCCATGCGATACGCGACCATCTCGATGACCGCCTGGAGAAGATGCTCGATACCCTCGAAGCGCTGCCGCTGCCGGTGATCTGCGCCTTGAATGGCAGCGTATACGGCGGCGCCGTGGATTTGGCGTTGTGCTGCGATTTTCGTATCGGCGTCAAAGGCAGCCGCGTGTTCATGCCGGCTGCGCAATTGGGGGTGCACTATTACCCTGGGGGGATTCGCCGCTACATCACCAGGCTCGGCCTGAATGCGGCGAAGAAACTCTTCCTCACCGCGCAGGCGATCGGGGACGAGGAGATGCTGCGCATCGGCTTCCTCAATGAACTCGTGGATCGCGCGCAGTTCGACGCAACGGTGCAGACGTACGTAAAGGCTATCCTGGCGTGCGAACCCAACGTCGTCGCATCGATGAAACAGTTCTTGAACCAAACAGCCGACGGCGCCATTGACCTTGCCGCGCAACGCGCGGCATTCATGCAGTCTCTGCGCTCGGACGAGTTGGCCCGGCGGCTTCAATCGGTGGCGAAGGGCTGATCTTCAGGCAACGCCAACATCCAGCCCCATTAGCTGGCTGACGCGGGCGAAGTCCCGGCGCAACGCCTCGCTCGACTCCTCGAATACAAACCGGCCCCGATCCATGACAAAACAGCGGGTCGACAGGTCAAGCGCAACGGTGACATTTTGCTCCACCAGCAGCACCGCCAGCTCGCCGTCACCCACGACCGTCTGAATCACACTGACCAGATGCTCCACGACGAGCGGAGCGAGCCCTTCGGTGGGCTCGTCCAGAAGCAGAACCTTGGGATTGGCGATCAGCGCCCGAGCGATGGAGAGCATTTGCTGCTCGCCACCTGACAAGTGGCGACCGAAGCTGCCGCGGCGCGCCGCCAGCGATGGAAACAGGTCGAAAATCTTTGCCTCGGTCCAGGGACCCGGACGGCGCGCGACCAGGAGATTTTCGGCCACCGTGAGGCTCGGAAAAACTTCGCGCTCCTGGGGCACGTAGGCGATCCCGGCTTGCGAACGTTGATAGGTCGAACTCGCCGAAATGTCCAAGCCCCCGATGTGAACATTCCCCGCGCTGCGCTGCGCGCGGCCCATGATCAGCTCAAGAAGCGTCGACTTGCCGACACCGTTGCGACCGACGATGGATACGGTCTCACGGGGCTGGAGCGAGAACGAGAGGTCCTCGATGACCGTGGTCGCCCCCCAACCGCCGCTCAGATGGCTGATTTCAAGCATGGGCTGCCTCGCCCGGAGGATGGCGGTCTCCCAAACCGCCAAGGTAGACGCGGTGCACCTCCTCGCTCGCCATCACGTCCTGCGGCTTGCCGCTGAGCAGCACGGCACCTGCAACCAGCACCGTCACTTCCGTGGCAAAGCGGCGCACCACATGCATGTCGTGCTCGATCATGACTATCGCCAGCTCACTCGGCAGCGCTTCGATGATGTCCATGACGCGGGCCACCTCGGCGCTCGGAACCCCGGCCGCTGGCTCGTCCAGCAGCAGTACCTTGGGGTCCAGGCTGAGCGCGATCGCGATTTCGAGCAGCCGCTGCTGGCCGTAAGGCAACCGCCAGACACACTGATGCATCACCCCCCCGAGCCCGAGGGCGTCGAGCAGATGGGACGCCCGATCAATTACCTCGTGGCAGCAGCCGGCGGGGCGAAACAGCACCCGGGCCGTTCCAAGGCGCTCGCTCACCGCCAGAAACACGTTCTCCAGGACCGTCAGACCACGGAACAGGTTGTTGAGCTGAAACGTTCGGATGAGTCCCTGCCTGGCCCTGCTCGCGGCCTGGTCGCGGGTAACATCACGGCCATTCAACAGGACGCTGCCCGCATCCGGGCGCAGCTGCCCTGTCAGGAGGCCCACCAGCGTGCTCTTGCCTGCCCCGTTGGGGCCGATCAGCGCGAGTCGCGCGCCGGCCCGGACTTGCAGGTCGACACCGTTCGTTGCCTGCAACGCGCCGAAGCGCTTCCATAGGCCTCTCGCTTCAAGTACGTTGCTCATCGCTTCCCCGAAAGCTTGCTTGATATTCGGCCCGCGATTGCCTCGAGCAGCCCAAGAATGCCGCCGCGAGCGAGCATGACCACGAAGACGAGGAGCCCGCCGACGACGAACATCCAATGGAAGGGATTCCACTCGGCGGCGATCTGGCGAACCAGCATGTAGACCGGGGCCCCAAGCAAGCCGCCATAGAGGCGCCCCACCCCGCCCAGCACCAGCATCACCAGGGCGTCGATCGACCGGTCGATGCTCAGGGTGTCCAGTCCGGCGAATTTGCTCGTCTGGCAGGAAATGGCGCCGGCGATTCCGGCGACGAAGCCGCTGAGCACATACGCGCCCATGAGCCGCCCGAGCACCGGCGTTCCGATAAAGCGCATGCGCACGATATTCTCGCGACAGCCTTGCAGGGCCACGCCGAAAGGCGACGAGAGAACCGTGCGAATGAGCAGGAAGAGCACGAAGAGCCAGCCGAGCGCGTACCAGTAAGCCGTCTGTCCGAGCGCGGTCCACTGGAACACGCCGAGCAGGGGCATCAGCTTTATGCCGCCCAGGCCATCGTCGCCGCGGGTGAGCCAAACGGCCTTGTTGGCGAATTCGTAGGCGATCACGGCGAACGCGAGCGTCACCATGATCTGCGGCAAGCCGCTGGCCCGGATCACCACGGGGCCCATCAACAGCGCGACGAACCCGGCGACGAGGCCGGCAATGATGGCGCCGCTGATCGGCTCCGCGTACCCGCCAAGCGCCAGCAAGCCTGCCGCGTATGCGCCGACCCCAAAGAAAACGGCGTGGCCGAAGGACACGATTCCGCTGAACCCTAGCACCAGATCGAGCGAAAGCGCGAACAGCGCCATGACGAGGATCGAGGTGGCAAGCGCAAGATTGCGGGGAAAAATAAAGAACACCGCAACGGCGACGAGCCAGTAGACGATCTCAAACCGTTGCAGACGATGCCGCCTGAGCAGCGGCGAGAAGAGGCGGCTCATCGCGCCAGCGGCGCGTAAAGCAGCGCATTGCCACGCACGATAAGGTAGGCCAATAGCACGACAAAGATCAGGAACGAGCCGATTTCCGGATAGAAGAATCGCCCGGCGGTATCGATCAGACCAAGGAATATCGATACGCCGGCGGAGAGCTTCATGTTTCCCCTGCCGGACATGACGACCACCATGAGGATGAGGATGAGGTATTTCATCGGGTAGATCGGTTCGAGCGGCAGGATCGCCGCGCCAATGGCGCCCCCCAATGCCGCAAGGCCGCTGCCGATCGCGAATGCGAGCGAGAACAGGTGCGTCACGTTGATACCCACCGCCTCGGCCATTCCGCGGTTGTCGACCGACGCTCGCAGCCGGGCCCCGAAACTCGTTCGGTCAAAGACGTACCACAACACAAGCATGATGAGCAGGCCAAGGACGATGACGAACAGACGATAGGCTTGCACGGAACGGCCTACAAATTCGACGTTTTGCGCCAGGGCGCTGGGTAGAGTTGCGCCAACGATATCCGGTCCGAAGGCAAGATTCAGTGAGGCAATCCCGATGAACACCAGGCCAATCGTCAGCAGCGCCTGTGCGAGTTCCGACTCGCGGTACAGCTTGCGGAAAAAGATGCGCTCGACCACAAGGCTCGCCGCGGCCACCGCAATGACCGCGATGACGACTGCCAGGGCGAACGGGACTCCCGACTCGTTCATCAAATAGACCGAGAGATAACCGCCGGCCGCCGCGAAAACGCCGTGGGCCATGTTGATTACCCGCAGGAGCCCCATCGTCACGACCAGGCCTACCGAGATCAGGAACAGGATGGTTCCGTAAGACAGGCCGTAGATGCAGATGAATGTCAAGCCCGATGTGAATTCCGCCAT
>Ga0172380_10006313_pt1 | contig 13846 bp, 11 predicted proteins | sample Leawe162metaG_FD_119747 | JGI IMG/M metagenome (GOLD analysis project Ga0172380, IMG submission 119747) | Leachate microbial communities from a municipal landfill in Southern Ontario, Canada - Leachate well 162 metaG | ecosystem: Engineered > Solid waste > Landfill > Unclassified | place... | reverse complement strand
TGAATGTATACGCTTCTACGGCTTACGTAGGACGCACCTTCGATGTATCCGCTGACGCGACCGCTACCTTGACCCCTGCCTTGAGTGACAACACTCCTGACGACAGCTACGCCGAGGTAGACAGTAGCAACAACACCGAGGGCATCGAAGTATTGCGCTTCACCTTGGAGGCGGATGAGGGTGATGTAACGGTTGACGATATTCCGGTAACCGTTACCACCAGCGTTGACGACGAGTCCACGATTATCATCGCGGCTCACTTGTACGCTGAGTCCACCGACTCTGACCGTTTGGGCAGTGAGGATGTTGCTAGTGGCGGTGCGGTAACCTTTGACAACCTTGAGTACCTCATTGAGGATGGCGAGGAAGTTGAGTTTATCGTAACCGTAGATGTAACGAGCCTTAACGGCACTTTGACCGCTGGAGACAGCGTGACATCGATTGTCGTTGATGGTTCCGCCATCACGGGTACCGACGAATTGGACAACGCCGTAACTGGCGCCAACGTTGACCCAACATCCGAGACCATTACCTTCTACGAGGTCTTCCCGACCTTTGAGTTGGTAAGCACCTCGTTTGACTTCATCGCCGAAGACTCCACTCCTAACTCTCGCGCTAACTTGGAGATTGTTATGGATGTAACCGCCGTAAACGGTGACATCTTCATCTCCGACGCTGCGTCTGACGCGGAGTCCGCCGACGGTGTTGAGGTAACCATCACTGGTGACCAAGCTGGTGCTGCGGTTGTAGATGTAACATCTAACGCCACTGCTCCTGCTGACTCTGACTTCAAGGTTCCGTCCGGTACCACAAAGCGCTTTACCGTTGCGATGAACGTAACTGGTAACGGTGCCTTCGTACAGGCACAGATCTCTGAGGTTATGTGGGGTACCGTTTCCGGTACAACCTCCGTCATCAAGGACTTTGACTGGGATGACTTTGAGACTTCCAGCAAGTACATGGCAAACGCCAACAGCTAATCACTTGATTGGTTGATACGCAGAATGCGCAAGCGTTCATTCGTAGCGAAGCCCCCCGCCGAAAGGCGGGGGGCTTTCGTTTAGGGGCGTTGAAGAATGGGCGCCAGAACGCTACACTAGGGGTATATGGAACAATTATCAGCTCGAGTTATTCGCTGGGCGCTGTGGGCGACTCTTTCTATCCCGCTCGTACTCACGAGCGCGTCTATCTATCCACAGATGTTGCCCCGCACCACGCTATTTCAATTCCTTATTGAGGGGGCGTTATTCATATTTCTTGTCGCTTTGCTGGTGGGCGCTGTCCGTGGACGCGCATTCCCGACGCATTTGTCTCCGCGGTGGTGGCGAACGCCGCTCCTTGTTGCTGTAGTTTCTTTTTTCGGTATTTCGGCGCTTGTAAGCGCGTTATCCGCGCTAGACGCCCAGCGCGCGTGGTTCGGTGTTGCTAGCTGGGGAAATGAGGGAATGCTGATGTACCTGCACTACCTGGCGTTTCTTCTTCTTTCGCTCGCGTATTTTTCAAAAAAAGACATCCTCCGATACCTATTCGCCAGTATCGGTGTCGGGACAATTCTCGCTGTGTTTGCGGTGTTGCAGTTTGTCGGAGTGGACCCGTTTGAGCTGACTCCCGACGCGGGAGGGCGTGTCGGTTCATTCTTGGAGAACCCGACCTATTTAGCCGGGTACCTGACGGTGCTACTAGCAATTACCGGAATCCTCCTTCGGCACGGGGGTTCGTACGAATTCTTGCCCACAACGGTACGAACATACGCTACGCGATTCTTGGCTGGGTTCGTCGCTCTCGCGCTTCTGGTTATCGGTCTTACCCAAACCCGTGGCGCGTTGGTGGGTGTTGTGGGCGGTGCGTTTGTATTATTAGCGCTCTTTATTATGCGGGCGCCAGCGTCGTACCGGGTGCGCGGTGTTTCATTGAAGCTCGCGGGTGCCGGCGTCGCTGTTGCGATGATTTTGTTTGTCGGAGTGTTTTGGACAACGCGACAATCCGATTTCTGGGGCGCGATTCCCGTGCTGTCGCGTGCCGCGAATATATCGGCAACCGACCCAACTGTTGCGACTCGTCTTATTTCGCTTCAGATTTCCCGGGACGCATTTATGGAACGCCCCTTAGTGGGTTGGGGGCCGGATAATTCCTATATTGCCCACACTAAGTACTACAATCCCGAACTCTTTTGGTACGAAGAGACCTGGTTTGAGCGTATGCACAACAAGATTGCCGATGTTGCCGTAAACCAAGGAATGCTTGGGCTTGTGACATTTGGCGCACTATGGACAGTATTGGCGCTGGCGGTATGGCGAGACGTGCGTTCAAGCGACGGGGTAACCCAGCTTGTTGGAGGCGGACTTGTGGCGGGCGGTCTTACCGCGTACCTGGGGCAAAATATGTTCGCGTTTGACTTGCCAACTTCTTACATTGCTTTCTTCTCCGTTCTTCTCTTCTACGCGAAGCAGGGAATGGGGGATGTCGCGCAGAATTCCACGCATATTCAACTCCGTTTTATAAAGATTGGAGGAAGCGCTCTGGCACTCCTAGTCGTCTTGTACCTTCTCGTGGGCTTTACCATTATTCCGTTCCAACAATCGAGTACTCTCATCGCGAGTTTAGAGGGTGGCGCTGAGGAGTTGAAAAAAAATGAGAATGCAATATATGGCACGCGAACACACATTCAACGCGATATTCAGCGCGTGGCAATTCTTGAATTACAAGAAGCGCGTGCATGGGAGCATGCGGAATCCGCTCAACCCCTTGCGCGTTTAGGTGAGGTAGCGGGTATCCGCATAAAAGAGAGTGTATACGATGCGCGCTCCGCGATACTTCTCGGGGTTTTCTATCTTGATATCGGAGACGCTGAGCGCGCCGAGGCGTATGCGCGCCTGGGGCTTGAACGCGCGCCACAGCGACCCGAAGCATACCATGTGTTAGGCCGAGCGCTTATGATGAGACAGGAGTTCGATGAGGCGCAAGAAATACTTCAGCGCGGTATCGCATTAAATGATAAAGTAGCTTCTTCGCATTTTTATTACGCGACATCCCTGGCACTCGAAGATTCAACGGAGAAAAGACAAGAGAATAAGGGCGAAGCGATCGCAGAATTTACGCGAGCAAGGGATTTGGGGCTAGCGCCAAGTCCAAGCAGGTACGACACAATGGGGTCGGCATTTTTCTTGTACAAGGAGTGGGAATTATTAAGTGAGCTGATGGACGAAGCTATAGGAGTATACCCCGACCGTTCTCGTTTCCACCAGCTGGCGCTTGCCGCCGCGCTGGGTACGCAGAATCGGGAGAGCGCGCTTGCCAACGCGAACCGAATGCGGGAGTTAAATGTGGCGAATACATCAATTGTCGCGCGTCTGGATGCTGTGATTGGCTTCGTTGAGCGTGGCCGCTGGATAGACGCGCAGAGAGAGCTTGGCATTCAATAAAAGATAACTAGTAGGATATGAATGATATTGAGCGTTTCCTTTCGGCCCCATACCATCTCCAGGATGGCATTTTTGTTGTTTCAGAAACTAGAGGAGGAGATTACTGGGACGATAAATCTATTAGTCCGGGCGAGGAAGATTTTTCGTATTTACTCGGTAATTTTCGCTTTCAGCGAGGGGTTGAACTTGGCGCGGGTTCGGGCCGTTGCACGCGCGCGTTCGCGGCGCGATGTAATAAGTTCATCGCGCAAGAACCGGGACACCGCGCGCTACGCTATATGGTCGAAGAGCGTGGCATCCGAGGTGTAGTGCGCGTAGAGAGCCAAGGAGTAGAGCTACCTTTCAAGGATGAGAGCTTTGATTTCGCCGCAAGCATTACCGTTGTGGAGCACATCCCAAACAAAGAATATGAAAAATGGTTATCTGAAGTTTTTCGTATTCTTGAACCGGGCGGGTTCTTTTTAATTCAGAACGATGCGTTCGTATATCGTGTGCTTGAAAAGCTGCACTGGTATCCGAAAGAGCCGGATCCCACGCATATTAATATGATTACGCCGCGCGCTTTGCGTAAGGCCTTACATAAAGCGGGATTTGAAATAGTGCGCGAAGCGCACATGCCTTTCTATCGTTTATTCGGCAGAAGGGTTCCTCTTGATGATATTTTGGGCACAAAAGGAACATTGCTCTGTAAGAAGCCTGGCTAAGACCACGCGAAGAATACCAGGACGAGTATTCCGTAGAGAATCGTCGCGATGAGGGTTGCGGCGATAATTCCCCAGATGCCAAATAGCGGAGCAAGAAAGATATAGAGAAGTAAACGCAACGCGAGGGGAGCGCTTCGAGTAATGTAGAGCCGACGGGTTTGGGACAATGCTACCAGTTTTGTTTCAAGAAAGACGAAGGGAACGATGAGGAGCGTCATAAGGAGGACTTGGAAGTAGAGGATGGACTCGCTGTACCCGGGGAAGAAAAACGGGTAAATAATGGGGGCGCTCACCGCGGCAAGGACGCCAACGCACAGGATAAGGAGCAGGAGTACGAAAAAAGCGCGGAGTACGCGTTTTTTTGGGTGTCCTTCCTGCAGGGTGCTCATTTTGGGCAAAGCAAGGATGTCCACAGGGAAAAACCCACGAATACGTTGCGTGGGTAGGAAGGCAAAGGAGTAGACAGCAACAGCGGCGGGACCCGCGATATGCCATAAGATGATTCGGTCTAACTGTTCCGCCCCCATTTGGAAGAAGTGCATAAGGGACAAGTGGGCTCCGAAGCGGTTTGCCTGTTTATCATGGATTTTCCCCTTTACTGTATTACGAGTCACGAGAAAGAGTACGCCTCGTACGGCTGTATAGACGATGAGGTAAACGGCTATAACGGCGACAAGGTTTTGTGTTAGGAAGAGTGCGGGGATGAATAGTAGCGCGGGCAATGCATTGGAAATGCTTTCGTACGCCGCGTACTCACGCCAGCGCGACCGGCCTTGCCAGAGAGGGAGAAAGGTTTCGGAAACCCGCATGATGGGTATTAAGAAAGCGGCTATTGCAAAAGAAAGGCTAAGCGCACTATTTTCATTGAAGGCGTAGTATCCAGCGACCACAAGAAGCGCGAGCATCATAATGACCGCCCCTCGCGCTCGTAAGCTCACCACCGTGTGGAAGGTTGCTTCTTTTCCTTGCGCGACGGCCCGTACAAGGGCCTGGTTAAGGCCGGGCAGTGTGAGTATCCCCACGAGGGCGGCTGTGGATATTATGTACTGGTACGCGCCAAACACTTCTTGTGAGCTTAGGTACGCAAAGGCGCTCATAAGACCCAGGGCAGAAGTGCTAGCGATTACTTGGCTGGCTAGTAACCAAAAACCACCCTTGAGCGGATTACGGATGTCAAACCCTATTAGGGTAGAACTACGGCCCAGGACCCAGGCCCGGAGGGTATGCATATAGCATTATTGTACTATACTTTTTGTGCTACCAGGCCTATAATTTACCCTATGAAGATTTGTGTTACTGGAGGAGCGGGCTTTATTGGTAGTTATGTCGTGGACACACTCGCGAGAGAGGGACATGAGGTTTTTGTTATTGATGATTTCTCTACCGGTCGAGTTGAAAACAAGAATGATGCGGTGACCTACTACCCATTCGATGTTCGGAGTACCGAGACGAAGGACCTTATTAGCTCACAAAAGCCCGAGGCTATCTTTCATTTGGCGGCACAAATTAATGTGCGTACTTCCGTCGAAAATCCATACGAAGACGCCAGCGTTAACATTTTAGGGAGCCTTAATGTTCTTGAGGGCGGAAGAGGAGCTGGGAACAAGCCAAAATTTATCTTTATTTCTACTGGGGGCGCAATTTATGGCGACACCGAGCAAATACCTACAGGAGAAGAATGCACCCCTAAACCTATCTCCCCATACGGCCTGGCAAAGTATGTTACCGAGCGATATTTAGAGCAGTATCAAGACTTGCATGGCATACCATTCGTCATTTTGCGCCTAGCGAACATCTACGGGCCAAGACAAAATATTGAAGGTGAAGCTGGTGTTGTTGCGATATTCATACATCAGCTTCTAGATGGTACGCAGCCGATCATCTTTGGTGCCGGGAAACAGACGCGTGACTTTGTTTTTGTGGAAGATGTCGCGCGCGCGGCAGTGGCCGCATTGTCTCAAGAGAAAAATGGACCGTATAATATTAGTACGAGCGAAGAGACATCCGTTAATGATTTATTTGATATGATTCAGGTTTCGTGCGGAACTTCTTTCGAAAAAATATATGCCCCTTCCCGATCGGGAGATGTCATGCGGAGTGCTCTCTCGAACACCAAGGCACGGGAAGATTTAGGATGGGAACCAGAAGTTGGAATATCTGAGGGGATAGAGAAAACAGTTCAGTGGTTTTCTTCTAATAGGTAATTGAGATGAAACTTCCCAAAGAGTCTATTCCTCTCATTCTTTTCCAGAGAACGGCATATGGTAGGAAGAATTTTCTCTTTTTCCTACTTACCCTTGTAGGGCATCTTGGATTCTTGTACAGGATGAGCGTCTCATCTAAAGCACTTCTTTTTCCTTCTCAAATCAAGAAGGAATTTTTGCTAGATATAGAGAAAGAATACGAGCAAATGCGCTCTATCCTTCCGCTTCGCGCGCACTCAATTCTCGATATTGGATGTGGGGTTGCCGGTATTGATGTGCTCCTCTACGATCACTATCGCCCAGATGTGAATATTTTTTTACTCGATAAAACAGATATTCAAAGCCGAATCTATTACGGCATGAAAGAGCGAGGAGCTTTTTATAACTCCCTCGCTATATCTAGAAGGGTTTTAGAGGAAAATGGTGTTCCGAAATCTAATATTTTTACCCAAGAGGCGACTGCGCATAACGATATTCTCTTCGATGGGAAATTTGATATCGTATTATCACTTCTTTCCTGGGGGTTTCATTACCCCATAGCCACCTATCTTATTCAGGTATACGAAAGGCTTGCTTCTGGAGGCATGGTAATTATTGATGTACGAAAGGATGCCGAAGGCGTTCAAGAAATTGAACGGTTATTTGGATCGTATACAGTATTAGATGATAAGGGAAGCGCTCTCCGGATTTATGCAAGAAAAAAGTAAAGTTGACGATTTTTTTTACATCTTGCCCTCCCTGCGCTGGCGCGCTCTGTAGGGATGGTTCTTTGCTGATAGGGCCTCTAAATTTGCAATAGGCAGGAAACGCGAAGGTCATACTCCCCAATAATTATGAAGATTGAGATGTTGAAAGTGTGGGGTCGTGAACAAAAAGATGGTACATTTTCGGTGCCGCCCTTGAGAAGTTGGACTAACTGGGGTACGCTGGGTATCGTATTGGCGAGGATGGAATCCTGGGGAAATGTCAGTATCCGAGCGAATTTTTAGGCATAAGCGAGCCCGATAACATTATTTTCAAGAAACTATGAGTGAGCGAAAAAAGATATCGTTAGTTGGGTATGGGTATGTCGGCAAAGCCATGGCGGAAATGCTAAAGGAGGGGGCCGACATAGTTGTGTACGATCCTGCTTATGGGCAGAATGGTTCATCTGAGGGTGTGCAATTTGTGGATTCTATGGCCGAGTTGGGGAAAGTTGACTTGGGTATTATCTGCGCGCCGACTCCACAAGCAAAGGATGGCAGCTGTGATGTTTCGTTGGTAGAGGATGCGGTGCGAGAGGTTGATGCGAAGGTTATTCTTATCAAGTCAACCATTTCTCCGGGAACTACGGATCGTTTAATAAAGGAAACGGGAAAGCATATAGTTTTTTCTCCGGAATACGTAGGGGAAAGTAAGTACTACAACCCCTATTTCCCGGATGATATGAAGGCGGTTCCATTCCTTATTCTTGGAGGAAGGGATGAAGATTGCAACGAGGTGTTGCGGTTTATGGTGCCGGTGCTCGGACCAACAAAACGTTACTTTAAGACAAAGGCAATCAATGCGGAGATTACTAAGTATATGGAGAATACTTTTTTTGCGACGAAAGTAACTTTCGTGAATGAGATGTACGAAATTTGCCAGGCATTTGGAGCTGACTGGTACGACGTTCGCGAAGGATGGCTTCTGGATCCTCGGATTAATCCTATGCACACGGCGGTATTCCCGGACAATAGAGGTTTTGGCGGTAAGTGCTATCCAAAGGATACATCCGCGCTTGTTTATGCTTCTAAAAAAGCCGGCTACGAACCTAAATTTCTAGAGGAAATGATTCGGACAAATAAGCGGTTTCGAGGAGGGAGTAAAAATGAGGGGATGAAGGGTGGGCGAAAATATTAGCTTACCAAGTAGACCGGGTATATATGATTCACTCTATTCTCAATAAACTCGCCTGGCGCTTCGCATTAGTTTCCCTTAGGTCGAGTTGGAGAGATCCAATTCTTTTACTACGACTGTTGCTCACCCCCTCCTCGGGCGCCAGGTATATTTATTTATTTGAAAATATCAAATTAATACACCCAAGGACTATTATGGAGATTGGGGTGTGGCGCGGGGTTCGGGCGAAACAGATGATAGAGGTCGCGGCTCGTTTTCATCCCGTATCCGAGATAAGATATTTCGGATTTGATTTATTTGAAGACATGCAAGAAGGTCAAGTAAGGCGAGAATTCGCAAAAATCCCACTAGCAGAAAAGTACGTACGCGGTGTACTAGAGAAAACTGGAGCAGATATATCATTGTTTCGAGGAGATACGAGTATAACGCTTCCTCAAGCAATGGCTCATCTTCCAGGGATGGATTTTATCTTTATAGATGGAGGTCATAGCATAGCGTCTATCGAAAATGATTGGAAATACGCGCAGAAAATTATGGGTGAAAAATCCGTTGTTATTTTTGACGATTACTGGAATAGGGATGATTCGGGCTGTAAGAAGGTGGTAGATAGCATTAGCCGGGAAGATTTTGATGTTCAGGTCTTACCTCTTCAGGATCGTGTGCGAAAAGGGGACCATATTCTCACGATAAATTTTGTATGCGTAGCAAAGAGGCTTCCATGAACATAGAGAAGAGTCTTGCCATCGTAACATTCGCAGACTTAGGTCGGAGACAAAATCTAAAGACAGCAGATATTCAGTCCGTTATTGAGAGGTTTGCGCACGAGAATATTCTTACACAGGTTATCTGCAGAATGAATGGGGGGTTTTGGTTTGAGCATACTAGTGGCGCAGTTCCGACTCTTCTTCATAATTTCATTTATGCTCTTGCGCGTATTCCGGGAGTTTCATTTAATGTTCGTTTTCTCGAGGAGCGTATTTTTGATTTCTTTGCGAAGAGAGAATTAAATAAATCCGATTTCGTACTATTCCACTATGACTATTTGGCACCTGATACGATTCGGAAAGCGAAGCAGAGTAAGGCAGTGACTATTGGGATAGCGGTAACAGCTAGTGTCTCTTTCAATGCGAAGATAGAGGAAGAGGAACTTGGCTTTTTAGGATTTCCTATCGGCACAGACAGAACCCCCCCCTACACCGCCCGTCTTGCGAGTGCAAGAAAAGAGAGTTGTGACTATATTATCGCTTGTTCTGAATTCGCTCGGCGTACCTATATTGAGGCGGGCTTCCCGAGTAATTATATCTTTACAGCGGAACTTGATATCGACACGGAGCGGTTCTCCCCCAGCTCCCAGAAAAAAGATGATGTGTTCCGTGTGCTTTATATATCGCACACATCTGTTATTAAGGGCCTACACTACCTCCTCGAGGCGTGGCGTGGTTTACGGCTGGAGAATTCGGAACTGGTTATTGTGGGCGGGTATACTAATCTCCCGCGGGCACTTGAGAAGCGATATCGGGATGCTATTGCGGAGGACGATTCAATACGAAGCGTTGCGGTTACGAAGAAGCCAGAGGAATTTTACAAGCAAGCTTCGGTAGTGGTACTCCCATCGCTAACGGAAGGCTTTGGCAGGGTTAGTATCGAGGCAATGGCGTGCGGGGTTCCGGTTATTACCACGGAGAATGCAAAAGGGATTGTTGAAGATCGCGTGAGCGGTTTTGTCATTCCAATACGGGACGCAAATGCGCTCAAAGAAAAAATTCAATACTTTTCAAAGAATGAGGATGCGCGCGCGCGAATGGGAGCGGCGGCCCGCCAGGCGGCACTCCGCAAGCCATCATTCGCGGAGAGCGCGTACGCTATCTATGAGCAGATTCGTAAACAGAAAAATAAATAGAATGGATAGTCAAAAAGAAAAAATGCTTGCCGACTGTACGCTTGCCGCGACTGCTCTTGCTGCCGACGGGGATGGTCCGCGTAGCCGTGGCGAGCGAATACGCCAGCACGGCCATCGCGCCCTCAACAACCCATTCGGGTACATCCGTTATTTTTTGGCGCGTATGGGTGTATTGGGTAGTGCGGATACAACCATCACAACATTTTGGGGCGAGCGAATGACGGTCCCGCTTTCGGACGGGGACGCGACTGGTCCATTCTTTTTTGGTATTCTCGCCGGGCCCGAATACAAGCTTATACGATACCTCATCCGCGAATTGCCTTCGGATGCTGTTTTTTATGATGTTGGCGCCAACCACGGTTTCTACACCTTGCTAGCCCGTCAGCTGGCCCCAGCTGGAGAAGTCCATGCGTTCGAGCCTCTGCCCAATACCTTTTCATACCTTTCGCGTAATGCAAAAAGCGGGGAGCATGTATTCCTTAATGATGTCGCGGTAGCGGAAAGCGCGGGCGAGGCCACAATGTTTGATATGACGAGTGCCGGCCACAGCGGAGGCAGTACTATTGAGAATGCGGTCGGAGAACGTATGACACAGGCAACGCGTTCTCTCGTGAAGACAATTACCATAGATGAGTACGCGAAAAACCATACACCCCCCACCATTATGAAGCTCGATGTTGAAGGAGGGGAATATCGGGTGCTGGAAGGCGCGCGAAAGACAATTGAGCGGTACTCTCCCATTATCGCTATGGAAGTATGGGGCGGTACAAAAGGAGAGGAATTTTCTATTGGTGCCCTTGAGAAGTTAGTTGAGCTAGGATACTCTGGGTATCACATTAGTGAAGATGGAACGCTTTCAGAAGGTAAATCTCCACTTGATTTTTTGGGTCTTCCGCAGGCGGATAATATTATCTTTAAGGCGGGGTTAGGGCAGAAGGAATAAACTCTCCATGGCACAGCAAGAGACCGTAGCGTGGATTACCGTATTTTCTCATACTCTGTATGAGTCGTTTTTTACGTCGTTCGCGAGGCGGTACGGCACTCCGAAGCTTACTATGATTTTGGCCGAGCGTTATCGGGGCAAGGTTAGTGCGTCACGAGAGTATGAAGTGCAATGTGCGGCTTATTCCGAGCCCATTCGGGTAACGGGACTTGGCTATTTTCGCAATTTAGGCACAGTATTGCACACCTTACACCCGTCTGCCATTATCGTAAATCTCTATTATTCTCTGCCCGCACTACAGGCATACTGGTTCGCCAGAAAGGAAGGCGTCCCTCTTTATATCAGCGCCGAAGAAGATGGATATCGCAATATCGGGCAGAGAATATTTTTTCCACTTTGGGATATGACCATGGGGAAAGCTATTCTTTCGTACGCAACCGCGGTTTTGTGTTGGAGCAAGGGGACGTGCCTATTTATGGAACGTATTGCCGATAAAGAAAAAATTGTATACTTCCCCGCAAGTATCGATGTACAGGAGTGCGGTCTTCCCCAAATAAAAAATAGCAAAAAGGAGGAAGGTGTAAGGCTTATTTTACCAGCCCGGCTCGTGCCGGTAAAAAACCACGCGCTTTTACTAAAGGCGCTTACGATAGTGCGCGACAAGTATCGCGTTCCATTCCACCTCGCATTGTTGGGGGATGGTCCCTTGCGCTCCACGATTGAGGAGTTGGTAGCAGAGTATAAACTGGAGCAGAGCGTGGAGATGTGCGGCAATGTATCGCGTGAAGAAGTGCTCTCCTCGTACGGCGAGTATGATGCGTTGGTACTGCCGGGTCGGCACGAGACTATTGGCTTTGTCGTTTTGGAGGCGATGGCGCACGGCATCCCCGCGATTGTTTCCGATACGCTGGGCGCGCGTGACTTTATAGAAGACGGAATTAGCGGACTGCTGTTTCAATCTGGCAACGCGGAAGATTTGGCCGAAAAAATTGCCACGATGGCACGCGTAGACACGCGTAGAATGGGGGTGCAAGCCCGGTTACGGGTGGAACAAAGGTTTGACACACAAAAGCAGTCGCAGACGCTGTACGAAACGCTTTTGGGCAAAGGGGGTGGTATTATTTTTTCGAAAAAATGAAAAGAATTCAACGATAATGAAATTTATTATACGAGACGACGACACGAATTATTTTTCCAAGGTAGAAGATATTCAGCGTTGGTACGGTCAAATTTTTCAGCGGGGTATTCCTGTTGGTTTTTCTGTGGTGCCGTTTGTGAAGAAGGAGAGCGATGTTCGAACTAGTAGAGATAGTGTTGAGGGGAGAGAATATCCTATACATAAGAATGACGCGTTAATCCGCTATATTAGTGGCAACCCCCTTATTGAAGTGATGCAGCACGGGTGCACACACGAAACAAAGAATGGAATTTTTGAGTATCGGCGCACAGAAGGGCTCGTTGAAGAGACGCACAGAGGAAAAGACGAGCTTGAAGGCGCGTTTAAAACTCCTATTCGAGTTTTCGTTCCTCCCCACGACGCCCTTTATAATCACGGGGTACTCGCAGTTGAATCGGCGAGCATGGATATTATTCGCGGTACGGGTTCTAGGAATTTTATGCTTCGCCCAGCGTACGCGCGGGCATGGATCACGATGGTGATGCACCGCGTCCACTTCCCAAAGAAAGTCAGCATGCCCGCGTATCCGTACGTAGTAGATTTTGGCAAACACAAGGAGGCGTACGCGGTGCGCTTGAACGACGATAACCTGGAATTTCTTTTGCAAGCACTTCGGTATGTCGCCCGAAAGCGGGGTAACTTCATTGTGACTAATCATATCTTTACGAATAATGATGGACGCATGAGAAATTTAAGTGTTCTTATTGAGGAAGCGCGAAAACTTGGCTTCTCATTTACCAAGCCCAGCGAACTTTTCTCCGATGAAAAAGATTAAGGTCGTAGAACTCATTACCGGGCTTGAGCGAGGCGGCGCCGAGCGCGTGGTCGCGGATATTGCTCGCCTCCTGCCGAAGAAGGGATTTGAAGTTGTGGTTATTTCCTTGAAGAAGAGGGGCCCATTCGCCGATGAAGTGGAGCGCTCGTGCCGGGTTATTTCGTTGAGCGTAACCGCGCTTACAGTTCCCCTTGTATTCTTTAAGCTTATCCAGGTGCTTTTGGCAGAGAAGCCGGATATTATTCATACCCATCTGTTCCACGCGGATATTATGGGGCGCATTGCCGGGCGTATCATGGGGATTCCGGTGGTTACCACTCTCCACAACGTTCGATATGGGGGGAGGTGGCGCGAGAAGCTTTTGAGTGTAACCTCGTCTTGCGTGGATTGGGCGGCGGCCGTGTCTCAGGAAGTTGCCAATGAAGCGATGCGTAAGGGAATCATGCCCAGCGGCAAAACGAGAGTAATTTATAACGGAATCGATATGGAGCGGTTCGCCGGAGGAGATAGGACTCGTGCACGCAAGGAACTCGGCCTCGCCCTGGAGGACGTGGTGATCGTGAATGTGGGTAGGTTGACCGAGCAGAAGGGGCACCGATATCTCTTGGACGCGTTTGCCCGCGTGTACGCTACTCATCCTCGCGCGAAGCTTCTCTTGGCCGGCGACGGGCCGCTGCGCGATTCATTGCAAGCGCGCGCGAAAGAGTTTGGCGTGGCGCGGGCCGTTGTGTTTTTAGGGAACCGCGACGACATTCCAACAATTCTGAACGCCGCCGATGTGTTCGTATTCTCTTCGCTCTGGGAGGGGTTTGCCCTCGCCTTGGCCGAGGCAATGGCGTGCGG
>Ga0172380_10006312_pt1 | contig 13849 bp, 9 predicted proteins | sample Leawe162metaG_FD_119747 | JGI IMG/M metagenome (GOLD analysis project Ga0172380, IMG submission 119747) | Leachate microbial communities from a municipal landfill in Southern Ontario, Canada - Leachate well 162 metaG | ecosystem: Engineered > Solid waste > Landfill > Unclassified | place... | reverse complement strand
GGCTCATTCGCCGTTGGCGCGGTGGCCTGCGAGGCGGATGGCGCGCGGATCATGACGGGGCACGTCCGCGTGGAGCGGCGCTATCTCACGACCGGAAGCCTGGATGTCATGGACCGTGACCTGACAGCAGGAGCGACCCGCCTGCAGTTCCGCGCACGCTCGATCCCGACCGCCTCGCGCACGAACGACCTGGTCGCGGCGCTGAACCGCGCGATGCTGGACGAGGAGGCGCGGCTGGCGGACACGCTCTCGCAGGACGAGGACGTGCTCACGCTGGTGGACGGCCCGTTGCGCAGCCTCCGCACTCCCGGTCGCCGCGTCGTGGGGTATGTGAAGCGCATCCAGCAGTGGTACGTGGAGCGCGACGCGATCGAACTGCTGCCGACGCTGCTTCCCGGCGAGCGCTCTCCGCTCTTCATGATCCCCGGGAGTGGTGAGGACGGCGGGCGCTACTCGTGGTTCGTCCGGCTCGCCGCGGGAGGTCCGCAGATTCATCCGCTGGGCGGAGTGCTGCGGCTGGAGTGCACCGCTGAGATCTCGACGGAGCGCGCCGTGTTGCTGGCTGACCAGTCGGCGGTGCTGCTGCCGCGCCTGGCGTCCTCCCCGGTGAAGGACCCGCGCGCACCTCAGAACCTGACGCCAGTGGGCGCGCTGGAGTCGTACCTGACGCACCTGCTGGGCGATCGCAAGTTCATCGCGCGACTCCTCGCAGCGTCGGTTGCGCGGGAGGCGGTTGCATGACCGCCCCGGACCATCCCAACTACCGCGGCCTGGTGCTGGGCACCGAGGATGCGGCGTCCACACCGCTCTCGTTCTCTGCGTGGATCGCACCTGATCGCTACGTGCAGCTCGACGACGTCGTGCATGTGCGCACCACGCTCCCCGGCGGAGAGTACGTCGACACGTACGGCGTCGTCGACGAGCTCCAGGCGACGCAGGAGGGTGTCTCCTTCACCTCCGACGTCGCGCTGTCGATCGACGGCGTGCTGCCGACGCAGTCGACGGTTTCAGCGCACGTCTCGGTGACGCGCGTAGAACCCGAGATATACGTGCCGCCGATGCCCGGGCAGCCGGTGTACCTGGCGGTCGACGAGGAGCGCGATCGTGCGCTCTTCTTCGACCGCATGTGCAGCGACGATGCGGATCTGCGGTTCCCGGTCGGCGTGGACCGCGTGAACCGGCCGGTCTACGGCAACCTCGAGTTCCTGGACGGTGCGCGCGGCGCGCATGTGAACATCTCCGGCGTGTCGGGCGTCGCCACCAAGACCACGTACGCGACGTTCCTGCTCTACGGGCTGTTCGAGGGGCAGGCACTGGGGCCGCGTCGCTCCACTGCAAAGGCGCTCATCTTCAACGTGAAGGGCGAGGACCTGCTGTTCCTCGATCAGCCCAACGCGCGACTTACCGAGGTGCAGCGCGACCGGTATGCCGCACTCGGTCTGCCGGCGGGGCCTTTCGGTTCGGTCGCCTTCTTCTCGCCGTGCCAGCCGGGTGCGCAGCCGCTGCCGCAGACGTCCAGCCGCATGGAGGGCGTCACTGGCTTCTACTGGACGCTCCACGACTTCTGCCTCAACGGCTTCGTCCGCTACCTCTTTGCGGACGCCGACCGTGACAGTGGCCAGATTGGCGACCTGGTGGAAGTCGTAGCGGCCCGCCTGAAGCGTGCCGCCGAGACGACCCCGTTCCGCGACCCCGAGGGCAACGTGGAGATCGAGGGCGTCACGTGTTCGACGCTGGACGACATGGTGCAGCAGGTCGAGCGCAACCTCGTCGGTGACGAAGACGACGACGATCCGCACGGCCGATGGATGGCATCGACGTTCCGCGCGGCCGCTCCCGGTACCGTCCGCGCGTTTCTTCGGCGGCTGGAGGCTGGCGCGCGCCTGGTGGCGCCGTTCGTGCGGGGTGCGGGCTTCGCAGATCCTCGACAGCACCGCATCCGCTTCGACGAGCAGGTGACGGTGGTGGACCTCCACCGCCTGCACGATCGCGCCCAGCGGTTCGTGGTGGGCGTCCTGCTCTCGCGCGTGATGGAAGAGCATGAGTCGTCGGGCGGTGCGGAGCGGCCAGCGCCGTTCTTCGTGGTGGTGGACGAGCTCAACAAGTACGCGCCTCGGGAGGGGCGAAGTCCGATCAAGGAAACGCTCCTCGACATCGCGGAGCGAGGACGTTCGCTGGGCGTGATCCTCATCGGTGCGCAGCAGACCGCGTCCGAGGTGGAGCAGCGCATCGTTGCGAACGCGTCGTACCGCGTGGTCGGTCGCCTCGACACTGCCGAGGCAAGCCGCGAGCAGTACCGCTTCCTGACACCCAGCGCTCGCGCCCGCGCCGTGCTGCTGAAGCCGGGCTCGATGATCGTGTCACAGCCGGAGATCCCGGTGCCGCTCCTCGTGGAGTTCCCGTTCCCCTCGTGGGCCACGCGTCGGTCCGAGGTCGCACCGATCGCCGCGGGCTCAGCCGCCGATCCGCTGCGCCGCTTTGACATGGCCGACGACGGATACGACCTCTGATGCGTCTCCTCCACACTGCGGACTGGCACCTGGGGCGCACGATCCGTGGCCGGTCGCGCGCACCGGAGTTCGAGGCGGTGCTGGCCGAGGTGTGCGGCATCGCGATCGACGAAGGCGTGGACGTCGTCATCGTGGCGGGCGACATCTGGGACAGCATGACTCCGCCGCCGGAGGCGGACCGCCTGCTCTACAGCGCGCTACGTCGGCTGATCGAAGCAGAGGTCGACGTGGTGCTGGTCGCGGGCAACCACGACAACGCACGTCGGTTGGAGGCGCTGGGGCAGCTCGCTGGGCTGCTGGGGGTGCGCACACAGGCAACGGTGAAGCGCTGGGACGCCGGCGGCACGATCACGATCGAGCGCGGCGGCGAGACGCTGCGGCTGGCGGCGGTTCCGTGGGTGCCGGACGGGCGTGTCCTCAACGCGCAGGAGATCATCGGCACCACCGCGGAGTCGCTCCAGACGTATGCCGACCGCGTTGCGGAGATATACCGCCAGTCCGCTCAGGCGTTCACGGACGAGACGATCAACGTCTTCGCTGCGCACGTATTCGTCGACGAGTCGCTGGTGGCGCTCGTCGATGGGTCGGAGCGCCGCGTGCATATCGGGCAGACGTATGCCGTGAAGCCGGCGGCGTTGCCCGCCTACGCGCAGTATGTCGCGCTGGGCCACGTCCACCAACCGCAGGAGATCGAGGCGCCGAACCACGCTGCGACCTACTCCGGATCGTTGCTGCAACTGGACTTCGGCGAGCGGAACCAGGACAAGGTTGTGCGCCTGGTGGACGCTGCGCCGGGACGCCCCGCGCGTCATCGACCCGTGGCGCTGACATCGGGCCGCCGGCTGGTGGAGGCGCGCGGCAGCTTCCAGGAGATCGTGGCGCAGGGCGGGCGCGAGGGCGATGCGTTCATCCGCGCCGTGCTGAGCCTGGACGGCCCGGAGCCCGGCATTGCTCCTCGGCTCCGGGAGGCGCTTCCGAACTGCGTGGAGGTGCGCGTGGAGCACGCGCTGAAGGCGGACGAGACGCCACCGGCGGCGCTCGCAACCATGACCCCGCAGGACCTCTTTGTGCGCTACTTCAAGGAGACCCATAGCGGCGCCGCGCCGACACCGGAGATCCTCGCGGTGTTCCGGGAGGTACTCGAAGCCGCCACGGCGGAGGTCTCGTGAAGCCGGTGCGCCTGGAGGTACGTGGGTTCACTGCGTTCCGCGAGCCGACGACCGTCGAGTTCGAGGGACGCCGGCTGTTCGTCATCACCGGCGCGACCGGCGCAGGCAAGTCTTCACTCCTCGACGCGATGACGTGGGCGCTCTACGGGCGCGTGCCGCGTATCGGCAGCGCGCTGAAGGAGCTGGTGGCGCAGGGCGAACGCGAGATGTCCGTGCTACTCGAGTTCCAGGTGCGGGATCGCACGTTCCGCGTGGCGCGCAGGTTTCCCTCCACCACCGGCACGCGTCTGGAGGAGGTGATTGAGGGCGCAGAGTTCCCGCGTCCCCTCGCTGACCGCGCCAGCGACGTCACGAAACAGGTGGAGTCGATCCTCGGCATGGACTACGCGACGTTTACGCGCGCGATCGTGTTGCCGCAGGGCGACTTCGACTCCTTCCTGCGAGGGGAAGCGAAGGAACGTCGCACGATCCTGAGCCAGCTGATTGGCCTCGGCGTCTACGAGCAGGCGGGCGTGATCGCGCGCCAGCGAGCCTCGGAGCACCGCGCGCAGGTGCAAACGTTCCGCACGCTGCTCGACGACTCCGCTTCGGCCACGCCAGAAGCAATCGCGCTGCTGCGTGCTGAACTCGCGCAGCATCTGGCGTCGGAGGCCGCGCTGGCGGAGCGTCGCCAGGTGCTCGTCCGGCTCCGAGAGCTGGCGACCGAGGAGCGTGATCGCCAGAAAGTCGCCACGCAGCAGGAAGCGGAGGCGAAGACCGCGGCCGACGACCTCGCGCTCGCGCAGACCGCGCTGAATGCGGCCGTGCGGCAACGGGACAGGGCGAACGCACAGGTGGGCGAAGTTGGTGCCGCCGCGAAGGCGCTGGCCTACGACCGCGCCGAGCACGATCGACTCCGAGCGCAGGTCGCCCTGCTCGACCAGCGCGCCGCTGCCGAGGAGGCCCTCGTGTCGGCTGCGGGCGACCTCGCGACCGCGGAGCGGGGGCTCGTCGAGGCCACCGCCGTCGTGGGCGGCGCAGCGGAAGTGCTGAAGGCCGCGCGGGCAGCGGCGAAAGCCGCGGATGGCGAGGCGCGCGCAGCGGAGAAGTCGCTCGCAACCGTCGCAGGTCGCGGTCTGCGCGCTCGCGCTGCCGCGGAAGCCGAGATCGCTGCCATCGACGCTGATCGCGAGTGCCTGGAGACGGCTGCCCGCGCCCTGGAGCAGCGAATCCGCGACCTCGAAGCGCTCGCTGCGACGCTGAAGGCGGCGTCCGAGGATCGCGCGCGTGCGGAGCAGCACGCCGCGCGCGCGACGAAAGAAGTCGACGCGGCCGTGAAGGCCGGGTCACGCGCGACTTCGGCGCGCGAGAAGGCTGCGACTGTCGCGACCCAGGCGGAGCAGGCGCTGGCGCATGCGCGCACCGTTGATGCGGCAGCTCACATCCGCGCGACGCTGAAGGCGGGCGACCTGTGTCCCGTGTGTGGCGAGGTGATCGCGAAGGTCAGCAAGCACAAGGCCCCGGCTGGGCTCGACACCGCCGAGCGGGCGCACGTCGATGCACAGGCAGCATTCGCCGCAGCCGTCGCGGCGGAACATGACGCGAGTACCGCCGTCGCCTCCGCTCGCGCGCGGGCCGAGGGCGCGACGCAGGCACTGAAGGGCGAGCAGGCGCGCGAGCGGGCGCTCCGTACGCAGGCCGAGACGCTGGACGCGAATCCCGACGGCCTCGGCGATGCACTGAAGGCCGCGCGCGCAGCAGTCGCTTCAGGGACAGCAACCCTCGCAAGCGTGCGGGAGGACGGCGCCGCCCGGCGTGTGGCCCTCGAAGAGTTGCGTGACTCGCTGGCCCGCGTCCCGGGCGACATCGACCCCGTCGAGTCGAAGCGCGCTACGGCTCCGGCCTCCGCTGTGAGCGAGGCTGTCGAGGTGTATCGCGTTGCCGCGCAAGCGCTAGGACTTGCGGTGCGCGCAGAGGAGCAGGCCTCGCGCGACGAAGACAGCGCACGTCGCGACCTGCAGGCCGCAGAGCGCGAGGTGACGCGGGCACGCAGCGCGCACGTGGAGGCGCAGCGGCGGCTCGAGGGTCTCGGCGGTGTCGAGGGGAAGCCAGAGGCCATCCGGAGGGCATTGTCGGAGGCCGACAAGCGCGCCGCGAAGGCGGAGGAGCTGGCCGAGGCGTTGCGTGGGGCACGCGAGGCCCTCGCCTCTGCGAGTGCGGCGCTCGATGCGGCGGGTGCCGCCTCAGCGCAGGCGCAGGATCGTGCGACCGCACGGCAGGCGGCCCACGCCGCCGCGAAGGCCAGCGTCGATGAAGCGCGACAGGCGTTCGCTCGCGCCTGGGCGGAGGCGCTGGGTGAGACGCGGCAGCCGAGCATGGCTGCGCTGCGTGACGTGATGGAAGCGCACGAGGCGGAACGTGAGCGTGTGCGGGAGGGTGTCCGCCGCGCGACGGTCGCAATCGAGGTCGCGGAGAAGCAGATGGAGCAGGCCGCGCGTCTGCGGGATGAGCTGACCCACCATCAGACCGCGGCTGACCTCAACGGGGCGGTCGGCACAGAGCTGCGCGGCGACCGATTCGTCGCCTTCCTGTTGCACGAGTCAATGCAACTGCTGGCGGCTGACGCCTCAGTGCGGCTGGCGGAGTTCACCAGTGGCCGCTACACGCTGGTCGCGGACGGCGACGAGTTCAAGGTGGTGGACCGGCTCAACGGCGATGAGCAGCGGTCGGTGAAGACGCTCTCCGGCGGCGAGACGTTCCTCGCGAGCCTCGCGCTTTCCCTCGCGCTCTCGGAGCACCTGGCAGATATCTCCGGTACCGGCGGTGCAATCTCGCTGGATTCGCTGTTCCTGGACGAAGGGTTCGGCGCGCTGGACCCGGAGTCGCTCGACCTTGCGGTGCAGGGGCTGGAGACGCTCGCCGAAGGCTCACGGATGATCGGCGTCATCTCGCACGTCGAGGAGCTCGCAGAGCGCCTCCCGGACCGCATCCGCGTGGAGAAGGGCGCGCGCGGGAGCACCGTGGTCGCCTGACGGCTAGGATCGCCCCATGCCCAGTGTCGCTGCGCTCTACCGCTATCCGGTCAAGGGATTCACGCCTGAACTACGTGAGTCACTGACCGCGCTGCCGCACGGGAGGATTGCCGGAGATCGTGCTCTCGCGTTCCGTTTCGCGACGGTGCCCGCACCGGACCTCACCACCGACGGCCACGAGTGGTGGGGTAAGCGGCACGTCCTGAGTCTCATGGAGTTCCCGTGTCTGGCCCGCCTCACACTCACCGTTGATGACGCCGGCACGAGCATCCGGATCACCGAGGGCGCGACCACGCTCGCCGAAGCGGGACTCGATTCCGCCGGTCGCGATCGCCTCGTCAGCGCAGTCACCGAGTATGTGCGTGCGACGCCGGAGGGCGCCGTCCTCGACACTCACGGGAAGCTGCCGCTCCAGCTGATCGGGGATCTCGGGGTCGCTCGGTTCCAGGATCGACCGGGCGGGTTCGTGACGTTGCACGGGCGTGGAAGCCTGCTCTCGCTTGGCGAAGTCCTCGACGGTCCCGCAGACGAGCGCCGTTTCCGTTCCAACATCGCCCTGGAGGGCGTCGAAGCCTGGGCCGAACTGGACTGGCAGCGGCTGCGGATCGGCGCCGTCGAGTTCCGCGTGGAGAAGCCGGTGGTGCGCTGCATCGCCACGCACGCGAATCCGGACACCGGCGAGCGAGACGCTGCGGTCCTGACGACGCTCACCCGCACGTTTGGCCACGAGCAACCGACGTTTGGGGTGCTGCTGCTCCCGACTGGCGACGGGGGCGAGGTCCACGTCGGCGACGAGGTTACGATCCTCGAATGACACCTCCGCCTCCGACGCCTGCGCTCGCGCGACTGCGCGGGCAGTTCCCGGCGGCGGGCGCGCCGCGGGTCCTGGTACACGCAGGCACCTGCGGGATGCAGGCAGGCTCGCGGCAGGTCCTCGAGGCGCTGCGTGCAGCACTCCCGGCCGCGACCGTCGAGGAGGCCGCCTGCGACGGTGCGTGCTGGGCCGCACCGTCAGCGACCGTCCAGCGCGACGGCCACGCCCACCGCTTCGCGCGCCTCGAGAAGGGCGTCCCCGCCGAGCTTGCGGAGTGCCTGGCCGGGCGTTGCGACGACGAGTACGCCGGGCGCGGTGAGCGGGGCATGCTCGCGCGACTTGGGCGCACCGATGGCAGTTTCGAGGATGCGATCGTGCGCGGTGCATATGCCGCGTGGGCCCGCGCCTCCACGCAACGTGCCGAGGAGGTCCTTGCCGCGATTGTCACCGCCGCGCGGGCCGCACCGGGCGGGCCGTACGCTTCAGCGGTCGCGCGGTGGTTCAGCACGGAGCATCTTGCGAACGCGCCGCTGCTGGTCTCCGCGCGGCATCAACCCGGGATGTTCGCGGTGCGACATCTGGTGCAGGGCGATCCTCATCGCGTGATCGAAGGAATTGCCATCGCCTGTCGGGCACTGTCCACGGACCGCGCTATCGTCGCGTTCGGCGCGGACGATCCGCTGTCTCACACGACGTTCGAGGGCGCGCTGCATGCGGCGGAGGGGATCCTCGATGGGACGCTCCTCGGCGGTGGCCTGGTTTCGATCGAGACGCGCGTCGGAGGTAGATCCGCGCCCGCTACCGCCGCCGTCAGCGATACCGAGGCGCTGGCCGCGCTCACCCTCGTCCACGACGCCGCGCCACCGCCTACCCGCCTGTTGTCGCTCATGGGCGCGTTCGCCCGTCCGGGGCTATACGAGGTGCCGTTGGATGGTGCCTCGACGTGGGCGGGCCTGATCGCGCTGGCGGGCACGAACCCCGGGCGTATCCCAGCGCTGCTCGTGGGCGGCCCCGAGGGCGAACTGGTGCCCGGCGAGGACTTCGAGGCGCCGCTCACGTCGCCGGCGCTGGCTGACGGTGCGGTCCTCGCGCTGCCGCCGGGCGCCGACCTCGACTGACGGCGTCGGTCCGAGTTCAGCGCGCCCGGATCACCGTAGACGCGATCAGCGAGACCACAGAGATGATGAGTGCGCCAAAGAAGGCGCTCCAGAACCCGTCGATCGTGAACGCAAGATCCAGCTGCCCGGCAACCCAGGCGGTCGCGCCCAGCAGGGCCGTGTTGATGACCAGCACGAACAGCCCGAAGGTCAGGATGATGAGACAGAAGGTGAAGAAGGTAGCGATTGGCCTCAGGAGGATGTTCACGACGGCGAAGATTGCGGTGCCAAACAGCAAAGACTCCATGTCGTCGATGATGATGCCGGGTACGGCCATGTCCGCGAGGAACAACCCCGCCAGGTTGATGATGAACCGGAGCAGCAGCGCCGTTGGCGAGAACGGTGAGCCTACGCTCTGGGACGACCACACCTGACCTCGCATACGCGCCTCCAGACTCGAGTGTACGGTCCTTATCTGCCCTGAGCGTTGCGATCTTGCGACATCGCCCCCGGCGGGAGTCGGTTATCGATACGGCGGTCGCGGTTGTCCACACAGCCGACCGCGGGGCGGAACAGCCTGTGGGTTATCCGGGGCTTCCCCGTCCCGTTCGGTGGTCAGAACACTTACACTGCGCCTATGCGTGTACTCGTCGTCGATGACGAGCCGGATGTAGTCGAGATCGTCCGGCTGACGTTCAACTTGCGCTGGCCTGAAGCCGAAGTCTTCGCCGCATCAACCGGCGACGATGGCGTTATGCTGGTCGAACGCGAGACGCCCGATATCGTCATCCTGGACATCGGCCTCCCGGACATCGACGGCTTCGAGGTGCTGGAGCGTGTCCGCCACTTCTCGGATGTCCCGGTCGTGATGCTGAGCGCGCGCCACGAGGAAGTCGACAAGGTCAAAGGGCTCGAGCTGGGGGCGGACGACTACGTCACCAAGCCCTTCTCACACATCGAGTTGCTCGCCCGCGTGCGCGCTGTCCTTCGCCGCACGGAGTCTCAGGTGCCGGCCAGCGAAGGCCCACCGTTCGAGGCGGGTCCGCTGCGTATCGACTACGCGAGCCGCGAGGTGAACGTGGACAGCGCGCCGGTGAAGCTGACGCCCATCGAGTACGGGCTCCTCTATCACCTGACCCGGAATGAGAACCGCGTCCTCACGTTCCGCACCCTGCTGGCGAAGGTGTGGGGGCGTGAGTACATGGATGAGACGGACTACCTGAAGGTCCACATCCAGCACCTCCGCCGCAAGCTGAACGATGATCCGCACAATGACCCGATGATCATGAACGAGCGCGGCGTCGGGTATAAGTTCGTCCGTCGCGAGCGTCGACCAGCCGGGAGCGGACGGCAGCCGTGAACCACGGCGCCGAGGGTCTCAACGAGGGTGCTGCGAGCATCCTACGAGCAGTAGGCTCTCTCCTGGTGGCCCTCTCCGGCGGTGACAGCGGCGCCGCCCAGCGCCTGCTGACGCCCCAGGCGCCGCAGGCAGTACCGACGCCTCAGGCCGTTCCGCCCGCTCCCCCCGTGACTCGCATGGACGCGCCTCCGGTGTACCCGCCGCCGTTCACGCGCCGCCGACCGCAGGAGACGGAGTCGGCGTCGGAGCTGTCGCCCGCTGCAGCACCACCGAGTGCTGCTCCCGCGGATCCGGATGGTGCGAGCGACGACGTGGAGTTTGTCCTTGCGGACGCACGGGAGCGCGCCCAGCGCATCATCGATGATTCGATGGAACGCGCTCGCGAGCTGATCGAGCGAGATCGCCCGGCGGGCAGTGTCGATCCAGAGGCCGTGACCGAGATGCGTCGATCAGTCCGGGACCTGGTCGTCGAGGTGCGCGATATCCAGCAGCGCCTCGCACGCATAGAGACGTTGCTCCGCGAGCAACGCGCGGAGCTTCTCCAGGCGTCAGCCGTGCCGCTCCCGAGCACCGCTACCTTCCCGGCGTACGAACCGGCACCCGCGTACGAGGCCCCCACGCCCTCGTACGAACCGGCACCCGCGTACGAGGCCCCGACGCCCGCGTACGAACCGGCACCGGCATACGAGGCTCCGACGCCCGCGTACGAACCGGCACTGGCGTACGAGGCTCCGACGCCCGCGTACGAACCGGCACCGGCATACGAGGCCCCGACGCCCGCGTACGAGCCGGCGTCCGAACACCAGCCGTCACCCACCTATGAGTTGTCGCCGCTGTCCGCCGAATCCGAGTCCGGCGAGACCGAGCAAGTCGCGTACGGGGTGGTGGGCGAGGCGCCGGAGATCGCAGCTGTGTCCTACGAGCCCATGGTCTCGTCATACGGCTCTGCTGAACAGCCCGCGACCGAGGCTCAGCCCGCGGCAAGCGCTGCTGGTGCGCTGCCTTCCCCGGCTCCGGCGCCCCCGCGCTCCTCATTCAGCGTGGTGCCGCCGCAGCGCCGGGAATGGGCCACGGAGCCCGTCGCGGACGCCGCGGTCTCCCTCGATGTGCCGGTGCCCCCGCCCTCGGCTGTGCCGCGTATGCGCACCAGCCCTGTCCCGATGCCCGCGTCCGATGCGGCATGGGCCGATCCGGAGCCCGAAGATCCCATCGACCACACTTTGTCGGACGCACCGATCGCTACGTTCCTGCCTGCTGATGGCAGCATCGCGCTGCGGGTTTCGCCCGTTTCCGGCTTCCAGGGCCTGATGCGCGTCCAGGACGCTCTGGCTCGCCTGACGTCCGTGCGTCATGCCTCGGTGGAGGCGTACAGTCAGGGCGAGGCGCGCTTGCGCATCGAGTTGTCCGAGCCGACCGACTCGGAGGAGATCGCGGCAGGACTCGCTCGTTCGCTGAACGAGCCGGCCCGGGTACAGGCGGCCTCGGAGGCGGATCGCGAACTGTTGATCGCGCTGCGCTAGCAGCGACACCCGCGGCGGGGGGCTGCGGGAGGCAACCGTGCAGGTTGAGCCCTGTGATCGAGTCCCGGGTGGCGCGCCATGAGCCCGATGCAGCGCATCGGGCTGAGTCAGCGTCGCATCTGGATGGCGTTGTTCTTCGCCCTTGCCGCGCTCTTTGGCGCGCACGCGGGGCTCGAGTACGCGCTCGTGGAGGACCTGGATCCGCTGATCTTCGTGGTCGACGGCGTGACGGCGGTGGTGTTGCTGCTGGTCGCAGGGCTCTACCTCCGATCGATCGCGCGCGAACGCCGCAGGCGTGTCGTTGAGCAGCTGCTCCTGGAACTCCTGGCCGCGCCGCGGAACATCAACGACACCGCCAGCGAGGCACTCCGCCTGCTCACCCGCCAGGGCATTGGCGAGGCGGCCGCGCTGGCGATCGCCGGGGAGGGGGAGGCTCCACTGAAGCCGATAGCGGCACACGGCTATCCACGGGGCTGGATCGAGGGCGCTGCTCCGATGTCACCCCCCGCGGAGAATGACGGACCGCGCCTCACCCGTCCGAAGGCCCCACATCCTTGGCTGCAGCCGGTGGCGGCTCGTGTTGGTAGCCGGCCGTGGGTCGCCGAGATCCCGTTGCGCAGCGGCACGGAATGTATCGGGTTGCTCGTGATCGGCTCGCGGCGTCAGGGCACGCTGGGTGATGTCGCGATACTGGAGCTGCTAGGCACACACCTTGGCGCAGCGATCGACCATGCTGCCTTGTATGAGGCCGCTTACGCGCGCGAGCGTGACCTGGAGGACCAGGACGCACGTCGGCGCGAGTTCATGAGCGCGATCGCGCATGAGATCCGCACCCCACTGACCGCGATCCAGGCGTTCGCGGACCTGCTCCATGTCGGGCAGGCACAGATGGACCCACTGGCGACACAGCTGGTGACCTCGCTCGGTCACGGTGTCAGCCGCCTGTCCTCACTGGTGAACGACCTCATCGATCTCGGTCGGGCCGGGAGCACGGGCTACGCGCTGCAACCGCAGGACGTCGACGTCGCCGGGGTGGTGCGGGGCGCAGAGGAGACCTTGCGTCCTGCGCTGATGCTGCGGAATCAATCGATCACGCTTGACCTGCCACCGTCCGGCCCGATCGCCCACGTGGACGTGCGCGTCCTGGAGCAGGTCACGCTGAACCTCCTGTCGAACGCGAACCGCCACAGCCCTGCCGGTGGCTCCATCACGATCTCCGCAAGGCAGGTGGACGCCGCCGTCCGCCTCGAGGTCGCCGACACCGGGCCGGGCATCCCCGTCGCCGAGCGCGAGCGGATCTTCCAGCCGTACTACCGGATCCGGCGAGAGGACGGGGCAGAGGTACCCGGCTCAGGTCTGGGGCTCGCGGTCGCCCGACGCATCCTGGAGGAGTCCGGCGGGCGAATCTGGGTGGAGGAGCGCCAAGGCAGCGGCGCCTGCTTTTGCGTGGAGGTTCGTGCGGCGGCTCGCGACTCTTCATAGCTGCCGCCCGTACGATCACGTCGATGCACCTCGCTCACCTGTCTCTCACGAACGTCCGCACGTTCCGCCGCCTGGAGATCGACCTCCAGCGCGGTGTGCATCTGATCGCGGGCGCCAACGCGCAGGGGAAGAGCAACCTCTTGGAAGCGGTGCAGATGCTGGCGACAGCCCGCACGCTTCGTTCTGGGACAGACCTGGACCTGATCTCGTGGGGTGCCGTCGACGAGGATCCCCTTCCGGCGGCGCGACTGGATGCGACCGTGGAGACCGCGGGCGGCAAGCGGACGCTGGAGATCGCGGTCATCGCCGCGGAGACGGTCGCCGGTGCGCGTCCCACGCGCGCATCGAGGCGGTTCCGTGTGAACGGCGTGGCGCGTCGAGCGTCTGACCTGATCGGACAGCTGCGTGTCGTGATGTTTTCAGCCGATGACCTGGAGATCGTCTCCGGCGCGCCGGCGATGCGACGTCGGTACCTGGACATCACGATCTCCCAATTCGACCCGGCCTACCTCCGCGCGCTGCAGCGCTACAGCCGAGTCCTGGAGCAGCGGAACTCGCTCCTGCGCAAGCTGGCGGAGCGTCGAGGTCACGCGGACGAGCTCGACTTCTGGGACGACGAGCTGGCTGCGGCGGGCGCGCTCATCGCGCAGCGGCGCGCGGACGCGATCCATGTGCTCGCGCGCGACGCGCGTGAGCGATACGCGGAGCTCGCTCCCGACGAGTCCGAGGACCTCGCTATCTGCTACCAGCCGCGGTTGCCGGATGGCCTGGACGCGGCGGTACGCGAGCACGACCTGCAGGAGCGCTTCCGCGCCGCCCTGGTCCCGGAGCGGCGGGAGGACATCCGCCGAGGTGTCACACGCTGGGGCCCGCATCGAGACGACCT
>Ga0172380_10006311_pt1 | contig 13850 bp, 14 predicted proteins | sample Leawe162metaG_FD_119747 | JGI IMG/M metagenome (GOLD analysis project Ga0172380, IMG submission 119747) | Leachate microbial communities from a municipal landfill in Southern Ontario, Canada - Leachate well 162 metaG | ecosystem: Engineered > Solid waste > Landfill > Unclassified | place... | reverse complement strand
GGGGCGTTCTCCGGTATATTCCTTGCTCCGGCCGCGCTGCGGCCACAGGTGCTGCCCTCGGCGGGGCAAGCGCGGCGCGCACATGCGACCCGCTTCGGAGGCGTTGGCGAATGATCATGCAAGAAGAACTCACGGGTCGTGAGGGGGCGCCGCTGTCTACCGGCAGCGCGCTGCCTGATACGAACGCTCCCGCGCCGCTCAACACAGCGGCTGCGCCGGTGCGGTTCGATGCGACCGAGGAGGAGAGCCGCCGCATTCAGGCGCTCGCCGGCACGACCCGGGGGTGGCTGCGCCTCGCGCGGCTGCTCCTGCACCAGCCCAGCCTCGCGATCCACGCGGCGAAGACCGCGCTGCGAGGTGCGAGCGCGGGCCTGCGCGCCGATCACACGCTCTCGTGGCTGATCCACGTCGACACCGTGCGCCAGGTCATCCCCAACGGCGGCATGGGCGCCACCTGGGGCGGTCTCGACACCTTCATGAGCCTCGTCGCGAAGCACGTCGCCCGCACGGCGCACGCGCTGGAGCTCGGCTGTGGCGGCGGGCGCGTCACCCGCCACATCCGCCCGCTGGTCGGCACCCTCGTCGCGAACGACGTCTCCGAGCGCATCCTCGCCGAGGCGCGCGCGGCGACCGTGGACCTGGCTCCGATCGACTTCCGCGTCGCCTACGGCCTGGGCGATGACCTGCGGACGCAGGAGTTCGACGCGGTCATTGGTCATGAGCTGCTGATGCAGTTCGACTTCGACGAGCTGCTCCGCTTCTGTTCGAACATCGCCCGCTCGCTGAAGCCCGGCGGCGTGTTCATCGCCTCGGTCTACACCTTCGACGACGCGGCCGAGATCGCGCAGCACATGGGGATGATCCGCGACCACGGCGCGGGTGCACGGTCGCCCTTCCGCGTGCACCGCATGCCGCGCCAGACGTACCGCGACATCTTCGAGGCCTGCGGCTTCGAGATTGTCGAGGTGCAGCGCAGCCGCGCGGATGAGTACCAGGCGAAGAAGACGCCCCACACGAACTTCGTGCTGCGCCGCCGCGCGGACGCGTAGCCGGCGTCCCCGCACCGGGCACTCCGTCTGACCGATCTCACCGCATGGCGCGCGATTCGATCCGCGACTGGCTGACTGACTCGCCCGTCCGGCTCGCGCCGATGGCGAGCTACACCAACGTGCCGTTCCGGCGCATCGCCCTCCACTGCGGCAGCGGCTTCACGACCAACGAGGAGATCGACGCCGAGGCGCTCATCCGGGGCAATCCGTGGGCGACCCGGTCCGCGAGCGTGGAGCCCGGCCTGGGCGTGGTCGCCATGCAGCTCCTCGGCGGCACGGAGGAGGCCCTGGTCCCCGCCGCGCGCCACCTGGTGGAGAGCGGGGCGCACATCGTGGACATCAACATGGGGTGCCCCGTCCCGAAGATCGTGAAGCGGGGCAAGGGCGCCGCGCTGATGCGCGACGTGGCGAGCACCGCGCGGATCCTCGAGGCGATCCGGCGCGCGATCCCGGAGACGCCGCTGACGATCAAGATCCGCAGCGGGTGGAGCGAGACCGACCAGAACGCCGTGGAGGTGGCGCGCATGGCGCAGGACGCTGGCGTCGATGCGATCACGGTGCACCCGCGGACGCGCGCCCAGCAGTACACCGGCCGCGCCCCGTGGGACGTCATCGGCGACGTCGTGCGCGCGGTGGACATCCCGGTCACCGGCAACGGGGACGTCACGTCGATCGCGGAGGCGCGGCGCATGATGGCGGAGACCGGGTGCGTCTCCGTGATGATCGGGCGTGCCGCGCTCGGGCGGCCGTGGGTCTTCAACCCGGCGTACGAGGCGATGGACGAGCGGCAGCGCCTCGCCTACGAGGCCGAGGTGATCGCGCGGCACATTGACCTGATCGAGGCGTACTTCCCGCCGTTCGCGGCGGCGGTGCAGATGAAGAAGCACCTGATGCATTACTCCGTGGGCTGGCCCGGCGCGCGCCTGATGCGCGGCGAGCTCTTCTCGCAGTCCTCCACGGAGGCCGTGCGGCGCGTCTTCTGGTCGCGGCTGCGCCCCCTGCGCGAGCTGGCGTTCGCGTAGCCCGCAGGCGGGCCTCTGGCGGGCGTCCGGTGCGGGCTGCTGGCGCGCTGGGGCGCGCGGAGTACGCTCGGAGCAGCCATCGGGGCGCGCTCGACCCGTGATCCGCCCGCCTGCCGAGGAGTCGACGATCACCGCTGAGACATCGACCCACGCGGAGGCGGCGGCCGAGGCACGCGCCGCACGGGCCGTGCTCGCGATCGCGGCCGGCGCCGGCCTCGCCAGCCTGTCGATGAACTTCTGGATCCCCTTCGTCCCCCTGTACATGAAGCAGCTGGGCGCGGCGAGCGATGCCAGCGCGCTCTTCTGGACGGGGATTGCCGCCGGGGCACAGGGCGTCGCGCGGCTGGTCGCCGGGCCGGTGTGGGGCATCCTCTCGGACCGCTACGGCCGTCGGGCGATGTTCCTGCGGGCGCTGTACTCGGCCTCGGTCACCATGGCCGTCGCGGCGTTCGCCACGCAGCCGTGGCACATCGCCGCGGCGTTCACGCTGCAGGGGTTGTTCTCCGGGTTCATCCCCGCGGCCACCGCGCTCACCAGCGTCTCCGTCTCCGATCGCCGGCTGAACGGCGCGATGAGCATGGTCACCGGGGCACAGTACGTTGGGAACACGCTCGGCCCCGCAATCGGCGCGGGGCTCGCCGTCTTCGTCGGCTATCGAGGCGCGATCATCGGCGGGGCGGCACTGCCGCTGATCGCCGGGATCTTCGCGACCTTCGCGGTGCCGCGCGATCACGTTGGCGTCACGGCGACCGGAGAGGGGGGCAGGGAGGCGAGCGGCTCGATCATGTCGCTGCTGACGTGGCAGTTCACGGTCGCGCTCGCGGTGTGGTTCTTCTCGCTGGCGTTCGGCCAGCTCCTGCGGATCGCCGCCCCGATCGCGATCGAGCGCATTGCGGGCGCGGGCCAGGCGACCGGGCTCTCCGGCCTCGCGTTCACGCTGTCCGGTCTGGGCGGGGTCGCCGGGGTGTGGCTCGCGCGGCAGCTCGTGCGCCCCGGCCTGCTGCAGTACACGCTCATCGTCACCTGCGTGGGCACGGGAGTGGGCCACATGCTCCTGCCCCTGGCGGGGACCGCCACGTGGTTCATTGTCGCGTTCACGGCGATCGCCCTCCTCCAGGCGGCGATGGTGCCCGCGATCAACACCCTGATCGCGGCGAACGCCCCGCGTGAGCGCCGGGGCACGGCGTTCGGCCTGGCCAGCGGGGTGCAGGCGGTGGCGTTCATGGTGGGCCCGATGGCCGCCGCGGGCTTCGCGGCGATCTCGCTCAACCTCGGCTTTGCGGTGCTCGGCGCGCTGTTCATCGTCCTCGGCGTCGCGATCCGCTTCAGCGTGCGAGAGCCGGAGCTCCTGCCCCGCGCGGCGCCCGGTCGGTAGCCCGCTCCGCGGCGTGAGGGCGCGGGTGCCGCGTGCGCGCTGGAGCGCGAGCGCCTATCGTGCGCGGAACATCTCGGCGGCAGCGCCGCCCGGGGCGCTCTGGATCGCGGCGACATCGAGGGAGGGCACGTGATGACGTCTCGCCGACCGCCGATCACGCTGCCGGGCGGGGCGTTCTACGGGTGGGTGATCGTCGCGGTCTCGTTCATGGGGAACTGGATCACGGCGCCGCTCAACCCCGTGGTGTTCTCGATCTTCATCGTCTCCATCCGCAGCGAGCTCGGCGTGTCGCTGGGCACGCTCGCTTGGTGCATCTCGCTTCGGCAGATCAGCGCCGGCGTCGCCGCGCCGGTCCTCGGTCACCTCGTGGACCGGTATGGGCCGAGGTGGCTCGGCGTGGGCTGCGCCGCGTGGGCGGGGGTGTGCCTCTCCGCGCTGTCGCTCGCCAGCAACACCTGGTGGATGTACGCCCTGTTCTTCATCTCCGGCTTCTCGGGCTTCGGCGTCTTCGGCGGGGGCCAGATCCTCACCGGGGTGCCGCCCGCCAACTGGTTCGTCGCGAAGCGCGGTCGGGCGGTCTCATACGCGACGATGGGCGGCGGCCTGGGCACGGCATCCTGGTCGATCATCTCCGCGTACCTGGTCACCACGATCGGGTGGCGCGAGGCGTGGTTCATCTACGGCATCCTCATCGCCGCCGTGCTGATCCCCGCGTACGCCATCCTCATGCGGCGCCACCCCGAGGACGTGGGGCTGTTCCCCGACGGAGCATCCGCGCCGCCCGTCGAGGCATCCTCGACACCGCGGCCGGGATCCGTGACGGCGCGTCAGGTGACGGAGACGAACTTCACGCTGAAGCAGGCGATGCGTACCACGGCGCTGTGGCTGATGGTGCTCGCGTTCACGTTCCACACCTTCGCCACGAACACGATCCTCTTCCTCCGCGTGCCGTACTGGACGGACATGGGTGTCTCCGCGGGATGGATCGGCGTCGCCGTGGCGTCCGACCCGTTCGTCGTGATGCTGTTCACGCTGATCTTCGGCTACATGTCCGAGCGTTACCGGCTGGCGCTCATCGGCCTCACGGGCGGGATCTTCCGGGCGCTGTCGATGGCCGCGCTGATGGTCGTCTCGCCGCACGCGATCTGGCCCTTCGCGCACTCCATGACCTGGGGCGTCGGATCGGCGGGGATGGGCACCGGCCAGAACCTCGCCATCCCGGCGTACTTCGGGCGGCGCGCGCAGGGTGCGATTCGAGGATTCACGGCGCCGATCATGATCGGCGCGGGTTCGGTGAGCCCGCCGCTGATCGGCTACTTCATCGACCGCGGGGTGCTCACGGACCACATGGTGTTCGCGGGCGGAGCGGCGATGATGTTCGCGGCGGGCGCGATCTTCACGCTGATGCGCACCCCCGCGCTGCCGGCGCCCGCTGCGAGCACGTCCCCGGCACGCGCCGAGTCCGAGGCCGGGACCAGGAGCTAGACGCTGGCCGGGACCTCGGCCACCACGGTCACGCCGCCGGTGACGCGGTCGCCGGCCCCCACGAGGACGCGCGCGGTGATCGGCAGGCGCAACGTGACCTGCGATCCGAACTTGATCATGCCCATGCGGTCGCCCTGTGCCACGCGGTCGCCGGTCTGCGTCCACGACACGATGCGTCGCGCGACGAGGCCGCTGATCTGCGTGACCGTGCATGGCCCGATCGCGGTCTGGAGGTAGGTCGCGAGCTGGTTGTTGCCGTGCGTGGCGGCCTCGGTCATGGCGGGGCGGTAGCCGCCTGCCTTCCGGCGCTGCGCGACCACCTCGCCGTCGAGGGGAACGCGCTGGATGTGCACGTCCGACAGCGCCAGGAAGATCGCGATCTCCGTCATCTCCGCCTGCCAGTAGTCATCGAACTCGCGCCCCACGCGCAGGATGCGTCCGTCCGCGGGGGACAGCGCCGCGCCCGCGCGCCGCTCGATCGCGCGCTCCGGGTCGCGGAAGGCCAGGGCGACCGCGCCGGCGGCGAGCAGCGGAAGCGGGGTGATGACCGGCGCGAACCGCGCGGCCGCGAGGGTCGCGGCGGCCAGGGGAAGCAGGATCGCGCTGCCTTCGGTGAGTGGCCGCCAGCGTGCGGCGCTCAGTGGTCGCTCCGGCGGCCGCGACCGGTCAGCAGCAGCGCGGGCGGGACGTTCCACGGGTAGAACGTGCGGCGCACCGTCTCGAAGTGCCTGCGCATGATCGGCGCCAGGTACGTGGGATGGTACTGGAGCGCGACAAAGGTGCCTCCGGGGCGCAGCGCATCGGCGGCTGCGCTCAGCAGGTTGCTCGTGACCGCCGGCGGCAGGTTCGCGAACGGGATGGAGCAGACGATCGCGTCGAAGCCGTCCGGCACCTCCTGCGCCCGGAGCTCGCGGACCATCTCCGCGGACTCGCCGATGAGTGTGAGCCGCGGATCCGTGAATCGCCTGCGGAGGCGCTCCAGGAACGGCTCGTACACCTCGTACGCCCACAGGCGGCCGTCGGCAGGCAGCGCTTCCAGCAGCGCGCCGGTGATCGGACCGGTTCCCGCCCCGAACTCCACCACGTTGCGGGCCTCTTGCACGCCGGCGAGGTGGGCCATGCGGCGGCCGAGGAAGGAGCTGGTAGGCGTCACCGAGCCGATGGTCTTCCGGTCGCGCAGGAACGCGCGGAAGAAGGACCACATCGACGGGATCTCCTGCACGGGACTAGGTATGCGCAGGCGCATCCTCACGCACTTCCTCCGGAACGGCGTCGGCGACGTGATCAGAGAGCGCGTTCGCGACGCCCATCACCACGTATATGCCGAGCACGAGAATGGCGACCACGGCGAGCCACTCCACCGAGTTCGCGAGCGCGACCGGGATGATTGCGGCGCCCAGCGCCGGAAGCAGCAGCCCCCACCCGAACTTCAGCATGGGGAACGGCGCGCGGCTGACCATGAGGGCGGACAGCGCGATCGCCACTGCGACCGCCTCGACGTGCGTGAGGGCGACGGGGCCGGCCACGGCGGCGGCCAGCAGCAGGCCGGCGGCCGTAATTGGCATCCCGCAGAAGTTGTCGCCGCGGGAGGACTGCCCGTTGTAGCGCGCCAGCCGATACGCCCCGGCCGCGACGAAGAGCACCATGGCCCCGAAGATCACCTCGGTCGGCGCCGACGAGTAGCGGGAGGCGAGGAGGAACGCGGGGGCCGCGCCAAAGGTCACGAGGTCCGAGAGGGAGTCGAGCTCCTTGCCCATGTCGCTGCTCGCGTGGAGCAGCCGGGCGAGCGTCCCGTCCATGGCGTCCGCGATGGCCGCCGCCATGATGAAGCGGAATGCCATGTCCCACTGGCCCGCGTGTGCCGCCTCGATGGCGGCGAGCCCGCAGGACAGCGAGATGAGGGTGACGAGGGCGGGGGCCGCCATGCGGATGGTCATCGGGCGTCTTGTCTCCGAGATTGTGAGAGTGTCCCCGCACAGGCGGACGACATCTGTCTCCCCGGCCTTCCGCCGGGCCACGGGGGCCACGCAATCGCCGCGCCGCCGCCGTCGTCCGTTGCCGGGCTTAACAGTACCCGATTACTTTTCCGCGGACGATGGGTGCGCCGCCGTATTTCCCCGACTTTCTCGATCTTCGAGAAGCGTGAATGAAACATAACACGAACGCAGAACCCCGCGTACCCCGGCGGTGCGGCGCACCTGGCGTCGGCGGGCACCGCGTGGCCTCGCCAATCCTGGCCGGGACCGGCATTCCTGCGTCGAACCCGGTTCCCCGAGGGCCGGGGAGGGGAGATGCTGGCCACCGGCGAGCCAACGGAAGGACGAGCACATGGCCGCAGCCCCCACCGGCTCACCGCCTCGCCGCCCGGGGCGGGACCGCCTCGCGGACGTGCACGTGCCGTTCGTCTACGCGGCGCTGGGCTTCGGCGTGTTCGGCGGCTTTACCCTCGCCGTGTCGCTGTCCATCGAGGCGGCGATCGCCGGCGTCTCGGTGTCGTGGGCTACGCACGCGCAGGTGCACGGACAGCTGCAGGTGATCGGCTTCGCGGGACTGTTCGTCGCCGGTGTGGCGGCGAAGCTGATCCCGCGGTTCGGCAACGGGCAGGTGCCGAACATGCGCGCCATGACCGCGGCGTACTGGTGCCTGGTCGTGGGGCTCCTGGGGCGCGCGATCGGGCAGCCGCTGCTCGACTACCCCGGCTTCGCGGCGGTCATGCTGGCCGGCGCGCTGCTGCAGCTGATCGGCGCGCTCTGCTTCGCGGGCGCGACGATCGCGGTGATGGGATCGACGGCACGCGCCGGCGCCCCGCACGCGGTGCAGATCAGCGCGGGCGCGATCTGGCTGGTGGTGCAGGCGGCGCTCGGCCTCATCTGGCTCGGGGGACTGGCGGGCGAGGGCGGGACGATCCTGCGCAGCGACCACGATGGCCTCCTGGTCACCATGGCGCTCTTCGGCTTCCTGCTCAGCGTGTTCAGCGGCGTGGGCCTGCGGGCGTTCCCGACGCTCTTCGGCATGCCGGCGCCCTCGCGGCGGCTGGGGCTCGCGGGGGCGGCGCTGCTGCAGGTGGGTCTCGTGGTGTGGATCGGCGCCAGCCTCGGCGGCGCGGAGAGGCTGGCGGTCCTCGGTCAGTCGTCGGTCGGCGCCGGGGTGCTCGTGCTGGTGAGCTCCTTCGGGTGGTGGCGCCGCGAGACGCGCTTCGCCGCGGCGTCCGAGCCGCTCTCGTGGGCGCTCCGCGGTGCCCTGCTCTCCCTGACCCTCACGGGGGCGCTGCTGCTCGTGAGCGGTCTCGATGCGGCCGTTCGCGACCATGCCGTCTCGGCGCGCGCCGCCGATGCCGCGCGCCACGTCTTCGCGGTGGGCGTGATCACGCTGGGGATCGTCGGGATGGCGCAGATGATCCTCCCGGAGTTCGCCAGCGAACGGCTCGTGCGCCGTCCCAGCCGCCGTCGAGGTCCAGTATTCGCCGCGCTGCTGGTGCTGGCCGTGGTCTCGCGCGGCATCGTCCCGCTCATGCCGGTCACGGACGGCGTGCGGTTCACCTCGATGGCGATCGGCGGGACGCTCGCGCTCGTCGCGGTTGCGGCGTTCGGGGTGCTCTTCATCCGCGCGCGCCGCGCGCACCTGGAGTACCTGCGGCGGCTGGCCGGGTGGCGCGGGGAGTCCCTGCCGGTGGTCGAGGAGCCCTAGCCGCCGGCGCGCTTCACGCGATGACCGAGCGCCTCGAGCCTCGCCTGGATGCGATCGCGGTGATCGCCCTGGATCTCCAACGTGGCGCCCTCGCGCGTGCCGCCGGCGCCGCAGAGTTGCTTGAGGACCTTCAGCATCGCGTCCAGATCGGCATCGCCGCCGGGGAGGCCGGCGACGGTAGTGACGGTCTTGCCGCCACGCCCCTGCTTCTCGCGCCTGATGCGCACGAAGCCGTCGGCGGGAGTGAGAGCGGCGCGCTGCGGTTCCTGCTTCGCCGCGCGGCGCGGGGGCACGGGCGGCCGCACGCGTCCGCCGTCCGTGCCGTCGGTGGAGTAGACCAGCCGCGAGCGCTCGCCGGGCACGCTAGGACGCCTGTCCACGCGCGGGCGTCTCGCGCGGCGCATCCCGCAGCGCGTCGCGCAGGAAGCGCAGGGCGATCGTCGTGAAGCGCACCATGTTCTCCGCGCGGTCGATGGTGCCCGTCTCGATCACGGCGGTGCGGGTCAGCGGGCCGGCGACGGCGACCGTGGTGCGCCCGGCCGGTGTCCCCGAGCGCCCCGGCGTGGGGCCCGCGAGCCCCGATTCCGCGATGCACCAGGTGGCGTCCAGGCGCGCGCGCATGGCCTCCGCGATCGTCGCGAGCATCTCCGGCGTGGTGCCGCGGTAGTTCGCATACTGCTCGGCGGACACTCCCGCGAGGGCGATGCGGGACGGCAGCGTGTACAGCACCGCTCCGCCCCGGTAGTACTGCGAGGCTCCCGCGACCGAGAGCAGCGCGGCGGAGACGAGCCCGCCCGCGGTGCCCTCCGAGACAGCGACCGTCTCGCCTCGCGCGATCAGGAGGTGCGCGACCTCCTGCGCCAGCAATTCCTGTTCCGGGGTCAGGAACGTGGACATCGTTCGCTCCGATCTCACCGAGCCTACGCCGGCGGGGCAGCGATCGCGAGTCCCGGCACGCCGAGCCGGATGCGCGGGCGCAGAGGGGAGGTGGTTCCTATACTGAAAGCGGGTTCGGCCCGGCCGCGGAGCGGAGAGGCGACAGCCCGATGGGTTCCGATCAGGCGATCCTCGCCGAGCACCTCGGCAAGCAGTACGGGCGCAGCGTCCGCGCACTGATCGATGTCGACCTCGGCGTGCCCGCGGGCACGATCTTCGGGCTGCTCGGGCAGAACGGCGCCGGCAAGACCACGCTCATCCGCATTCTCCTGGACATGATCCGTCCGACCACCGGCCGGGCGGCAATCCTCGGGTACGACTGCCAGGCCGACGGCGTGGAGGCGCGGGCACACGTGGGCTACCTGCCCTCGGACGCCCGCTTCTACGCCTACATGACCGGGCGCGACATGTTCACGTTCGTCGCGGGCGTGCGCGGCATCCAGCCGGACGGCCCGCACGTCGCCTCGCTGCTGGAGCGGCTCGAGCTCGACCCGGACCGGCGCATCCACACGCTCTCGCGCGGCAACCAGCAGAAGGTGGGGCTGATCGCCGCGCTGCTCTCCCGTCCGGAGGTCGTCATCCTGGACGAGCCCACGGCGGGCCTCGACCCGCTGATGCAGGACGTCGTGCTGGACATCGTCCGCGAGGTCGCGGCTGAAGGACGCACGGTCTTCTTCTCCTCGCACATCCTGAGCGAGGTGGAACGCGTCTGCGATCACGTGGCGGTGCTCCGCGCGGGCCAGCTCGTGGGGTCGTTCGACCTGGCGGAGCAGCGGCGGATCGCCGCGCGCCACGTGACCGCGAGGCTGGGCGATACGCCCGCGCCCGGCGCGTTCGAGGACATGGACGGGGCGCGCTTTCTGCGCGTGGAGGGCGGGCGCCACGTGTTCGAGGTCGCGAACGGCTTCGACGCGCTCGTGAAGCGCCTCGCTCGCTACCACGTGATCGACATCGACGCACACGAGCCCACGCTGGAGGACTTCTTCCTGTCGCTGTATACGCAGGGCGAGGCCGAGGCCGGTGCGCAGGTCGCCACCGGCACAGCGGGCGGGGCGTAGATGGTTCTCCTCAGCCAGATGCTGTACCGCCTGCGCATGCAGGTCCTGTGGTACGGCGTCGGCCTGGCGTTCTGGGCCGGGCTGGAGATGCTCCTCTTCCCCTCGGTGGCCTCGTCGCTCGGCGACCTGGACTACCCGGAGGAGATCCTCAACGCGTTCGGCACGGGGGGCATCAGCATGTCTGACCCGCGCGCGTTCTTCACCGCGGAGTTCTTCTCGCTGGGCCCGCTGGTGCTCGGCGCGTTCGCGATCTTCGCCTCCACTGGCGCGCTCGCGGGCGAGGAGGGCTCGGGGACCATGGAAATGCTCGCATCGCTCCCGGTGGCGCGCAGCAGCATGTTCTTCCAGAAACTCGGCGCGATCCTCGTCGCGATGCTCGGGGTGATCGTCATCACATCGGTGGGATGGACACTCACGATGCCCTTCGCGGACCTCGGCCGGGAGCTGACGAACCTGATGCTCGTCGGGGCTACGCTGGCGCAGTTGCCCTTCACGGCGTTCATCATCGCGACGGGGCTCTTCTTTGGTGCGGTCGCCCCATCGCGATCGACGGCGGCCGCGTGCACCGGCGCGATCATGGTCGTGGCCTACCTCGTCGTGGCGATCGCGTCTGCCGTCGAGTCGGTCTCCGACATCAAGTACGCCAGCCCGTACTACTATTCGGATCTCCAGGGCGTGCTCATCGATGGCATCAAGATTGAACACCAGCTTGTGCTCGGGTCCGTCACAGCCATCATCGGACTGCTCGCGCTCGGGGCGTTCGAGGCGCGCGAGTTCGGCGGCGAGCGCTGGCAGTTCAGCGCGGCCCTGCCCCGGTTCGGTGGGGCAGAGATGAGCCACGGCACGGCGCCGATCGCGGCGGCCGGGGGGATCTCGCGGCGGCGATCAGGCGGCACGGTGCGTGTCGTCGTGCTCATCGTGCTGCTGGCCGTGGTCGCCGCTGGAGGGTACGCGACGTACAGCTACGTCTCCACGCGTCCCGCCGTGGTCTCGCTCACGGGGCGCGTGGACGCATCGCGCGCCACCGTGCTGGCGCCGGCGAGCGGCCTCGTCTCCGTGCTCGCGGTCGCCGAGGGGCAGCACGTGAAGCAGGGCGACGTGCTGGCCTGGATCGAGAACAGTGTGGACGGCGGCCTCGTGCCCGTGATCACGGCCTCCGCCGGGCGCATCACCACGCTCGAATTGCGCGAGGGGCAGTTCGCGCTGGTCGGGATGCAGGCCGTCGTGATCCAGGAGCTGGACCTGCACGTCCTGCTGGAGGTCGACGAGGATGACATCGGCCGGGTCGCGGTGGGGCAGCCGGTGGAACTGTCGTTCGCCTCGCTCGCCCTCGAGTTCACGGTGCCGGTGGGGTCTGTCGCCTCGAACCCCACGGCGAACCCGGCGCTCCGCACCGGGCAGGCCCGCAAGTACGAGGTCAAGGTGCCGCTGGCCGGCGCGGACCCCCGGATCATCGTCGGGCTGCCCGCGGACGCCCGCATCCACGTCGCCGCGCGCCCGTAGACGCGCGCGTCAGGCGCCGGGCTGCATCCGGCGCGCGCGCGCCATGGCGAACTGCAAGGCGAGGATCGAGGCGAAGCCCGCGCCGGCCATGAAGGCGATCGACACGAACCCGTAGACCGACACCCAGCGCACGCTGCACGGCACCGTGGTGGAGCAGATCGTCGGCTGATCGGGGAACAGCTCCAACTGGTAGTGATACATCGAGAACAGGAGCCCGATCGCGGCCAGCGGGACGGCGTACCGCCATGCCCGCGTGTCCCGCGTGATCGCCGCGATCAGCAGCACCACCGCCAGCGGATACATCGCGATGCGCTGGAACCAGCACCACTCGCAGGGCGTGAAGTGCGCGACCTCCGAGTAGTAGAGCGATCCGGTCATCGCGATCGCCGCGACGGCGAAGGCGAGCCACGGGCCGCGCGCGAGGACGAACGCGCGGAGCTGGTGCGCTCCGGGCGTCCCGGCGACGGCCGCCGCTGCGACGGATGCGACGAGCACCAGGATCGAGCCGGGTGCGAGGATCGATGAGACCGTCGTGGACTCCATCTTCGCGGACCTCCCAACCCTGCTCGTGGCGCCGCCTCTCGCCAGCGTACCGGGATGCTGCGGGTCGCTCCAGCGTGCCGTGTGCGCCGCGGCCGGCATCCACTCCCCGCACACGGGCCGTTGGCGCGATGATAACGAGAGCCCGGGCGCCGTCGCGCGGGGGAAGCACAGGAGGCACCGTGCCGCTCGACTCCACGATCACCGATACCCTGTCGCGGGTGTCCACCGCGACCCTGACCACCGTCCTGCTCAAGCACGGCCTGCGCAACGTCTGGCTGCGCGGGACGATGCCGATCCGTCCCGGCCAGGGACGCCTGGTCGGCGAGGCGTTCACGATGCGCTTCGTCCCCGCGCGCGAGGATCTCGCCACGCCCGAATCGTGGGCGAACCCCCGGTCGACGCGCGGGGCGATCGAGGACATGCCCGTTGGGTGCATCGTGGTCGTGGACGCGATGGGGATCACGGACGCCGGGATCTTCGGCGACATCCTCTGTGCGCGCATGCAGAAGCGCGGGGTCGCCGGGCTGGTCACGGACGGCGTGGTCCGCGACGGTGCGGGCGTGCTCTCCACCCGTCTGCCCGTGTGGTGCCGCGGGATCGCCGCCCCGCCCTCGGTCGCAGGGCTGACGTTTGTGAACTGGCAGGAGCCCATCGGCTGCGGCGGCGTCGCGGTATTCCCGGGTGACGTGATCGTGGTGGACGACGACGGCGCCGTGGTGATCCCCGCCAGCATGCTCGAGACCGTGGTCCCGGAGGCCGTGGAGCAGGAGCGCCTGGAGGAGTGGATCATGGGCGAGGTGGGGCGCGGCGTGCCGCTGCCCGGGCTCTACCCGGCGAACGCCGAGACCATGGCGCGCTACGAGGCCGACATGCGCGTGCGCGGCGGGTAGCGCCCGTGCCCGTGCTCGGCTTCTCGGAGGTGGACGTCTTCTCGGACGGGCCGTTCAGCGGCAACCCGCTGGCGGTCGTCCATGGCGCGGACGCGCTCTCCGATGCGCAGATGCAGGCGTTCGCACGCTGGACGAACCTCTCCGAGACGGCCTACGTGCTCCGCCCCTCGGGTGAGGCGGACTACCGCGTCCGCATCTTCACGCCCGGCGGCGAGCTCCCGTTCGCCGGTCACCCGACGCTGGGCACGTGCCACGCGTGGATCGAAGCCGGCGGCACGCCGCGATCCACGGCCGAGGTTGTG
>Ga0172380_10006310_pt1 | contig 13850 bp, 12 predicted proteins | sample Leawe162metaG_FD_119747 | JGI IMG/M metagenome (GOLD analysis project Ga0172380, IMG submission 119747) | Leachate microbial communities from a municipal landfill in Southern Ontario, Canada - Leachate well 162 metaG | ecosystem: Engineered > Solid waste > Landfill > Unclassified | place... | reverse complement strand
AAATTATTTTTTGTTACAATTATCTTATGAAAACTAAAAAAATAGAACAGACAGAAGATGTTTCATCACCCTCCAAATTAACCAAAACCCGATACAACCAAAAATTTCGTTTAGGGCTGATACTTGTCCTTTTGATAATAGTTGCCGTTTTATTTTATTTTTGGGAAAAAGCCCGCATTGGGTTGGCTATCGCTTTTATAGCTCTACTGGCCGCTTTTGGTCTTGAAGTTTCCCAAAATGATTGGGACTTACAAAAACTTTGGGAAACCAAATCCTTTCAGGAATCCAAACTCAGCCGTGACACCGCTGGAAATATTCTTTTTGATAAATTGGGCAATATCACCACCGACAGTACTCTGGGAAAAACAGCCGACGAATACAATTGTGACGATTTTTCCACCCAATCCGACGCCCAGGTCTTTTTTGAAAAAGTTGGCGGTGCCGGAAATGACATCAATCGTCTCGATGGCGACAAAGATGGAGAAGCTTGCGAATCCCTACCTTTAGGTACTAATTAGTATTATTTTTTTATAAAAGATTTATTATGAAAGGATTTACCACAAATATTGAATCAGATACCATAAACAATACAAATTTCCGCCAAGTCCTCTACACCGGCAAACACTCTCAATTAGTCCTCATGAGTCTAATGCCCACCGAAGAAATCGGTATGGAAGTTCATCCCGACAATGACCAATTTTTCCGCTTTGAATCCGGTGAAGGTAAATGTATTATCGACGGTAATGAATATCCGGTCCAAGACGGAGATGCCGTCATTGTCCCTGCTGGTGCCATGCACAACATCATCAATACCTCCGCTACAAAATCCCTCAAACTTTACACCCTCTACAGCCCGGCTCATCACAAAGATGGTATCATCCGCCAAACCAAGGCAGAAGCCATCCAAAACGAAGCTGATTTTGATGGTATTACTACTGAATGAACAATCAAAAACATCTGGAATTTTTCTCGCGCTCAAAATAGTTCTTTTGCTGATCCATCCACCAAGATTTTTGTCGACGCTGATTTTAATGTTACAATCACCTCTATGATTTCCGTTAAAGATTTGTCCTATTCTTATGGCCGGGAGCCAATTTTTTCATCGGCTCAATTTTATCTCGGAAAAAATCAAAAAGCCGGTCTGGTTGGTGCCAATGGTGCCGGTAAATCTACCCTATTTAAACTAATTACCGGTGAAGAACTACCCGATGATGGCAAATTAGACGTTAGCGGAAAAATTCTTTTAGTTCCTCAAGAGGTAAAAACTGATCCCGAGATGGAAAATTCCGGAAACATTCGAAAATATTTAGATCCTCAAAACACCAAAGAAGACTATGAATTGCTAAGGATTATGTCAAAGTTAGAGTTATCCCAATTTAAACTTGATAGTTCTCCCAAAAACCTCAGTGGTGGTCAAAAAACTAAATTAGCCATCACCCGGGCTTTGGTACAACAACCAGATATCTTACTTTTAGACGAACCTACTAATTTTCTTGATACCGAAGGCAAAAAATGGGTTATGGAATTTTTAGGCCGTTACCCCCACACCCTCATTGTCGTTTCCCATGATTTAAATTTACTCGACTCCAAAATTGACAAAATTTTGGAAATAAATTTACAGACCAAAAAAATCGATGAATATGCCGGTAATTATTCCGCCTATGTCAAACTAAAAACTGAAAAAGATGAATTATTAGTCCGTCAAATTCACGTCCAACAAAGACATATAGTCCAGATGAAAAAAGGATGGCTCAAAATTTCACATGTCAAATCAGGTAAAGGTGTCCGCCAAAGATTGCAACTGGAAAAAAGAATTCATATTATGGAAGAAAATCTTCCCCAAATGCCCCCTGAAGCCAAACGGTTCAAAATCAAACTTCCCGATCCTGCCTGGGTAGGCGAAATGCCAATAATTGCCCAAAATATCTATAAATCATATGGTGATAAAAAAGTATTACAAAATCTCAATTTTGATATTAAAAGAGGGGAACGCATTGCCCTGATCGGTCCAAACGGTGCCGGTAAAAGCACGCTTATCAAAATAATTATGGGTCTTCAGACTCCTGATAGTGGCGAAATAATTTTTGATCAAAAAACTTCAATTGGTTATTATTCTCAGGAATTCGAAACCTTTAATTATGACGACACTCTCCTTGCCACCGTCAAAAACAAATGCCAACTCCCGGAAGCGGTTATCCGAGCCCAACTTGGCCGGTTCTTATTTACTGGCGATCGGGTTTTTCAAAAAGTCGGCTCCCTCTCTGGTGGGGAAAAGACCCGGCTTGCTATCGCTCTTTTACTTGTCCAAAATTTTAACTTACTGATTTTAGACGAACCGACTACTTATCTTGATGTTTTATCTCAAAGACTTATATTAGAGGCTATCAAACTTTACACTGGAGCTATGATTGTCGTCTCTCATACTCCGGAATTCATTACTGAGCTTCACCCCAGCCGTAAATTTTACCTTCCGGAAAATAAAATGGAACTAGTTTTGTCTACTTAATTTCCTGGCTCTGGTCAAAGAGTCTAATTATAGCTACAATTTTTTAGTGAACATTCGTTATTTAATTTTAATTATTCTTTTCTGCATTTCATACTCATTTTTCCTTTTTCGACTAAATTCTTCGCGTCCTGACATTTCTGGTGTTTCCACCTCATTTACTTTGGCTATCAGTCTGTGCGGTGACCAAAAAATCGACGGCGATGAACAATGTGATCTTAATAATTTAAATTTTCACTCCTGTGATAGTCTTGGTTTCTCTGGCGGTCAATTATTTTGTCAAGACAACTGTCAATTCGATACCCAAAATTGCATCATCCCCACCCCTACTCCCACTCCTCCCCCCACAAACATCCCCACTTCCACTCCTGTTCCCTCTCCCATTCCTACTACCATACCTCCGTCTGAAACTACAGAAACTACCCAAAACATCAAAGAAAATATAGTAGAATTAATCAAAGAAATATTTACTTCTTCCAAACTTTCCCCCACTCCCGTCCCCAACTCAATCATTATTCCCACTCCTTCCCCCAAATTTAATCTTTCTGTTTCCCAACTTCAATCTTTCGACCATGATCAAAACGGTTTGCTCAATTCCAATGAGTTCCACCTAGCTCTTCAGGTTTTTTCCGATCAATGGCATAGCCTCAATCAAATTCTCCCCCCTCAAACTGATGACTCTCGCTTAACTCCTATCGCCTGCGACTATAATAGGGATGGACGTTGTGATGTTACCGATTTTTCCATCCTTCTTTTTTATTCACGACCATGAAATTACCAATAATAATTTTTAAATTTACGTTAATTATTCTGCTGGTTTTTTTTACCTGGTTAATCCTCCATTTTTGGCCTTACTTGGCTTTTTTTATTTTACTATTTGCTCTTTTTCTTCCTTTAATCAGCCGATTTAAAATAATTAAATTGCCTAAATTTATCACTGGTCCCAGATTAATTTTGATAAACACCTTCTTTCTTTTACTATCTCTTTTACTCCTTTATTTCGAACCTATCATACTCTCCAAAAAAGAACCTCAGGTTGACAATCGGAATATTATTCTTACTTACCACATGCATCCCCCCCTAAATAATGGACTTATTCCCGTCGATATCAATATTGAAAACATTACCCTCTCTATCAATGCTGTACAACTTCACATCAATTATGACCCTAAAAATTTTGAAATTATCTCTTCCAATGAATCTGACTCTTTTGCTGACTATTTTATCGACAAAAAAATTACCAATTCCGATGGCCATTTTTTTCTAGTTGGGGGTTTAACTTATCCCGGTTATTCGCTGTCATCAGCAAAATTTACCACCCTCTATTTAAAGATGATAAAACCACAAACTCCTTCTTTTCGATTGTCTCCTTTTTCCAAAGTAATGACCAACTCTGCTCAGCCCTTCAATTTATTGGATCCGGACCAAGCCAAAATCCTTCCTTCAACTATTGAGATAATTTCTTCCGACCCTTCACCAAAACATTACCTATATGATCAAGATTCAATTCACATCTCGGGTCGTGAATTTGTCACCCCTCCTGCTTCTTATTTTATAAAATTTTCCAATTGTTATGATTTTCTTTACCAATTCGATAGAAAAATTCTCAATCCAATTTTTGCCAAATCCAGAAAATAAATCAGTTATGACTTAAAGATCAACAATATTTATCCCTCTTGCACACCTCTTCAATCGTATCTATATTTAATCAAGGAATGTCACACATATATTATCAAAAACGTAAGTTTACTTACCTAGCTATTTTCTTTTTTGCAATCTATTATCTGACCCTATTTTCTTCTTTTCTCCAGGTTTTAGCCGCCGGTACTTCTACATTCAATCAGACCATCAATCCTGGTAGTTTAGTTGTCGACATCGTCAATGGTAGTTATGTTTCCGTTGGTTCACCTTCAGTTTCACTGGAGGCTCAGGCTTTTAGTTTTGCTTGTGGAGCCTCTACTGGTACTTTTGGTACTGCCACTGAACAGCTCTATGTTTCCAATCCTGATGCTGCCGATGGTGGTTGGACTCTTTCTATTGGTGCTTCCGCCCCTTCTGTTACCTGGACTAGTGCTGGTACTCCCTTCGATTTTAATGACGCTTCCACTGCCGGGTGTTCCGACGGAGCTGGTGATGATGACAGTTACGCTGGTCAAATGACTATAGACGCTTCCGGAGGTACTCTTGCAAAGGGAAGTTGTTCAACTTGTGATACCGATAATTTGTCTCTCGGTTCTTCAGGTGCTTTTGTTGAAGGAACCACTAATTCCATTACTCTCATTACTGCCGCTGCTTCATCCGATGATATCGGTGATTGGACCCTTCAAGGTGTTGATTTAAGTCAAACTATCCCAGGAGAGCAACCCGCGGCTTCCGATTATAGCATTAGCCTTACTTTGTCCGTGGCTGCCTCTTAAACCATCCATGGCAACTCACTATTATCGTTTTTTTTCTCTTTTTTTAACTTCTGTTTTATTGTTCCAATTCTCCACTTTCCCGGTTTTCTCCATTGAATACGGTGGAATTGGAGGACGACCTGCTTTTCCACGTAGTGACGAACCCAGAACCAGTTCGATTTTTATTCACACTGTTAATCCCGGGCAAATAGTTGAAGAGGGCATTTATCTGGTCAATAATACTGCCCAAACCAAAACCTTAATGGTCTATTCTACCGATTCTACCCCTTCAACAGACGGTGGTTTTGCCTGCAAGCAACAAGCCGAAACAAAAACCGGTGTTGGTGCTTGGGTTAATCTGGATCAATCCGAAGTCTCAATTTCTCCCAATTCTAAACAAATTATTCCTTTCAAAATTAACGTTCCTCAAAATGCCGAAGTTGGCGAACAAAACGGGTGTATTGTCATCCAGGAAAAAAAATCTGCCTCTTCTCGGGCTGGTATCAATCTTTCATTCCGTACCGGACTCCGTGTAGCCCTTACCGTCCCTGGTGATATTATCAAAAGATTGGTCATCAACAAATTTCAACTCATCAAAAAATCTCTTAATGTATTTATTTTTCGTCCTGAAATCCAAAATTTAGGTAATGTTTCTGTCCAGACTGATGTCTCTGTCATTGTCAAGGATATCATTGGTCGAACCAAAAAAGAATTTGGTGGTGGATATCCCATTCTTCGAGGTGACACTTCCCGCTATAATTTTGAATTTCATGCTCCTATTTGGGGAGGTATTTATACTTCTTCTCTCAAAGTTTCTTATCACAATGGGCACCAAGAAGTAGTCCTCGACAGTTCTCCCATCACCTTTTTTGTTATTCCCGATGTCAAAGTTATAATAATTTCTCTTTTGGCTCTCCTACCTGTACTTACTTTTATAGTTATTATTTTTATCCGTCACTACCGGTTAATCAAAAAAAGGAAACATTGGTTAGATTATCAGGTTAAGAAAGGGGATACACTCAATGATTTGGCCCAAAAAATAAACCTCACCTGGAAGGAACTGGCTGTGGTCAACCGGATTAAGGCTCCCTATGTCCTTAAAGCAAAAAGCACCATCAAAGTCCCCAAAATTCCACGTTAGTTTGAAAATAATTTGGATTTTATTTATCTCTCTCAGTTTATTTTTCTTACTTAGTCAGAAAGCTTTTTCCGCTGAAGTCACTATCGATGATACTATCCGTAACGGAAGTTATGAATACAATTCTGGATCCAATGTTGTTTTTACTTCTGCTGATGTTGGTTATGTCTTTTTTGTCAGCCAGTCAATCGGTATCACCGGTCAGGTAGCATATCGCAAAACTATTGATGGTGGAAATAGTTGGGGAACTCCAGTTCAAATCGGCACCACAAGTCCCGGAAAAATCTGGAACAACATCGCCGTTTGGTATGACCGATGGACCCAAGGTGACGATACCGGTACTAAAATTTATATTACTGCAGTTGAAGCCACCACTGACGATGGGTGGTTTAATTATATTGACACCGCAGATAGCGATTCTCAGCGACCTGGAGGTTGGAATGCTGCGATTTTAGGTACCCGCTACGATGCCACTGCCGATGGTAGCGTCAGCATTACCAAAACTTCCAACGGTGATATCTATATTATGAATTTTGGAACCCTGACCGGGTTAGGCGATGGCTGTCAGGTTTTCCGATCCGTCGACGGTGGTGATAATTTTAGCAACACTACTCTGGCTATGAATAACGGTATGGATGACATCGATTTCGGTCAGATATTACCACTCTCCGACAACGATATCTTACTGATATATCAGGATACCTCCCGCGACGAAATGTTTTCCAAAATATATGATATTGGCACTACTTTATGGATTGATGAGAGCAGTATAGGTACTAGTATCGTTGATAACGATACTTATGATCTTCCTTGGGGTTCGGCTCTACGAAAAAGCGACAGCAGTATTTTTCTGACCGTCAATGATCATGTCGGCGGCTTTGTCGATGCCAATATTCGCACATACCAATTTTCTAACACATCCCGCACCTGGGATAGAAAAACTAATGTTCAAAGTCGAAGACCTTATTCTATCTCTGCCAAGCCCGGTATTAATGCCTCAGATGGTAGTATCTATGTTGTTTATATCTCCGGTGTTATAAGCGATACAACAGATGTTTATTACAAAATTTCCTATGACGACGGTGATTCTTGGAGCCCCCAATCCGTCCAGTTAAACAACACCAGTGATGACTACAAAAATGTCAGTCTTGACATGTACAATAACAACATTTTGTATGCCATATGGTACGACACCGACGACTCCGATATTTTTGGTTCTGCCGTTCCTTTTGAAATTAACGCCAGTCCTATTCCCGATTCCAGTACCATTGATGCTACTATCGCCGATGCTACCAATGAATACAATCCATCCCCAAATATAGTCTATACTACCGAAGATATTGGTTATGTCTTTTATATAGAATCTGACGTAGGTTCAAGTACCCCTGTCTTTAGTAAAACAACTGATGGCGGGGATACCTGGTCAAACCCTATTCAGATCACCACCAATCTACCAACCACCGGTTTTCGCGGCAACAGTATTGCCATCTGGTATGACCAGTGGACTCCGGGTGACGATACCGGTACCAAAATCCATATTGCTCTCGTTGACGATACCGTAGGTTACGAAAATTTATATTATGCATCACTAGATACTTCATCCGATACCCAGCTTTCTGATTTGGTTTTGGTGGCCGATGGTGCCGGTTATGATCCAGCTGCCGACGGAAATGTTTCTATTGTCAAGGAAGGTTCTGGCAATATTTTAGTCTCAGCCCACGGCAATTATGCTAGTGTCGATACCCAAGTTATATATCGATCAGACATTGGTGCCAGTGGCTGGGCCAACACCAATTTCAGTCTCACTGGCGGACTTGACGATAGCGATTTTAGTCAACTAGTACCTTTTACTACCACTGGTGCTTTAATTATTGTTCAGGACCTTACTGCCCGCACCACCATTTCCCGGATATACTCAGAAACAACTTCTGGCTGGTTGCCACAACAATCAATAGGCATGCCTCTTTATGGAGTTGCCTTATATGATGGCAACTGGGGAGCTACTTACAACCGTCTTACCAACGACATTTATTTAACTGGTGCCTATCGGCCTGGTAACGCCGCTAATGATGTTTATTTTTATGAATTTACCGTAGGTACTACAACTTGGAGTAATGTTGGTGACATAGTCACCAACGACGCCGGTTATTCACAATCAAATTTAGCTTCCGATCAAAATACCGGAGACCTATATTTAACCTATACAAGAGGAACTGTCGGAGGCGATACGGATGTCTATTTCCGCATTTCCCGCAATGGAGGAGTCGATTGGGAATCCGAAACCCGACTAAATACACTTACTGACGATATAAAATACGTCCGTACCGGGTTTATGTCAAAACATCGGATAGGTGTCGTCTGGTTTAACGATGATTTAAACGATATTATTACAAATTCTATGGGTATCAGCCGTTACAACCAACGTTCCTTTCGTTTCTTTCAAAATATTAACGCCATTGGTGCTACCACACCTTTTACTGCCACCAATGTTGGCTGGTCACTTCCTTCATCATCCAATCCCTTCCGTCTCAAAATGCTTATTAAATCCGAAGTCTCCGAAACCTCTCTCGACAAATCATTCAAACTCCAATACGCTCCTCTTCTTACCGACTGTGCATCTTCAACATATTCCGATATTTCAGCATCATCCGAAAATATCAGATTTAATGACAACGCTTCTCTTGGTGATGGTGACACCATTCCTTATGGTAGCAACGATCCCAAAGACGGCTCCACTACCATCATCCCTCAAACCTATCAAGAAAATAACGATTTCTCCAACAGCCACTATTCTTTTGTTCGGAATCGTAACAGTGTCTGGGATTTTTCTCTGACCGATTTTGGTGCTTCCGCCGGTTCTTCTTATTGTTTTCGGGCTGTCCTTGGCAACGGTAATACTTTATCTTCTTATTCCTACTATCCCCAAATTACCTTACCTTCCACAGGAATATCTATATCAGGTACGCTATATACCGACGACGACGAATCCGCCCCTATTCACAACGAAACCGTTTGTGTGGCTGTCAATTCAGCATTCAATCCTTCCAATTGTGACACTACCGATTCTGGAGAATTTATCATCAATGGAATTAGTGCTACTTCAGGTGGAGAAGTATTAACTCTTTTTGCCACCGGAACTCACAAAAGTAATTTGGTTACCATTGGCTCTGGAGACAATCTTTCAGGTCTAAAAATGTACCAAAATCATGTATCACTTAGATACGAAACCGGTACTTCTATTTCCATTGAACCCCTGACATCATATGACAACGATCAAAATTCTGAACATATACTATTCAATGCTCAAAATTTAGCTACTGACACTTTGGAATGGGAAAACGATATCGAATTATTTATTCCATCTTCATTTACCTTTGCTCCCAATGGCAATATTTCCGGCCATGATCTAGAAATTGATGGTATCTTTACTGCATCCTCTGGCAACACCATATCTCTTTCCGGTACTTTCAAACTTGATTCTTCTGCCACATTTAATTCTTCCACCTCCTCGTTGAACATGACTGCTTCCTCTGGTATCGAAAATATTATTACCTTAGGTACGGGCAATCTATATGATCTAAACATTTCTGCCTCAGATGGTTTTCCTGTATTCAGGATTCAGGATGATATCACTATCTCCCACGATCTTACCATTACATCTGGTACTCTAGATGTCGTCTCAGGTGAGGATAATACCATTACTCTAGGTGGTGACTGGACCAATGACGATATTTTTGCTGCCCAGGAGGGTCAAGTAATACTAAACGGATCTGCCACAGTCTCTTTAGATTCAGGTTGCGCCGACACCTCTACTTGTGACAATCAAGCATTTTACGATTTGGTACTAAATAAAGACAATTCCGGTGACAATATAAATTTAATAAATTCCGATCTTTTGGTTTTAAATTCACTTATTCTCACCTCCGGTACCCTCAACCAATCTGGCTCCGATATTAGGATTCAGGGAGCCACTTCTGTTTCTATTGGTGACGATGGTCGTTGGTCCAATCAATCAACCGGTGACATCTCTCTAGGCGGTAGTCTTAGCAACTCTGGATTGATTTCTCTCGTCTCTAATGGCAGTTGTGGCGGCAATAACGACATCGAAATCACCAGCAATTCTGGCACTCCTGCTTGGAGTGGCTCTGGTACCTTTGATCTCAAAGACCTTGTCCTTTCAAATCAAAGTGCCACCGTTTCCATTAGCCTTTTTAGCTCCACCAATAACGGTGGTAACACTGGTAGTTGGCTTTTTTATCCCACCTGCACCACTGGCAGCCTCCTCATCGATATTGTGGATGCTGATGGTCAAAGCAAGTCTGATCCTTCAATTTCTCTCCAAAATAAGGCATTTTCTATGTCATACCAAAATACCAACGGTATCTTTGGAGAGACCAATCAAAAAATGAGAATCAACAACACCACTGCCGATTCTGACTGGACTCTTTCCATAGCCGCCGATAGTGGTAACACCGCTCTCTGGGCATCAGGTTCAGATCATTACGATTTCAACGACCCCACCTCCGGGGCAGTCGACGGTGAGGATCCTGATTCTTATGGCGGTCGTCTTTCCTTTGATCCAACCACCGCTTCAATCAACCCGGAGTCGGGTTGCACCACTGACGGTATTTCTCTCGGTAGTTTCGCTGCTTTCAATCAGGGAATAACTGACGACCTCACCCTGACTATCGCTTCAACTGGAGCTCAGGTGGGATGTTATTGGGATATCCTCGGTATCGATCTACTTCAATCTATCCCCGCTAACCAATCTCCTTCAGATTATTCAATCAACCTCACTTTAACTGTTACCGCTAACTAGTTCTTTTTCTCGTTATCAACTCTTATTCCCCAAAAATGTTACTATCTATATAGTAATAAAACTCACCTTTATAAATTTATCCAATATTTATGATCAAATTTTTTCTCGGTATCCTCCTTACAATACTCATAATTATCGGCGGTATTTATTATGCTGTTCTTGGTGTTGGAGCCAAAGATTTGGGTATCAAAGTTACTCCTCAAGATTCAGAACTTTCTCGAACCAAAGCCGGTATGGAAATTATTTCTATTAACTCTCAGGATGGTAAATTAGATTTTACCTTGGAAGGTAAAAAAGACATGGAATTTTCCATGGACAGTCAGGAACTGACCGCTCTGGCCAACAACCGTCCCTGGAAAAATTATCCCGTTAAAAATATACAAATAAAAATTTATCCCGACGGTACCATCGAAAGCTCCGGCATTCTTATTGTCTCTCGTACAATTCCTTATGCCGTAAGTTTAGGGTATTCCGAAAGTCAAGTTAAACAAGCTATCCAAAAATACAACCTACCTTCCTTTGAGATACCTTTTTATCTAATTGGCACTGGTTCGGTCACCAATGACAATGTCAGTGTCAATGCCTCCAGCGCTAAAATCGGTCTCGTTCCCATTCCCGCCAACATTGTCTCCCAAGCCAATCAAGAAGCCGAACAGCTTCTAAATAATCTTATTAGTAAACATAGTCAATCATTTCATGCAGAAACTATTACATTTACCGATGGTAAGGTCAATTTCAAAGGTTACGTTCCAGAAAAAGAATACGTTCAAACCGAATAATACCTCAAATTAGAAACTAAAAACCCCCCGATTTCTCGAGGGGTTAATTTTAGAGCTTAAAAAACAAATTTAGTATCTGTTTCCACCACCACCGCCATAACTATCGCGGCTGGGTCCTCGAGAGTAATTATCTCTTCGGGGGGGTCTGTCTTCCATTGGTCTGGCTTCATTAACTTTTACGGTTCTGCCGTCAAGTTCTTTTTCATTCCACATTTCGATTGCTGCTTTAGCCTCATCTTCTGTCGACATTTCCACAAAACCAAATCCCTTTGACTGTCCGGAAAATTTATCTTTAATAACTACTGCCGATACTACTGTACCAGCTGCAGCGAATGCTGCTTGTAACGATTCATCGGTGGTTTGATAAGCCAAGCCGCCGACATACAATTTTTTTGCCATATTTATGCAAATTTATAAATGTAGCGACCTCTCTTAAAACCAAAAAATCCCTACGAACACAATTATACTTTATTCTAGCCCCAATAGCTATTAATTCCTTAAAACTACTTTTGTTAATAATTTTCTATTATAATTATCACATTATGAACAATACCTACAATTGGTACCAACAGCTTATCAAACCCTCCTGGTCTCCGCCTTCATTTTTATTTGGTCCGGTCTGGACAGTCCTTTATATTTTAATTGCCATCTCTTTTGGATCAGTTTTTTTACTATTTCAAAAAAAACAAATTGCCTTCACAATCCTTTTACCATTTATCCTCAATCTGATTTTTAATTTTGCCTTTACTCCTCTTCAATTTGGTCTCAAAAACAATTATTTAGCCGCTCTGGATATAATACTTGTTCTTATTACCCTAATTTGGGCAATTATTGCTATCTATCCCCATTCCAAATGGGTAGCATATATTCAAATACCTTACCTTCTATGGGTTTCCTTTGCCACTGTTTTACAGTTAACAGTTACTTATTTAAACAAATAATATGTTTCTAAAACTATACCTGATTACTCTACCGGTATTTTTTGCTATCGATATGATCTGGTTGGGTTTGGTCGCCAAAAATTTTTATGCCAAACAAATTGGATTTCTGATGAAAACTAATGTCAGCTGGCCTGCCGCTATTATTTTTTACTTACTTTTTATTGTTGGTCTGGTAGTTTTTATTATCACCCCCGCCCTCCGACAACAATCCTGGCAATCAGCTTTGTTTTTTGGCGCTCTCTTCGGCCTAATCTCCTATGCCACTTATGACCTAACCAATCTGGCCACCATCAACAACTGGCCTCTCTTGGTAACTATCATTGATTTAATCTGGGGTTCTGTTTTGGCCGGCTCAGTTTCCTTAATCAGCTATCTTATTGCCACCAAGATAGGCTTATGAACTATTATCTTCTTTTAGCTCTCATCCTTTTTGTTTACATGAATTTTTGGTATCTGATTTCTTTGATCAAAAAAAGAAATGACATTGCCGATATCGCTTGGGGGCTCGGTTTTATCTTATTATCCTGGTCCTCTGCTTTTCTTTCTCAAAATTTCGGCTACAGATCCATTTTAGCCAATCTTTTGGTAACAATTTGGGGTTTACGTCTTACTCTTCATATCTATCAACGAAATCATAAAAAAACTGAAGATTACCGCTATCTCTCCTTTAAATATCCCTATTTTCAAGTTTATATTCTTCAGGGAATATTATTATATTTAACCGTATTTCCCGTTTTATTCATTAACAAAAATAGTATTTATTTTTTTGGAATTTTAGACGTTTTAGGTTTAATTATCTGGACAATCGGTTTTTATTTTGAAGTAGTCGGAGATGCTCAGTTAAAAAAGTTTGTCCAAAATCCCAAAAACAAGGGCAAAATAATCCAATCCGGTCTCTGGCGATATTCCCGTCATCCCAACTATTTTGGTGAAGTCACCCAATGGTGGGGGATTTTCTTATTTGCACTTTCAATACCTACTGGTTTTCAAACAATTATTGGACCTATCACTATCACTGTTTTGCTTCTTTTTGTTTCCGGTATCCCTCTTTTAGAAAAAAAATACGCCAACAATTCGGAATTTCAAATATATAAATACAAAACCAGTAAATTTTTCCCCCTACCTCCCAAAATAAAATGAAAATCAAAGTTGTGGTCAGCGATAAGATGCAACAAAATTATTCCTACTTCTTGATCAAACCACCTGGTAAAAATTTTCATCCCTTATTCAAACCTGAATTAACTCCAAAAGAAATGCTTCAGCTGGGTGTCTTT
>Ga0172380_10006309_pt1 | contig 13859 bp, 11 predicted proteins | sample Leawe162metaG_FD_119747 | JGI IMG/M metagenome (GOLD analysis project Ga0172380, IMG submission 119747) | Leachate microbial communities from a municipal landfill in Southern Ontario, Canada - Leachate well 162 metaG | ecosystem: Engineered > Solid waste > Landfill > Unclassified | place... | reverse complement strand
CTAAGCGAGCTTTATATGTTCTTGCGAAGAATTCATGCCCTGGTTGTGTTTGTAACCAAGGCGGTCGCTGCGCTTCTTTCCAAAAACGAGTTGTTCGAGAAATTCCATATGCTGAGGCTTTAGCGGCTCATTATGCCACTCAGCTTTCTAAAGAGCGTCGATTAACTGAAGAAGATGTTAAGGTCCTTACGAGCAGTAATAGAACTGCTAGTGATATAAAGGAACATCTTCGAGTCGCCTTTTTGAGACCGATCGCTGCTGTTCATCCTGATGGTGTTCAGACTATTCATTATCAGAAGCAGGTAGCTGCTCCTATTATTACTGATGAAGATCGTCGTCAGTTTGAAATGCGTCAAGCAGCAAAAGCTTCAATTGAACGTCTTCCTAACCCTATGTATGTTGTCGCGGCTCGTCGCATGATGAAGGGTCATGCGGATCGTATGTCGCTTTCGGCATCATCGGATGTAGAGATTCGTAATCTAGCTCGAGAACACGGGATTCTTGGTCATACGTACCTTGATGGTGATATTCTTGGTGGTATAAAGGAAACTCTCGACCATATTGCAACGATGAAATCACCTCCTGATTTTGTCGTCCTTCGTGATTTGGCTTCTCTCTCTGGTAGTCATCAACTCATCGAACTTTCGAAGTTGTCTACTATTGTTCCGAATCGTCCTGTTTTGACCAGGGAACATCTCGCATCTGCATGTGAACGTGCAGTTAACGAAGAGAGAATGACTGGGGAACAAGTCACTAATATTTTGAGGAATTCTTCATCTACTCCAGACGAAAATATTCCTTCAATAATTTCTCAAGTTAATTTATATACTCCTCCTGCTGAGGTTCGTGAAATAGAAGTAAATCCTGCAATTCTTGCTACCGCTCATAACGGTGAGTCTCATGCTGAGACTCGAGCCATCATGAACCCGGAAGAGGTCAGAAGAACTATTTCTTCCATGATGAATTCCGGTCTTCGCGGTAAGAAACTCCAAGCCGCAGTTTTAAGTCGATACTCAAGATCGGATCTTGCTCAAGTTCCGGAAGTTGGTTCTCAACTAGCGGCTGAAGACGGTATTCAAGGATCTTATTTTATAGATCCGACTGCATACTCTGATTACGGTCGAGGATGTAACATCGGTTCTGATCTTCTTCGTAAGAAGGAAGTTCCTAATGTATTCGTCGGGTCTTCTTGTACTGGATGTCGTCTTCAGACCCACCCTGGTTGGTGTTCTAAATACGCCAAGTCCCTGATTCGACAAATCCCTGATTCAGTCAGGGTTGAAGCAGCTGAAAGACGACGTCTTCCTGTCGCTCAAGAGTTACCGCCTGTGGAAGACCCGGTTAGAAAATATGGACTTGCCTCAGAATTAACTCTTGAACCAGCTCCGGCGCCTCGAAAGATGGTAGAAATTAATATTTCTTCATCGAAGGTGACTGACTGATCAGGTAAAGTATCCTCATGGACGGACCCTTTGATGGGGACGATGATGAGAAAAAGCAAGACCCGAAAAAACCGGGAAAGCTCATCGTTCTAGCTGGCGGTAAAAAAGTTGACCCGAAAGAGGTCGGAGCTGGTTATGTTGTTGGACAAACTGGTGATGTCCCAACCTCTGATATAACAAGCCCTATCGAAGTAGATAAAGAACTTCGAGAACGCCAGACTTATGTAAAAAATCAGGAGATCGTTCAAACTATTGGGCGTCATGGAACGACCAATGAGATAATCGATCTGATTATGCTTGAGATAGCTGAAGAGTTATCTCATTTGAAGTTCGAAAGACGACGAGCTGCTAAAGAAGGTAAGCCCACGATGGGGCATACCATCAATCGTGCTCAAGGTCTTCGAAGTCTCGCTGAGATTCTGCTGAAACGTAGAGAAGCATCTCGAGCTGACCGTCTTGATCTGAAATCTCCATTCTTTCAAGCTGTGTTTAAAGTCTGGATCAATTTTTTCATCGAATCGATGGAAAAAACTGGGATTGAATCTCATATTATTGATCTTGTTATGCAGCAAATGAAATCAGATATGGTTGATTGGGAAAAGAAGATGGATGTTGCAGGAGTTGATTAATGCCAAGTATAGAGAAAAAGGAGAAGAGTTCTCTTACTGGTGCTTTAGACGACGTTGTTGAAAGAAGAAGAAAAGATAAGTATATAGCTACAACGAATTCTGATGAATTCAATCCTGATTTTTTAAATATTCTAGAATTCGTAGATCGATTTAATCTTCTTCCAGCTGGTCTTTATCCAGTCCAAAAATTCATCCTTAAATTATGTTATAACATCCCCCTAAGTGATACTCTTCCGGAAAAAGAAACTGATCGAATAAAAATAAGCCCAACTTTTCGTAAGAAGGATTCTTTTTTCTTAACTGAAGTTGAATATTTAGCTTATCTCCATAAACATGGACGATGTAATATTGGAGTTCAAGATGATCATCCTCGTCGAGAACTTATCCTTGTTCTCGGAAGACGAAGTGGAAAATCTGTTCTTGCTGGTTTAATATCTGCTTATGAATTATATAAATTAATTCGTCGTGGATGCCCGCAAGCTTATTACGGAATGATTCCGACTTCGGAAATTCGAGTATTTTGTATTGCTAATGATAAAGATCAGGCTTCAATTGTTTACGGTGAAATGTCTGGACATATTGCCCAGGTTGATTATTTCCGAGAGTCTTTAATTCATGATACGCAGACTTACATCAAATTTAGAACTGAAAGTGATAAGAAACGTTTCAAGGATAAGAGCAAAGGAACTATAACCGCCACTTTCAAGAGTTCAATTGCTCGTGGTCTTCGTGGTCGTGGTATCATTTGCTGTGTTCTTGATGAGTTCGCTTTCTTTATTGATGATGGTAAGTCTTCAGCGGAAAAAGTATATAAAGCAATCAGTCCTGCTCTAAAGCAATTTTCTCCAAGAGATCATAAAGATCGTCGAAGATCACTCGGGCCTTCTGAAGGTCGAATGATTTCTATTTCATCACCTGATGCGAGAGAGGGATTGTTTTATAAGCTTTACGAAATGTCCTTGTCGAATACTCCGGCATCAGCAAATATGCTGATGATTCAGGCACCGACTTGGGAAGTAAACCCGACTATTGATGAAAGCGAATACGTCGTTGAACGTGCGAAGAGTCCGAGAGATTTCGAAACTGAATATGGGGCACAATTCTCAGATCGCGTTCGTGGTTGGATAGAGTCTTCTCAAGACTTATTTGACTGCGTAATTCCGGATTTGAAGCCTCTTCAACGTGGTCTCCCTCGAGAACCCTTTTTCTGTGGTTTAGATTTCGCTCTTGCCGGTGATGGTACTTGTGTAGCACTAACTCGTATTAATAATGGCAAAGTAGAACTTGGATATCATGAAACTTATCGTGCTAAGACTTCATGGAAAGAATTGAATCCCCATTTACTCTCTCCTTCTACCCCATATGCTCATGGGTTGAAAGATGTTACTCGTCTTGATCTTGATGAAGTTGTTAATTGGCTAGTAGCGCTTTCAAAGCGTTTTTATATTGTTAGGGGATATTTCGATCAGTGGGCTGGAATAATTTTTGAACAAAAATTACATAAAGCTGGTCTTACGCAACTTGAAATGAAGAATTTTAGTCCATCTCAGTCATCTGAAATTTTTCAGGTGACGAAGATGCTTATGTATTCAAAGCAGCTAGCATTATATGATTACCCTATACCTGAAAGAACTTTAGAAACAAATAGTAGGGATCACTCTCCACATATTCAGGAAATGCTTGAATTGCAGGCTACTTCCGGTGGAAAGAATATAGTTATTGTAGAAGCTCCAAATATTGTTGGAAAACATGATGACTTTTCCGATGCATATGCTAGAAGTAATTATGTAGCATCTGAATATATTCGTGAAAATCCTGGGATCTTAGATGTTGGGCTGATAAATCAACCTATTCGTCAACAGCCAATTAATTATTTCCAAGCGCAAAGAGCGAAGATAAGACTCCATGGTCCTCCTCCTCGTGAACGTCGTGTCCCGGCCAGTAATAGATGGAGATAGGCTTGTTGTTGTTTTGTTTTCAAAATGGCGCGTATTAGTATAGATCCTGCCAATCAATGGGTCCCGACCGATATTGGTGTTCAAGATACAGCTGCATATAAGATTATTAGACAAGTTACGGATCATACCTGGGGTTCTGAAATGGAACTGTCAGATGATGATATAATTACAATATATCATTCTTTCAGAGAACTTGGTGGTTCATGGGAAGCTTTGATGGGAGGGGATATGTCTAGCGTCAAAAAACTTGAAGACTCTATTGATGCTCTTGTTGCTCCACGAAAGATGGATCAGGAACAATTAGATCTCTATACTTCAGCCTGAACCGGTAAGGTTTTTCGTGTTAATCGGTGAGCAACCAATAACTTCAAGTGATCGTTTGAAGAAACGACGAGAAGAATCTTCTCGTCGGGCTCGAAAGGAATTGGCTGAACAAGAGGTTGCTCGTGTAACCGGTGTCTACACTAAAGCTTTTGATTTAGTTGACAGATCTGTAAAGGTTCTTGACACGGCTCTCAAGGTGACCTTGGCAAGTCAAGCACTTGCTTCTTCAGGAGAATCTTTTCGACACCGTTTATCCTCTCGTCTCGAGATACTGAAATCCGCCAAATTCTTATCTTCCATATCTTCGGATCTTTCTAGAAGAGTTAAAGCGGCTAGAGGAATTGAAGTTAAAATTCCTGGATCTTCTGAGGAGGCCATATCGGAATTTTTGTCGAAAATAGATAAAGCTGCACTATTGCTTTCTGAGGCTGAAGCTGAAATCCCCTCTTTTGCTTCCAATACTAAACCTCCCCGTGAAATTCGGGAACTCGTTCATAGTATGGCGGCAGCTTCTTCAGTTCTCGGAAAATTCTCTAAAAGACTTCGTTCTAGGACTCGAATAACCTCTGAGGCTGTCTCAGATTCAATTCAGTCTTCAGAATTAGAATTCGAGTGACAAGGGACTGAGAATGGCTTCTGCAAAGAAGAATACTAGAGTTGGTGTCGGTCTGAGGACTCATCAGGCCGATGAACAGTCCTTTACACGTCCTCAATTAACGAAGCTTGAACGTCAGGCCAGGCGAGAATCTCGTCAATCTGTACGTGTCGCTTCTATGAGTGGATTTGGTGGTGGTTCCAATAGCCCTGGTTCCATCGCAGATGCTAGCTCATCATTCTATAGTCCTCAATTATCGACAGATTTTCTTGAGTTACCTCAATCTGAACGTGAAAAGCGGGAGCTTTTTCGATTTTGGGTTAATACCCATCCGATTGTTGGCGCGGCAATGGACTTCCATACGGATGTTCCAATGTCGAAAATCCGTCTCTCCCTTCCGAAGGGAAAAGACCGGAAACGAAATAAGCAAATTCTTCATTTCTATGAAGAAATGTGCAAGAGAGTTTCTCTCTTCAATGTTCTTTATAATGCTACTCGAGAATACTGGATTCACGGCAATGTGTTTATCTTCGCAGAAGACCATGATATGTCTTCTGAAATCCCTGAGGAACTTACCTCTGATATAACGGAAGAAGAAATTGGGGAAATAGATTGGGCTGGAAGAGCGAAGAGAACTGTAATTAAGAAGAAAGAACCGAAACCTGAACACGTTCAAGTTAAAGCGATAACTGAATTTGTTCAGAAAAATTATCGTGGTTGGCAGCGCCTTCAGATTCTTCCGCCGGAGCAAGTTAAGCTCGAAGTATTTCAATATACGAATCGTGTGAAGATGGAGCTCATTCCGAGCGAGAAGGACAGACTTGTTGTCCTTCGTGCTCAGAATACTGCTGATGAAGATGCACAGAGAATTGCTGATGACATTCCTGATCTCATTAAGGATAAACTCTTAAATGGGCAACCAATACCTCTCTGCACTAGCCCTTATGAAGATTATCTTTGCTCTTCTTTCTGTTACCATTTAGCTCACAAGAAAGCAGCCTATGATGATCGTGGAACTTCGATCATTGAACGTTGCTTAAGAACTCTCTTATATTCAGATAAGCTCCGTCAGGCTCAAACGAGTATTGCCTCCCGTGCGATGACGCCTAAGCGCGTTGTGTGGGCAGACAAAATGTCTGAGCCTGATGTGGAAGGAATCCGGGATCAAATTGATAATGCTCTCGTTGATCCTGATTTTACCATAGTTGCTAACTTTGAACTACACTGGGATGAGATTGGATCTCGAGATCGTCTTCTTGATCTTTCAACTGAATATGAGATAACGAACAAACTTCTGTTTATTGGTCTTCGTATTACAGAGTCAATGCTTACAGGGGAAAGCAGTTATTCTGGAGAACGTATTCATCTTGATGTTATGAATACGATGTATTTGCTCTATAGAGATCAAATATCTCAATATGTTGAAGATATGCTTTTTGCTCCAATAGCGGAAAAGAAAGGCTTCTTTGAAGAAGATGAATACGGAAATCGTATTCTTCTCTATCCGAAATTACAGTTTACTCGTCTCGCGCTTCGTGATAATACGGAGCTTCAAGACTTCATGTTCAACTTATATCAAAAAGGCTCGATGCCTATTTCATATATGTATGAACTACTCAATGTTGATGTTGACGATGCTCACGATCAACTTGCGAAGGATGCTTTTACCTTCAAAGATGCTAATATGAATGAACTCATTCGAGCAGCTTTGACAGCTATTGGTGATGCTCTTCCGGATGAGACTGATCTTAAAGAGAAAGTTATCAAAAATCTTGGTCTTAAATCAACCAAGAAAAAAGGTGACCGTTTTGAAGAGGGTGCCTGATTCATAGGACCTTTTTATTCTTTAAAGATACGTGATTCGTATAGCCGATACAAGTCTTGATACCTCTGAAAAGGAAGACAATGAGTCCACTAGACTCATGCATCATCGTCCTCCTCCGTCGAGGAAATATAGAGAGAAGCGCGCTCCTAGACCTGAACAACGTCGTCGTCGTATTAAAGAAGACGATCCGGATTTTAAGAAGAGACGTAATGATAGGGGTGGTTCGTCTATGATTGATGATGATAAATTAGATAGGATGCTCAAGGGTCTTGATTCATATTTTAAAGATACTGACGACGATGACGAGCTCGAAGATTTTGATTTTGACGCGGCTATAGGGAAATTAGATCCCGCGGATAAAAAAGAAGCCGAGAAGCTTGTCGAAGAGGCTCCTGAAGAAGCTTATGATTATATTGCTGAATTATTGAGAAGAACTCAATATGACCTTGGGGAACTTGGTAGACCTGTTGACAAGTTCGCAGCTTCTAATGAAATCTCTGGTTTGATGTTGACCAGGACCGGAACATATCATGGAGTCCGCGATGTACGCGGAAACCCGACCGATCCCCCAAATACTGGCCATAAATCCTATGATAAGAGGTATTTCACGGATAAAGATTACGATCTTATCGTGAAAAATGCTGCCAAGATTTTGGATACTGGTTGGTTAAGTTATGGCTGGGACGGCGGAGCGGAAGATGCTCCGATTCGTGCGGCTCTTGACCTATCTATTCAAACTGCAAATGACTGTCTCTATCAATCAAAAATTGATTCAGAGACTTATGATTTACTTCTAAACCGTCTCGCAAAATGGGGACATGACACTTTTTCCGATACTGTCCTTCCTATGAAGGCTTCTTCGGGTGATAAAAGGACCGCATCCATGATCAAGAATAGCGCAGAATACAAGAGCATGGTTCATATCGCCAACGATCTTCGTCAGAAGGACCCGCGGGCGGCTTTAGAAATTCTCAAAAATCTGAGAAGTCTTGTTGCCTCTGATTCGGAACCAGTTCCTACTATCTCAGAGCACGTGGCGGCTGAACCGGCTCCTAAGGCCGTTGTCGCTTCTGAAATAGCTGAGGTTCCTCTGGCTACTCTTCTTCGTGTTGCGGCGTCGAGCCAGGCTGCGAAACTTGCTCTCGGTCCCTTTATCTTGGCTGCTGCCAAAAAGAAGACTCCTAAGGGTAAGAAAGTTGAAAAGACTGAATCCAAGAAGGCTCTTCCTCCGGAATTCATAAAGAATCAGAAGAAGGGTCCACCCAAGGGTAAGAAAAAGAAGGCTTCAATTTCAGTGGAAGACGCCTCCTGGTAAGGCTTCTATCACCTATCGATTTCACGGGAGCTCACGAATCATGAATAAGAGAATTGCTCACCAGATACTTCAATCGCTGGATAAGACTGCGAGCGAGATTGAAAAACTTAGTCAAGCTAAGTTGATTGATCCGAAGGTTGCTGCAGAGATCATTTCGAATATTGACACCTCAGCAGATCGCATTCAGATCGCCGCTTACGGTCAAGCCGCTTTCGATGCTTATCAAGCTAAGATCGCGAAGGTTGTCAAGAGGGATTCTGATGAGCCCTATATGGAGACTTTCCAGAATCCGATCAAGCCGATCAAGGTTGACGCTGATGAGCCGTACATGCACAAGGCTCCCGGTGGTTTCAACTCAAAGGATATCGGAACCTTTGATGTAGACCCAACCACTACCGTTTCCGATCGTGACGAATATGATGTTCGTGACGTCTCGGAATTTGCCGATGGGACTAAGAAGCAACCAACTTGGCCCGGTGGCTCCTCCGGTAAGAGCACGAAGCAGGGCGCAGCCCGTAGTGCCTCGACTGCAAAAACCTGGGCTCCTTAAGTCGGAACAATTAGCTGTTGTCGGAGGGTCGTTGATGTTGCGCGTTGCCTTCGTCGATAACGTTCAAGCCGCGAAAGATTTCGCGAGTGGCGACGTAGTTAGGAAGACTGACTTTAGAGGGTTCTTCCCGAGCCCTTATGCCGGTCGTGTTGACTATGTTGACTATCGGAATGGGACTGTTCAAGTTCAATGGCCATGGGGCAATGAACAAGAGCAACCAACCGAATTGATTCGTGACGCCTCTAATGATTTCAAGCCTCCCGTGCTTTTGGATCAAGGTTATTCGACGTGGGTTCGGTCTCGATTTCTGGATGACGCAAATATTCAGAAAGAAGATACGAAATGGCGCAAGGCACTTGCTTCTCAAGTCGCTCTCCAATATGAAGAGGAGACTAAACCTCTTTGGAGAGCGGCTTGTCAAGCTCATCATGATGGAATCGATGAGATTGCTGCCTTCAAAAAGTTATCCTCCCTTTTTGAAGATCGATTTAGCAACGATGCGATCAAGTTGACCGTTGCTAATTTATATGAAACTGGGAGAAATATCCCTCCACATCTCGCTCTATACTGGAAAGATCGTGGACGCCAATATAAAGTAACTCAGCGAGAAAAGAGTGTTGGGAAATTCAAGTGTCCTGCTTGTGGTGGTTGGAACGTTAGACCACGAACCTATCGCCAAAATAAGAAAGTTTTGAATTGCCGGGACTGTGGATTTTCCATATCCCCGAAAGATCTTCTCTGGGGTGATTCCATGCCAGCTCCTGAAGTTGCACCTGCACCTACTCCGATAGCTGCTTCCGATAAACGACAGATCATCAATAATCTCACTAAGATTGCTGGTCGTTTATCTGATCCTAAGCTTTCAGCTCAACTTAAGCAGGCTGCTCTTAGTTTGTCCTCTAGGATCGCTAATGAGGATGAAACAGCTTCTGAGGAACAGGTAGCCGTTGTAAATCCTGGTGTTACTTCCTGGCAGCAACATATTGAAGAGATTCTATCGATTCTTAAATCTCTTGATCAAGAACTAGGCGGGGCTCTTGACGATCTCGAAACTGTTCAACAGTTCGTGAAATTCTTCAAGGGCGGTTTGGTTGAAGAATCACAACTCAAAAAAGCTCTTGAGCGGCATAGGAAACTCGGAAAAGTGGCTTCCAGCCATATTGCCGCTGAGGATGAGACTGCTGGATTCGGAGATTTCTGGAAGAGTGTTAAGAATAAATTCACGGGCGATAAGGAACCCGGTGAAGACGGATCTGGTAGTTACGCTCTCCCCGATAGTGCTATTGATGAATTCGTTGAGGGATCGAGAGAATGGCTCGATGCTTCCCAATATGTCGAGACTGAGTATAAAGAAAATCAAGAATTCTTCGGTGAATTAGATAAAATTCTTGCCGAGATGGACAGACTGAGAAAAGATCCGACGAGAGGTGCTGTCACCGCTCTTAGGGATCGTGTCATGAGTCTCATTAAGAAGGGTAAAGATGTTCTTAATGATGCTCGACAACATTTCAAGAAGCAGCCAAAGAGTAATGCCCCGGACACTAGCGACACGGATCTAGGCTTTACAGTTTCTCACTACATTGAGATGCTGAAGGAGCACGCTAATGATCCGGTGAAGATGAAGCAATATCTCCGGGAATTATTCAGCGATGTCAGCCCTATGCTAAGGGAAGCTTCAGGTAATACTGAGATTCGGAGAAGAGCTCGTCAAATAGCCCGTACGAGAATTGCTTCTATGCTGATCAGATTTGCTGCTAAGAATCCGTCATCAAGAGCATTCCTTCTTCCGATTCTTAAAGAAGTTACCGGTCGGTAATTTCTCCAATAAAAATAAGAGAAATCTTATCAGAATATTTGGTCTCCAACTAATTCGATAAGCTTTCTCAGAACTCCAAGCTCCACCTTCTCGGATGGTGATCTTGGAGAATTTCTTTACTCTATATCCGTCTTGTCGAAGTTTTTCAATAATTTCAGGTAGAAGTTGCTCAGAAATTTCTATTTCATATTCACCTTTTTGAGCAGCTTCTCCCATAATCCTTTGTATTCGGGTTTGTTGTTGAGCTATCTCAATAATATTGAGGTGATTCTCTTGATTCTTTTGACGAAAAGAATCTGTAATAGTTCGTAATTTCGATGCATGCATAATTAGCTCTCAAAAACATCTTTTAGGATTTCTAACTTTTCACCGAGTTTAGTTCTTCTTGCTAGATCATCCCACATCTTATTATTTCTCCACTCTTCGGATAGTACTTCGATCATTCTTTCTGATGGATTACTGATTCCTGCAAATTTCAGAGCTAGTTTTGCAACTGCTCTTGATAGATCAGTTCCGGTCCCGTTATTCCATTCCACGAGTCCTCTTTCACGGGCCCCGTGTTCTCGCAATGCCTGAAGGGAAAATTTTCTTTTTTCTCGTCTTACGATAAATACTATCCCTAATTTTCCATCATGTCTTCCGACTTTTAGTCCTACTCCTCCTTTTTTACTATGTTCCTTATATCGAGATGATAACCAACCCCATCCCCAGTCGGAAAGTTTCTTTTTATCATCGGTTTTTACCTCTTCCGGCATATGAATTATGACTGTTCTTTCCCCATCATTGATTTCGAAAGAGTCCCCGACTTTCTTAACTAGGGTATAACCGAATCTTCGCCCATCTTTTTCAGGTTTTCTCATATTCCTAGAATACGCTGAGAATGCTCGGATTTTTGTGGACTTTTCTAGTCGGAAGTTCATGGCATTTAGAAGAACCGCCAACGCTATCATCTCAAAGTCCACTATTGATTTCGATGAGTGGATGGAAGAAATTAGGCAACAGCACGCGGGGGCTACATCTAAGGATCACGTTAATCGTGTTGCTAAGACTGTTCTTCGAAAATGTGACCCGAAGCAATATATACTTTCACATTCAACCATAGTAGCTTCTGTTGATTCCTACGCTCCACAAGGTGTTGTTACCGGAAAGCGTATGGAACGCGGTATCCAGGTTGATGTTAGATACCCTGATTTCCGTATCAAGCCTGAATGCCAATCTTTAATCAATAATAATGGGGATGCATGGGCTCGCCCCCTTCTTCTTTCATCATATAAGACTTTCGTTGGTGCTCCAGTTTATCTTGAGCATATTCAAATCCCTGAATTATCCAAGGGATTTATTGTTGATGCCATTGCTAGGGATTTAGGTAATACCTGCTATATTGATCTATTAACAGCGACTGATCGTAAACATTCAGTGCTTGTTAGAGATATTTTATCGGGGGCAATCTACGGGCAATCAATGGGTTGCATTTCGTTATTTACGATTTGCAATAAGTGCGGAAACGTTGCTTCCGATGATTCTCAACTATGTCCTTGCATTCTTTATGATGGGAAAGGATCTACTTTCCAAGATGAGCAAGGATTAGATAATAAACTTGCAGAATTGATTGGTCACGTTTCGGTTCCCAACAGTAATCAATTTATTGAAGCATCTTGGGTACGCAGTCCCGCTTTTGAAGGGGCTGTTCGTCGAAACATTTTAAATCCTGATCCCGAAGCTTATCTTTCTGCAAGTGTTGGTGCAGCTGTTAAGACTTCGAAAAAAGTTTACGAAGTCAGGGCTTTAGAGCCACTGCCTAATGGTATAGCGAAAGCTGCATCAAAACAACGTTTTGCACAGGAGCCGCAAGAAGAGCTTCCTAAGGATGAGACTGAGGATACTCTTGATGAGGAAATTGATGAAGAACCGAGTTCTTCTGATTCCGATACTCAAGATGCCGATGCTTCGGCTCCTCCGAAGTCTGACGAACCTAGTGAAGATAAAATGCAAGGCTTTATCGACAAAGCCCAAGAAATGCTTCTTGAGAGCCTTGTAAATAGCCTTGGAGATCGTCTTGCTCCTAAACCAGAAGATGTTCCAACAGCTACACCGAGTTTAGCTGATTCTGGAATGTCAGGTTCTGACCTAAACGAGACGCTTCTTACGAGTTCATCATTTGAACCTCGATTACGTTCCGTTTTTGCATCGAATCCAGGCATAATTGATTGGGCTTTACGCGTTCGCAAGATAGTTCTTGGCGGTCGTCGTGTTATTTCGAAGTCCAGTTTAACGCCACGTGATTTGATAGTTTTTTCATGGATCACGGACACTGTCGGAAATATGACGGCGTCTCCCAATTTATACAAAGCTGCGATGAAAGTTGGTCCGATAACGGCTTTCCCTAGTGAGACTTCTTATCTCGCAGCTTGTAAAACGGCCCTCAATCGCCAAGTATCCTCGAAAGAAATTAAATTCTTTACTAGGATTGGAAGAATCGCTTCAGTTTCTCACAAATTTTAAGGCCTTGATAAATGATCAGCAGGAGGCATTGGATAATATGACACGTCAGCGCAGCACTTGGACCCGGCCTGGCAACGGTGGAGCCCCGCGGCAGGCGGCAACATCTCGCCGCGCCGACATTTTCACCATGAACCAAGAACATCCTCAGCCTTCACCGGTTGAGTATGAGAATGGTAATCCTGATGAATGGGCCGAAACTCCTACGACGAATAAGAACGTAGAAGGTGATTACGATGGTGATCACGTTCGTCGTAACGAAGTTGGCTTTGGCGAGATTCGCAAAGACACCTTTGATCACAAAGATTCGGATCAATGGGGTGAGTCGGGTAAATACGATAACGCCCGTCAAGCAGCTGTCTTGCGTAAAGCTTCCAATGTCACTCATCTGGCTCGGATTCTTCTTCGTAGCACGAATGCGAAGGAGATTACGGATCAAGCCACTGAGCTCATGGCCTTGCCGGCGACTGTCGTTGCTTCTACTCTGAAACGTCTCCAGAAGTTGTCTACTGACAACCTTCCCAAGGATGTTAAATACCGACGTGCATATGCTTGCTGCAAGCTTGCCGCACGTATCCTCGATAGCGAGAATGAGGATAGAGTACAGAGCGTAGCTACAGTTCTCATGACTCTTGATGATCCGACGCTCAAGACTCTTCTGAAGCACGTCGCCGCTGCAGACGCAGAGGATGATGATCAGCAGAGCCAGCAAGCTCAGGATTGCAAGGATGATCAACAGAGCCAGCAAGCTCAGGGCCAGCAAGCTCAGGATCAAGAGCAAACTCAGGATCAGCAAGCTCAGGATCAGGATCAAACCCAGGATCAACAGGGCTTGACTTCTCAAGAGCTTCAGGCACTTGATCAAATGCTTTCTGCTGAAATGCAGGGTTGCATGAATCCGACGGG
>Ga0172380_10006308_pt1 | contig 13860 bp, 15 predicted proteins | sample Leawe162metaG_FD_119747 | JGI IMG/M metagenome (GOLD analysis project Ga0172380, IMG submission 119747) | Leachate microbial communities from a municipal landfill in Southern Ontario, Canada - Leachate well 162 metaG | ecosystem: Engineered > Solid waste > Landfill > Unclassified | place... | reverse complement strand
GATTTCCTGCGACCCGTCCGTCGATCCCCCGTCCATGAGCACATACTGCAATGCCGGATGGGCCTGCGAGACAACCGAACGGATCGCGGCGTCCAAAAAGTCCGCCTGGTTGAACGACGGGGTAACCAGCGAAATCGAAATCACCGAAGGAGATGTGGTGGCTTGCAAAATGAGAAAATGATTTGTCAGCGGCGCAAAGGCTTTCTCTGTCCTGCGACAGTAACCCAAGCAGATCCGTCTGAAATTGATGACGCAATGGATCGAATACAGCCGTCAACCGGCCTGGAAAAAGTCTCTGCTAAGGAGGGCCACATATCCTGTGAAAATCAGTTGTATGCGGAAAGGATTTCCCGTCGGATTCCCTCGTGCCGATCGAATTGGTGGAGAACGGGATAGGGATCCCCGTTGACGTCCACGAACAGCCCGTTTCCAGAGCGTTGAGGCAGGTCGGCCGGATTCATGAGCCCCATGGTCAGAACCTCGCTCTCGCGATTCTGACAAAAAACGACGGGGCCAACCAATCCACGATAAACCAGGTAGTTGTGGATTCCCTGATCCATGCCCATGCGCATGACACTTCGGGCCCGGGGGAGAGAAAAAAGGAATGCATTGAGATACGCGACCAGCCGTTCGCGGTCTCCGAGAATCGTGCCGCTGCAAATGATCGGGTTCGCAGCCAGGTCGCCTAGGACATCGGGTCCGTAAAGTTCCATCAGCCACCGCGAATTGTTTGGACATCCCCCCAGCGTGTGCCCGGGTTCCTCCAGAAACACCCGCAGCCCACCATCATCAGCGCGCAGGAACGGATCACTTTGAAAGCAGACATCCCTCAGGTCGGTCAAAAAAATGCGCTTGTAGCCTCCTCCATGCCGCAGAAGAAAGTTCCTGTAGAAGGCAAAGCGGAGGATGGATAAATTCAGAAAGGGTGCGGCGATCTGCTGGATGGTTCCCACGGAATCCAACTGGGAGAGCAAAGGCCTCACCAAAGGCCAAAGTCTATGAAACGGCGTCCGGAGTTTGTGGCACCGCCTGTAGGGGTACCAGAAAGGGATTAGCCAGATTCCATCCTTCCGCAACAGTCTCATGGACGCCCGGTCGGTTTCTCCGACGAACAGGACGAGATCTCCCCGGAAGGAGGTCCGGGCCAACGAGCGGATGAAAACCCCCAGCTGGGAGTAGGTGTAGCCATAGGAAATGGCCATGATGAGATCTTTCATGGCATCATCTAGAATGTTCTGACTTCGCGACCGGTTTCTTCTGGAGGGACCTCACAAACATCGGCCTCGAGCATGTAGTCGAGAACACGGGCCAGCTTGTCCGGGGCAATCCGCGTATCATGCTCGGGAGAAGCGTCGGCTCCGAAGCAATACCAAAATTCATGGCCGACAAGACTCGCCTGCCGGAGCGTCGCGGCATCCCACCACAGCGGATTGATGATCTCCATGAGTTTTGCTCCGGGTTGACAATAGATGCTGTTGAGAAGATTGGTCCCATGTGGGCCGGCCATCACGGACGTCTCGGAAGCAATCCGGATCTGCTCGGCCATGGAATGGGCCTCCCAGCGGATCAATTCGAACCCTCTGGCATCAAGCACCTTTTCAAGCTCCCGCTGGTTCACAAGCTTCCTCCTCTTGGCGTCGGAGCGGTCGATAAACAGTTTCCGGAAAGGTTTCGTGTTTTCGGCCACGCCCGCAGCCTTTCTGGCTCTCCCACGGAACTTGAGGAGCAGTTCCTTGCGGGGCATGGAGCCGGAATTCGAAATGTGGCACGCGTGGAGTTCCTCCACCGCCACAACCCGGTCGCGCACAGGCACAATCTGTTCAGTTCGGATTCCCGCAATTTCCAGGAGCCCGCAGTGCCAGGGAAGGAGGTTGCCAGGAACCAGAAACCGATAGTCCTTCAGGTTATCAAAAATCGCTGTTCTCAGCATGGCATCGAAAAAGAAGTGCCCGAGGTTTCTGTCTCCCCAGATGGTCAACAAGGAAATGAATTTCCCCTCCAGAGGGCGGGGCCATGGATCTGGCACCTGCGACTTTCTCAACAAGTTGGAAATGAAAAACGCTTCGCGCAGGATTTCCTTCTCCGGGGAAAGAACTCCTCCCCCGTGGGAAAGAACAAACGCACCCGGTATGGCACAGCGGAAAACCCGGTCCATTGGATACCGGTAAACACTGTGAAGATGCGAAGCCCAGTGGCGCGCGAATTCGGGCCCGCGGTCGGCATCCCGGTGCGCGCGCAGGATTTGTTGTCCCTGGTCCACCCAGGCCAGAAAGTCCCCGCTCATGGCCCGCGCCCCCGGGCACACTTGGATCGAAGAGGGAAGGATCTCCTCGAAGCTCCACTCCCGGGAAGCCGCAAGTTTTTCCAGATTGTGGGCCTCCGGAAAACAGACGACGGGATCGGCAAAATTCCGGACCGCCCGTTTCAAAGAACCTCTGATGCTGAATGCCATGTTTTACGGGAAACCTCAGGAGCCGAACATTCCCATGCACCTGCGGATCTTCTGAAAATCACATCCTTCCGGCAAGGACCGGAGCGATGGGAAAAACCAACGGGCAACAGGCTCGTATTTTGAAAGCCCCCGCCCCCGCAGACGGGTGCAAAGATTTTCATGGCACCGGAGAACGGCCAGATGCTCGCGTACAAAACGGTAGTGCCGACCGGCCTTCTCTCCACCCTGTTTCTCGGCGACGGAAAAAATCTCTTCGGTGCGGCGCTCTCCTCCGGTCGAAGACTTGTGGGAAGCATGGAACCGGTAGGCGGAAAGGATGCGTTCGCATTTGTGGAATTTTCCGAACCCGGAAGCCCGGAGAAACCACTCCCAATCGAAGGCATAGTGCAACGCGGTATTCAAGGGGCCCGTTTTCGACCACAGGCTCCGCGTCCAGAACGAACTCGGCTGGACGATATAATCCACCAATCCAAGCAACTCCCGATCGTAAACCGGCGGACGATTGATGACACACCGCTTTCCCAGATCCGAGAAACTGATGCAATCGCCGTAAACCAAATCGTGTCCCGCGGCCAATTCCCCGGCGATGGCCAAAAGCGTTCCGGGGAGGAAAAAATCGTCGCTGTTCAGCCAGCACAAAATGTCGCCGGTCGCACGGGCAAACCCTTTGTTGATGGCCTCCGCCTGGCCTCCATCCTTCCCGGAAACCCACCAAGCAAGATTGTCCTCGTAGCGTTTGATGATTTCCACGCTCCCATCGTTGCTGCCTCCATCCACGACGATGTATTCGAGATTCGGATATACCTGCCCGAGCACGCTAAGCATCGTCTGCTCCAGAAACACCCCCTGGTTGTAGGATGGCGTGACGACCGAAATCTTCGGGAGGGAATTCATCGGCGGCACTCCTCGCAAACGGCCATCAGTTTCTCCCCATAGGTTCGTGCAAATTCTTTTTCCCGCGCCAGCGCTGCCTCTTCGGAAGCAAGATCGGGACGTGTGGGAAACCGATCCCAGCACTCCGCAAGAATCCGCGCAAGTTGCTCCGGTTGATCTGGAGGAAAAAATCCGGCGGCTTCCGGACACTGTTCCCGATGGACGCCCAAATCCGAGGCCAGCACAGGACAACCCAGGGCCTTCGCATCCTGCGCCGTCGTGTTCCATCCCTCGAAAAGCGAGGGTTGCACGACAGCGGTAGCCGTCCTTAAAAGATCCACCAAGTCGTCACGTCCGACTTTCCCCAGAAACACGCACTGACCGGACACTCCTCCCATGGCCAGTTCCTGGAATGTCTCGCTCATGGCCGAGTTTTCCGGATCCCGATAATCGACAGGCAGGCCGGCCATGACCAGCGGGATCTCCTTCCCCAGTCTCTTCGCCATCCCGAGGGCCTGCGCCACAGTCTTGTGATTCTTATGGCGCCAGAATTGGTTGATGACCAAAAGAAACCTCTCGGGAAGGTAAAACTTCCCGCGCGTGTTCCCCGCTTCCGAAGCGGGAGGAGAAAATGCGAAAAGCGACGGGAACGAAACGACGCGGGCCTTTCCGGAATTTTCAGGAAAAAAGTGGAGAAAGTCCTTCGCTGCGTCGCGACTGGACAGGAGCACCCGGGCGGATCTGGCGGCGAGAGCCCCGAATTCCCGTGTCAAGTTCCTCCGCTTCTCGACGCTGAAAAGCTCGGGCAACCGGAGATGTTGAAAATCCGGAATCCAGCCCACTGTTGGAAGTCCCTTCACTTTCAAGGCCCCGATGGTCGGCAGCGCGACATCGACTTGCGCATTGATCAGCGCTCGTGACAAAGTTTCCTTGGATCCCCGTTGCAGCGCCCTGCGCAGCGTCCATTCCAAGGGCAGGTAATTGGGTGCGGGAATGGTGAGCCCGGGCACGCCTGCCAGGGCACTTTCCGAATCCGACGCATACACGACATCCGCCCCGGCTTGTTTCAGGGCCAGTGCCATCGTCCGCGTGACCACCCCGCCGGCAAGCCAGCCCCGCATGGAAAGATCTATGACAGCAATTTTCAAACTTTGATTTGGAGAGGAGATTGCGGAGCCGGGCGGGGGGGCTCGGTCCGCCGCCAAGTCAGGCGACCTCAACAACAGGCAGTGCGGCGATCAAGGATGCCTCCTCCTCGTGGCTGAGATACCTCAGTTTTCCTTTCTCATCTCTGGCCTCGCGGAATCTTCTCGCGACAAAAGCCTCCCGTGCTGGCACCTCGGGCAATGTGGAGGGCAGAAGCGAACGTTGGACGAAGAACGCGTTGTTCCCGGCAGAGTTGCATCCTCCCGAAAAATATACAATTTTCTGCCGGAAAATGACGCTTTTTTACCAAACTGTTCCCGGAGAAAAGCGCAGGAAGTCGGAGTCGGCATTCCACTCACTCCTGGCAAAGAGGGAACGATCAATTCATCACAAGAAAAATAAGTGGACGGCCCGCATGGAAGAGAACAGGAACAGTCAACAATCTTTTCCAGCGCGGCCTGAACCTGTCTTTGGAAAGTCGTATTTTGTTGAATCTGGGTATGCACTTTATTCCCCTTGGCGCAGATTTTGCCCCACCGAATGAGCCTGCGACGACCGGACGCCACAAGATGTTGCGGTCGGGGGAATAAAGTGCATACCCAGGTTGTTGAATAATGAAACCATCAATTCGCTCAGATCCCAACAGCCCGGCTCGCGGCAAGACATCAAATAGCCAATGATAGTAGCAATCCGCTCCACGCGAAGCCAGAACCGCGATGCGCCCGGATGCCTTGCGCATTTGCACACGGATCTTGTGATTGGCAAGAGGGTGATCTGTGAAGGAATACCCATGGGCGACAGAGACCTCGCGCAAAATTCTTCCGGTTCGCGAAAGCACAACTCCCTCTCCCAAAATTCCCCCGCCTGAAATGGAAGTACGAAAGGTTCTTGGCAAGTAATTCTAAAGTCCAATAGGAGATCCCCCGGCTCTGCCGGGGAGGCTCTCGAAATGATAACCACTCGATTTCGGGCATGGCAGCGTTTTCCGCTGCTCATGCCCGAACTTTTTTACCCGCTATCCCTTTGCCTGTCTTCGTTTCCCAACACCGGACAGGCCCTACCAAAGGCGGAGGGTTTAGTGTCAGAACAAACGACAAACGAAGGAGTCGGCGGGACTCCGTGCCAAACTAAATATTGCATTTAAAGATGCTGCGGAACAAATGAAAGCACCCGATCAAAAGTCAGTGAGAATTTTCGAAATAGCTCCACAACCGTACTCCTTTCCTGTCGACAGTACGAAGCAGACGGGCGGGAATCCCGGCGACTATGGTTCCAGGTTCAACATCCTTGATGACTACGCTACCGGCACCTATCACCGCATCATCCCCGATTGAAACTCCTCCAAGAATCGTCACCCCGGAACCAATCCACACCCGAGAACCAATACAGACAGGTAGTGAAAATGGCTTCAAAGTTACGGGATCATGCGAACCTGTGTTTATCACCAGTTCACCAGCCGAAAGAAAATCCTCTCCGATGATGATTTGCGAATAGTTAAAAAACTTGGAATTTGGCCCCAAACATGCGCGCGGACCAATGGTCAATTTTCCAGGCGTTTCAATCCAAAGCTTTTCCCTGATTGAAAGCGGAAAGCCGCAGCTTACACCAAGACGCGCCAATTCCCATCGTCGAAACAGACCAATGGGTCGTGAACGTCTTACCGAAGCCTCTGCCTCTGCTACAACATGAAGGATACTTTGGAAAAAGCCGCTCATCGATCAATGGAATTTGCCATGCCGGGATCAAGCCTCTTGTCAGCACAGGCAGAAAGGAGACTGGTTTTATAATCCTCTGCAGCAGGAATAGAGGCTTCATCAACTATCGCCCATTCGGCAATGGGAACCCACTGCTTTTTGGAAAAACTATAGCGTTTGATCACCCGTCCCGGATTACCCACAACCATGGAAAAAGGAGGGGTTGACTTTGTAACAATGCTGCCAGCGCCGATGACCGATCCGTGTCCAATGGTCACATTCTTAAGAATGCAAACCGAAGAACCCAGCCAGCAATTTGCACCGAGTTCGATCAAACCCGAATCGCCGGGTCCAGAGAAAGCATACGGAACAGAAGGAGCCGACATTTCGTGGTCCACTCCCAAAAACTGACAGAAGGGTCCTGTTAGAGTAAAGGGACCGAGCCTTAACTCTAGACCGGCATTCAAGTAATTAAAGCGTCCGATGTAGGAGAAAGCACCGATATCGACCGCGCATTTTCTCGGAAAATTGATGGCATTAATCACCGTGCCCTCCGAGACCACCACTCCATTCTCCAGGCGAACGCGAGCCGCACCGTAAACCCTCGCCGTGGAATCAACAAATCCATACCGCGGCACTACAATTACGTTTCGCTTCGTGCCAGCAAAACGAATGCGGGTCCATTTTTCAATGATTTTCCGAAAATTCATAGGCACTCCGACATTGTTGATGCGCGAAAGTCCAGGGCAGTTTAGACTCCTTCCACACTTTCCAGAGGAAGGTTACAGAGAATTTTCATCTCCTCTTTTGGTGATGCAAACACAAGTTTCCCATCTGTTCCACGAGCTTCCCGGAATTGACATGGCACATAAGCTTCCTCCACTGTCATTTCCCGAAGCGGGGGGGCTAGAAGCTCCCTGCGAACAAAGAAAGCATTGTTTCCGGCACTGTTGCATCCCACCAACGCATATCCTTTCTTTTGTCCCAGCAGATGAAATGCTTTCAGCGAAGCTCCATAGTAGATGCAAGAATGGTGGGCTTTTTCCCTGACAAACTCGCGATTATAAGGAACAGTCACGGCGGCTTCCGACCCAAACCTGGCATTGTATTCCACCACAACCAATGCCGGCTGAATACAGGTAATGGCTTTCCAAACCCAGTAATCATTTCCATCAATGTCCACGGAAAGCAACCCGATCTTCCCCTTGATGCCGTTTTCCAACAGCAGGGAATCAATATTGTCTCTGTCCACAAAGGCGCAAACGGCCTTCAAGTTATATTTCCAATAGATAGGATCCCGTTTAATGGTGGAAACGTTGGACTGGGAACCGTCGATCACCAAACCGCTCCAATTATACCTCATCAGTAAAAACCGGGTATTGGCTTCAGTATAAGTTTCCACGCCGAATTCCACAAAAACATTGCGGGGCACCCGAACTTGGCGAAGAAGGTGCTGAAGGATCCCATCCTCCCCCCACTGCGAAAACACCCCATATTCCACGCCCTGGAGACCGGACGTCTTCCGGTCTGTCAGTTGGCGGTTCTCGACACGGCCGAGAGCCATCCGGATAAGCTGGCTGGCTTCCTCCAGGCGCTTGATCCTCTCGTTCAGAAGAGGAAGAAGCGCGAGGGAATCCCGCATTTTTCGGAATTTATCAATCATGCAAAACCGATTTGATCAGCACGGCGGGATTCCCCCCCCACAATGCTGTCAGCAGGAACATCCTTGGTGACGACACTTCCTGCGGCAACGATGCTGTTGGAGCCGACATGAACACCCTTGAGGAGGATCGAATGGAAGCCGAGCCAAACATTTTCGCCGATGCAGACCGGCGAGGATTTGATGGCCTCCCTCGGCGATCTCCGCCTGCCCACAAAGGTGAATCGCCCGATGGAAATCGCTGTTTTCCGGCTGTCGCGATGATTGACATTCAGCCAACTGCTTTCACTGATGACCGCTCCCTCCCCAATCTCAACCAGATCGGCCCCGGTGATTTGAACCGACGGATCGATGTAGACACCCCTGGCGCGAAGCCCGGAAGGCTTCCTCCAGCGAAACCAGGAAAATCTTTTCCTCATTGAATAATTAAGCGATGAGCGCCCGGCCGGGCCCCTGAGAAAAATAAAATCCCCGGAGCTTTTCAGGCCACTCCGATTCCTCGTAGCCGTATTGGCTGAGGGTGGCAAAAATGATGCGCTCATAACCCGCCCCGAAGCACCCGCTGTGGATAAACCGCCCGTTCGCGAACCGGATATTGTAACTCTTTGAGAAGTGCTCGCCGTGGTTGTTCATCGAGGCCACCGAAATGCTCTTCCCAGAAAAGGGAATGGCGAGGCGAAACTCGGACTTGCTTTGCTCGGAGCGCTGGAAGCACTGGAGAGCGGCCAGGTTGTCAGCAAAAAAGGGATCGCTCGCGGCCTGGATGGTTCCCTGAAGTTCAAATTCCTCCAAATAATCCCGGCACCAGGCCAAACAAGCCCCCAGTCCGCTGAGAACAAATTCCGACCGACCCATGAAGATGATCTCCCGCATGCTGTATTCGTGCAGGCGCTCCAGGGTCGTGACGTTGGATCCTTCGTTGCGAAAGATGCGGCCGATCATCGTGATAGCAACCTCTCTCCGGTCCGGGAAAACCTCGTTTTCATAGGAGGGGTAGGAATGGAGGCACCCTGCGGAACGGCACATGCAGGAGGGCTTGCTCAGGGCGCTCAAAAAATCGAAGTCTGCGGTTTTTCCCAGCCCGCTCGCGGCGGCGGAAATCGTGTCGATGTCCGGCTCCAGGTGGGAAATGAAGTTGGCGAACTACGGGTAATGGGAGAAAAATTTGCTCTTCCTGAGAGTTTCCAAAGGAATGGTCACGGGGTAAACGGCCTCCTCTGCATGGAGGGATTCCGCTAGGGCGCGCAGGTGGCCATCCAGCCGGCTGAACATGCGCTGGAACTTTCCGTGCAGGGAAAAAATGCCCGGGGCGTGCTGGATGACATCGCGCCGGCTCACGAGGAGATCAAAAAGGTCGGACTGGCACGGCACGGCGCGGTTCCGGCAGTCCACCAGATACTCCGGTTGCGGGCTGATGCGCAGCGGCTTGACCTTGGCGACAAGCTTGCGGACTTTTTTCTCGATCGAAGGCCGCTCGGCAGAGGCGGGCAGCTCGATGACAATTTGTCCCCGGGCGCGATCCACCCTCCAGCTGGCGACCTCGGCGGAAACAAAAGGCATCAGATTTTCCAGATTGTCAAAATCGCTTTCGGCGAACGCGGAATCCAAATCGATAACAAGGCTCATGGCTGGGTCGGATTATTCAATGCCCCTCGCTTGAAGGATCTCCACGACGGCCTCGAAAGATGTGATCCTGGCGTAGTCGTCCGCATTGAAGATGAGATCAAACTCGTTTTCTATGGCGGTGATGAGGGAGATGTGTGCGAGGGAATCCCAGGATTCCACGAAGTCGCGCTGAAGTGTGGCGGCGTCGGTTTCTGCGGGCAGCTCAAGGGATTTCGTAAAAACGTGGCAGAGGCGTTGGGTCATGAGTTGGACAGGGCAAGGGTTGAAAAATCGGACGGGCGGGGCAATATCGGCTCATTGAGTTCCGTGAAAAAACTTCCCGCCACGGCTCCGTATTGGCGGACCAGATCCCAAGGCTTGATCGGTTGCCCGTCGGCATTGCGGATTTTTGTCAGGGCCACCACGGCATCGCAGCATTGGAAGTGGCAAAGGCTTTCATTCAGAGCGAGAATTTCTCCGCAACGCCCGCCCGCCTCCGGTTTCACGAGCGCAACCTCATCGACCAGCACGACCCGGTCCCCGCACTTTATGGCCGCCGCCGCCAGTTCGTTGCTGAATGGGTGGAAGAACAGGCTGCGCACAAATCGGGAAATCTGCGCGTAATCCCAGTCCAGGCGGAGGAGTCCGTTATTAGGCACAGCCTTTTTAGCATGGAAGCTTCGTGCGCCCTGGTTCTGGGGAACGGCCTGGATTTCGTTCCGGAGGAGGGAAGGCAGGACGGCCTCAAAAAGACGCGCGCCCTCGACGAGACATTTCATGATCAGTCCGATGGCCGTAACGTCGGGCGGAAGTTCAAAACATCTTTGCGCCACAATATCGCCGGAATCGATGCCCGCATCGACGCGGTGCCATGTCACCCCGTGCGTGGTCTCGCCCTCGTAGATCGCCCAGGTGCAGGCGTGTGAACCCGCATGCTTGGGGAGCGGGGCATTGTGGAAATTCACAAACCCGCGCCGGGCGGTCGCAAGAAGCGCCGGGCGGATGATCTGGAAATTGTTAACGCTGAAAACGAGCTCCGGGGAGAGCGCCTGCATTTCCCCGACAAATTTCGCGGCGTTGATATTTGCGACCGGGCCCGAATCGATGTTCCGGGTCCGGCAGAACTGGATCAGGCTTTCGGTGGGTTCCTTCCGGGACGAGTCCGCCGCGACGCAGGCGAGGCGCCACGTTTGAGGTTCGATCGCCTTCAAAATGATTTTCACGCAATCGAGCGCGACTTTTCCATTACCGACGACGACGATGCTCTTCATGGGATTCCTGCCGCCGGGGAAGGGTCGGTCTCCCGCGGGACAATCTGGAAGGTGGCCGGGTCGTACCAGGTGTCGGGAAAATGCCAGATGTCTGCGGCCAGGGGGCGCCGGCCGATTTGTTTCGCGGGATTGCCTGCCATGACCACTCCTTCCGGAACGTCCGAGAGGACAACGGAGCCCGCCGGAGGAGAGCTTTGTCGCCGATCGTCACGGAGCCGACGATTTTCACCGCGGAGCCGACGAACACGCCCCGCCCGATTTTCATGCCGCTGGCCTTGGGAACATGGGTGGACAGATCATGGCTCCCGTCGGTCAAGAGGCAATGAGATCCAATTGCAGTAAAGGGACCTATGGAAATCTCCTTGAAGGCATAAATCGAAACATCGTTTGAAATGTTGATATGGTGATCAATGGCGAGCCGCCCCTGACCGATGAAAAAATCAAATTTCCGTCCGACCGCCACATCGCGTCCGATGGTTACACGCAACTGGCGGAGCAGCCAGTTTTTGGCCGAGAATTCCCGATAGGATCGGGCGTGCCCGGGCGTCAGGGCGTTGAGCAACGGACGCCAGATCTTATTGGGGAAGTGGTGAAAAAACATAGGTCAGAAATCCCCGAACCTCCGAGAGCTTCCCTGCAGGGGTCCGCGCAGATACGGATAACATTGCCTTAAGCGCGCCAGGTAGGCCGTCTCGTCAGGGAGTTGCTCTTCTGCGGAGTATTCCGAAGCGGGTAGCCATTGCTTTCGATTGAGACTGTAGCGCTTGACCACGCGCCCCGGGTTCCCGACCACGATGCTGAGTGGGGGAATGTTTCCGGTCACCACTGTGGCGGCTCCAATGATCGAACCGTAACCAACATGCACGTTTTTCAACATGGTGACCGCGCAACCCAGCCAGCAGTTCGCGCCGATGACGATGTCCTCTTCCGCGCTGACGGTGCCGGCGAGATACGGGACAAACGGGTCATCCACTTTGTGGTCGGTGCCAAGGAACCGGCAGTCGTTTGCCGTCAGGCAGTAGCTGCCCCAAAGAATCTCCCCCCCCCCCACATTGAAATAGTTGCATCGCCCTATGAAACAATTGTCTCCGATCGATAGGGTGACTTCGTCCGTCTCGCGGTTCATCGCGTTGATGAGCGTTTCCTCCGAAACAATGGTGTCGCTGCCCACGCGGATATTTTTCCAGCCATAAACCTGCACGGACGGATCCACCACGGAATTTCTCCCAAGGCGATCTCTTTTTTCCCGGCCGGTGCGCCGCGCCCGCGGGCGCACACGGCATTGTTTTTGAAGCCAGTTCAGCGGATTCATGTCGGGACTCCCTCTGCAGCACGGTGGCAAAGACGCAAGGCGCGCAGATAGCTCACGGGCAGGCCCTCGGCGAAGGCGCGGCGGAGGTCGCGCGACTCTTCGCGTTCCCACAGCACGGCCGGCGGCTCCGAAACCCAGATGGAAAAATCCTTGGGTGCCGGAGTCAGCGGCGATCGCAACGGCGCACAAACCTGCGTGAGAAAATACAGCAGACGGGCTTCCCAGGCCGCCTTCGGGGAGATGTTGAGCTGAGAGTCCAGCGCGGCCTCGATCAAGGAATGGAACCCGGCCTCGTCTTCCGTGGACCATGCGAACCCGAAGGCTTCATAGTAGCAATGCGTGCCCAGCACGGTGGGAATTCCCAGCATGGCGGCTTCCAGGGCGATGGTGGAGGTGTGGGGAAGCAGGATGCGCGTGGTGCGCAGCAGGTCATAGGTGCTGATCTCGGCGTCAGCCGCGATGAAATGGATGTTCGTGGCTTGATCCGCAACGGACCGGATCCACCCGCTCACGTCGTCGCTGCTTTTGGCGAACACAAAGCGCTCGCAGGGATGCTGGCGGAAACAGACATGCAGGTCGGGATGCTTCCGCGCCCATTGAATGATGCTTTCGATAAATGCCCTGACCGTCGGGAAGACGCGCTGCCGCGACAGGGCGGCCGTGTCCCAGCGCAGGTTCAACGGCACTAGGACGTCACAGGGGAGACAGGCTTGACCGCTCGCGACGGACAGTTGAAAGCCCCAGCTGTCCGAGGCGGCCATGCGCGATTCGATCTCCAACGCCGTCATCTTCCCGATATATTCGCGGGCCCCGTCGTGGCCGTCCACCCACGACTCCAAAAGGGCGGCGGCCTTGGGGATATCGGCATGGTGGGTGGCAACCCCATCGGTCGTCATGAGAAGCATTCCCTCGTCGGCGTCGTACGTTCCACACGGAATGCCCAGCTTGCCCGCCACTTCCCGGTACATGGCACTGGTGCCGTATACGCCACCGGGCACAAAAACCCACGCGGGGCGGAATTCCTCGAGAGCCTCCTGCACGCGGGCCAGATGGTTTCTGGCATTCTCCGGCAGATCGGGCGAGCCCTCCAGAAAGGCTGTCGCGGCATCCTCGCCCCTGGCTCGTGCTATGGCGTTATCCTGCAGAATCTTTTCGGCCAGAGCGATCCAGTCATGGCCCAGGGCCGGGCTGATATCGCAGACACAACAAACGGGGAGGACAGCCGAGGCCTTTTCCAAAAGAGTTTCTAAAGCCTCCCGCTCGGCACCCTTGGCCTCGCCCTGAAAAATCCGGCCGTCGTCCCAGAAAATCACCACGTCCATGCCGTCACGGGCCATCGCCAGCGCGCATTCCAGGCTGAAGAGCGGGACGGCACTTTCGAGCCAGGGGCTGATCAATACCGCGACGCGACGCCCGGTCGCTTCGGAGGGCAGAAGGTTCTTCCACTCGGCGAGACGCGGCTCATACGCCCGAATCATCCTGACGATGCGCGGCACGGCGGCCGACGGACCTGTCAGGTTGCGCAAGAACCTGGCGGCGTTCGCCACTTTTCTTTTGAGTGTGACCACAGTTTCCTAAGGGTGGAGGTTTCCGATGCGCCCCGTGATCTTCAGTCCCCGCCGCTCGATGGGCCAGTGGACACGCCGACCTTCGGCAAGGTGGCTGTAAACCATCCCGAAAAGAACCTCGAGGTTGCGCACCGCCAAACCGGGGTCGTAGCACGCCGTCTTCTGGCCGCGGACGGCATCCGTCAGTGCATGAATACTCTCGATGGTGCCCGAGACGCGATCCTGATTTTCTTCAAGGTGCCTCGCGAGAAGGTGGCCGGCATCAATCAGCCCGTCAGT
>Ga0172380_10006307_pt1 | contig 13862 bp, 13 predicted proteins | sample Leawe162metaG_FD_119747 | JGI IMG/M metagenome (GOLD analysis project Ga0172380, IMG submission 119747) | Leachate microbial communities from a municipal landfill in Southern Ontario, Canada - Leachate well 162 metaG | ecosystem: Engineered > Solid waste > Landfill > Unclassified | place... | reverse complement strand
CGGGGTGGCAGTTGATTGATTTTATAGAATACCTGGAAAAAGTAAAGGAGGCTTAATTTGGAAGAACTCAACTTTGACGTGACCTCATCCCCACCCGAACCCCAGGCCCGAACCGCCAAGGTGGCGGAAACCGAATTCATGGAACCCCTCACCATACCCCTGGGGACGGATGTTCGGCCCATCGCCCTGTCCCTGGTGCCCTACGAACTGAAGGTGAAGGAACTTATCGCCCAGGCCAAGGAGATCGTGGTTGAAGACGATGCTGGCCGGAAACAGGCGACCGCCCTGGGCCTGCAGGGCAAGAAGCTCCGGCTCCTGGTGGAGGGAATCAAGAAATCCCCTTCCTACCTGGCGGCCGACGCTTATATCAAGGACTGCCGGCACCTGTGCAACACGCTCACGGAGCCCCTGAAACAGCAGGTGGAGCAGGTCTGTAAAGACAAGCTCACCGCGTATTCCAAGAAGCTGATCCTGGAACAGCAGCGCCGGGAGGCGGAGGCCCGGGAGCGGGCCCGGAAGCTGCAAGCCGAACTGGACGCCGAGGCCGAAAAGCTCAAAGCCGAAGCAGCGGCCAAAGCGAAAGCGGCCCAAGACGAACTGGATCGCCTGGAAAAAGAAGAAGCGGCAGCGGCGACTGGGCCCATGGGTGGAGCCATTGCCGCCTTTAACGAACCGGAGAAGGAAGCCCTCCGGCAGACCATCGAAGACGAAACCGCGGCTGCAGAAAGCATCGTGGCGCCCCAGGTGGTGGTGGAAACCCAGGCCCCCCAGAACGTCGTGCGCACCGAAGCCGGGGCCTCGTTCACGACCTCCAGGTGGAAGGCCCGGCTGGTGGACATTAACCTGGTGGACCGCAAATATTTGGTAGTTGACTCTAAGGCTGTTCAGCGGGACGTTGACGGGGGCATGCGCACCATCGACGGATTCGCCATTGAGCAGGATCTGTCAACGAGTTTACGGGGGTAAACGTGGATCAATTCCAACCCTACATCATCCCATCACTCGTTTGTCTAATGTTATTCCTTTCCGGCTATTTTATCGGCCGCGCCGCCGAGCACCGGAAGATGGCAAAGAAAATTGCCCAGGCCTCCCAGGTCGCGACCATTGCGGTTGCCCTCGCTGAGCGGCTTTTGCTCAAGTTCGTACCCAACTGCGAGTTGAAGTCAGAAATCGAGGCGATTCTGGTGGAAATGGCTGGGGACCTGAAAAAGGTTGTGAACCCCAGATAGTAAGGATTTCTTACATACTGAAATTTTCCCAAAATAGGAGAACCACATGGCGAAAAATCTACCGGCAATGAAATCACCGCAAGACGCGTTACAGGTGGCCTTTAAGCAAGACCTGGCCAACATCACCCCCTACCTGGAAAGCCTCCTGGGCAAGGGACGGGTTGGGCGATTCCAGCGCATGGCCCAGCTGGCGGTTCTGCGAGACCCGAACTTGCTCCAGGCCACCAAGAAATCCCTGCTCTTATCCATCCTTTGGTGCGCCCAAAAGAACCTGGAGCCCGGCGTGGAAGACGGGGCTTGGCTGATCCCCTTCAAGGTTAAAGGGGTGCTCACCGTAACCCCCATCCCGGGCTACAAGGGGCTCGTAACCCGGGCGGTAGAGGTTGGCGCCGCCCTGAGCGTGGACCCCGTGGCGGTTTATGAACACGACGACTTTTATTACTGCTTCGGCCTGGAGCCGGACCTGCGGCACACGCCTCCCAAGCTGGGGGACGACCGGGGGGACCTGATCGGCGCCTATGTCACCATCACCCTTCCCAACGGCGAAAAGAAGTTCAAGGTCATGGACCGCCAACAGATCGAGAAGCACCGCAACGCCGGTGCCGCCTGGCGGAACGCCCCGGACTCCGGGCCCTGGAAGGATTGGGAAGAGGCGATGTTTCTAAAAACCGTCATCAAGCAGGGCCTCAAGACCGTACCCATGGCCTCCGAACTGCGGGACCTGCTCTCCGAGGACGGCATGATTGAGACCGGCGCTTCCGTGGCGGCACTGGCCGAAGCCGCGGCCAATGAAGCCGGCAAAGAGCTACCGGACGACCTGAAAGGCGGTGACGAAGACTTGTCGGCGGCCCAGGATAAGGTGGCCAAGGAGAAGGTGGACACTTCCAAGTTCGACGCCCTGGTGGCGGCCGAATTGAAGGACTTGTCTCCCGGAGAGGCCCAGACCCGCCTGATTCACCTGGAGGAAGACCTTAAAGTCGTCGCCAAAGCCAACGGGAAGAAGATTCCCGAGTTCAAGGCGTATGTGGCCGAGGGCGGGTTCTTCCATCCCTACAAGAACGCTAAGGAAGAAGACAGGCCGGGGTACTGGCAGACGTTTTTGGGCAAGGAAGCGGCACAGTATCCGCCGGCAGAGAAGGCGGCCATGACCGACCCGGGGGAGGCGAAGGGTGCCTTTCAGGACCCCTTAACGGCGGCTGAAGCGGCCCAAGCTGGCGAGCCCCAACCCTTTGAAGACCGGCATAAGGCCCTGGCGATGGAAATCTTGAAACACCCCATCCCCATGGCCGACCTTGAGATCGCCGGATTGTCCGAGATCACCCCGGAAAACATCGGGGACATCGAGACCCGGGTGAAGAATTGGGTTCCCCCGAAGAAAAAGTGAAAAAAGGGCTTGACAAGGTAAGTTCATAGCGTATAATTGGCTCCACGCTTTAGTTAAATACTCCTGGTGGCGCATGAAAGGGATACTTCGGTTAGTGGCTTTCGGGCCTGCCAGTTCAAACCTGGCTACTCCCTTCCAAAAAATTCCCCGGGATTCAAATCTGGTTCATGGCGAAGGCTTCAGCTACTTCCTGTTAAGAAGCGTCGAAAGACACCGCTGGATGCCGTTTATTCCTGAACCTTCACTTTTAAAGCCGTGGCGTTGGCTACGCTTCCTTCTTGAAAAAGTAAAAGCGTATCCGTTTATTCCCGGCCCTATTTTTTAAAAAAGGAGAACCCGATGGCAAAAATTAACGTTCCTCGGCCTTCCATTTTGACCCACGAAGGGGCCAAGGCAAAACACATCAACGCCGAGATGCAGTTGCGCCGGTCGGTCATGGCAACCTTGCTTTGGGAGCGGCAGTTTTACGAGGAAGGACAGGATATCACCCAGCGGATTGCCGATCTTGTGCCCCAGGTTGCGCCGGCGAAAGTAGGGGCGATGGCGATTGAGGCCCGGGAGCAGATGAAACTCCGGCATGTGCCCCTGCTGCTGGTGCGGGAAATGGCTCGTCATACTTCTCACAAGGCTTTCGTGGGGGCGACCCTGGCCCAGGTTATCCAACGGGCCGATGAATTGGCCGAGTTCTTGGCGCTCTACTGGAAAGATGGGAAGGCGCCCCTGTCGGCCCAGGTCAAGAAAGGGTTGGCCGCGGCCTTCGGAAAGTTTAATGAGTATGCTCTGGCGAAATATAACCGGGACGGGGCGATCAAGCTCCGGGATGTGCTTTTTCTTTGTCATGCCAAGGCCAAGGATGTTGAACAGGACGCCTTATGGAAGCGGCTGATTAACGGTGAACTGGCGACCCCCGACACCTGGGAGGTGGCCTTGTCCAGTGGAGCCGACAAGAAGATCACCTGGGAGCGGCTGTTGCAGGAGAAGCGTCTTTTTGCCCTGGCCTTGATCCGAAATCTGCGAAACATGCAGCAGTCCGGCGTGGATGAGGGGGTAATCCGGCAAGCCATTTTGGACATGCAAGTTGAGCGGGTGTTACCCTATCGGTTTATTGCCGCGGCCCGGTATGCGCCGCAATGGGAGCCGGAGCTTGAACAGGCCATGTTCAAGTGCCTGGAAGGGGCGCAGAAGTTGCCGGGAAAGACCGTTTTGCTTCTGGACGTTTCCGGGTCTATGGACTCCACCCTTTCGGCCAAGTCTGATTTACGTCGGCTCGATGCTGCCTGCGGCTTGGCGATGCTGGCCCGGGAAGTTTGCGAACAGGTAGATATTTTCACCTTTTCCATGAAACTGGTAAGGGTGCCAGCCCGCCGGGGATTTGCTTTGAGGGATGCTATTGTGCAGAGCCAAGAGCACAGTGGAACCCCCCTGGGGCTGGCGGTAAAGTCTATCTATGCCAACAGAGACGATAAGGTTGATCGACTTCAATTTGGCTTTCATGGCATTCAGCCTGTAGATTTTCAGGGGCAAGGATTAAAACCTGACCGTCTGATCGTTATCACCGATGAACAGTCGGCTGATGCCGTGCCCGATCCCCAGGGCAAGGGCTACATGATTAACGTGGCTTCCTATAAAAATGGGGTGGGTTACGGGCCCTGGCTCCATGTGGACGGCTTTAGTGAGGCCATCCTATCTTATATTCAAACCTATGAAGCGGCCGACCTTAAATAATCTCACCCCGCAGTCCTTACGGGAAAGCCGGAAGCGCCTTGGATTCACCCAGGAATCCTTGGCGCTTTTGCTTGGCGTATCTGTGGGGGCTATCAGAAATTGGGAACAAGGAAGAGCGGCCAATCCTATTCCGGAATGGATGACCCTTATTTTGGACTGTCTTTTAAAACAAGAGGCCCGGGGAGACCGGGCCTCTTTCAGTTAGCAACCGCCTTTCTTTTTCATGGCTCACTCCTTCTTGAAATAGTCCTCCGGTTTCTTGGTGATAAACGCTTCCCGGATTTGCTCCGGGGTGGGCTCACCCGATTCTTTCCATGCTGCCACGACACCCACCACGGTGTCAATCCCTAATTTTGCCAGATAAGCAATCAGAATCGGATCCATCAGTTCACCCCCATATACGGCGTCGCCACATCCAGAAACAGATCCAGGGCCGCCCTCACCGTGGCGAGATTGGCCGTCCCGTCAGCCAGGAGGGCTTGGACCGCCAGGTTGTGGGCCTTCATGTAGAGGTTTCCCAGCCGGATCGCTTCCGATTTTATTTTCGCCGGCAGTTTCCCCTGGCTGTCCAGCAGGGCCAGGGCTTTGAATGTCGAGTCGTAAATCTGCTTGTCCATGTTCAGGGTTTTGAGGGCCAGGGTTTTGGGGCTTTCCTGGGAGGGGGACGAGATCTGCCCCGCCGCGCATCCCGCCAGAAATACCAGGAGCAGGAGCAACAGGGCTAAGTGGGGTTTCCGGTTCTGCATGATTTCCTCCTTTGGATGGTGGCGCCATTTTTGAACTCGTGCCGTAGACGTAATCAATGATTGTGCTGGCCTTGGCCAGAAACCAGCCGAGGCAAGTGCTGATGATCGTGTTGACGAAGTTCCATACGAGACTGTTGTTGCAGGCCCGCTCTCCGAAGATCAGGATCAGGATCGTAACCATGATCCCGTAGAGGATGGCGGAAAAGATAATCGCCAAGCCGATGGTGAACTTGAAGGACTGCCAGTTTTGGGGGAGCAGCTTCATGCAGGCCTCCGGTAGTCTTGCATAGTTTCCACCTCCCATGCTATAAATAAACAAGCCGATGGGGATGGGAGTCCCGCACCGGCTCTAACCACAACCCAAACCCCAAGGAGGTTTCGGCCATGAGTGACCATCAGTTTAATCCAAACATAGAAGTCTGGAAAGATATTTCTGGGTTTCCCGGCTATCAAGTATCTGACCATGGTAGGGTTAGGTCGTTTCGCACGTCGCATGGCAATATTTCGTCCCACTGGAAAATACTTAAACCCGTTAAGAATAGTGGCGGGTACATCCAGCATAATCTTTCCGTTGACGGTTGGTCGAAATCGGTTAAGCTCCACCAAATAGTCTTGGAATCCTTTGTCGGCCCATGTTCGCCTGGAGAGCAAGTCCGTCACTTAAACGGCTTTAAGGCGCACAACCACTTACCCAACCTCTGTTGGGGGACAGCTTTGGAAAACGCCCAAGACCGCAGCGACCATGGAACCCACAAGCCTCCTTGTGGCGAAAAACATTATCGCTCAATATTCAATGAGTCTCACATACAAGCAATTCGCTACCTCTTTTCAATTGGTTTTAGGATTGCAACCCTTGCCAGAATGTACAAAGCCGGACACCCCCATATCTGTCATGTCGTTTACAGGAGAAGTTGGAAGCACGTTGTTTAAGGCTGCCGTCTGTATTGCTCAACTGATGACTCTTGAAAGTCGGCAATCGAAACGGAATCAGCCTGATTCCCCCCCAAAGCCTTGATAATCCCCGTACCATGACCGCTCAGATAAAAGGCAACGTGACTGAAAGAGAAAATCACTATGTCACCTTTTTGCGGAGTCGCGGCCTTTTTCCCCCAAGTCCTCCAGGCAAACGCAAGGGCCGACCGGGGGCTTTTGATGTTGTTTAGCTCCATGGCTGCACAGCAAAACACGCTACACCAAGCCGTGCTGTCGTGCCAGTAAGATTTGGGCAAGGTCGTCAGGTGATACCATGAGGCGATTTCAGGATTGTCGGCGGCCCCAGGGACTTCCTTCTGCCCCAACTTGCTCTTGGCCCACTTAATCCAGACCGGATCGGCGCCGCCTTCCGGGGTCGCCGTGGGGGTTTCTTCGGGGTCCAGGTCTTCTTGGGAAATCTCGACGAGGTACTTCCGGGAGAGCCACCCCACAGTTATGTCATCATCCAGCAGAACCGGGCACCAGCCATCCCCGATTTCTTCGATGGCCTGCCCTTGCGGTAGATCGCCCAGGTCTTCAAAGTTTGCCCCTGGTCCAGAACGAATATTAAAGGTGGTAGTAGCCCTAAAATACCTTGGCATAGCCTTCCTCCTACTCTGCGCGACGTTTATCCATCTGATAACTGCGTTCCACCACCAGCTTCGCTACGGCGACTTTTATCTCGGTCAATACTGATTCGATGGTTTCCAGTTTCCCGAAAAGCACCCTCCGGGTTTCTTTTAAATCCACCCCCAAGTCCCTGACACCCTGCTCGTTCCGCAGGGATCGCTCGTGTTCGTTGGCATGAAGAGGGCACCTGGTCGGGTCAACCAAAAGCCCGCATTGTTCGCACTCTTTCGGCGGTTTTTTCCCCACATCACCCCCAAGGTTGACAGTAACGTCTGTCCCCCGGCTAAAGATTTTTTTCAGAAAAGGGCCAAAAAATTCCACAAGCCCCTTTCCCCCGGCCACAACAAGCAGGGCCACCAGAAGGGCCAAAATGATGATGGCCAGGTGTTCTGGCTCCATTATCTTTAATAGCACAGCACCCCCTTTCTACCCCAACCCACTATTGCGATAATTCTCTATCGTCCCGCCATGCGCCTTGACCGCGTTACCGATGATGTCCTCTGGCTTTTCCCAGACCTGTTTAGAGAGGTCTGCTGATTTGACTCCGGTCTTAGCAATCAGATACGCCTTAACCGGAACCGGGTCTGTGACCTTAGCCGCGGTAGTCGCTTGAGGCTTTTCATCCTTTAATGTCGGCACTTGGCACCTCCACATCCTCAAGCCAGCAGTAGTTGGCCGTGTCGGCTATCATGGCATCAATTGCGGCATCTTCGCCGCGGACCTGGCAGACTACGGAGTTGCCTCTTTCCTGAGTCAAATGGACCCAATCCAGAGGCACCGGCTGGCCGTCCTTATCAGTAGGGAAGGTAGTTTGTCTGGTGACAGGATTAAAGGGGCAGATCACGTTAATCGTTCTCATGGGCTAATCCCTCGAATATTTGTCAAGAATAGAATGGCTATTAGTCACATTGCCCGTGTCATAAATCACAGTGCTATTGAAGGTGTTGCTTGCATCAGTAGAGAACAAACCCCAGTAAGTACCCACCATACTTGCAGCATCAATTGTGGAAATGGCGGCCTGGAGGACCTCATTGTAAAATCCACGATACTCAGTCCCGATCTTGCGCCAAATGAAACGCTTGTCAGCAGAGAAGGCTGTAGCAACGCTACTTCTATTAGTATAGACTCCGGCCTTAACTTCATCCACTTTGATATTGCCTGCACCGTCAAAATACCGAATTGCCCCGTTCCAACTCGTCCAATTCACACCCACCATGTCATTAGCGGCGACCGCTTCGACGAGGTTGCTATCAAGAGTCAAGGCCTGCACTCCGCCCACCAGAGCCGACACGCTGGCGATGGTGTAGGTGGTCGGGGTTATGGGGTGCTTGATCGTGATCGAGTCGGTATCAGGGACCGCATTGGTGAGGTTCTTGAGCACGATAACGTTCTGTCCAGCCGCAGCATTGGCGTTGGCCGGGAAGGCAAATGGCCTATCGCTCTGACAAAACCCCATTTGAGTGCCCAGGGTGTAGGCGCTGAGCCCCGCCTCGGCCAGGACATCGGTGGTGGCGAGTTGCTGGTTAGCGATTAAGGTACTGATGGGGAGGGGTTTAACGGATAGAATACTAACCGATGCAGCAGAAGAGGTACGCAATCCGAACGTTGCCGCATCTGCCCTTTTAGTGTCAATATAAGTGCCTGCGCCAAATCGTAATATTCCTGAATTTGCACTTCCGCCAAAAATTACTCTTAACGAACTACCATTAATGGCAGTAAATTCAGATTTGTACCATTGATCAACTATCAACACAGCCTGGATAATATTATTTAAGCCACTTACACCATCATGAACGGCTTGGCCACCAGTTACTGTCCAACTGGCTCCACGATTCCAGGCAGTGCCAGGAGGTTCAGCCGATTCAAAGTCGCCATTGGTAACCAACTCCACCCCCGCCACCGGCGTACAACTCGCCACACCCGCAGCACTCGCGCAGGTTCCGGCGTGGAGCCAGGGAGAGCCATAGGTGTCAGGAGTTCCGAAAGCGCCGCTAAAGGTATCCAGGAGAAGGGGGTTGCTCAGGACTATTGCGTACAGAGGCCCACGGCCGAAGTCAGCCCCGAAAGCAGCGTTATACCCCGCCATAGCAGCGTAAAGAGAGGCGGTATTGCCAAGCACCGAACGGAAAAGCAGAGTCCAGTTGGTGAAAACCCCGCCTTTGATGAGGTACTTATACCCGGCCGTACCATCGGCAATCAGAGCCAAGCGATAAACCGTACCATCTGCCACGAAGGTGGCAATAATCGGCCCCTCCGTGGCATTGTAAGTGGCCGTCAAAGAAAGCGCCGTAGCCGCCCGATGAAATGCGGCCTCAACGTGCGTTGCGTTCCAGGTGGGCGTGGCAGAGGTCACAAGGGCCAGGGGTACGAAAGAACCGTCTCCAGTACACCGGAATTTACTTGCTACACCCACACCCGCCGCCCGGGTTATCGCCGGGGCGCTGCAAACAATATCCTGTTCCGCATATACCGGCGTGGCCTGGGGGGTGAACTCAGCCCAGCCAGAGGTAAAGGCAATCTTACTCTCAACATCCCGTTTTGCCCAGGTACCTTTCTCTCCGGCCAGGGCGTTCATTTCGTTGCGGAGGAGCCAATTAATCCCCGCCCGCCTGCCAAGTAGCAGAAGTCGCCGGTTCATATCAGTCCCCGATGATCCCGAAGTTGAACTGCAAGCCCGTGGTATGCGTATAGGTCGGAGTACCCGTGCAGACTACGATTGCGAACAGGTCACGGCTGGCGGCGCCGGATTTCAGGAGGATAGACTTGAAGGTGCTGGGGTCCGGCTGGGCAGCATAAAAATTTGCCTTAGCCAAGTAGTCAGTAGCCAAGATTCTGACCACTCCGAGATGATTCAGGGCATCAGCGGCGCTGATAGCCTCAGCCCCATTGTCAGCATAGGCGCCAGCCATGGCCGAGAACAGATGGATGTCCAGGGCCGCAGCAATCTTGTCAGTGTCGATAACTTCCAGGGAATACAGATACCCTTTGCCCCCGACAACCCGCATGGCGTTGGTTAGGGTGAGCTTGCCGCCCACCATGTCTTGCGCTGAATAAGCTCCTGCTGTAATGGTGGGGGTTACTTTGATGAGGTCGGACCAGCCACCGGTTTCACCGATGTGGGCCTCGCCTGCTACCAAGGCCGCGTTAGTGCCGATGGTGACGTTGGGCAGGGTAAGAACATCAACATCCCCGATATTATTGCTGCCGGCAGGAAGGGCGGGGAGCGTTGCCACATCCACGTTGCCGATGTTGTTGTCGCCCGCAGCAATCGAACTAACTGCCACAGTTCCCGTAATCGCCGCCACGATAGCCGGAAGACTTTCCCTCTCCCATCCATTTGGAGTAAAAATAAACCAATAGCCGGTATCTGATTCCTTAATGGTTGAGTTGTAGGGGACTCCGGTGGTCGGTTTTACGGCGGTGGAAAGTTGAGCGGGATAATGGTGGGGGTGCTGTAATCCTTTGAGGTTTGCGAGCATGGCCTTCTCCTTATCTTTATATTATTCCTTCTTCCCTACGGCCTGCCTTCCTTTACCATAAAAATAGCAATAAAAACAGATAATTTTAAAGACCCAGAATTTTATAAGGACTTTCTTTCCTGCTCTTTTTGGGTGCTTCGGTTCCCAGCTTTTCAAGTTGACCTTGAATCGAACTGGCCACGATGTTATCGACCCGTTCCAAATCAACGGACGGCGGCGTTGGCTTCCTTACCCCCAACCTGGCAAGATCGAATCTGGTGCCCTTCTCTGTTATGGTCATACTCTCGATTTTGTCGGCAGCCGCGTCAAGGCCCATTTCCCGGAGCATGGCTACCAGAGGATCCCGGCTACGAATCAGGATTTCCGGCTTGGCCGACATGACCTTCTTTAGAAAGTACGGGCCCCATGCTGTTTTTTCTTTGTCACTGGCCTCTCTCAAGGCTCGGACCTGCCATTCCAGGGGAAGGGCCACAAACCGGCCCAGGCCCGGCGTAGGAGCCTGGGACTCGTCGATGATGGTCTTCACCTGCTGCCGGGTGAGATTCCCTGCCTCCATGGCCGCCCTGGAGGCTTCCTTGAACCCCGCCTCGTCTTGTGCACTAGCCAGGTTCCGGAGTTCTTCCTTGAGCGTCCGGGCTTCCGCGGTTTGCTTTGAAGTCATGGTGGCCCGGTTCTGCTTGTTGTACTCGTCAATGATGTTCATGGCCGGCGTGTTGGAGTACAGCCGGGGCACCTTGGTAATCCCCAGGACGTTCAGATATTTGGCCGTCGGGCTGGTGGTGGCCTGGAACCCCTGGAGACCGAAAGGCATTAACGACTTGCCGATGTACCTGGTGGTTTGGACGGCCTGTTCCCCGACGCTCGCGAACGGGTCCCGAATCTGCTCCCCGAAGAAGTCCTGGTTGTCGGTAAGGGCCGCGAACATCCGCAGAGGGAAGTTCAGCTTGTGCTTCACCATTTCGACGGGGTGACTCATGTTCAGGACATCCCGCATATAGGTGGGGGGCCTGATACGTTCCGGCTGGCCATTGGCCAGGAGTGCCCCGGTTTTGGGCATCAAGAGGTCTTTGCCTTCTTCCGGCCAGTCCCCGGTGAGGGCCTTCTGGGTGATGGCGCCGAACACCGCCATTACCATGAGCGTCCCCAGGTAAAACTCCAGGCTCATCCGGTGAGCCCGGCTTACCGTTCCCGGCTCCCAGGTGGGCTTCTGGCCCCTGACAAGCTGCCCTGCCATCCCCTTGGCGCCCTTGACGGCCTCCCCCATGCCTTTCAGGCTGTGCACAATATCCGTGGCCGACCCGATGTTCCAGCCAGGGAACCCGATAAACAGGCGGAGCATGTCCCGCATCCCCCGGGACATGGAGAGGTTGTCATAGACCATCTGACCGAAAATATTGTCCATCTTCCTGGAAACGGTTTGGGCCAGTTCCACCATCTTTTCTTCGGAGAGTTTGACCCCTTTGCGGGCCAGGGTATCGAGTTCCATCTGGAGCGACCTGACCGCGGCGTTCAGTTTAATCCTGGGGACCATGTACGACATGATCGGCCAGGCAATAGTCTCAACAACGGTCCGGGGCACACCCGCCAGGGCATCGAGCTTGCTTTCCTGCCACGCCTCCGCAAAAGAGCGGGAGACGGTCTTGACCATCTGGTGGAATTCCTGGTTGTTGGGCCGAATCCCGCCCTTGGTCAGCAGGTCGATGATTTCCGGGTTCACGCCGGCGGCCTTTAGGTATTCGGCTTGGCTGCCCGGCGACTCGTACTCCATTAAATATTTGCCGCCTTTGATAAGATTCAGCGGGACGTTGGCGGCCCGGGCCATTTCTGCCAGGTAATGGCCGGACAAACTGAAGCGGCCGCCAAGGGCCGCCCCGACGGCCCGGCTCAGGTTGCTCCCAATGCCGTGGGCCAGGTCGGAGAAGGTGCTGAAGGTGGCGTGGAAGGCACTCATGCCCACCAGGACCGTGTTCACGAAAGACACAGGATCGTTATAAAGTTTATACAAGGGCCGGTTGCTCAGGCCCTTGGAGGTCCAGTTCTCCAGCACCTTGGCAACATCCGGGTGAGCGTAGTATCCTTCCAGAGTTTTGTCGCCGGTGAGCTTCACCCAATACGTTGTCGGGGTCCGGGTGAGCAAACCTTGCTCTTTCAAACTGGTTTCGACGTATTTCCCGGTCAGAAAGCGTAGTTGCTCCCAAATATTCGCTTTCATCAGGTTGCCGTAGTTCTTGTCCAGGGGCTCCAGCCCGATACCGCCCTGCTCCTTCACCATCCCGTCGGCGGTTTCCTTATCCGCGAAGGTGGCGACAATCTCTTTCGTTCCTTCGTAGAGGTTGGTCTTTTCCACCGAGAAGGTGCCGTCGGCGTTGAGGATCGTGTCCAGCCGGGGCTTGACGGAATCAGAAAAAAGAAGCTGGGTGCGCAGCTTATTGAACCCTTCCGGCCCTGTAGTGCTCTTGCCGTGGCTTTTCAGGTACGATTCGATGTGAATGGCGGCCTGCTCCGGGTTTTTGAACAGCCGGGGAAAATAATTTGTCCAATAGGCTGTCTCGATGTCGGGAGCCGGTTTGCCAGTGGCCTTGGCTTCTTCGGCGGCCTGTTCTTTGATTTGCGCCCGGAGGAAGTGGAGACCATCGGCCAGACGGCGCCACACGGTGGCGGCCTCCAACAGAGTCGAATCAAATTCCCCAACTTCGGACAGCGCCTTCAATTCGGCGGGGGACTTGGTTTCAACCGTATCCGTGAAGGCCAGCATTTCCTCCCGGCTCATCTTGCCGAAGCGGTCCATAAAAGGCTCGAGGTTTTTGGCTGCCTTGACCATTTCCCGGTTGGCCCAACCCATATTTTCTATGATCTCCTGCTGGGTCATCCGGGCCCGCTCGGAAAGCATGGCCGCGCTCCAGGTACTGCGGAGGTCCCGGGTGATGGTGGGCACCGGCGGGGTCTCAATGGTGCCGGCCGGCCCCGGCTCTTTTGGGGTGCCCAGGAGGTCTTCCTTCTTGGCGCTCTCGGTCCCCGGCGGCAGAGTGGGCCTCTGAGGATTATACAGGCGCTCCCAAATATCATTCGGCGTCAGCTTAACCGACTTACCCTTGGCGTCCTGAATAACATCGCCGGCCCGGGTGCCAACGTAACTCTCCCCCTCGTAGAGCGGGATTAAACGGTTCGCCGGGTTCTGTAGCTGCTTCAGAAGGGCGTAGTCATCCTGGGCGAGGTCGGCCTGAAACTGCTTGAAGGTCTTGGGCTCGCTGGTGTCGAGCCAGCCCTGCTTGGTTTCGGCGGATTCCTTAGCACTAAACAACGCCTCCTGTTTCAAAGTGCGCTTGCCGACCTTGCCAGTGGTTTCTTCCGCAGGGGCGGTTCGTAGGTGGGCGAAGTCATCGGTCGGCGGCCGGATCGTCTCCTTCGCCTTCTCGTGGGCCTCCACGAAGTCGGCGCCGGTATAGCCCGCCAGGGCCGCCCGGGCTTCCTCCGGCCGGAGCGCCCGGGTGAGGTCAATCTCCTGGCCGTCCAGGTCCTTTCGGGTCATCCCGTTGGCCAGGTCCGCCGCCACTTCGCTGCGCACCGCCCGGGAGTCCAGGGGGGCCAGGCCGTTCTCAGCCCGGATCCGGTTGAGCGTTTCCCGGTAGGCCTGGAATTCCGGGGAGGCCGTGTTCAGGGCGTCAATCAGCTTGAGCGCCTTGGCGTCCCCCGCCTT
>Ga0172380_10006306_pt1 | contig 13867 bp, 11 predicted proteins | sample Leawe162metaG_FD_119747 | JGI IMG/M metagenome (GOLD analysis project Ga0172380, IMG submission 119747) | Leachate microbial communities from a municipal landfill in Southern Ontario, Canada - Leachate well 162 metaG | ecosystem: Engineered > Solid waste > Landfill > Unclassified | place... | reverse complement strand
AGATTGAATACGACGGCACCAGCGGCCTGATCAAGACCTGGAGCTTCGAGCCGCTCCTGGAGGACGCCCTCAAGGTTAAGAGGAAGGGCACCCACGGCGGCGGCGACCGCGCCATCATGGATAATTTCCTGGATGCGATCGATTCCGGCGACCGCTCAATCCTGTTCACCCCGATTCAAAAATCGCTCGACGGCCACCTGCTGGTTTTCGCGGCGGAGGAAGCGCGCCGCTCCGGCAAGGTGGTTGACCTGCGCGCTTTCGAGGCTGCCGCCCGGAAAAGCCTGAAGAAATAACACGGGAAATCAAATGGAAACCGCCAAGCAAAACAGCAAGCCGTGGATACTACGACCATTTTCATGGATCAAGAAGCTTTACCACTGGGTGCTGCACTGGGCGGAAACGCCCTACGGCGTGCCGGCGCTGTTCGTGCTGGCCTTCGCCGAGTCCTCATTCTTCCCTATCCCGCCGGACGTGCTTTTGATCGCGCTCACCTTATCCATACCAAAAAAAGGATTCTATTACGCCACGATCTGTTCGATCGGGTCAGTGCTGGGCGGGATGGCAGGATATGCGATCGGCTTTTATTTCTGGGAGGCAATCGGCCAGCCGATCATAAACTTCTACCACGCCCATGAGGCCTACGCGGCTGTTCAGAAGGCCTACCAGGACAACGCCTTCTTCGCGGTCTTCACCGCCGCCTTCACGCCCATCCCCTACAAGGTGTTCACGATTGCCGGGGGCATCTGTCAGATCCGGCTGTGGGAAGACCTTGTGCTCGGGTCGCTCCTCGGGCGCTCGCTGCGCTTTTTCATGGTGGCGGCGCTCTTCTTCTTCTTCGGCCCGCCGATAAAGAAATTCATTGACCGCTATTTCGAGCTCCTGACCATCGTGTTCACGGTGCTCCTGGTCGGGGGCTTCCTGGCGATCAAGTATGTCTTCTAGAAATAGCAGCGCACACCGAGCTTCAGGCCGACATCGTAGTTCTTGGCCTCGTTGTCGTTGATATAGGCATCCTCGCTGGCAAGGTCGTAATACAGCTCGGTATAAATCGCCACCTGCTCCGACAGGAAAAACTTGGCACCGCCGGTGAATTCTACGTTGACGAAATTCTTGATGTAGAAATCCCCGAAAAAGTACTGGAGCTTCATGCCGACGTAAGGCATCATGATCATGTCGAGGTCAATGTTGAATTCGCCGAAACCGCCGACCCCGTAGCCGAATTTCGAGCCGTTATAACCCCATGTCAGCAGGCCGCCGGCCTCGATGTTGTCCAGCACGAAATAGCCCAGGCCGGTATCCAGGAGGAAATCAAAATTGCCGTTCGGGTTGTTGAAATCAAGGTTTCCGCCCAGGCGCAGCTCGAGCGTATCCTGCACAATCGGCGTGGCCATAACCCCGCCCGCGACCAGAATGCCCAGCAATACCGCACTGATTTTCCTCATTTTACCTTTCCTCCTTTGTGGAACTTTTTTCAATCCAACTATCCCGGACAATTACTTTCCCATGGCCTCTGAAAATAAACGCAGGCATTGCGCTTCAAAGGCGCAAATATATGCAAAAATCCAGGACAATTATCAAGCAAAAAACTGCTCCTGATTGAGTCTGCGCTTAAAAAAGCCGTAATCGGAAAACAGGGCCGGTTTATTTTTATCCCTGATTTACGCGCCTTTACCGCTGCCAGCAGCAAAGCCAGAAAACGCCTGCAAATTCTCTGCGATTGACCGGAGCCCTCCTCAGAGCACGGGTGGAACCGGGAGTCCTTCCAGGACCCGCAGGGATTCCTTCAGCGTCTCTTCCGAGAGCCCGGCATCTACCATCCGTCCGGAGATGTAGGCGTCATACCCGGTAAGGTCCATCAGGCCGTGCCCCGACCAGTTCATCAGGATTACCCTTTCCTTGCCTTCCTCCTTTGCCCTTTGTGCCTCCCGGGCGGTTGCCATGATGGCGTGCGATGTTTCCGGCGCCGGGACAAAGCCTTCCGTATGGGCCCAGAGCAACGCCATTTTGTAGCAATCCAGCTGGTTGTAGGCCTGGGCCTCGATCAGGCCCTCGCGCATGACGTGGCTCACCAGCGGCGCCATGCCGTGATAGCGCAGGCCGCCGGCATGAATTGGCTGGGGAACAAACGCGTGCCCGAGGCTGTGCATCGGCAGGAGCGGCGTCATCATGGCGACGTCGCCGGAATCATAGGCGAAAGGCCCGCGGGTCAGGGTCGGGCACGCGGTGGGCTCGACCGCAACCAGGCGTACGTTTTTGCCGGCAATCTTGTCGCAGATGAAGGGGAAAGTTATGCCGGCAAAGTTTGATCCGCCTCCGACGCAGCCGATGACGACGTCCGGATATTCCGATATCATCTTCATCTGCTTCTGGGCTTCCAGCCCGATGATTGTCTGGTGCATGAGGACGTGGTTGAGGACGCTGCCCAGGGAATAGCGCGTGTCCTTGGAGGTTACGGCATCCTCGATGGCCTCGCTGATGGCGATGGCGAGGCTGCCGGGCGAATCGGGCGTTTTGGCGAGCACATCGCGCCCGGCCCGGGTCTGTTCGCTGGGGCTGGCGACGCAATCGGCCCCCCAGACCCTCATCATCATCTTGCGCAGCGGCTTCTGCTCAAAGCTGATCTTGACCATGTAGACCTTGCAGACAAGGCCGAAGAGCTTGCTGGCGAAGGCGAGCGCGCAGCCCCACTGGCCGGCGCCGGTTTCGGTGGTAAGGCGCTTGATTCCGAAAACCTTGTTATAGTAGGCTTGGGCGACGGCGGTGTTGGGCTTGTGGCTGCCGGCGGGCGAATAGCCCTCGTTTTTGTAATAAATCCTGGCCGGGGTTCCGAGGGCCTTTTCAAACGCGCGCGCGCGGCAGAGGGGCGTCGGGCGCCAGAGGAGGAGCTTTTCGAGCACCTCTTCGGGAATGTCTATCCAGCGCTGGGTGCTTACCTCCTGCTCTATCAAATTCATGGGAAAAACCGGGGCGAGCGCGTCCGGCCCGATGGGCTTGCCCTCCTTGTCCACGGGCGGGGGAAGCGGGTGCGGCAGGTCGGCCTGGATGTTGTACCACTGGCGCGGCATGTCCTGCTCGCTCAAGAAAATTTTGGTTGCGCCCGCGGCGCGGTCGGAACTACGCTTCATGGTGTCCTCTTCCTTTCCTGTTTTTCCTTTTGCTGATAAAATCTGTCACAATCTTGCGGAACGCTGGCCGGCGCTTGAGTTCCCGCGATCCGCGCGTTATCTTGCAAAGGCTGACCCCCAGCCTTTTTACGATGTCCCGCTGGCGCAATCCTTGCGCAAGCAGGCAAACCAGCCGCCAACGCAGGCCAATGATGGCCTTTTCATCCGGTGTCAGGATGGCTTCCAGGAAATCGCTGCACTCCCGCCGCCCTTTCAGGCCTGCCAGGACTTCAGCCACCTCGCGGATTGATATTTTGTATTCCATGGATCCCTGTTTCTAGACACAGAAACAACCTGAAAATTAATATAAAACCGCGCACGGATCAAGCCGAAACAGGGAAAGAAAGCCGCCGGTACTCCTCAGAGCGCAAGCGGTCCGGCGGGATGACGGCGCCGGTCCTTTACCTCCCTGGTCCCCAGCGATTCGCCGCAGAGCGTGCAGCGATAATCGTATATTTCCGCGCCGGGCAGGACCAGCAGCAGGCGCTCGCGCACCGGCGCCAGGCGCCGGCACCTGGGGCAATGCAGTTCCGAGGCTGTAAATTTGTCAAATTGTCTCCGGCCGGCCATGGCTTATATGTTTCCCGGGCACCTTTTCCGTTCCCGCGCCACCTTAACGCTTCACGGATAGGCCCGCATGTGTTATATTAGTGCAATAGCGTTTCTGACAAGATTTATTATAATTAAGATATTTTGTGTTAGCGTCAATATAAAAAAACCGGCCCGGGACATTCCGGCGGCAAAACATTGAAGGATCAAGCGGTGAAAATCTGCATGGACATCCAGGCGGCGGTTTCGCAGGGCGCAGGCATCGGGCGCTACGTGCGCCTGCTGGCCGAGCACTTGAACAAAATCCGCGACGGCGAGGAGCTGTGTTATTTTTATTTCGACTTCATGCGGCGCGGCCTTTCAGCGCCGCTGGCCAATGCGCGCGCCGCGCGCTGGTGCCCCGGGCGCGCGATACAATACTGCTGGAAAACCATGCACTGGCCGCCCTTTGACTGGCTGGCCGGCGGGGCCGACCTTTACCATTTCCCGAATTTCATCATGCCGCCGCTCGGCAGGGGGAAATGCGTGGTCTCAATCCACGACGCGAGCTTCCTGCGCATGCCGGAATGCACCGAGGCGGGGAACCTGGCCTACCTGCGCTCCGCCATCGCGGACACCGTGCGGCGGGCGGACGCCATCATCACTATTTCCCGCTTCAGCGCCGGCGAGCTCGGTTTCTTTTTCCCGGAGGCGAAGCACAAGATCCACGTCATCTACCCCGGGGTGGCGGAGCACATGCTGCAGGCGCCACCGCAGGAAAGCGCGGCCATACGGCTCGCGCTGGGCCTGCAGCGCAGGTATCTCCTGAGCGTCGGCACGTTCGAACCGCGCAAAAACCTGGAGTTCCTTATGGAACTCTTTGAAACAATGAAGGACTACCGCGGGGAGCTGGTGATCGTGGGGCGGCGGGGATGGAAATTCGCGCCCATTCTCGAGCGCATGCGCTCATCGCCGCGTGCGGCGGAAATCCGGCTGCTCGAAAACGTCAACGACCGCGAGCTGGCGGCCGTATACGCCGGGGCGGATTTGTTCATTTTTCCATCGCATTACGAGGGATTCGGCTTTCCCCCGCTCGAGGCGGCCGCCTGCGGCACCCCGGTGCTTTCGTCCTCGAAGGGCTCCCTGCGGGAAGCGCTCGGCGAGGGAGCGCTCCTGATGGATGACTTCAAGCCGGCGCGCTGGGCCGCGGCCGCGGAGCTGTTGCTCAACGACCGGGAGGCCCGGCGCATGTTCATCGAAAAGGGCCGCCGCCAGGCCGCCGGCTACAGCTGGACGGAATCCGCACGCCAAACCATGGCCCTTTACAGGAAAATCGTTTATGAAGATAGGGATTGACGCGCGCTGGATATTCCGGGAAAACTCCGGGATCGGCGTCTACACGCGCGAGCTGCTGCGCCAGCTGGCGCTGGCGGACCTGCAAAACGAATACACGGTTTTTTTCAGCGATGCCGCGGTGAAAGATTCACTGGCGGACGAGCTCGCGGCGGGGGTCAACTTCCGGGCCAGCCTCCTTGACTTCGGCCCCTTTTCCGTTAGGAACCAGCTCCGACTGCCGGCGATTATCAGGCAACTGGGCCTGGATGTATTCCACTCGACGAATTACATGATCCCGCTCATGGCATTTCCACGCAACCACCCGGGCAAGACGGCATGCGTCATCAACATCCACGACCTGATCCCGCTCGTGTTCCCCAAGGCCACCCCGCGCGCCCTCAAAACCAGGCTCTTCCCGGTTTACCGGCGGCTGATGAAGGAGGTCGTGGTGCGCAGCAGCCTCATCATAACCGCCAGCAAGTCCGCGCGCGACGACATCGTCACCTGCCTCCGTGGCCGTCCCGGCCGCATTGAGATCATTCCCGACGGGGTGTCCGCCGCTTTCCGCCGCGCAAGGCCGGACCTGGCGCCGGCGCATGACCCGCGACTTTCACGGCGCCAGAAAATAATATTATGGGTGGGAAGGCGCGATCCCTACAAGAACCTGGCCGGGCTGATCGAAGCCTTTGCGATGCTGCGCAAAAATTACCGCGGCCCGCTCGAGCTGCGCCTGGTCGGGGCCGACGACCCGCGCTACCCGGAATGCCCGCGCCTGGTTGAGAAACTGGGAATAGCGGACGCGGTGACATGGACGGGCCACGTCACCGAGAAGGAGCTGGTGGCGGAATACCTGAACGCCAATCTCTTCGTTCTGCCCTCCCTTTACGAGGGGTTCGGCCTGCCGGTGCTTGAGGCTTTTGCCTGCGGCACTCCGGTGGTGTGCAGCAATAAAAGCTCGCTGCCGGAGATATGCGGCAAGGCAGCCCTGCAGGTTGACCCGCGGGACACGCGCGGCCTCTGCGAAGCCATGCGCCGGGTCCTGACGGACTCGCGCCTGGCATCCGAACTGATTGCCAAGGGACTCGAGCAGTCCGCCGGTTACAGCTGGCGGGAAACAGCCCGGCGGACGATCGTGGCTTATGAGAAGGCGGCGGCATTAAAGTAGACAGAAACCAGCAGTCAGAATTCAGAATCAAGCAAAATGAACGGACTGGCGCCAGAGCTGAAGAACTTGAAGGTCATCCTAGTGCACGACTGGCTTACCGGCATGCGCGGCGGCGAGCGGGTGCTGGAAATTTTATGCCGGGCTTTCCCCGGGGCGCCGATCTATACTCTTCTCCATGACCGTGACGCGGTTTCGCCGGAAATCAATTCCCACCCGGTCATAACCTCATGGCTCCAGAGCGTTCCAGGAATTTTCAGGCATTACCGCAATTTTTTTCCCTTCTTTCCCTCGGCAATCGAGCGCCTGAAGGCGGAAGGGCGTTTCGACCTCGTCATCAGCACCAGCCACTGCGCCGCGAAGGGGTTCATCGCCCCGGAAGGGGCGCGGCACCTTTGCTACTGCTTCACACCCATGCGCTACGCCTGGGTGTTTTACGGCGAATATTTCGGGAAAAACCCCGTCAAAAAGGCCATCCTTGGCCCGGTGCTGGAGCGGCTCAGGCGCTGGGACCGCGAAAGCTCTTCAAGAGTTGATCGCTTCGCGACGCTTAGCGAACACGTAAGGAAAAGGATCAGCGATTTTTACGGCCGCGACGCGGACGTTGTCTACCCGCCGGTCAACCTTGAATACTGGAAACCGGATCACGACAGCTGCGGCGAATCTGGCGCATACGACCTGGTAGTCTCGGCCCTGGTTCCTTACAAAAGGATTGATATCGCGGTCAGGGCATACGCACAGACGGGATTTCCGCTGAAAATCGCCGGCACGGGAGCCGGACTGAAAAAGCTGCTGGCGCTGGCCGGAAAAAACGTTGAATTCCTGGGCCGGGTGTCCGACCAGCAGCTCCTCGGCCTTTACCGCCACTGCCGCGCCCTTGTGTTCCCGGGCGAGGAGGACTTCGGCCTGGTACCTGTCGAAGCCCAGGCCTGCGGCAGGCCCGTGGTGGCCCTCGCGCGCGGGGGCGCCCTTGAAACCGTCATTGACGGCCGGACCGGCATACTATTCAGGGAGCAAAGCGCCGAAGCCCTCGCCGCGGCGCTCAGGGAATGCGCCGGGCGGGAATGGGATTCCAAGGCTATCCGCGCCAACGCGGAACGGTTCAGCGAGCAGCAATTCCTGGCCGGGCTTTCCGGCAGCATAATGAAATGTCTGGGGACAGGTAAATAAGGGATCCATGTATTACCAGAGCGACACCGGTTTCATGCGCGGCATGCTGACGCCCGCGGTGCGGTTCCTGCTGATCGCCAACGCGGCGGTTTTCCTGTGCCAGATGATCATTGACCCGCTGGGCAACGGAAAATTCACCTATTTCTTGAGCCTTAGCCGGACCGGCGCGGAAAACCTCCGGCTCTGGCAATTTGTCACCTACATGTTCCTGCACGGCGGCCTCTTCCATATTTTCCTGAACATGCTGGGGCTGTTTTTCTTCGGCCCGGAAACGGAGCGCGCGATCGGCACGCGGCGCTTTGCCGTTCTTTACTTCGCCTGCGGGATCCTGGGAGGGGTCGGCTGGCTGCTTTTCACTTTTCTTAATCCGGCCGGTTACTGCATCGGGGCCTCCGGCGCCATTTTCGGCATCCTCGGCGCCTTTGCCGCACTTTTTCCCAACCGCCCGGTGACGGTCCTGGTTTTTTTTGTTCTGCCCCTGACGATGAAGGCCAGGACTCTGGCGATCGCCATGGCAGTTTTTTCGCTCCTGGCCTCGGTCGGCCAGCCGGGCAACATAGCCTATTCCGCGCACCTTGCCGGCGGCCTGGCGGGCTATTTTTACATCGCGCTCCTCCACCTTCCCGGGACGGGCGGCTTTGTTTTCCCGGGAGTGCGCCAGGCTTTGAACGACCTTATCTGGCGCTGGCACCGGCGCAAGTTCAAGGTCATGTCGGAAAGCGAAAGCCTTGACATGGAAGACACGGAGGGGCCGACGGAGGACGAAATCAACGAAGTCCTTGAAAAGCTTTCCAGGTATGGTATGAAGGGGCTCAGCCGCCGTGAGCTTGACGTCCTGAAGCGCGCCAGCCGCAGCGGGCGCTGAGCGGGCAAAAAACGGCCTGCGCAAGCGAAGGGCGCGCCGGAGCATGAAGCCTTATTAAAATTCATGAAAACTTCAATTTCAGCGGGCATACTGGCAGCAATCCTGGCTTTGGCGGTTGGCCGGGCGCATAGCGCGTCAAACACCGCGGGCGAGTTGCCCGATCAAAAGGAGAACCAGATGAAAATAACCGAGCACCGCAGCGGGACCTGGAATCCTGGGCTGACCGACGGGGAAAAGGCAACCATTTTCTTAATCGCTCACGACACGCTCAGCTGGTGCGTCGGACGCGAAGGCGGCAAATTCAACCTTGATAAATACGAGATCACCCCGAAGCTCATAATTCCGACCGCCACCTTCGTCACCCTCAAGATCAGGGGCGAACTGCGCGGCTGCATCGGCTCGCTCGCGCCCTCCGAGCCGCTCTACCTCTCGGTCCACCACAACGCCATCAACGCCGCCCTGCACGACTACCGCTTCAACCCGGTCGGCAAGCCGGAGCTTTCCTCGATCTCTGTGGACGTGTCCATCCTGAGCCCGATCCGGGAGATCAGCTCTCTGGAGGAGTTCAAGCTCGGCCAGCAGGGGATCATCCTCGCCAAGGGCATGGCGCGCTCCGTGTTCCTGCCGGAGGTGGCGACTGAGCAGAAATGGACAAAGGAGGACACCCTGACCCACCTCGCGCTCAAGGCCGGCCTGGAGGCGGACGCGTGGCGCAAGGGAGCCAGCTTCCAGGTTTTCGAAAGCGCGGTCCTCTCAATCGCCGGAGAAAAATGAACGACATCCGCCACAAGGTTGATTTTTGCGTGGTCGGCGGCGGTCTGGCCGGGATGGCCGCGGCCATCGCCGCGGCCCGGCATGGCGCCCGGGTGGCCCTGATGCACGACCGGCCGGTTCTGGGCGGAAACGCCTCTTCCGAAATCCGCATGTGGATTTGCGGCGCCGGCGGCGCCAACCGCGAAACCGGCATCATCGAGGAAATCCAGCTTGAAAATCTCTACCGCAACAGCCTGCCGACCTATGCCGTCTGGGACAGCATCCTCTATGAATTCGTGCGCTTCGAGCCCAACATCACCCTGCTCTTGAACTGCACCTGCTGCGGGGCGGAAATGGAGGGGCGGCGCATCCGCTCCGTCAGGGGCCGCCAGATGACCACCGAAACATGGCACACCGTGGAAAGCGCCCTCTTCGCCGACTGCTCCGGCGACAGCGTCCTCGCGCCGCTTTCCGGCGCCGAATTCCGCACCGGCCGGGAGGCGCGCGCCGAATTCAGCGAGGACATCGAGCCCGAAGGGGCCGACCGCAAAACCATGGGAATGTCCTGCCTCATCCAGGCCGCGGAAACCAACAGCCCCCAGGCTTTCATCCCCCCGCGCTGGGCGCACGTTTACAAGTCCGATGACGACCTGCCCCTGCGCAAGCACGACCTTGGGCCCACCTCCAACTTCTGGTGGATCGAGCTCGGCGGCGAAAACGACTCGATCCGCGACACGGAAGAATTGCGCGACGAGCTCCTGAAAATCGCCTACGGTGTCTGGGACCACATAAAGAACCGCGGCAGCCACGGGGCTGAAAACTGGGTACTGGACTGGGTGGGCTTCCTGCCCGGCAAGCGCGAAAGCCGCCGCTACGTCGGCGACGTCATCATGAACCAGAACTACGTCCGCGCCGAGGGCAAAAATTTCGACGATATCGTCGCCTACGGCGGCTGGCCGATGGACGACCACCACCCGGCCGGGTTCCGCTACCGGGACACGCCCACGATTTTCCACCCCGCGCCCTCGCCCTACGGGATCCCCTACCGGTGCCTTTACTCGCGCAACGTGGAAAACCTCTTCTGCGCCGGGCGCAACATAAGCGTCAGCCACGCCGCTTTAAGCTCGACGCGCGTCATGGCCACCTGCGCCATCCTGGGCCAGGCTGCCGGCACCGCGGCGGCAATCGCCTGCCGCGGCAGCATGTTGCCGCGCGACCTCTACCCTGACCGCATCGGCAAACTGCAGCAGGCGCTCATGGAAGACGACTGCTACCTTCCCTGGCAAAAACGCGCCATGCCCGAGCTGACGCGGCGCGCAAAGCTCACCGCTTCGGCCGGCGCCCCGGAGCCTCTGCGCAACGGCGTGGACCGGGACTTGGGCAAGGCCGAAAATGCATGGGAAGGATCATTAGCCGACTGGATCGAATATTCCCTTGATAAACCGGCACTTATCCGCGAGGCGCGGCTGGTGTTTGACAGCAGCCTGCTTAAGCGCCCAATGAACATGCCCTGCCACCGCCGGCTGGAGCCGGAAAAGCGCGCGCTGCCCCCCACCCTCATGCGCGACTTCCGCCTGGAAGTTCGTGTGCAGGGCGGCTGGCAGGTGGCGGCCGCCGTCAAGGACAGCAAGCGCCGCATGGCCCGCGTGAGCGTTAACAGGGAAGCCGACGCAATCCGGTTTTACCCCGAGCGCACCTGGGGCGCCGACAAGGTCCGCCTGTTTGCGTGGGACATAACATGAAAAACAAGCCAACGAGCGACGTTTATTTTGCCAACATGAAAGTCAAGCGCCTGGAGCGGGAAGCCACGCTGCCCGCCAAGTTCCAGCGCATGCTCGACCGTCTGAACCTGGCCCGGACGGTCAAGGGGCGGAGGGTCTGCATCAAGATGCACCTCGGCGGCGGCCTTGGTTACACCACGATCCACCCGCTATTCGTCCGCCTGCTCGTGGACAAGGTCAAGGAGGCCGGGGCTAAAAGCGTTTTTGTCGCCGACTGCCGCATCTCCGGCTGCGCCATGCGCGGCTACACGCCCGAAACGCTGGGATGCGCCATCGTGGACCTCTTCCGCAAAAACGGCCCGGGCGCGCGGGAAGTTCCGATGGGGTTCCGCTCTTTTAAATCCGCCCTGATCGCGCGGGAAATCCTGGAGGCTGAGGCGCTGATCGTTTTCAGCCACGTTAAGGGCCACGGCGCCTCTGGCTTCGGCGGCGCGGGCAAAAACATTGCCATGGGGTGCGTCGCGGCAAAGACACGGGGCGAGATTCACCGCCTGGAGGGCGGCATTGAATGGCACCGCACAAAGTGCATTCATTGCAAAAAATGCATTAAAGCATGTCCGAACAACGCCAACCGCTTCACGCGCGGCGGCAACTACGAGATTTTTTTTCACGACTGCACCTTCTGCCAGCACTGCATCCTGGCCTGCCCGGCCGGGGCACTCACGCTGACCGGGGACCGCTTCCGCGATTTCCAGCATGGGCTGGCCCTGGTCGCCCGGCGGGTGATTGAAAAAGTTGGAGCGGAGCGGATGCTTTATTTGAACCAGCTCATGAACATTACCATGGTTTGCGACTGCTGGGGCTTTTCGACGGCCCCGCTCATGCCGGACATCGGCATCCTCTCCTCGCGCGATATCGTCGCCATAGAGCGCGCCGCACTTGACCTGGTCAACAAGGCGCGCCTATTCAATCCCGAAGGGCTGGTGGCCGGCAGGAAACTGCGCCCGGGGAAGCACATCTTCGAGAAAATCCACGGGAAGAATCCTTACACCATGCCGGATATCATGGCCGGGATGAGCCTGGGACGCAAGCAGTACCGGCTGAAAGAAGTTGAATGACCGCCGGCGGCCGGCAAGCATATGCCGCGCCAATATTCAGGGCTTGGCGTTAAACCGAAATTCCTTGAAGGCCTCCGGCTGCAGCCCGATCCCGCGCCGGACGACTTCCGGGTCGGTCGCGAAGAGGTCCGGGAAATCGAGGTCCTTTTTGCCCAGCAACTGATCCACCAGGAAAACCGGCTTGCCGTCCTTGTCCGCTGTATTCATATCAACGGTGGCTTTGAAACCCGGGTTGGCGACAAATGAATTCGTGTGCCCGCTCTTCTGCTGATATTCCGCAAGGGTGAACTGAACCAGGTTTGTGAACAAGAGGCTTGTATCCACGGGTTTTAAGTCATACGCCGCAACCGTTCTTTCATAGGCCACGGGATCATAAAAAGTGTACAACTTGCGCTTCTCCTTCGGGATCCGGAAATAGTAGCAGTTATTTTCTTCAACCAGGGACGACATGCACGCAACCTCCAGGAGAGCAACCATAACCTTGTGTGGGACATTGTCCGTAATAATATTTTTTTTAAGGTTTATTTTCTGGTCGGGCTCGTTCACTAAAACGGCTTCCATGATCAGGCTGCGCAAGAGGATGTTGTTTTCAACCAGGGCGCCGGGGCACTTGACCATGTAAAGGTTTCCGTAAGTGGCTGAGATTATGGCGCAATTTCTGAGAGCCAAATCGCCGCATCCCCAGGCCATGACAAAGCTAGGCGAATATCCGTGGCGTCCATCCCCGAAACATCGTGTGACCTGGGCGCTATTACATTGATACAAGCAAAAGATACCCGAGGTTCTCGTTCCCGGCGAGAATAGCCGGAAATATAATCCATCAAACCGGAGATGGTGCTTGCCGCTGGCCATGAAAGCCCTAGCCAATTTTTTATTGTCGCCGTCAAAAATCACCTTCTCGCCCGGGATGGATTTGAAAGTAATCGGCCGATCCGGCAGACCCGTTGCCCGAACATGGACCGTTTCCTTGTAGGTTCCGCCCGCGATCATTACCGTGTCGCCCGCATTCACCTTGTCGGCGGCATAAGTTACGGTTCTCCATGCTTTGTCACGGCTCAAGCCGCTGCTCCGGTCGTCTCCGTCCGGCGCCACATAATAAATAACCGGGTCAAGCATTGCCTTTGCGGTCTTAAATTTAAGAATGGATTCCGGTCGTGCTTCAGACTGTCTGCCAGCCGAAGGCATTTCCATCGCAGTTTCAATATCGAAATAATCTCCGGGATTGGAGAGAGGCCTCGCCGAAAAAACCTTGAAATAATACGTTGTCCGCGGCTTAAGACCGGTCAGGCTGAAGCTGCAAAAGCCGTCGGAATTAAACTGGATAGTGTTCGTGCACTCCGGAGTTTCACCCCACCCCAGCTCGCAGCGCGCCGGCAGCGAAGTCCACCATTCCAGGTTGGCCGTCGTCGGCGTGCCCGAGTGCAACACCGGCGCCGATACCTTAACCGTTTTCTCCTTGTACTCGCGGTACACCCCCAGCGCCGTTCCATTCGGGCCGCCGGCCGTAAACTTCTCCTGGTTCCCCAATTCCGGGATGCCGCCGGCCATCTTCACTTCCGGTGTCAACGCCCGCGAATATTTTTCATGTCCTTTCTGCATCTCGCCCAGGGAGATGGTTTTCCCGCCGATCTCCCACGCCGTGCCGGCATCACGGAAGCTGTTGTAGCCGCTATAAAGCATTGCTTTCGTTCCGTCCAGCCGCAGGGCCGGGCCGCTGGCATTGTCATATATGTTCCCGCTCAGATATGCTCCCTTGCAGCCCTTGAGCTCCACGGCCGCCTTTTCAAAGCCGGTAAAGAGACAGTGCGTCAGCCGCAGCCCTTCCACCCCCTTCGCATCCAGGGCTGTTCCTTTGCCCATCAGGCGGCAGTTGTTGAAGGTTATATCCTTGCTGTTTTTTAGCGTCACGCCATCGGCAAAATTCAAGCGCTTGAAAGAAATGTTTTCACTCTCCGTAACCCGCAAGGCACCCCTGATGACAACCGGCTCATTACCCCTGCCCCTGATGCTTACGCCTTTTCCGGCGCTGCCCGCCTTGGCCAGGTCAAGGT
>Ga0172380_10006305_pt1 | contig 13869 bp, 20 predicted proteins | sample Leawe162metaG_FD_119747 | JGI IMG/M metagenome (GOLD analysis project Ga0172380, IMG submission 119747) | Leachate microbial communities from a municipal landfill in Southern Ontario, Canada - Leachate well 162 metaG | ecosystem: Engineered > Solid waste > Landfill > Unclassified | place... | reverse complement strand
TACCACTTTAGTAGATATTATTTTTGCGAGCGCGCGTAGCTCAGCTGGATAGAGCGTTGGTTTCCGGTACCAAAGGTCGGGGGTTCAAATCCCTTCGCGCGTACCATAGTTGAATCAAGGACGCAAAAGCGTCCTTTTGTATCTGTTCTGGACAAGTTTGAACGTACTTGTACTGCTTTTCAAGAGCTGGATACTTTTCAACTAACGGTGTTAGGTACTTTATTGGCTCAAACACTAGTTCGCCGTCCTTAAACAACAAGTTTTGACCGATAACAGCCAGAACTTCCTTCTTTTTAAGGTCGTCATCACTTTCAAAATCTTCTTTTGCGTATCTGGCAAAGTTAAAGTATTTTTCTAGGAGCTGGCGTTGCCGCTTATTAGCGTTTTCTTGTTCTTCAAATTGACCACGCAGTAAAATCAACCTGTCTTCTAGTTCTTTCTTTTCCGACTTATAGAACTTTTCATCAACCATACCTTTATATAAGGCACGTTGTAGATTATTAAGTTCGGATTCCGTATTCTTAATAGCCTTCATCTGCGTTTCTATGACTTTTTCTTGCTTAAACGCTTCATCTTCGTGGTATTCATCTAAATAGTTGCAAGTCCACTGAAAGAACTCGTCCATTATCGTGTACTTCGCGATTTCAGCTCTGATTGCTTCTGTCATCTCTTTCGGCGTTATACTGCTCTTAGTCATTGTTTGACTGCAAACGTAGTCGTTTCTCTTACGGGTGCAGTAACAGTATTCGTATGTATGCACGTTGCCGTTTTTCTGTTTCTTAACTATGCGACTATATGTAATTAGACAGCCGCACTCGCCGCACTTCACTAGCCCACGATAGGGGAATGGGTCATTCTTTCTAGTTTCTTCTTCTGGTCTAGGAGCATTAGCACGACTTATCATAGACTGCACCTGACGGAACTCATCTGGCGTAACCATTCGTGTATGCTTGCCGTCTGAATTGTAAACTTCGCCGTACTTAACAACTCCCATATAGAATGGATTGTTAAAAAGTTTATACAGTCCACTGGTACTTATAGGCTTATTGCCGCTTTTTCTGCGTTTAGGAGTCCGTAAGCCCCATTCTTTATCTGCAATATAAGCAATCTGGCTGACGGTGTATTGACCTGTGAGTACCATATCCCACATACGCCTTACTAATGGGTAGCGTTTGTCGTCTATGATGATGATATTCACATCACTAAACTCGCTCTCCTTAGTATTGCGATAGCCCATAGGCACACGACCAGGGTATTCGCCCCGTTTTGCTTTCTGCAACATTCTGTCTTTAACAATCTTAGACAAATCACGACTGAACTGTGTGTCCTGTGCGGCGTCAATGCTAAATATCAAGGCGTTGTCTTCTGGCAGGTAACTTTTCTCTTTGGTTACGATTGCTTTGAGTTTGCCGTCAAACATTAACTGCTGAATGATACCGCTTTCTTTCGGGTTACGAGCAAGACGGTTTGATTTGTATGTAAGTATGGCGTTAATCGTGCCTTTTTCTATCAGTTCAATCAGCTCATTAAACTTTGGTCGCTGGTCAGGTATTTTAGCTGACTTGCTTTCTTTATATATAGCTTTCTTAACAATATGATAGCCTTTGTCTTCGGCTAGCTCCGTCATTGTTTCTATTTGGTCGTCTAATGACGCAATTTGTTTATCTTCGCTCTCGTTTGATTTGCGAGCGTACAATCCGTATTTTAATTCTTCTAAGTTCATTGTTTTATCCTTACTTAATTATATGGCTTTATTGAGATTTATTAAACAGTTAGTTTATGTTTACGGTGGCTTATGTGAGTGGTGCAAAATTACATACATATATAGTTACTGCGTTTTTGCCGCACTCCCATTAGCTAGTGGGTAGTACTTGTAGCCGTTTCTGTCACCTTGCTGTAAATCTATCTCGCCCTTAGATACTAATTCGTCTAACAAGTCGCCAATCTTCTTCTTACCGTTCTTGAAGCCTTGTGCCTTTACCAAGTTTTGTATCTGATTCTTAGACAGACCAGGAGAATCCGAAACTGCCGCCGACACTTCATCAAGTTGCTCCCTGTGCCATTCAGCAGACGATTTGCCAGCTCCGACATACTCAAACTCGCTTGCATTTTCGTGGAAGCGTAGCTCAAAGGGTACTGGCTCCCACACATCTCGGTTTTTGGTTTGTGTCAGTTTTACGAACTCACTTTGTCCAATCCGACTAACTGCAATATGACAGTCAGCAGAAGCTAGAATGTCTGACGAGCCACGCATTTCCATAGCAGGGTTTTGACCCCCTACGCCCTTACGGTTATGGTGCAGGATTAGCACAGCAAAGCCAGCGTCAGCTAATTGTCTGTAATAGTCCATTAACTGTGCCATATCGCCAGACGCATTTTCGTCAGCACTGTTAAAACGGGTAAAGCTATCAAAGACTATTAAGCCTGTGCCTAGTTCTCTCGCTTTTCGTGCAATAGCTTCTACATAAAGTTGGTTAATTTTGTAACCAATGCGTGATGTGAAGTGAATAGGTGTATCATCAGTAGCACCTAACTGCTTAAAGCGTTTCTGTAATCTCCGCTTGCCGCTTTCTTCGTCAATAACCAGTACGCCAGTATGCTTAGTTTTGAAATGCCCGAAAGCCATTCTTCCAGTAGCAACCTTTACAGCTAACTCCATATACAGCCACGTTTTGAAACTGCCAGGCGAACCTGATAGGATTGTTACGCTTTCATCTGGAATTAGTTGGTCTACAATCCATACTTCTGGTGGGAACTGCTCATTAAGTAAGTCTTTCATTCTCTCCGTGTGAAGAAGTAGCTCACCCGTCTGCTCGGCTTTTTCCCAAAGTGCCTTATATATATCTCTACTCGGTAGCGTCATTTTGGACTACCTTTCGTGGCTGGGTAACGCTAACTAGTCTTATGAGTGCTAAGCCGTCATTCATTGCCTGTTGCTTACTAATTACTTTTCCAAAGACTTTCTTGTGCAGAGCTTGGAACTCCCTGATTTGCTTTTCGTTTAATGTCATTTCTTTAACCTTTACCCGAATGGGCTTCTTTCTACTCCCGATTTTTGGGCGCACTTAACCAGCCCAGTCGTGGAATAAATCCAGCTAGTTTAAGGCAATCAGGAACTACGGCTTACAAGGCTCTGCCTATGTAAACTTCTAATTGTTATTGGCGACTGTGTTTACTTCTGTGTATGTTTAGTGGTGTTACCCCCTTATGTATTAGTAGTTGATAGTTGTTAAGCCTTTACTTGCGGTGCGTAGTAAGTCCTCTATGCTCGTTGATTCGTAGGACACTTTTGCCGCTTTGTGCTGGCTACATTAACCACTATAAAGAGGGCGTTGTTAGCCATAAGCAACTCATTGTTAGTGAATGTTAGTAACGGGGGTGAGAAAATAAAAAAGCCGCCTAAGTTAGACAGCTTAAATGTATAGTTAGTTTCTAATTTTTAACGATATTTTGACGGTATTCATCATTGACAGACGTACTGTCCTTGCCACGTTTGAATAGGTCATTCTTCAATCCAAGTTCTCTAGCTTTTTTATTTAGTCGTCTGACTGCTTGCTCAACCCCTCTACCCAAATCTTTGGCGTGGTCTTTTGCGTAAAAAATATCTATGTCTTCGTAATACTTACTTGGGGAGTTGAAAGTTAGCTTGCAAACATAATGCTCTAGGGAAGTTGGCTCTATACGCATTTTATTTAACCCACAATGCAAAATAGATTCTTTGTAGTCAAACCATATAGAATCCCTAGCTTCACGAAGTTGTTGCTTTCGTTTTTTACTATAAGCAAAGAACAGATTTGCTAAGTAAAACAGTATCAGTCCGAATAATAGAACTGCCAGAATACCCATAACCCAAGCAAAGGCGGCGGTAATTTCAGGGTCTACTGGTTTCAAGTCTTGAATGGCGAAGTGCATAGCATTATTGTAGTGTAATTTTCTTACACCTGTTTTGTTTTTTAGTCAGAAATCTAAAAAGCTGTTCCTGTCATACTTATATAGAGGGGCTTAAACAAAAATAAACAGGAGTTTTTATGGTTAATAAAAAGTCTATTGGTAGACCACAAAAGGTTGATTACAAAGTAATGGCTAAGCTGGAAGACGCTTTGCAATACGGGGCAACGATTTCGGAAGCCTGTTACTACGCTGGCATTAGTAGAGATACTTTTTATCGCTACTTCCGCAATGAAGATGTCTTTGCTAAGAAAATGGAAGCGGCTCGTAACAAGCTACTTTTTATTGCAAAGAGAAATGTTGCTGATGCAATTATGAATGGCGACTATCAAAGCAGTGTTTGGTTATTAGAAAAGGTCGTTACGCCAACTTTGGCAGTGGCAGATGAAGTGCCTAAAAGCGAAAATTAAGTTTTCTGACACGATACTCAAAATAGCCTGTGATACTTCGCTGTTAATTAGTAAATAACTGTAAGAAAAGTCGGCTACACGCATAATTCCGCACGTTTGCCGCAAACTCCTGTTAAATCGCCTGTATGTGGCTTAAAACGGCGATTAAAACAGATATGGAAGCTATAATTAAAGGAGATGATAATGGAAACAGAAATAGATAACGAAATTGTAGAAAAAATAAATGCTCTTACTGCACAGGACTGGGCAGAGCTAGAAGATTTGTACAATCGGCTTATTAGTCATAAAGGTAGCTTTTCAGAAATGGGCGGCGGTCAGGAGATTGAGCCTAATGTAATTGAAATGCCTTACACGATAGAAAAGCCGATTATTATTGAAGCTAGACAGTTCTTCCTAGATAAGCATTTAATCGTTATGTTTAACTGGTCTATGTGGGAAGAAGGCAAAGCTATGTTTCGGGTTAAAGAAGAAGACCGCTTCAAGAACATTAGCCTTGCTGATGCCATTAAATTATTTACTGCTGTTATGCGAAATAGTAGGTTTAGCGACGGTGCGTGGGCAGACTTATTTGAGAACGGGGACGGTCAAAGATTGTTTAAGCGATTGCTAGATTTCAAGCCCGTACAAGCTAGGACTTAGAACAAATCCTATCTTATAATGTAAGTGTAAGGAGTAGCTAATGCCGAAGAAACGAAAGAAAAAAACGCTAGAAGAAATTATGGCTGAAAGTATGCCTGACTTATCGCACATTAAACCGCCGACACGACCAGCAGTAGAAATTATGATAGAGAATCTGCACAATGCAGGTAAACTACAATCCCCTAAATAGTTCTTCTATATCTACTTTAAGACTATTGGCGATTTTATCTAGAGTGCCAAGTCTAGCCCAGCGTTTACCCGTTTCAATGTAAGCTATCGCTACCACGCTCATACCTACCTTTTCAGCTAATTCTTGCTGGGTAATTCCACGACTTTTTCGCACTTGGGCTATACGCTTTCCAAAAGTTTTAAGTAACTTCTGTTCTTGTGCATTATTCATACACTAAGGGTAGAAATTATAAACAGTTAGTTACATAAACAGTTAGTTTATTTTTAGTTTTTAACAGCGTACTATATGATTAAAACAATTAACTAGGAGTTTATCGTGGAATGGTTTAAGAAGCACAAGGTATTAACAGTAATAGGTGTCATTGTTGTTTTGGCTATCGCAGGTGGAGCTTCTGGCGGCAACAAAACTGATACTGCCAAGACTAACAGTAACTCAACAGCTAATACGGCTAATCAAGCAGAGCCAGCAAAAACCGAAACTAAGCCACAAGAACCAGCCGTACCAGCAGAGTATAAAACTGCCTTAACGAAAGCTAAGCAATACTCTGACACTATGCATATGTCCAAGCAGGGTATCTACGACCAGCTAACTTCACAGTATGGCGAGAAGTATACGGCAGAAGCCGCACAATACGCAGTAGATAACTTAAAAGCTGATTACAATGCGAACGCTCTAGCAAAAGCTAAGGACTACCAAAAGACTATGAGTATGTCGCCAGCCGCAATTCACGACCAGCTTACATCTCCTAACGGCGAGAAGTTTACATCAGCAGAAGCTGACTATGCCGTTGCACATCTGAACGGTTAAAACGCCGTAAACATTTTTATACAGCAAAAGACCTTCGGGTCTTTTTGTTTTGTATAATCCTTGTATGTGCGGTTGTATGCCCCAATCAAGTTCAAACCATATTCAGAAGCCTACTTACAAGCGGCTTCCAGAGTTAGAATATGTGCCTTTACCCGACGCATATATATCTACTCGTCAATTCAGGGCTAAACTCCAAAAAGCTAAGGGCGAGAAACAAGAGCCATATTCATACTAATTTTATAAACTAGCTGTATAATTCTCTCTAGGGAAATGAAACATTAAGGAACGAAGAAATGTCATTCTTAGACAAAATGAAAGAAGCTGGCGACAAGGCAAGCAAGCAAGTCGCTAAAAGTTATCAAGAACATCAAGAAAAAGTAGCTGAAACAAAAGACGCTAGGGGTGGTCGCATAGGTGCGTTAAGCGTTGAATATATGGGTGGCTATGGTGATTACCGCAAAGCAAAAGGTTCTGTTACTTTTTATCAGAAACAGACCGAGTTCAGTAGCTTAATGACTAAGTTCACGATTCAGAACAGTAACGTGAGAGATGTTGTAGTAGAGGGTAAGTCAGAAGTAAACAGACGAGTTACAGTTACTCGCTTACTAGCAGTTGGTATCTTCGCTTTTGCACTTAAAAAGAAAAACACTGATAAAGAAGCCTACATAACGGTTGAGTTGGCTGACGGACAAGAAGTTATTTTCTTCGTAGATAACAAAGCACCTATGGAATTAAAAGCTAAACTCGCTAAGGTCATATCCCAAGTTAAACAAGCTGGCGTAGCTGGTCAGGTACTAGCTACTACCCAACCACAAGGAAGCGTTGCTGACGAGCTTACTAAGTTAGCAAGTCTTAAAGAGCAAGGCATTTTGACGCAAGATGAGTTTGACGCTAAGAAGAAACAATTACTAGGATTATAAAACATTATGGAATTACCTGACCGCTCTGCAAAAGAAATCCTACATAAAACAAAACGAGCGAATAATGAACTACCGCTTCAATTACAGGCACTGATAAAAGGTACACGAACATCAGCAATAATAATGGCGGTTATTTCTATCATTTCTGTCTACTTTATTCCTTGGGCTGTGTTTTATATTGTTCTCGCCACTAAACTTAAACCAGAGAAATTACCCAGCCGTAAGTTAATCAAAGGTGCCGCCATAGCAACACTGCCGTTATGCTTGGGACTTATACCTATACTGATTGACGTTGAGTTTTGGAGAATGAATAGAAAACTCAAAGAGTTTGAAGAACAAGGTGCTGACGCATTTATTTCAGATAAAGAGTTCTTGATAGGTGAACCAAAACGGAAGAAGCGCAGTAAAATTGCTTGGGCTATACTCCTATCAATTATCGCAATTTTCATAATACTTATAGTTGTAGCAATATCTTCTAGTAGTTCTGATTCAGATACTACCAGTGGTTCAAACTCAACAGCAACTTCTGAAATCCAAGGCGCAAAAGATAAAATGGATTCACTTACCGCACAGTATAAACAATGTTCATCAGACTTAGCCGCTAGAGAATCATCAGTTAATAGGTACAGCCAGTCTTCGGTAGATTCGTATAATGCAGATTGGCAAACTTGTGAAGATACTAGATTGGAACAAAATGCCGCAGTTGATACTTATAACTCTATGATTGGTCAATAATGGAAAACTCATTGACCCGTACAGTAAATGCACTTCTAGTCCCTATACTTCTGCTTGATTTTCTAGGCGGAATAATCGGTTTCATATGGCTTGCTACTATGGGCGAATGGGGCATTATTATCGGTGGAATAATCTATATGATTATCGGTGCCTTTGTTGTCAGCCTATTACTTATACCTAGCTTGCTCTTGATAGCACCAATAACTTACTTCGCTAAAAAAGAAAATGTCGTGGCAATAGCTTTCTTTGGACTGCTAAGTGTTTCGTATGTCGCTGTCATTATTTACTTCACTTGTGCTTGGATATTCCAATCGTATACAGGCTCAATTCCTGCTGGTAATTCAATTCTTCCGTATTTGTTATGGTCGTATTCAATCGCTACTGCTCCTTGGGCGTATATGGCAAGCAAGGAAGATAAGGATTCTTCTGGAACATTTATGGCTTTATTCTTTTCAAAGCTGGGCTTAGCTTGCGTTGTAGTGCTAACTGGATTCTTTGGTGTTGCTCTTTCAACTAGTCTAGGTGTGTTTGCTTTCCTAATGTTTATTGAAGTACTCGTTGCCGCAACTATAACTGTTCTGATGATGAAAGAAGCTAAGAACAGTGGTGTTAGTTTTAACGATAATCAAGACATTATAGATGTGGAGCCAGAAGCATTTACTGATAATAGTAACGATTACATAAATCGTGAAAACGTATCATTAGGCTCCGATAGTTCAATTCTTCTAGTAGGAGAAACAGGTACAGGAAAATCAGAACTCGTTCATACAATTTTGGAACAGTTAAAAGGCTCTTACACACCAGATGAAGTTAATTTTGTATTGTTTGATTTGAAGCACGTTGAGTTCCAAGATGAAGATTTTGAATACCTATACAAGGACGTTATCACAAGTGTAGCTACTGGCGTTAGGGTACTTCGTGAACTAGTTGAATATGCTGATTTGCGAATTAAGCGAAAACAGAAGTTTCCAGCTATGGTTGTTTATATTGAGGAGTGCGATATTGCGGCTCAACACCAAGAGAAGTTTGATAAGCTGATGATTTCCCTTATAGACAAAGCGAAAGAAGCAAACTTTTGCATTATCTACTCTACTAGCAGGGTTTCTAAAAACACTATTGGCTATGAATTGCTAAAACATTTTGAAGTTATTCTGGCTTCACGATTGCCTGTTGGGGCAACTCAATATCTAGGCATTGACGATACTAGCGAGATTAGAGGACATAACTTTATACGAATAGACAATCAAAGAGTTCAAAGATACACCCACCCAACATCTACTGATGATTTTGATACTTTGCTAGAGAAAGCTAAAAAGCTAATTAAAGATGAGGGCAAGGCTTCAACGGCACTATTCCAACGCCGCTTACATATTGGCTACGCTATGGCGGCTCGGCTTATAGAAAGATTGGAAGAACTTGACTTAGTTGGACCTGCTGACGGAGCCAAGCCAAGAGAAGTTAAAATAGTAAACAAGCGTTCAGCAAGCAAAGTCTTAGAGGAAGATGATGACGAGTTGAGCGATTGGGATTCAATTAAAGATAAGGAGTAAATATGCCTAGTTATGAAAAAGAAATTACCGACCACTTAGAGTTTCTTGGTTATGAATTAGATGACCTGAAAGCAAAAGAAGGCTTTACTCTTATAGCAAAGAACCCAAACAAATCTACTTTATTAGTTCGTATCTTTAATAACACCTGTATTCTTACTACTCGTTGGAGCGGCTTTCAACTTAAAGCACTTAAAAGCCGAGATTTCTTTGAAACAATGAACGAGATAAATCAGGAAAATATGGGTAAATGGTATTACGAAGTAAATGAAGAAAAGCAGACTATTACTATTCTTACCGAAATGGATTATTACGATTACAACAAAACTACATTCGGAACTCTTGTAGAAAACTTGGAGAACGAAGTGCAAAGAAACTTGCAGAAGTTTAGCAAGTTTATGGAAGACTAATGAACAAGCAAGAAAAATTATGGTTAATCATTGGTGCAGTTGTCGTCATCATTATTGCTGGGTTTTTTATCGTAAGTAGAAACAATGACCGCAGGGGTGGAACTGGCGAATGTAACGATAATTATTCTGGTGCTTGTGTGCCTAATGTTAAGAGCGATATAGACTGTAAGGCTGTCGGAAGTAGCGTTACGGTAGTCAAAAAGGACGTATATCATTTTGACGCCGACAATGACGGTCAGGGTTGCGAATCTTATGACTGATAAAGTACAGGTAAACAAACTATTCCTTTTGGTGGTAATAGTGGTTTGCATTGGTGGGGGTGCTTTCGCTGGTTATTACTACACTCGCAAACACTACGAAGCGAAATCATTACAAGAGTCTTCCAAAAATCAGGAAGGCTTAGTCTGCCAAGCTGAAATACGCCGAGGACACAAAGGTGATGTTAAAAGCGATTTCTTTATTTTTGAACAAGGCGCAAAACAAGAAGACTGCGAAAAATATATTGACTATAAGAACTTGCCTGATGACACAGAGTCAGTTTGGTTAGGATTTTAATCTATGAAAAAGAAGTTAAGCAAACTCTATCACCCCTTATTAAGGAAGAAAACTCCGTTATTAGGGTTTACGGTCTTACAGTTAGTCATCTTATTTATAGTTATAAATAGCGGAACAGTGGCCGTTCTTTTATCTCAACGCCAAGATCCAGCAACACAAGGTACAAGCACTAATTTGCCGACAAGCGAAGCAAACATTAAAGAACCTACGCAGACTGTCAGCACCACCCCGCAATCTACTAATCAGGCTACGCCTAATACACAAAGTACATCATCAAATAGTAAACCAACTACTAATACTAGTCTTCCTGACCAATACGGGTGCATACCCCAAACATCAGGATATGACAGTTGCGTTATGTACGCTAAAAAGAACGCATTATCGGCTTGGTGTAGCGAGCAATCTAAAAAAGCGGGTGATACCTATTCTGCCACAGAAGACCAAGCACAGGCGGCGTATGACGCTGTAATGGCTGAATGGAACGCTGTTAAAGACCAGCCTTACTATTCACATCACCCCTACGACCAGTATGCGACTGACGCAAAAACAAAATACAACGCAATCCAAAGACCAGCTTATGCCACTTATGTTGGAACAATTAACACACTAAACTCGCAAGGGTGTAGCGTTATTAAAACTTACACCGATACTTCTTGGGCGGGATATTGAAATGAATCCAGAGAAACAAAATAAAGATATGCCGAAATCATTCTATTTACTCATTGCACTCCTACCTGTCTTTATGTTTGGCGTTTTGGGTGGTTTTTTAGGACTTACAGGCAAGAATCCAAACTTCTTGTCAGGATTTTTATGGGGTGTGGGTATAGGAATTGCGATATTTGTTGTATGCGGAGTTGGATTCTTTATATGGGAATGGATTAAGAAAGAAGCAGATAAAGGAAAGCTCTATCCGTTCTTACTAGTTGGCTTTGTGGTTGCTGTCGCTATAAGTGGCTACTTAGCAATTAGCTTGGGTAATCCAAGCTGTGAAGAATCTAGCGAGGAGCCTTATAGCAGTTGCGTGTCTTATGCTGATGACGGCTTTGAAGCTACACCCGAACAGAAGTGGGAAAAGTTTTGGAGTACTCTACCTGTAACGACAGTCATAACTTCACTTGTCGCTTATATTGTTCGCCAGAATATGGAGAAAGATAAGAAGCAATGAAATATATTTATTTCTTAAAAGCTGGCGAAAATCATTATAAGGTAGGAATAGCAACGAACATAAATAGCCGAGTTTCCAGTATTCAAACTTCTAACCCTGTTCATATAGATATTGTCGCTACAAAGTTGGTAGTTAATGCAGAAGAAGTTGAATCAAACATTCATAAAGCCCTAAGAGAAATGAAAGCTGGCGGCGGTACGGAATGGTTTCAACTAACACCAGAACAAGCGATAGAAGTTGCAATCCTTATAAATAAAAACCCTGAAATAGACATTTCAGAACAAGTAACAATGAACGCAATAATGCGTCAGCAACGCTGGCTTCAAAAAGTCATTAACAATAAGTTAGACCACGTTATTAACACCTACCAAAAGCACCCGCTAATTAAGGAAGTTAAAACCAAAGAAAAAGACGAACCTTCAAAAGCAAGGGAAACCGTTAGCGAAGATGACTTAATGGCACAGGCTTTGGAAGTATTTCAAAAGGAAGGTAAGGCTTCTACTTCGCTCTTGCAACGGAAGTTATCTATCGGCTACGGCAAAGCGGCTAGAATAATGGATAAGTTAGAAGAAGCTGGCTTTGTTGGCGAACAGGACGGGGCTAAGCCCAGAGATTTAATCGGCACTAACCTAAATAAAACTGATAGCGAGTAAGCGTTGAAGCAACAAAAAGATAAAAAGTTTAGATTAGCAGTAACAATCCTTTTAGCTCTAATACTTGCTGGTTATGCTGTTTATTTCGTTCCACAAATGAAACTCAAACACGAATGTAATCAGTACACAGATAAGTTAAGGGGTATTAGCTCTGCAAATAACGATAAAGAGTTTCTTAATACTGCCTATAAAGGCTGTATTGAACACAAGGGCGGCTCTGCTTGGGAAGCTAGTATTCCTAGAGGCGATTAAATCTTTGTATGGACATTGGACAACTGACTACACTCCGTAACCAAATGACCGAGAAATGGTTTAGCTCCTTAAAAGTGGGCGACAAAGTACAGAATTACAGCCTTAAATGGCAAGACAAACAGATTATAGAAAAGAAACTGCGTGAAGGCATTATTAAGGAAATACATAATGAAGGTCAGTTTAATCGCTATGTGATAGTAGATAACCTTACTACTGGACGACATAATAAATGGAATGACTTTGACCTTGTTAAGCCAAAGGAAATCCAAGACATAGAAAACCAACTACAACAATCATTAGAAACTGAAAGCACAGCAATAATAGATGAGCAATCGTCAAAACAGCCTAGTGTCAGTGAATATGCGGCACAAGCGGCGTATAAGCGTCTGCTTGAAAACGCAAACGAGTTATTAAAAAGCCAAGACATACAATTAGGTAATTGTGCGGGAATCTATGGAGCTTTTAGTAAGGATACTGGCGAGTGTATCTATATCGGCAAATCACACTCTTTAATTAGTGGGCGTTGGCGTGAACACGCTCGGTTCTGGAAAAGACTTAGACCAATCCATAGACAACCCCTCTTAACGCAATATCTTCATTTCTTTGGCGACCAGATTGAGTGGAAAGTTTTATTGCCTGTTGAAGGTGATGTAGACAATGACTTACTGGAATACTGCGAAAGACGACTCTTTGAGAAATACAGCCCAATAGCAAACACTATTATTCCGAACGGGACGATATTTGGTAGAAGTGTTATGGAAGGTGCAGATACCATTGCAGTTTCGGAGTGGAATCCTAATATGGTTACTATCAAAATACATAAAGGTGGCTTTAACGGCTTCTCTGACGGTAAGAAACATTTTAATTAGAACTTCAATGACGAGCTATTTTTTATAATTTGAACGAGGTTTGGGTTTTTGTATTTCGTGGCTAATAAAGAAAACTACAAAAAAGCCGACTACGCCTAGAGCAACATACATCAACAGTTTTTTGTTTGCTTTATCTGCTTCTGCTTGCTCCTTCTTCTCTTGTTCTTCTACTGCGGCAACTTTTGAATCAAGTTCATACTCTTGCATATCAGCTTGGTTCTGTAAGTTATCCTGACGTGCTTGTTCTTGCTGATATTCTTCATTTGACGTGTAATAGCCGCTTTGTGCGTTAGCGGCATACCCAAATGATGTAGTGAACAGCAGGGACAATACTAAAACTAGGACTAACTTCTTCATTTACGCTATTTTAACATTACAGGCTCATCATTTGAGCTTTTATACTGTTTCTAGGCTGGTAGCAAATGATAAGCTGTTAATAAGCGTTTGGACTTCGTGTACTAGCGTGTACCAAGCAAAGAGCCTCGCGAAAGCGGGGCTTTTTGCTTGGTCTGAGCAACGAACTGTACGCCCGACCATTTAAAAGGTCGGGGTGAGAACTGCCAGTGGCAGTTCGCAAGGCAATCTTCCGGGGCAAGCTATGCTTGCCACCGTGAAGTTGCGGGCCTGCCGAAGGTAGGTCGAATCCCTTCGCGCGTACCAAACTATTGTTTAGGCTTTTTTAACTTTGTAGCGAATAATTGTTTTTTGGTCCTTGGCGTCGGGTGACGTCAGATACACCTCTTCGTGTGAATTGCCGTCTATGGCATAG
>Ga0172380_10006304_pt1 | contig 13870 bp, 8 predicted proteins | sample Leawe162metaG_FD_119747 | JGI IMG/M metagenome (GOLD analysis project Ga0172380, IMG submission 119747) | Leachate microbial communities from a municipal landfill in Southern Ontario, Canada - Leachate well 162 metaG | ecosystem: Engineered > Solid waste > Landfill > Unclassified | place... | reverse complement strand
TCGCGTTTTCATCAAACCTTTCTTGATGCCTTACACTTTTTCCCCCATCAGCAAGCATACGTCAAGCATCGTCGCGGAGGTTTATCGTATTTCTCCCTAGTTAAGTATCGTACCCCCCTTGTCTGCAACTGCAAAAGGTGTTCTCCACGGAAGCGGTTGATATGGAGAGGCTTGGGAAGCTTATTGCCGAAATCAGAAACTGGGATATTGCAGTGGATAACGTGGAGCTGGAATTCATCATCCGCCGCAGACTGGAGGCGGCAATGGCTGAGTTGCTTGCAAACCGGGAGGAGTCCGGGCAACTGAGTGAACTCATCCTGCTGGTGGAAGCCATTGCGTCACTTCCGATAGAGGTAAACCTCTGGCAGGCACAGAATATCTACTGGGAGATGCTGCAATCTACTACAAAAGCAGCAACATCATGGAGCGAAGAGGTAATAAAACTGGGGCAGCTGCTCTATTTCAATGCAGGCGCCGTAATGGCGGTAAAGGGAGATATATGAACGGCAAGGGACTCAGAATACCGATTTCGACTTACCGGCTCCAGTTTAATTCACATTTTACTTTTGACGACGCCAGGGAGATCATTCCTTACCTGCACGCACTCGGTATCAGCGATCTCTACGCATCACCCTACTTCAAGTCGAGTCCTGGGAGCCTCCACGGTTACGATGTTCATGATCAAAACAGTCTGAACCCTGAAATAGGCACTGAGGATGAGTATGACGAGCTGGTTTGCGAGCTGAAACGGTTTGGCATGGGGCAAATCCTCGATATCGTCCCCAACCATATGTGCGTTGAGGGCCCTGGAAATGCCCTCTGGATGGACGTGCTTGAAAACGGTCCCAGTTCGCATTATGCGAAATTTTTCGACATTGACTGGCACCCGGTCAAGAAAGAACTGGAGAATAAAATTCTGATCCCGATCCTGGGCGATCAGTACGGAACGGTTCTCGAAAACGGTGAACTGCACCTGTCGTTTGAAGAGGGCTCTTTTTTTATATTGTACTACGACCACAAGCTGCCTGTTATACCCAAGAGTTACAGCACTATTTTGACGCTTGGCATCGAATCTCTTGAGGAGGGAATCTCTGCCGAGGCGCCGCAATTCCAGGAGTTAATGAGTGTTGTAACGGCTCTCAGGCATTTGCCGTCAACCACAGAGGAGAATCCTGATCGGATCGTCGAGCGCTACCGGGAAAAAGAGGTAGTCAAACGGCGTCTTTGGAGCCTGTATCAGAACAGCAGCGCGATCAGAGAGTTCATTGAGGGCAATGTCAGGTTATTCAATGGCACAAGAGGAGAATCGAGCAGCTTTGATCTGCTGGATATCCTCCTGCGGGAACAGGTGTATCGCATCTCACACTGGCGTGTTGCAACAGAGGAGATCAACTACCGGAGGTTTTTTGATATCAACTCTCTTGGCGCTCTCAGGGTGGAGGATTCGACTGTTTTTGATGAAACGCATCAGCTTATATTCAAACTGGTAGAGAGCGGTATGATCAATGGTTTGCGGATTGACCATGCCGATGGTCTGCTCGATCCGGAAAAATATATCAGAAGACTGCAACGGGGTTGCTTTGCCAGAATGTACGGTATGCCGCACGAGGTGGAGAAATCTGAGGGTGGGGCGCGTGAAGAAGCAGAATCTGCGGTGCGGGAAAAATATGACCGGGTAGTGGCCGCAGACCCTTCGTATATGCCATTCTACATCGTTGCTGAAAAAATACTAATCAAGGCTGAAAAGTTGCCGGAGAGCTGGTCGGTGTTTGACACCACCGGGTACGATTTTGCCAATCAGGTTAACGGTGTGCTTGTCGATACAAAAAATTCAAAAATATTTGAGGCCCTCTATACGCGCTTTCTAAGGCACCGTGTGGACTTCCAAAAAGCTGTCTACGACAAGAAAAAACTTGTCATGCAGGTTGCCATGTCTAGCGAAATCAACACGTTGGGATACTATCTGAACAAAATATCGGAGAAGAACCGGCATACGCGCGATTTTACCCTTAACAGCCTGATCAAGGCGATTGTTGAGGTGATTGCATTATTCCCGGTGTACCGTACCTATACCAACAGTTTTGATGTTCTGGAGCGGGACCGTAAATACATCGAGTCGGCGATCGGTTGGGCAAAACGTGAGAATCCGGCTATCAGCGCATCAATATTTGATTTTATCCGTGACGTGCTGCTGCTTGATTTTCCAGACTCTACCTCCGACGAGCAGAAGAATAAATGGCTCGATTTTGTCATGCGCTTTCAGCAAATTACCAGTCCGGTTATGGCCAAAGGGGTTGAAGATACGGCTTTTTATCTGTACAACCGGCTCGTCTCCCTGAACGAGGTCGGAGGAAGTCCGGAACGGTTCGGTATAACTCTGGAGGCGTTTCACGGCCAGAATATTGAACGGTGCAAGAACCGTCCTCTGGCGATGCTGGCGACATCAACCCACGACACCAAGCGGAGCGAGGATGTCCGTGCCAGAATCTCAGTCCTCTCCGAGATTCCTGAAAAGTGGCGGGATGGACTTTCCCGCTGGGGGCGCATGAACCGCAAAATGAAAATGATTGTAGACGCCAACCCGGCGCCAAGTCGAAATGAGGAGTACCTGCTCTATCAGACCCTGGTCGGAACCTGGCCATTCTGTAATCCTGAGGATGAAGAATTTACAGAATTCCGAACCAGAATCAAGGCCTACATGTTGAAGGCGATGCGGGAGGCAAAGGTTCATACCAGTTGGATCAGCCCCAATACTCTGCGTGAAGATGCGGTGATGTATTTTATCGATACGATCCTGAAAAATTCTCCACAAAACATATTTCTGCAGGATTTTGCGGCCTTCCAGAAATTAACCGCTGCCGGCGGAGTATTCAATTCCCTGTCGCAGACACTTCTCAAAATTGCATCGCCAGGGATTCCGGATTTATACCAGGGAAATGAATTGTGGGATTTCAGTCTGGTTGATCCTGATAACCGCCGTCCGGTGGATTTTCAAAAGAGAGAAGATCTGTTGAACGAACTGCTACAGCGGGAGGCGGCTGATGGACTACTGGAAACAGCTCGGCAAACCGTCGCGAGCCGAAACGATGGGCGCATCAAAATGTATCTAACCTGCAAGGCGCTGAATTTTCGCCGCGAAAACAGCATACTGTTTGAATCCGGGAGGTATCTGCCGCTGACAGTGGAGGGCGCCTGTCAGGAACATATCTGCGCCTTTGAACGCTCGGTAAACGGCAGTTCGGTCATGGTGGTGGTGCCCCGTTTTTGCAGCCGCCTGATTGGGGATGAGGGCGGAGTGCCGATTGGAGCGGAGGTCTGGCAGGGTACCCGGATAATTCAGAATTATGATATTGCATCAAGCCGCTACCGTAACGTCTTTACCGGAGAGGTGCTGAGCCTCGAAGAGCGGGAAGGGGATATGACTCTTGCCGTTTCAGATATACTTTCTGAATTTCCTGTGGCTCTGCTGGAGAGGATCTCATGTTAAACAAACGTGCCTGCGGAATTCTACTGCACCCGACCTCACTCCCCGGTCCCGGCGGCATAGGCACGCTGGGGGCGGATGCCAGGCGTTTCATTGATCTTCTGTACGCCATGGGCATGTCCTACTGGCAAGTGCTTCCGCTGACACCGCCTGCCTGCGGCAATTCGCCCTATTCCGCCTTTACCGCGTTCGGCGGCAATCCGCTGTTGATCGATCCGGAGCGGCTTGTGGCGGATGGCGACCTGCCCCAAGCGTCCTGCGGAAGTTTCCCCGGCCATCGGGTCGATTACCTTGCCGTTGCGGCGGCCAAAATGGAGCTGCTGCAGCAGGCCGGTGCGAACTTCCTGTCCCATGCCGAATCACCCCGGACGTTTGAATTCGGCCATTTCTGCGCCACCACCCCCTGGCTGCATGATTTCGCGCTGTTTATGGCGCTGAAACAGCGCTACAACGGCAGGAGCTGGAACCAGTGGCCCCGGGAAGCATCCCATCCGACCGCCGAGATGCGCCTGAAGCTGTCGCACGAACTGGATCACGAAATCAAGGTTCAGAAATATCTGCAATGGCAGTTTTCCCGGCAATGGCAGGAGCTGCGCAGTTATGCCAACCAGCGCGGCATTGCCGTGATCGGAGATATTCCCATCTTTGTCGCCCATGATTCCGCCGACGTCTGGAGCCATGGCGATCTTTTCCTCCTTGATACCAAGGGCAACCCCACGGTCGTAGCGGGCGTGCCGCCCGACTACTTCACGACAACTGGCCAGCTGTGGGGCAATCCGCACTACGACTGGGATGTCATGGAGCAGAGAGGCTATGTGTGGTGGATCGATCGTTTTGCCTCAATGTTCGAGCTGTTCGACATTGTCCGGATCGATCACTTCCGCGGTTTCGAGGCAGCCTGGCAGGTTCCGGCGCACGAGAAGACAGCCGAGAACGGGCTCTGGATCAAGGGGCCGGGAGAGCGGCTGTTTGATGCCGTCCAGGCAGCCATGGGCACGCTGCCGATCATTGCCGAGGATCTGGGGGTGATCACCCCCGAAGTCGAAGCGTTGCGTGACCGCTACAACTTCCCCGGCATGAAGATCTTGCAGTTTGCTTTTGATTCCGGCCCGTCCGATCCGTACCTTCCCCATAATCACGTCAAACGGAGCGTCGTCTATACCGGCACCCATGACAACGACACTACCAAAGGATGGTATGAAGCCATTTCAGAGGCGGAGCGGTTCGAGATGAATGCCTATCTGGGCACATCCGGAGAAGATCCGGTCGGCGACCTGGTCCGTGCCGCACTGATTTCTGTCGCCGATACGGCAATCATGCCGTTCCAGGACATTCTGCAACTGGATAGCCTGGCGCGCATGAACATACCCGGCACCGCTTTTGGCAACTGGGAGTGGCGCTTTACCTGGGACATGCTGCCGCCGGACCTGGCCCCTGCGCTGCGGAGCCGGTTGGAACGATACGGCAGAACGAAGCAAGGAGGATACCCATATGCGCCATGAAGATTCCCGTCTTGATGACAACCCCTTCTGGTACAGGGATGCCATAATTTACCAGGTGCACATCAAGGCATTTTACGACTCAAACGCTGACGGTATCGGAGATTTTCTCGGTCTGCTGGGCAAGCTTGACTATCTGCAGCAACTGGGGGTTACGGCAATCTGGCTGCTTCCATTTTATCCCTCTCCCCAACGCGATGACGGCTACGACATTGCCGACTACTATAACGTCAACCCCATTTACAACTCTCTCCGGGAGTTCAAGCAGTTTTTGAACGCCGCCCATGCGCGTGGAATTCGGGTAATCACCGAACTGGTTCTCAATCACACGTCCGATCAGCACCCCTGGTTCCAGCGTGCCCGGCTTGCCAAACAGGGGTCTGTGCAGCGGAACTACTATGTCTGGAGTGACACTCCGGAGAAGTATCGTGAGGCACGCATTATCTTTCAGGATTTTGAAACTTCCAACTGGACGTGGGATCCGGTGGCCAAGGCTTACTACTGGCATCGTTTTTATTCCCATCAGCCTGATCTCAACTTTGACAACCCGAAAGTTCAGTCGGAAATGCTGAGGGTGATTGACTTCTGGATGCGTATGGGTGTGGACGGCGTCCGGCTCGATGCCGTTCCCTACCTCTACGAACGGGAAGGCACCAACTGCGAAAACCTTCCCGAAACCCACAATTTTTTAAATAAACTACGAACCCACATGGACAGCTTATTCAAAAACCGGCTGCTGATATCAGAGGCTAATCAGTGGCCGGAGGATGCTGCCGCTTATTTTGGAAGTGGCGACGAAAGCAACATGGCCTTCCATTTTCCGCTCATGCCGCGCATGTTCATGGCCATTGAAATGGAGGACCGTTTTCCGATCGTCGATATACTTGACCAGACGCCGGGTATACCGGAAGGATGCCAATGGGCGATCTTCCTGCGTAATCATGACGAGCTGACCTTGGAAATGGTGACCGATGAGGAGCGGGACTACATGTACCGGGTCTATGCGACCGACCCGAGGGCGCGAATCAATCTTGGCATCCGCCGCCGCCTGGCTCCCCTGATGGGTAACAACCGGCGCAAAATAGAGTTAATGAACATGTTGCTCTTCTCAATGCCGGGCACTCCCATTATCTACTACGGCGATGAAATCGGCATGGGCGACAACTACTACCTGGGGGACCGGAACGGCGTTCGTACCCCGATGCAGTGGAATCCGGACCGGAACTCCGGATTTTCGCACGCCAGTCCCCAGAAGTTGTTTCTGCCGGTCATCATTGAAGCAGAATATCACTATGAATCGATTAATGTGGAAAACCAGGAGCGCAATCCGTCGTCCCTTCTTTGGTGGATGCGGCGTACGATTGCCATGCGCAAACGCTTTAAGGCGTTTGGCTGTGGCGCTCTTGAAATGCTGCCTTCAGACAATCCGAAAGTGTTGACCTTTATCCGCAGCCACGAAGAGGAAATTGTCCTGGTCGTCATCAACCTCTCTCGCTTTGCTCAGACAGTTACCGTCGATCTGTCACGATACGCCGGCATGGTTCCCGAAGAAGTCTTCAGCCGCAACCGGTTCCCCATGATCCAGGAAACCCGCTACCATTTCACCATGGGACAGTTCGATTATTTCTGGTTCACACTGCGCGGCGCGGAAGCGCGGATTGAGCCGAGCGATGAGGAATGTCTGGACCTGGTTCTGAGACAGGGGCTGCCCTGGATGGATGTGGTGAAGGGCAAAAGTGGAGAACGACTGTGCAATGACGTGGTACCTCGCTATCTGCAACGCGTCTTCTGGTTTTTCGGCAAAGGCCGGATTGTCAGGCGGATCAGAATTGTCGACGACTACCTGTTAAAACAGGATGATCACCAGTTCCTGCTGGTCTTTATCCAGGTGGATTATACGGATGGAGAGGAAGAGGTCTATCATATACCCATGACGTGGTTTTCCAACGAGCAGGTACGGGCAATGGCGGAACACCATCCACTGTCATCCATAACGTCTCTCACCCTCGGTGATGTGGAAGGGGTATTGTGCGATGCCATCTATTTTGAGGAATTCCGGACTGTTCTTTTCAGGTTGATAAGTGAGCGCTTAAAAATTCAAGGGTTAAACGGATCACTTCTGATCGGTTTGCAAGGCAGTGGCGTTACAAAAAACTCTCCGCCCAGAACGGAACTGTTCCCCAGCAGAGTTGCCGCGGTTGAACAGAATAACACCAGCATCCTGTACGGCGATAGCTTGCTGTTTAAAATGTACCGTAAACTGGATGACGGGATCAATCCGGAACCTGAAATCCTTCGCTATCTCGCCAGCAAAAGCAGGTTTAAAAATGTGCCGGTCTACGCCGGTAAGATTGAATATCGCAGCGACAGCGGTAAAACGTTTGATCTGGGCGTACTGCAAACGTACATTTCCTGCCACGGCGACGCCTGGCGCAATACATTGACAAGTCTCGCGCAATTTATCGAACACCTCCTGACACACCGGCACGACCTGCCGAAGCTGCCTGCAAGGCTTCCGGCACTTCTGGAAGTTGTTGACAGCGGCATTCCGGACCAGTTTCGCGAACTGGTTCGCGGGTTGCATCTGGAAATGGCGCTCCTGCTTGGACGACGAACCGGAGAACTGCATCGCGCTCTGGCCGGCAATTCGGTGGAGAGCGACTGGAGCATGGAAGAATTCTCCACTCTCTATCAACGCTCCATCTATCAGTCCATGCGTGGACACCTTCGAAAGACCTTCCGGACGCTGACATTGAGTCTCCCTCTTTTACCTGAAGATGTGCAGCACCGTGCAGAAAAAATACTGGCGGCAGAAAAGGAGCTTATTGCCTGCCTGCAGAGGATTAACGGCCGGCGGCTCTCAGCCATGAAGTGCCGAATTCATGGCGACCTGCATTTGGGGCAAGCACTGTTCACCGGCAAGGATTTTGTTTTCATCGATTTTGAGGGAGAACCGGCACACCCCCTGAGCGAACGCCGCCTGAAACGTTCACCATTGAGGGATGTGGCCGGAATGATCCACTCGTTTCACTATGCCGCCATGGCATCCCTTGCTCATCATGGCACAAGTCACCCTGACGACATCCTGCTGCTCGAACCATGGATGGAAGCATGGTATGTCTACGTAAGCGGCTCTTATTTGAAGGCTTACCTGCATACAATGAAAAACTCGCCTCTGGTTCCGGCGAAGAGATCCGAGCTTGATGTTTTGCTTCGATGTTTTCTGATAAACCAGGTAGTTAAGGAGTTGGAACATGATTTGAACAACCGGCCAGACGGGGTTGATCTGAATTTGCGGGGAATCGAGATGCTGCTGCGGGAATGCAGTTCTTGAAGAGAGTGATTACAATTGGGGGCCATGATGGCTAACCGCATCATTTTTAGCATATCAATATTATTCACCTTACTGGCCGGTTATTATGACTATCAGACCGGTGTGCATATCTCGATGATGCTTATTTACGCGGTGCCGATTCTGGTTTCCGCTTGGTACTGTGGCAAATTGGGAGGAATTATTGTTGCCGGTCTCGCGGCTGCCAGTTGGTTGATCGTCAACACGATCCATAAATCACCATCCGAAAGCGATGCCATCCTTTCCTGGAATGCTTTTACACGTCTCGGCATCTTCTGTTTAATTGCCTACACTGCTTCACTCCAGGCGCAGTTGCGTCGAGCTCTGGAGCGGGAGCGGGAGCGGGCCAACACAGACCGGCTAACTGGGCTGTTGAACAAGGGGGCCTTCCGTAAACTGGCGGAAGAGGAGATGATTCGCGCCCGTCGCTATGATCATCCACTTTCGCTGGCATTTATCGATCTGGATAATTTCAAGCAGGTCAATGACACTGAGGGACATGCTCGGGGAGATAAACTCTTGCAGCTAGTCAGCGCAACAATTACAGACACCATACGCAATACCGATTTTGCAGGACGCGTCGGCGGAGATGAATTTACTATTTGTTTTCCTGAAACAGGTGATGAGCAGGTGCGTAAAGCAATAGAGAAGCTAGTTAAGGCGTTTGATATTATGACCAGCCAGTCAGGATGGCAGGTGACCGCCAGTATTGGGGTGGTGACCTGCACTGAGATTTGCTGCACCTACGATGCGCTGCTGGGAAAGGCTGACAGCCTGATGTACCTTGCCAAAGGGAAAGGGAAAAACGCTGCAGAATTTATGACTCTCTGATCATTTCTTCATCGCCTTATTTTTGAAAGGAAACAGCAACAATGCGCGGATTCAGATCTCTTAAACTTTCTTTACGGTTTGTCATACCCTTGGTAATAGCCTTGGGTCTGCTTGCCCTGGCCGTTGTTCCGCTGGTGGATAAACTGACTCTACGCTGGTCCGTCCGGGATATGGATATCAGGTCACGGCTTATTACCAGTACCCTGCAGGATCCTCTTCAGGAACTGATGTCCCTTGAAAACAGGCAAAAGATAAATAACCTTCTGCTTCGGGCTACCAAGGATGAGCGTCTGTTGGCTCTCGGGTTCTGCAATAAGGAACAAAAGCTCATCTATCGAACCCCGTTGTTTCCTGCAGAAATATCATGCAGTTCCGCCAATGATGACAACAGTAAGTCTCTTCACCTGATTACGCTTCCCCAGGGTCCGGTCCATCTATCGGTCAATACAATTGAACAAAACGGTTCACAGATTGGTTCTCTGGTGCTGGTTCACGACATGAGCTACATGGTGCGTCGTAGTGCCGATACCCGTAACTATGTCATTTTTCTGTTTATCGTGCTTGGGGTGGTCGTCTCACTGATCACCGTATTTGTGGCGCACCTGAGCTGGCAAGGGTGGATGGAAGGCGTGCGCGCCATGTTGCGTGGCGAGGGTATCATTAAACCATTTACTCAACCGGCCGTTGAATCAGAGTTGCAACCTCTGGTGGGTGACCTGAAGACTTTGCTGCGTTCCCTTGATGCGGAGAGGCGCCTGGCCGATGACAGCACGATCACCTGGAGCCCGGATACTCTCCGTAAGCTGCTGCATAAACAGCTTACCGGAGAAAAAATCATTGTTGTCTCAAACCGCGAGCCGTACATCCATAGCAAAAAAGATGGTGAAATCCAGGTGCACCGGCCTGCCAGCGGACTGGTTACCGCTGTTGAGCCGGTCATGCGCGCCTGCTCCGGCACCTGGATTGCTCATGGCAGCGGCAATGCCGATCGTGAAACTGTTGATGCTCACGACCGAGTCATGGTGCCGCCGGATAAGCCGGAGTACAACCTGCGGCGTATCTGGATGAGTGAGGAAGAAGAAAAGGGGTATTATTACGGATTTGCCAACGAGGGGCTTTGGCCTCTTTGCCATATTGCTCACGTCCGGCCGGTTTTTCGCACCAGTGACTGGGAGCAGTATGTAAAGATCAACCAGCGCTTTGCCGACGCGGTGGTAAAAGAGGCGGACAGCGACAACCCCGTCGTCCTGGTGCAGGATTATCACTTTGCCCTGCTGCCGGGGATGATCCGCAAGGCTCTGCCCAAGTCTACCATCATCACCTTCTGGCATATACCATGGCCAAACCCGGAGTCATTCGGCATCTGTCCCTGGCGGGAAGAGCTGTTGAAAGGGATGCTGGGCAGTACCATTCTCGGTTTTCATACTCCGTATCACTGCAAGAACTTTCTGGAGACGGTGGATCGTTACCTGGAAACACGAATCGAACACGAATCGTCCACCATCTCGCGTCGCGGCCAACTGACCATGGTGGAGAACTACCCGATTTCGATCCAGTGGCCACCCCCCTGGCAAGGGCAACTGCCGCCGGTGGAACAGACCAGGTCAGAGATTCTGGCGGAACTGGATTTGCCACCTGATCATCTGTTGGGGGTCGGGGTTGACCGGATGGACTATACCAAGGGGATACTTGAGCGCTTCAGTGCGGTCGAACGGATGCTGGAGTTGCATCCCGAACTGGTGGGGCGTTTCAGCTTTATCCAGATTGCGGCGCCAAGCCGGTCGGCGCTGGAGGAGTACCGGGCCTTCGAAGCGAGATTGTACGCTCTGGAGAAACGGATCAACGAGCGCTTTAGCCGTGATGGCCGCAAGGCAATTATACTTAAGGCTGAGCACCATGAACCGGACCAGGTAAACCGCTATTACCGGGCGGCACAGGTCTGCATGGTTACCAGTCTCCATGACGGCATGAACCTGGTAGCCAAGGAGTACATTGCCGCCCGTGACGATGAACGGGGTGTGCTGGTCCTGAGCCAGTTTACCGGCGCAGCCAATGAGCTCTATGAAGCTCTGATCGTCAACCCATATCATGTTGAGCAGACCGCCGAGGCGCTCTATCAGGGACTGACCATGCCGGAATACGAACAGCAGGAGCGGATGCGCAGCATGCGGGCACAGGTCCGGGATTTCAACGTGTACCGTTGGGCCGGTCGAATGCTCCTTGACGCTGCTCGTGTTCGACAGAGGGAAAAGCTGGCTGCCAGAATAGGGAGAGAATCTTGACCGCAACAGATGTACTAAGTCAGAAGGGAGTTGAAGCTCTTGCTCGCTATGTGGCGCCCGGCACCCTTTTCGCATTCGATCTGGACGGTACCCTGGCTCCGATTGTAGAGGACTACTCTGCTGTAACGATTGCAGAACCGGTGCGAAACATTCTGAAACGGCTGACAAACCTGGCAACAGTTGCCGTAATTACGGGCAGATCGAGACAGGATGCCATGGCAATTCTTGCATTGAAGCCGCAATTGCTCGTCGGCAATCATGGTGCTGAATGGCCCGAGCAAGAAGAAAACCTGAACTGCCGGCATACCACGATTTGCCAAAAATGGCATGAATGTCTGTACGACATGCTTCACCAGGAACAGGGGGTGGAAATCGAGTTCAAGGGGGAATCTGTTACACTCCATTATCGTAAGGCAGACGATGCGGAAAACGCCCTCTCACGTATCTATGCTGCAATCGAAAAACTCGACCCTGCTCCGAGAATAATTGGCGGCAAATTTGTCGTCAATGTTCTTCCTATGGAGGCATTCACCAAAGGAGCGGCGCTTGTAGCCGCAATGGAGATGTTCGGGTTAAAACGAGCGATTTTTTTTGGCGACGATGTAACGGACGAAGAAGTCTTCAGGCTGCAAAATGTGGATGTTTTCGGGATACATATTGGCAAGGACAATCAGACGGCAGCTCCGTATTACCTGAAAAAACAATCGGAGTTGGCAGGTCTTCTCGATTCGATGGTCAGGATACTGGAATCACACTTTTGAGAGAGACACAACCTTGCAATGTTTCCACAGCCCGACGTTTGGAGAAATTTACACATATAAACATTGCAAAGATTGGTGGCCATTAAATCTATGAAAACAAACCTGACCAAGTTATTCATTGATTTTTTCGAGAGCGAAAAAACTTCGGGTATTATCCTGATTCTCTGTACGCTTACTTCAATTGCCATTGCCAATACCAATTTCGGGGCAGATTACCTGGAGTTATGGCATACAAAATTAGCTATTGGCATCGGTGATGTTAATTTTTTGAAATTTAGCTTGGAGCACTGGATTAACGATGGATTGATGGCGATATTCTTTCTTTTAATTGGCCTTGAGATTGAAAGGGAGCTGTATATTGGTGAGTTATCCAGTCCCAAAAACGCATCGTTGCCTATCATTGCAGCCATTGGCGGTATGGTAACGCCTGCTCTGCTTCACTTCCTGCTTAATAGAGGATCTGAAACGCAAGCCGGCGCCGGTATTCCGACGGCAACGGATATTGCGTTTGCACTTGGGGTGCTTGCACTGCTTGGAAATAGAGTTCCCGCTTCTCTGAAAGTGTATCTTGCTGCATTAGCCATCATAGACGACTTGGGTGCAATTATTGTTATTGCCCTGTTTTATCAAGGGGACTTTTCGCTTCTCTATTTCGTCCTGGCACTGGGAGTCTATGCCGGGTTGCTGATCCTGAATCGCTTGGGTGTAAACAAGTTAACTGCGTATCTTATTCCGGGTATTTTCATGTGGTACTTTATGCTCCAATCGGGTGTCCATGCCACGATTGCGGGAGTTTTGCTCGCTTTTGCCATCCCGTTCAGGAATGGAGACGAAAAATCTCCTTCCTACCGATTGCAGCATCTATTGCATAAACCGGTGGCATTCATCATCATGCCGCTTTTTGCGCTGGCAAATACCGGTATTGCCCTCACGGGAAACTGGCTTGAAAGTTTGGCATCACCCAACAGTTTTGGAATTTTAGCAGGTCTGTTCTTAGGCAAACCGCTCGGCATCACCCTGTTCAGCGTTCTGGCTGTTAAAGCGGGATTATCCAGCTTGCCGGAGGATGTATCCTGGAGAGACATCATCGGCGCCGGTTTTCTGGGAGGAATCGGCTTCACCATGTCTATCTTCATCACCTTGCTGGCCTTCGGTAATCCCGAAACCGTCCAGAGCTCGAAGATCAGCATCCTGCTCGGTTCATTAGCGGCGGGAACCGTCGGCTTTCTGATTTTGCGCAGACAATCAGCCAATGTCCCCGATCAGGCCGGATGAAACCATGCACGTTTCGCTACTTGAACGTTTTCAGGACATAGTCGGCAATTATATGCGCATCCCTGTCCGAAACGGTTGCCGCATCGAACCGGATCATGCGGGCTCCGGGGTTGCGCATGATCCGGACGATATCATCCGCCGTGGTGATGCTGTTCTTGCGTAGCGCATCGCCATGGAGAGTTCGGGCCGGATCGGATACATTGCCGCCGTCGGGGTGGCAGCTTGAGCAGAACTGTTTGAACAGGACTTCGCCGGTTTGCCCCGCTCCCGGCAGGCTTGATGCCGCCTGGGGCGAAGCCGGTGCTGGTACGGATACGTCAGCCTTCTGCGGCGCTTCTTTTGAACATCCAGCCAGGAAACAGATGGAAACAAACAGTGTGGAACAG
>Ga0172380_10006303_pt1 | contig 13870 bp, 17 predicted proteins | sample Leawe162metaG_FD_119747 | JGI IMG/M metagenome (GOLD analysis project Ga0172380, IMG submission 119747) | Leachate microbial communities from a municipal landfill in Southern Ontario, Canada - Leachate well 162 metaG | ecosystem: Engineered > Solid waste > Landfill > Unclassified | place... | reverse complement strand
GTTGCGCGAGCCTCGACGCTCGCCCGCTTATAATAAAAAAATCAATGATTTCGCTTCTATAGGAGTTTGAAGGGCTTTATGGCACGGAATGTATTTAAAAATAGCCTATTTTTAGTTAAGAGCTTTTGTTACAAGGAATGTATCATTCCTATTTACATGCGTAGCAAAAAGGAGGCCACAACAAAATGAATGATGGCTCTATGCATTTTCCGATAGCTGAATGAGTAAAAAACAGTCAAACCAATCTCAATCTAAGCCTTCCACTCGCAAGGCTGTCACCATCGGCCAGGTCCAGGGTCTCAAGCTGATCGAGAAGGACGGTAGTTGGAATATCACCGTCAACGTCCAGCGCGAGAAAATCCCGGCCAACATCGAGAAATGGGCCTTTCAGACCGTGGCGGTAGCAGTGATGGAAAACCCACAAGCCGCTGAAAAGGCTTTAGAGGAAGACATCTTTGGCGCGTAAGCCCACAAACACCAAACTCAAGAAGCTCTGCGAACTGTGCGGCATCAGCGCCCGTATGGTGCAGTATCACGAGGAGCACGGCATCTTCCCGAAGCGTGAGCCCGGCCAGGATTACAACATCGAGAAATGCGTCAAGGCCTACATCGAACTGATCAAGAAAGAGAAGGCGGCGGCACCAAAAAGCAAGGCCGAAGATGAATACCGCAAAATGAAGGCCATGAGGGAAAAACTCAAGTTCGACCATGAAAGGGGGGCACTTGTTGCCAAGACGGACGTAGTGGCTGCTTGTAAGTTTGCTCTCACCGTGGTCAAAACAAGCCTTATGAATCTTGTCAAGAGTCTTCCCCCTCTTTTGGAAGGAAAATCACAAGAAGAGATCGAAATTACCCTTGATTCGGAGATAGTTAACATTCTTTCGTCATTATCTGAAGGATTTAAAGACATTGAAAGCCAAAAAACTACCAAATAGCGCCATCGTCAAAGCCTTGTTCCTTGCCATTATCGGAGCGCTGAAACCGCCTGACAGGACGCCCACGGCCCAATGGGTAGACCAGCATATCAAGTTTTCGCGCAAGGTGCCTACTCCTTGGCCCGGACCATTCAGAATAGCCAGGACCCCCTATATAAAAGGTGTTTTTGATGCCTATGATGCCCGTAATATCGAGCAGATAGTCCTTGTATGGGGTAGACAGACAGCGAAATCAACGACAATCTATTGCTGCATGCTTCGATCTATGGACCAAGACCCTGGACCCATGATTTTCAATGTCCCGTCGATCGAGCTTGGCGCTTACACATCTCGAAACAGGCTCCAACCAATCATCAATTCATGCGATGTCGTGAGGGCCAAGAAAACAGGCAATAGAAACGACTTCACTGTCTTAGAGATGCGGCTCGAAGACATGGTGCTATCCCTGGTGGGTTCGGGCTCCGATGTTCAAGCAATGTCCAGGCCTGCCCGATACCTGTTTCGGGATGAGATAGACGAAATAGGCAAGGACGTTCTGGGAATCATCTTCGAAACAACCAGCTCCTTTTCTAATAAAAAGATTGTAGACACATCAACCACAACTTCGGTTCAGGGTAATGTGTGGCAGGGGCTTATCACAAGCCAATACGTCTTTGAACTATGGGTTCCATGCCCTGAGTGCAAAACTTACCAGACCCTCACTTTTGATCAAATTAAGTTTGGAGATGAAAGAGACCCTGAAAAGGTGCGTGAAACTGCTTATTACGAATGCCGGGAATGTAAGGCTGAGATCAGGGATGGAGAGAAACTGCCCATGCTTTCTGCTGGACAATGGAGGGCACGGCAGACTAATGACCCTTGTGCTGAGATTATGAAGGGCATAACACCCGCCTACAAATCAACCGTAGAACTCTATGACGTCCTCTATGACCGAAAAACTAAGAAGATAGGCTTTTACCTTCCAAAATGGTATGCGCCTATGTCGGGGGCGTCATTCGGTCAGGCAGCAAAAGACTTCCTTGAGGCTTCACAATTTAAAAAAATGACAGGAGACACAACACTACTGCAAAACTGGACGAAATTTTGGAAGTCCATACCGTGGCTTGAGGCAGTAGACATGAAAGAGGCCGACGAACTCATGAGAAACAAAATAGAATTGGCACCTGTTGTCTGTCCTTCCGACACTCTCGCCCTTACATGTGGCGTAGACCCAGGTCAGGGGGGGTTTTGGTACGTGGTTGTATCGTGGTCCAAGACCTTCAGCCCTCACCTTGTACAACACGGTTTCCTGCTCGATTATGATTCTGTGCGGCGCCTTTGGCTTGAGAATGTATATGCGGTCAAAGGGCTTTCGTATCCTATCAAGATATGGCGAAAAGGGATGGACACCGGAGGATCTAAGTATGGGGATGAGTCTGAGACAATGACAGGCGCGGCGTATGAATTCATCAGAACATGCGACGATGGCTTTACTTTTGGCACAAAAGGCCAAGAGACATTGAAGGCTGGCGGGAATATGACCCTCAAGAGAATAGACACTATGCCGGGGCCAAATGGGAAACCTATCCCAGGAGGATTGCCAATCTGGTTCATTCGTCCGAGCTATTTCAAGAATCTAACCCATATGCGCTTAAACGTGAGGGAAGGCGATCCTGGCCGATTTACCTTCAATGACGGCATCGACGCCGGAAGCGACTATATCAAACATCTACGTGGGGAAGAAAAGCGCAGAGATCCTAAAACCGGCAAATGGGAGTGGATAGCGACAGGCCCGAACCACTTGCTCGACGCTACCGTGATAGCCTTCTCTTTGGCTGACCCTGAGTGCTTCGGCGGTGTGCGCGTGCTCGAACCTTTGCCAAAGGAAGACATACCCGAAGAGGCCATGGAAGAGGAAGACAAGACCGAATCTGATTGGATAAACGGCGGGAAGCCAAAGAAAGGAGGATGGATTTGAGCTATAACGACCTTCCACAGAAGACATTACTTAGGCCTGACGAGGTTGCTGATTTTTTACGGCTATCAAGGCAATCCGTTCATCGGCTTTACGAATCGGGCGAGATTGAGGGCATCAAGACAGGAAAGCCACTTCGTTTGTTCAGGGAATCGGTAATTATGTATATGAAGAAAAAAAACACAGAACCATGTTAATCAATATCGCCATCTTTTTGCCTTGACATTAAAAACTATGCAGCTATAATATGGATAGATATCTTAATGCTACATAGCACTATGACGTCAGATGAAGTTATATTAAAACAACGCAAGGAGAGTGACCATGAGAGTAGCCATTGCAACATTGGAAAGTGTAAGCCCCTACAGCCAGTCAAGATTTTATGACGCGGCTAAGCTCAACAAAGAATTGCCAAAAGATTACGAAACGAGAACATGGCGCGACCGGATGCACACTACCGCCGATGGGAATGTCTTCATCCCGCCCATGCAGTTCAAAAACTGTCTGTCTGAAGTGGCAAAGTATCTCAGCGTCCAGATTCCTGGGAAGGGGAAGAGCACTTATACCAAGAACTTCGAGGCCGGGGTTATCGTCACTGAAGGGCTGATATTACCTCTGAAGAAAGAAGATGTCCCTGGTGAATGGCTCCATGTTCCTTCTGACGGTAGACGCGGCGGCGGAAAAAGGGTTCTCAAGTGCTTCCCCAGAATTGACCACTGGGAAGGGGATGTCGTATTTCATGTTCTCGATGACCTGATTACCCCTGATATTTTCGAGCAGCACCTTACCCAGGCCGGTCAGTTCATCGGCATTGGCAGGTTTAGACCACGCAACAATGGCATGTACGGGCGGTTCACCGTTAAAGAGATAGCTTGGGAAGATTAAAGGCTTGGCACGACATAAGCACAATCAGGTTAGGCACGATGAGGCACGGCTATGCGGGGCATGGCAAGGCAAGACAAGGGCTTCTTTAGGGAGGACATATGCCACAGTTAGACTTAAGAATAGAATCAAGGATCATCCTCGACAAATTCCTCGAAATGGCGGTGAAGCAGTTTGTGTCCTACAAGGAACTGTCAGAAATGATTAGCGCTGATGTCCAGGAGGATGGATACCACTTCCTCCGCATGGCGAGAGAAAAAGCCCGAAAGGAACACGGGGTTGTCTTTATGGTGCTCAAAAATAAGGGCCTTGTAAGGGCTGACGATTCCGGCATTATCGTGGAAACCCAAAAGATAAGACATCAGGTAAGAAAGAAGGCCCGGAAGGGGTTGGAGCAGATCCACGCAATCAAGAGTCCTGAAACCCTTACCCCTCATGAGCGAGTCAATATGTGTGGAATGCAGGCTATTTTTGCCGCAACTCATAATCTCATGAGGAGTAAGGTGCTCAAAACCATAGAGGCGCATGTCGAACAAGCCGAGTTAAAGATATCAGCCACCGAAACTCTACGGTTGGCTAGTAAGGTTGGATAGACGGTGAGGCATGATGAGGACAGGCACGGCACGGCAGGGCGCGGCAAGACAAGGTTCCCTTCACAATCGCGGCAAGGCAAGGTTAGGCGTGACGCGATTTTGCAGGGCTAAATAGGGCGCGGCTTGGCCCGGCACGGCTTGGCACGGCTATGCGGGGCATGGCAAGGCAAGACAAGGTGGCAGGGGTTTTATCCCCTGCCTTTTTTATTCCTCATAATTATCTCCAGCAACTTCAATAACTAAAAATTTCCGTCCATTTGTAACATAGCGTCCAGTTGTCCTGTACGGTTCGTAACTTATTTGTCACACTTTCAACATGAGACCTACGACCAGCGCCAAAACCAAACCATCACAGGTGAAAAATGGCAAAGCCAAAGACAAAAGGCCAGAAGAAGGACCCCGGCAAGAAGAAGAAAGTCAAGAAGTAGCCGAGATCCGAACTCAGGCGGGCAGGGAACAGCCGGAGCCTACCCTTCCTCCTTACCGTGCCGGATGCCCTGATTGTGGGGAGTTTCCCCTTGTCACGGAGCAAAAGATCCGGACTTGGCGCGTCTGTCGTTGCCGTGGATGCGGCTGGCGTGGGGAGATGGAGGGCTAATGCCGATTGCGACCACTGAAACCCAATTGATCGAGGTTCAAACGGCCATTTCCAAAGTGCTCAAAAGCCAGGAATATCAAACCGGAGATTCCCGCAACAAAAGAGCCCTTCTTTCCGAACTCACCGCCCGCGAGAAAGAGCTCCTTGACCGCTACTACAACGAGCAGGCGTGTGGCGACATGGACACCTACGCTCAGTTCAGCAGGCCAGGATCAGGACTATGAGCGGAGCTGGTGCGCAGACCTGGATTGATAAAGCAATTAACTATTTTGCGCCGACACTGGCGCTCAAACGATATGCAGCACGACAAGCCTATGCCACATTGACCAAACCCTTGTCCGAGACCGAACAACGGGCATTCGAAGTCGTTCAGGGCGCCCGCTACAGGGATGATTGGACGAATTCAACCCAAGATGCAGACTCAGCCAATGTCAACAACCTCCAGGCGCTCCGTAACATGGTCCGCGACCTGTCGCACCGGTCAGGCATCGTATCTGGGCCGCTCAAGCGATTGACCAACAACGTGGTAGGCCACGGCATCAGACCACAGGCACGCGTGAAGGAAGACGGAGAATTTGACGGGGCAGAAGGCGCTCAAAAAATCACCGAGAAAAGAGCGGAAAGGTTCAACTACCAGGTTGAGAAGGCATGGCGGCGCTGGTACAAAGTGTCAGATTCGGCCCTCAAACAGAACTTCTATGAGCAGCAGGGTCTTGCTTTCCGGGCCATGATTGGTGACGGGGAAGTTCTTGCCGTATTGCGGTCAAGCGCAAGAAAGGATCGGATGATCCCCCTTTGTGTTGAACTTGTCGAGATCGATCGATTAACGACTCCCATGTCTGAAATCAGCAATCCGAGCATCAGAAACGGGATCGAGTTTGACACTGAAGGCGTCCCTATCCGCTATTTTGTCCTGAAACGCCATCCAGGATCGACAGGCGTAATTTCGAGGATAAGCTTGAACGATTATGAGATTTTAGATGCTTTCGGGGCCAATGGCCTCAAAAAGGTCATTCATCTTCACGACATTCTGCGACCAGGACAAAGCCGAGGTTATACCCCCTTTGCTGCCGGCCTCGCTGACATCCACGACCTTTCCCGTTACAGGGAAGCCGAAATTGTAGCGGCCAGAATTGGCGCGTGTCTCGCGGCATTCATCAAGAAACCACAGGCATACAACACCTGGAATAACAAAGGCACCAATACTGACGGTCAGAAAATAAGCCAGTTCGAGCCCGGCATGGTCAAATATTTAAACCCAGGGGAAGAAGTTGACACGTTCAATCCGAGCCGTCCCAATCCTGCCGCCGCAGACTTTACGAAGCAACTCATCCAATGGGCCGCCAATGCCGTTGATATGCCCTATGAAGTGTTTGCAAACGATTGGAAAGACCTGAATTACTCCAACGCACGAACGGTACTTTTGCAAGCATACCTCGCGTTCGGGGTTTATCAAAATCATTTAGTCAATCACCTTTGCATTCCCGTTTGGGAAAACTTCGTTTCCGACTGTGTAGCCGCAGATGTTGTGAAGGCTGACGGATTCGGATTTCGGAAGGATGACTACTTCCGGTCATCTTGGATTACGCCCGGCTGGAAGTGGGTAGATCCAGAAAAGGAGTCGAACGCAGCCACCAACGACCTGAACAACCTGATTGATACTCTTGCAAACGTACTCGCTGGCAAGGGTGACGATTGGGAGGAAACCGTCGAGCAAAGGGCCAAAGAGATAGCGAAAGTGAAGGAGCTTGAGAAGAAGTACAACATCACCATGAGCCCACAGGCCAAAGAGGAAAAAGCGCAGGCAGCGAAGACAGGAGGCACACAGAATGCCAAAAAAGAAGAATAGCGGCTTAGTCATGGACGATTTTTACCGGGTGGCAGAATTTGAAAGGGGCGAATCAGGAATCCCTGTAAGCCTTGACGAAGGAACCAGGTCTGTCAACGTTGTTGCGGCGACAGAGAACCCTACAATGGTTTTTGACTGGGAACGATGGGAACCAATAAACGAAGTTCTGTTAATGTCCGGCTGCAAGCTATCCAATACGCGCCAAGTTCCTTTTCTCGGAGAGCATTACCGATGGAACCAGAGTCTCGATAACGTCATCGGCTCATGCCGGGAACTTGAGGTTAAGGGCGACAAACTTGTCGGTAGAGCGCAGTTCTCTTCTTGTGAGGAGGCCGAAAAGCCCTATACGAAAGTCAGGGAAGGTCATGTGACCGATGTGTCGATAGGGTACAAAGTGACAAAAGCCGTCCGCATTCCCAAGGGAGAAACCGGCGTTGTCGATGGTAGATCCTTTAAGGGACCCATCCGGGTAGCTACTGAATGGACACCGGGAGAATTAACGCTGTGTCCTATCGGGGCTGACCATGTGGCGAAGGTAAGAGCGGCCATGAGCTTCAAGGAAGCTGACATAGATGAGGAATTACCGCCCGAAACGGCGGATACGAACACCAACCATACGGGAGGAATTAAAGAAATGACTGAAAACGAAGTACGACAGCAGATTGACGATGCTGTGCGCACAGCGACCGAGCAGGGCAAAACTGCCATGAAAAAGGTGTTCGACCGCGCCGCCGCAGCAGGGCAGGAGGCCCTTGCGTTCAGGCTGTTTGCTGAAGGCAAGACGGAAGACGATATAACGGACGCCATAATCACGGCCCAGGCCAAGGAAAGGGGCAAACCCACTGACGGCGGGGAAGAGAGACCAGCAGCCACCGGCGCCCGGAAGTTAGACGAGATCGATGATGACACGTTCATCCGATCTATCACGGAACCTGCAATGATGGTTCTGGACTAAGGGAGGGCTAAGAGATGACAGCAGTAAATAAATCACCTTGGATCAAAAACCTTTCCGGATTGGTTGCTCCTTTGACCTTTCCCGGCAAAGTGCAAGCTGGATCGACGCAGGCCATTAAGCGAGGCGAAATATGCGTCTACGACGAAACAAGCACTTACTGGGTGCCTGTCAACGCCGTAGCGGATTGCCGGTACTCCCTGGCCATTGCCAACGAAGAACAGACAGCGGCCGGACTTGCTCGCTACATGGAATTCATCGCGCTCAGACCTGATGACGTGTTCGAGTTCGTCCTTGACGCTGCCGCGCAGGTCGAGCTTGGCGACGGTCTGGAATTGACCGCATCCGACAGCCAGAAGCTCACCAGGGATGTCGACGGAAACGCCGTGGCCTTTGTTGTTGGCATCGACAATTACCCGGAAGTGGGCACAACCCTTCTTTCGAGGTCCTACGCGCAGGTGGTGTTCAACCCCGTGCACTCCTATTGGTGTCAGCGGGTCTTGATGAATCGGCTGTACAAGGTCATCACGACGGCAGCGAGCATTACGTTGAAGGTCGAAGATTGCGGGGCAATAGTCCTCGTGACCGATACTGCAACAATCACCCTTCCTGAAGCGATTGTTCCTATCGGGTGGAATGTCAAGCTCGTTGATTGCGCTGACGTTGTTATGACCGTAGACCCGAAGCCCGATACAGCGGGCATCATTATTAAGGGGTCTGCTCCACATACCGCAGGAAACACCGTGTCCGTCACTGATGCGGGTGACTACATGGAATTGGTTTGGGGCGGCAATAACTGGGTAGCCGTAAACAGCATTTCGGGTGCTGACGGCGATATCACCTTGACATAAGGAGGCTAAGAGCGATGAGCATTAAATTCAGTTCAGATATAAACGTGAGCGGCGGGCAGGGATTGACCCTGCTAGAGATAAGGGAGATAGCGAAAGCCGAGCCGAAGACATTCATGACTCGGATGGCGAAGTTGATTGACCAGAAGAAAATCTCCCTTGGCCAATTCCGTGACATGCGGGGCCTGTTTACGATCTTGTCCGATGTTCAGGTTCCTGCCACCCTGGACGTTATGGGAGTCGGGACGAGGGCCATCATGACCTCGGCCTTTCCGGTCTTCACCGGGAACCTTGTGATAGCGGCCATACAGGAAGCCTATAACGGTGTTCCGACCATCGGTCAGGAACTTGTGACCGAGATCGACGATAACAAAAAGGTCACTACCATGGCCTCGGTTTACGCTCTCGACAACAACGTCGAGGAGGTGAAGGAGCTTGAAGACTACCCGGAAATCTCTGCCAGTGAGGGCAAGGTAGAAATCAGGCACAAGAAAAACGGTCGGCGGCTGTCTATTTCCTCTGAGGCCATTCAGGAAAACGACATTGCCGACATCACCAGCAGGGTCAACGCCCTTGGTGAGATCATGGCTGACTACATCGAGGAACAGACGCTCCGTAGGGTAACTGACCATGATGGTTCTGCATCTTCAGCGGCAGAACCCTATGTCTACAGGCCAGAGGGAACTGGTACAGCTCTTTTCAGTTCAACAGCAAACACCCCCGGCACGAGGGCTCCATCGGGAACCAGGATTACCAGCAATGCCTTCGTGGACGAGACAGACCTTGAAAACGGGCGCATCAGGCTTGCCAGCATGAGAAACCAGAGGGAGAAAAGAATCTCTATGCCCTGGTCTGAAGTCAAATTGCTCGTCCCGGATGCCGTGGTAGGAAAAGTGCTGAAGGTGGCAAATAGCCAGTACGTCCCCGGTGTAGAAAACGAAGTATCCAATTGGGGACCCGGCGGAAAATGGCGCATCGCCCCCGAGAGAATCGTGTCTTCGCCCAAGCTCGACGATCTGTCAACCTCAGCTTGGTACCTCGGCATTCCACAGCGGCAGTTCCGCAGGAAATGGAAGCTTCGGATGGAGTACGTGACTCTCGGGACCGACACGGAAAGCTACCTCCGCAGGGGCGTGGCATTTCAGGCGCGTATTGCGTGGGACTGCGAGATCGGCGCGATTGATTACGTCTACTGGGTCCAGAACCTGGCGGCCAGCACGGCCCCAAAAGACGAGTAGGGAGGCAGATTATGAAGCGGTTTAACAGCCTCTTTTTGACTATCCTCATGGCGGCGCTGATTATAGGGCCTACATGGGGTCAGACGGTCAGGTACTTCCCTGGACCTGTCAAGTTCGGATCAACCGTAACGGTAGGCGGCGTAACCTATACATTCCCCTCGGTCGATGGAACGAGCGGCTACCAGCTTACTACGAACGGGTCCGGAACGCTCTCATGGGCGGCAGCAGGTGCAGGTGCAGGCAACACGCTTGACCAAGCCTATGATCAGGGAGGCGCCGGGTCGGGTCGAACCATCACGGTAGACCAGGGCGCGGTACAGCTCAACGGGTCCCATGCGACCAACGACACGTTCTTTATCAATAAGACTGCCGGATCGGGGCATAATGTACAGATTACCAACGCGGGGACCGGAGACGATATCAACGGCACGGCTGGGACATGGTACGTGAGTAAGGCAGGGGCGGCGACCTTCGTTTCGGCCATCATCCCCACACTGACGACTACAACGTTTGTGCCCACCAGCATCGGGGCATTCACCGGCACCGGGGCCATAAACCTCAATGATGCCGATGGCGCTTCACCCAGCTTTACCTTTACCGATGGCACAGGGGAGACAGCCGTATTTTCGAAGGCCGACACAGGGGTATTAAGCCTTACCACTGTTGCCGGGGATGGGTTCAAACTTCTCACCGGTAACATCTGGATAGGCAACGGCACGCCAGGAACAGCGGCCATGAACGGTGAAGACCTCTACGTCGAAGGAGATGTGGAGATCGACGGTTCTGTCCAGCTTGACGGGGCAGTTACCGGGGCCGCGGGGCTTACCGTAACGGGTGGGGTGGTCAACCTGAACGCCTCCTCCAATAACGCTGTGAACATCGGCACTGGCACGACCACGAGCACTGTTACAATCGGCGGCTCAGGTGCTCAGTCAATAGCCGTGGGCAATGGTGCAGCCGCTAAAACGGTAGCACTCGGATCAACAAATACCACGTCGACCACGACCATATCAAGCGGTTCCGGCGGCGTGCTCATTAATTCTTCGAACAACCAGCCGACGACTATTAACGGCGGGACCAGCACGGGGACTGTGACCATAGGCGCTACGACTGCCACAGTCGGAGTCCTCGGGACCTATACTACAAACTACGACGCAGGAGCGTCCACGACAGGCATAGGGACCGGAAGTACAACCGGAACGGTTACAATTGGCGGAACCGGGGCTCAGGCCATTGACGTGGGGACAGGCGCGGCGGCAAAGACCGTAACGGTTGGATCAACAAATACCACGTCGACCACAGCTATAAATTCCGGGTCGGGCGGAGTCGGCATTAACGTCAGCAACAACCAGCCGACGAACATTGGAACAGGGACTACGACTGGAACTATAACGATAGGCGGAGCAGGTGCTCAGACCATCAACATCGGCAACGGAGCGGCAGCTAAAGCCGTCACTCTCGGGTCGACAAACACGACCAGCGCCACGACTATCAACGCAGGGTCAGGCAATATCACCTTCGGCGGAAACATGGTAGCCACTGGCAAGACCTTAACCGGGGCCTTGAAGACCGTCACGACCGACAACAACGGGTCAAATTTGACATCTGCAACGTGCGGAACCGTACAGGTGTGTAGCGGAGCAGGAGTTACGAACTTACCCGAAGCATCAACTGTAATCGGATGCAGGATTACGTTTGTGGTCGGTGCCACTGCCAACTGTGACCTTAATCCGGATGACGCGGACCAAATTCTGATTGCAACAAACGCAGCAGGTGACGCAGTGAGGGCGGATGCAATAGGCGAGACCATCAGCGTCATTGCCATTGACGCCACAAATTGGGTTGTTGATGGAACACCTTATGGAACGTGGACTGACGTCGACTAAGATGTGACTGGGGGAGGGGCAACTCCCTTCCCCTATTTTGGAGGCGCTATGAATAGACGTTTGATTACATGCCTCATAACCCTATGCCTGTTATGCCCGGTAGCTTTGCACGCAGCCGGTACAATGACAGTATCCATAGACAATCCTCGGTACATCTCCGAGGGTGCAAAAGGGCCGTGCAAGATCACAATTGACTGGATTTCGACGAGCGGCGGGGCCGTATCTGGAAACATTGCATCGACATTCACCACAGGGAAAAAGGACTATGAACCCAAACTGGCAGCTATTAAGGGCCGCCTGAACTGGACGCAAACCATTCCTGGTTTGAACGGGGATCTTGCTACTGCGCTACCGACAGCATTATATGATGTCACCATTACGGATGCCTACGGGCATGACATTTTGGACGCTTACGGCGCAGACAGATCGGGGACAGTAGCAGAAATGCTCGTGGAGGGGTCCGGACAGCGCAGGATTGATTCGGAATTAACGCTGACCATAGCGGCTGCTGGTGCCTCAAGTAAGGGCCGTATCATTATCATGCTGGGGGAATAATGACCCTCAAAGACGACATCCTTGCCGACCTTGACGATGTGTTTTTTGACACAGATGAACTGGCCGACACCATTACCTACGGGACGGCGAGCATAGAGGCCATTGTATCATACGGCGTCAATCTTAATCAGGGCGGGGCCATGGCGCAGTCTGAATGCACCATTATGGTTAAGAAAAGTGATGTTGGGACCTTTGTAGCCCGAACAGCGGTAACAATAGGGTCCGACGCTTGGAAGACGCTCCGTGAAGTTCGGTCAGATGCCTATACCAGGACCATCGAGCTTGAAAAGGATATGAGGCCTAGACTGACATGAGCGGCGTAAGAACCAACTTTGCCCAATTCATGAGGGAATTTAAGGCCGCTGATGCTTTGCGCATTAAAGCCGGCCAAGATGCCGTCAAAATGGAAGGCTACCGGCAAATGCGGGTTTTACAGGCCGAAATAAGAGCGGGTGAGCCCGGCATCAAAGGCCTCCGTGAGATATCCAAGCGTTACGGCGGTGATGCGAGGCTCAAGCCTACCCATGCTCGGCCACTGGCCAACCTCCATCACGCAATCAGGTACAAGGTAACGAAGGAAGGGCAGTTCACCTTTGAATTCGGCGCCGTTGCCGGGAAGACATCAAATACTTGGATAGGAATTATGAAGCGCCGGCAGGAAGAGAAAAGCTACCCCGTAACCGATGAAATGCGTACCAGACTTGCCAAAATAGGTGCTGTCCTGAAAGGGAAAAAGAAACTGTCCGAATGGCCGGCCAAGGCTTTCTTCCTCAAAACGACACATTTCAAAAACCCTGCCCGTGACATCATTGATACCTTTTGGGCAGCGCATAAGCATGAGGCGCCAGGAGAAATTGAGAAAAACTTTGCGGCATTATTGGAAGGCAGAACTATTGCTCGTGATATTGATTCACGGGCTCTCATAAAGAAGCAGAGGGGAGCATAGATGCCACTTGGACCTATGCGAGCATACGAACAGATTGCGAAGGCTATTTGTGATGCTCTTGGGCTTAAGCATTGTTATAGGATGGTTATCACCTTGGAAATGAAAACAATTCCGACCGTCGAAGTAACATTTCATCCAGAAGCGGACGTATTGGGTGCCGCCGCTCCACTGTTCGAAAAGTTCAAACTGGTTCCCATAGAAGATAGAAAAGGCGAGGGGAGCGGATCTAATGCCTGACATGACCACCTACTTGCAGACCATCAGAGACAAGCTGGCGCGGAACGCAGCGATAAAGGCGTGGTGTACCACATACTATGCTCGCATCCATCGGGTAGCCGTAGGTAACGATGAACAGGTTCCATTCGTTGCTGATTACTACCCCCTCATCTCCATAGCGCCCAATTCTCAAGTTATGGGTGACGATGCAGATTTAGAGAAAGGCTTTCAGATAACGTGCGGCGTATACCGGGACGGGGCAGACGCTTACTCCTTGATTTTCCCTGGCCTCTCTGAGGGCACCAATAGCGCGACTATCAAAGTGGGGGCGTTTACCTTCTCCATCGCTGGAACACTCTACACCAAGGCCGCAACCGACAACATCGCCATGACCGCATGCGCTCAACAGGCAGCGTCG
>Ga0172380_10006302_pt1 | contig 13870 bp, 8 predicted proteins | sample Leawe162metaG_FD_119747 | JGI IMG/M metagenome (GOLD analysis project Ga0172380, IMG submission 119747) | Leachate microbial communities from a municipal landfill in Southern Ontario, Canada - Leachate well 162 metaG | ecosystem: Engineered > Solid waste > Landfill > Unclassified | place... | reverse complement strand
CCACACCCTTGATCATGCCATAAAAAGCCGTTTCGGCCGTATTGGGAATAAAGCTGAAGACGGTCTGTTCCAAATCATCACCAACACTTTCGAGTATAGCCGGAACCACCAATTCGCCGAGCTTTTTACGCTCGTTGTGGATGGCATAATCGCTCCCACGTGAAAAGTAAATACGTTCAAACGAACACTGGGTGAGTTTGCGGGGCTCGAGTATGGGTGAAATTTCCCAGTCACCGTTGCTGCGGATGATAAAAGCATGGCCGGGAGGAATAGGTTTGATTTCATCCACCGACACATTAAATGCCGTAGCTGCTGCAGGACGTTCGGAAGTGACAACCGCTACTTCATCATCTACATAATAATAAGCCGGGCGAATGCCGTTGGGGTCACGTAAAACAAATGCATCGCCGTGCCCTAACAAACCGGCCATGGCATATCCACCATCCCAATGTTTGGAGGCGCGTTGTAGAATACGTTGTATATCGAGATTATCGGCGATGAGTTTTTGCGCCTCGGTTTTGCTGTGGCCTTCAGCGAGATATTTTTCGAACAGTTCCAGATTTTCTTCATCCAGAAAATGACCGATTTTTTCCATCACCGTAACGGTATCGCTTTTTTCTTTCGGATGCTGGCCCAGCTCAACCAATTGGTTGAAGAGGGTTTCTACATTCGTCATATTAAAGTTGCCGGCAACAACGAGGTTGCGGGTTTTCCAGTTATTCTGGCGCAGAAAAGGGTGGCAATGTTCAATGGTGTTTTTACCGTGGGTGCCATAACGTAAATGACCTAAAAGCAGTTCTCCAAGGTATGGGAGCTCTTTTTTCATCCGATTTACATCGTCGAATACCGCAGGGTTGTTTCTTTTTGCTTCTTCAAAATTGCTGTGAACCCGTTCAAAAATTTCCTTGATGGCCTGTGGATTTACCGAACGTGCCCTGCTGATATAACGTTCACCTGGCGCGGCATCCAATTTGATGGCAGCAATACCCGCGCCATCCTGGCCCCGGTTGTGCTGTTTTTCCATCAACAAATACAGCTTATTTAAGCCATAAAAGGGCGTGCCGTAATTTTCCTGAAAATAAGAAAGAGGCTTTCTCAGTCTGATAAGTGCAATACCACACTCGTGTTTGATGCTGTCGCTCATGCTTGGCCGGGAAGAAGGCGCAAATTTACAACAATTCAGAACGATTTAGGTCGTTATTGCTGCATCTGCTACTTCTCTCAACCAAGAGCAGGTCAGCTGAGTTCAAATTATAATAGCTTTGTGTACATGCAGCGACGGAGTTTACGACTTATAGTTTTTTTGTGCTTGTTGATTTTCACAGGCAACGCCCAGGTTCCGGTCGGGCAATGGCGGGTTCATTTGCCTTATGCCTATGGAACAACGGTCGAAAAAGCAGCCAACCGGGTGTATTGCGGCACCCGTAATGGATTATTTTATTTCGATACGGAAGACAATTCCATCAATACGCTGACCAAGGTGCAAGGCTTGTCGGATGTGGATATCACTTTTCTTAAATTTTCGGCTGAATACCAAACGCTGATCATCGCCTATCGTTCGGGTCAGCTTGATTTGTATAAAAACGGTCGTTTTCAATCATTTGATGCCATCGTGCGCTCTAACATTCCCGGTCTCAAACAAATCAACCACATTCATTTGCGGGGGAGATATGCCTATCTGAGCACGGCTTTTGGCATAGTAGAGTTCGATTTACAACGTGCCGAATTCCGCAATACTTTTATAATTGGCCGGGAAGGCAGCCGACTGCCTGTTAATGCCCTCACCGATGATGGAGAAAAATTCTACGCAGCCACCGATTCTGGAATGCTGGTTGCGGAACTCGATGCCCCCAATTTATCAAACTACATTTATTGTGTGCCCGAACCCCTGTGGGGAGATCGTAAAATTACACACATAGCAGCCTGGAGAAACGCGATTTACACCATCGCTGCCGATTCGTTGTTTACCTGGAATGGCACTAGCTGGACAGGAAGAGTAGTAAATCCAGGCTTCGATAATACAAGTTTGCATGCCGGCAAAAACCATTTGATGCTGACCAACATCTTCAGGGGCATCGCGGCTGATACTTTAGGTAACCTGATATATTCGGCTTCTACCGATTTCATCGAGTCACCAAAACAGGCTTGTATGGATGAAACGGGGATGATGTATGTTGCGGATGGCTATAACGGTTTGGTACGCGGTATTTTTAACGCAGAACGCTTTTTGCCTAACGGACCTTTTTCATCGAGAGCTTTGAAATTAAGTGCTGGTCGCGCCGGCCCACTGGTGGCTGCAGGCAGTTTGGGTGAAGCCTGGTTTAATTTGTATGTCTCGGACGGTGTTTTTCATTTTAAAAATGAGCAGTGGGTGAACTACAACAACCAGCAAATGGCCGGATTGGACACAACATTCGATTATGTTTATGCGGTTAGTCATCCCACAGAAGACAAAATATATCTGTTGCCTTGGGGAAGGGGTGTAAAAGTGCTGACCAATGGAGTTGTAACTGCCGCTTATGATGCAACCAATTCGAGTCTTGAATTTATTCCCGGCTCCATAAATCCAAACACCAATCTTGGGGATACCCGGGTAGGTGGACTTGATTTTGACCAGCAGGGCAATATTTGGATGAGTAATTATGGTGCGAGTAGCCCCATTTCGGTGAGACGAAACGATGGTAGCTGGGAATCGTTTAATATTGGTCAGTACACCGATGTGAATGACATGCTCGTAGACGATCATGGTAATAAATGGGTGCGTATGCTCAGCGGAGGTGCAGTAATTCTGAATACCGACAATACAGCCTACCGTTATATCGGCACTGCTGAAGGCCAGGGATTTTTACCATCTCCCAATGTGAATTGTTTTGCCAAAGACCAGGACGGTGCCGTTTGGCTGGGAACCAATGAAGGGCCGATTGTTTTTTATAATCCTACATCCATATTTAAAGGAGCATATAGTGGGAGCCGGATAAAAGTATTACAAGAACAATTTGTTGGGTTTTTATTAGGTCAGGAGGTTATTAACGGTATTGCGATAGACGGTGCCAACCGCAAATGGTTTGCCACCAACTCAGGTGCCTGGTTGTTCAGCAGCGATGGGCAGGAGCAAATTCATCATTTTACAAGCGAAAACAGTCCGTTATTGTCGGATGTGGTAACCTCAATAGCTGTGGATCCCAAAACCGGCGAGGTGTTTATGGGGACAGATAAGGGTGTGGTGAGTTTTCGGGGGACTGCTACGGCGGGCAACGAAACACATACAGATGTGCAGGTATTCCCAAATCCGGTGCGACCGGATTTTGATGGGCTGATCGCTATCAATGGGCTGTATACCAACGCATTTGTAAAAATTACCGATGTGCAGGGTAATCTGGTCTATCAAACGCGTGCCGATGGTGGTCAGGTAACCTGGAATGGCCGCGATTATAACGGCCGAAAAGTAAATACCGGGGTGTATTTTGTGTTGAGTTCTGACCCTTTGGGTGAGGATACTTTTGCAGCCAAAATTCTATTTATCAACTAAACCATGCTGCATAAAGTCAAGGCGATTGTGCTCCGTACCACCCGGTACAGCGAGACCAGTGTTATCGCCCTGATGTATACCGATATTTTTGGTATGCAGTCGTATATGATCAATGGCGTTCGCAAACAAAAGGCGCGGATAACAGCCGGTATGCTGCAGCCATTGTGTTTGGTGGATGCCGAGGTGTATCACAAATCTCAGGGCGACATTCAACGCTTGAATGAATTGCGACTCGAACCCGTACTCAATGGCATGCTCAGCGATCCCAGTCGAGGTGTAGCGGCCATGTTTGCTGCCGAGGTGCTTACCCGCGCCATTCGTGAAGAAGAAGCACATCAGGAACTCTTCGATTACCTCAGTCACCACATCCAGCTGCTCGACATCCATCCCCAACCGTTGTTTGCCCTCCTTCAACTTCTGCTCGGCTTATCTGCCCGCCTCGGTTTTCAGCCAGAAGCCCGTGGTCGCACTGGCAACTGGCTTAATCTCACAGAAGGTCGATTTGAGCATATGCGGGACCAACGATCCGCTTACGCCCGTCCCGAAAGTGCCGATCAGATCGCTTTATTGTTAGAACAAGGGGCATTGGATGGGATGGATGTACAAATAAATACTTTGCGGGATGTGCTTTTACTCTATCAGCTACATCTGCCGGGCTTTAAACCACCCAAAGCTACAACCATGCTTGAAGAGCTTTATTTCACGCCCTGAGACCTGATTTTTAAGAAATCATATCATTGCTGCTGTTTTATAAAGTTAAAATTTTAATAAAGTAGCAGCCAATAAAATGCGGGCTGTGCTGTTATCCTTATTTTCGGTCAGAGATTTGTCATATGGAAATTGTTAAACGTTATCGTTGGTGGATAGTAGGTGCTGTTGCGCTGGTCGCCATAGGAGTGACTTGGTATTGGTCGGGTGAGGAACAAACGGCTGTCGAAATAGTGGCAGAAGTCAAACGCGCCGATTTTAGTGCTGTGGTAGTCAGTTCCGGAGAATTGATCGCAAAAAACTCTGAAAACATCGATGGACCCGAAGGTTTGCGTCAGGTAGGCATCTGGCAGGTGAAAATTCAGGATTTGATAGCTGAAGGTACCGTTGTGGAAGAAGGGGAATATGTAGCAGCGCTCGACCAAACTGAAATCAGCGGCAAAATCAAAGACACCGGAGCCGAGCTCGAAAAGGCCGAATCACAGTTTCTACAAGCCAAACTCGATACTACCCTCACACTACGGGCTGCCCGGGACGAGATTGTGAATATGGAGTTTAGTCTCAAACAAAAACAACTCACCCTCGAACAGTCCCGTTTTGAGCCTCCTGCTATTATCCGTCAGGCCGAACTCGATCTGGAAAAAACCCAACGGGATATGGTGCAGATACGTGAAAATTATCTCGTTAAAAAACAACAAGCCGAAGCTAAAATGGCAGAAGCAGGCGCCAATCTCCAACAAATCCGCAATAAAATGGACAATCTCCAGCGTGTTTTTGGCGAATTCACCATCAAAGCCCCCAAATCCGGTATGGTCATTTATATGCGGGAATGGGGTGGTCAGAAGAAAAAAGTAGGTTCTACCATCTCACCTTGGGACCCTGCTGTAGCCACTTTGCCCGATTTACGTTATATGTTATCCAAAACCTATGTGAATGAAGTAGATATTCGCAAACTGGCCACCAATCAATTGGTAAACATCGGTCTGGATGCTTTCCCCGATCTCAAACTTAAAGGAAAAGTGACGCAAGTGGCCAATGTGGGTGAACAACGTGGCAATACCGACAGTAAAGTATTCGAGGTAGTGATAGAAGTACTCGAAACCGATACCAATGTCCGGCCCGGCATGACGACCAGTAATCGTATCTATACGAATACAATTAAGGATACGCTTGTCATGCCGCTCGAAGCAGTATTTAATCAGGACAGCATCACTTTTGTATACCGGAAAAGTGGCCTCAGCATCGAAAAAGTTCAGGTTTTATTAGGAGATGCCAACGAAAACGAAGTAGTAATTAACTCCGGACTTACTGCCGGGGATAAGGTGTTGCTCAGTGAGCCGGCTGGTTATGCCGAAAAAGCCATAGTATTACTCGATCCCAAATCGGCTAAACCCCTTGCCAACGTCCGGCCGTGAATTATACGCGACTTCTCAGTAATTTCAGCATAGCCACCGATGCGTTGTTGGCTAACAAGATGCGATCGGCGCTCACCGCACTCGGTATAATATTCGGAGTAGCTGCTGTGATTGCCATGCTGGCCATCGGTAATGGCGCACAACAAGAAATTCTCGAACAAATCCGCCTGGTTGGCGTGAATAATATAGTTATCAAGCCTGTACTTGAACAAACTGAGGGCGATTTAGATGAAAATGCCGGTAAAACCGAACAAGCGAAACGTTTTAGTCGGGGACTCGATTTGGCCGATGCCGAAAGTATACGAAAGCTCGTTCCGACTGTACTGCAGGTCAGTCCGGAGTTAATTTATGAAACCGACGTAATTCGTGCCGGTTTCCGGCGGAGTTCACGTATAGTTGGGGTGGAACCCACCTATTTCGAAATCACCAATCTGGAACTGAAAGAAGGAGGGCATTTTACCGAAGAGCAGCTTTACAAAGGCCAGGGCGTATGTATTATCGGTGCCGGTATCAAAAAAAAGTTTTTTACCAATGAAAATGCACTCGGCAACTACATAAAAGTGGGCAACCACTGGTTGCAGGTCGTAGGCATCCTTCAGGAAACGCTGGTATCTGAAAAAGCGATAGAGAACCTCGGTATACGCGATTATAATATGGACATTTATGCACCCATTAAAACAGTTTTAGGTCGCTACCTCAATCGTGCGTCCATGTTGAACGGGGGTGGAGACAATACCATTTTTGTAAATGGAGGTATGGTCACATTTGGTGACGATGAAGGGGAAGACGGCAAAAAAAAGGCACCTAAAAACTACCATCAACTCGACCGCTTGGTGGTACAGGTCAAAGAATCGGAAGCAGTTACCGCCACTACTGATGTAATTCTACGTATGCTCAAACGCCGCCACAATGAAGTGGTAGATTTTGAGATTACCATTCCTGAACAATTACTCAAACAACAACAGCGCACTAAAGACATCTTCAATATTGTACTAGGAGCCATAGCGGGCATTTCGTTATTGGTGGGAGGAATAGGCATCATGAATATCATGCTGGCCTCAGTTCTCGAACGCACCCGCGAAATTGGTACCCGCCGTGCTTTGGGTGCCACACAACAGGATGTGATTACCCAGTTTATGTTTGAAGCTGTGCTCATTTCATTAAGTGGAGGATTTATCGGAGTTATTCTCGGGGTTACCATGGCTTATGTCATTGAGATTTTTACCGATATCCAGACTATTATTTCACCCGTTTCCATTATCCTCTCGTTTGGTGTGTCGGCTGCCATTGGATTAATTTTTGGCATTACACCGGCCCGAAAAGCTGCCCTTCAAAACCCTATTGAATCGTTGCGTTATGAATAAAGTGTTGTGTATTGGATTGATGTTATGGAGCAGCCTGGTAACAGCTCAGGGAGTGGAGCGTTTAAGTTTGCCCGACGTTATAGGCATCGCCCAGATGCGCTCTCCTGCCTATGCTCGAACTAAAAACACCTTCGAAAATAACTATTGGCGCTACCAGAATTATAGGGCCAGTCGATTACCTGCCCTCAATCTGAATGGCACCTTGCCTAACATCAATCGCAGCATTGAGCGCATCACACTGCCTGATGGTAGTGACGCTTTTGTAGACCGTTCTTTGGCCACCAGTGCAGCCACGCTGAGTATCGACCAGAACTTACCGCTTACAGGTGGTCGATTTTCCATACTTAGCAGCCTGCAGCGTATCGATTTATTTGGTGCCAATGCCAGCACATCATTTTTGAGTACGCCTATCTCCATCAGCTACTTTCAAAACAATATTTTTTACAACGATTTCCGTTGGCAGAAAAAAATTGAACCACTTGTTTTTGAAGAAGCCCGCCGGGCATATGCCGAGCAGATGGAAGAAATTGCTTTGCAATCGACCAATCTCTTTTTTGAAATGTTGGCTGCTGAAAACAACTATCGGCTGGCCGAAATAAATCTCGCCAATACCGATACGCTGTATAAAATCTCCAAAGGGAGGTATGATCTGGGGAAAATAGCTGAAAATGACCTGCTACAGATTGAACTTTCCATGCTCAATGCACGCAACCGTCTGGCTGAAACTTCATTGGATCTGGAGTTGCGCCAACAAGACCTGAAGCGATTTCTGGGTATACCCAACCAACAAAAAGTAGAATTGCTGGTCCCCGACAATGCCCGCTTTTTTGAAGTGATTCCAAGCAAAGCACTTGATGAATCACGATCCAATCGCCAGGCTGTATTGCAGTTCCGCCGCCGCAGACTGGAAGCAGAACAACAATTGGCGCGGATGAAGGGCGATAACGGCATGCAGGTGGGTATATCCGCTAATTTTGGTCTGACACAACGAGGCACCTTGCTCGGTAGCGCTTATACCAACCCGCAGGATCAGCAAAACGTAGCATTAACCATTGCAGTGCCTTTGATCAACTGGGGACAGAACAAAAGCCGGATTCGAATGGCCGAAGCCAATCGTGAATTGGTGGAAGTAGATGTGCAACAGGAAGAGATCAACTTTGAGCAGGAAATTATACTTCAGGTCATGCGTTTTAATATGCTCAAAGATCAATTGTTGGTCGCTGGCAAAGCGGATACCATCGCGCAAAAACGATTTGAAGTCACCAAAGAACGTTATGTTATTGGGAAAATCAGCATAACAGATTTGAACTTGAGTATACAGGAAAAAGACCAGGCCCGTCAAGCCTATATCCAGATGCTGCGGACCTACTGGAACAGTTATTATACCCTACGCCGCCTGACTTTGTTTGATTTCGAGAAGCAGGAAAAGATTAGTCCGAGAAGCGCCAGTTTGCGTGCGCAATAGGTAGTTGTTGCATGAATTATAAGTCACTTATTACCGCTTTTATTCGTTTGTAATCGCTTAATAACCGGCTAATTGCATGGGGCAGTTCTATTTTTCAGGATGGCAACAGCTGCTTTTTTTGGTCGTACTTATATCAGCTTTGACTGGGCATTAAAACGCTTGTTACGGAACAAAGCCAGTTTTGTCATACTCGAGGGATTTTTGAGTGAGTTAATCAGACAAAACATTCAAATAAAACAATTACTCGAATCAGAATCGAACGCGGAAAGAGAGGATGGCAAAATAAATCGTGTTGATCTGTTATGCGAAAATGATCAATCCGAACTAATGCTTATTGAGGTACAGTACCACAGTGAAATGGATTATTTCCAACGGATGTTATTTGGTGCATCTAAACTTATTGTTGACTATTTACACAGGGGGGATGCGTATGAAAAAGTTAGGAAAGTCTACTCCATAAATATTCTGTACTTCGATTTAGGTCAGGGAAGTGACTACATCTATCACGGTCAGCTTCGATTTGTAGGATTACATAATAACGATGAGTTAGGTTTGAATAAGTTGCAGCGTACCCAATTTAAACGCGAGCTGGCTGGTGCGCTTTACCCGGAGTATTACTTGTTAAAAATCAATAACTTTGATGATGTGGCCAAAGATTCGCTGGATGAGTGGATTTATTATCTTAAAACCAGCGAGTTGCCAGCTACTTACCGAGCCAAAGGATTAATAGAAGTGGAAAAACAACTTAAAATCGACGCCATGGCACCCGAACAAAAAGCCAAATACCTCAAGCATATTGAAGACTTGAAAATTTCAGAATCCATGCTTGAAACTGCCTTCGCAGAAGGCGCTGATGATGGCTATACGAAAGGCATCGAAAAAGGCATCGAAAAAGGCATCGAAAAAGGAATTGAAAAGGGCATCGAGCAAGGTATAGCACAGGGTAAGCAGGAAAAACGAATAGAAGATGTGTGTGCAGCCTACCAGCGGGAATTGCCAGTGTCAGTTATCGCTGCTGTTTTGGGTTTAAGCGAATCGGAAGTAGATCGGATTCTGAAAGAAAAAGGGCTAAAAAACGAATTGTGAATTAGTAATAATTACAATAAAAAGGTCATTAATAGTATAAAAGGATCAGCTCCCATTTTTGAGAGCTGATCCTTTTTAAAGCTAATATCTAATACCTGCCAGCAAAGCCCACCGGATAACGCACCTGGTAATTCAGATTTAAAGTGGCTTTTTCACCACCGGGCAAAGTGAGCTGCCAACGTACCAGGCCATTGTCTTCTTCAACGATGGCTTTCGGCAGAGTCTCATGACTCACCTCCACCGATTTGTGCCTGCTGATTGGTAATTGTTCATCGAGTTGTAGTTCGATGGCGTAATCTTTATTGTTTCTGACGATAATGTCCCATTTCACTTCCTGTCGAACACTATTGCCGATAGTCTTCCGACTTTCCTGATCGAGGGCCAGTTTTCGTTCAACTACTACAGAACGATCACGACCCATAGCCAAACGAAGTGTGTCGCCGGTGACTTTGGTGCGTACTTCGGTAGCACCTACAAAAGTACCCTGGTAATACAGATTGGCCGTTCCATCCAGCAAATTGAGGTAGCCCCAGGGTGCAATTTCAGCCACCAGGAAAACATCGTTACTCAATTTGGGCACCGCGTGGTGTACAAACCGGGTTTTTACCTTTTCATCCTTGATGGGTACCCGCTGGTTTTCGCCATCACTTGGAATGGTTTGCCTGTTGTCGATGACGTACTGGAGGAGTTCGGGGGAACGAGGTAACAAGGCTTCATAGCGCGGCAAATTTGTGCCGCCCCTTACGCGTATTCCATCAATGTAGTACTCGGTACTAGTTGATCTCGAACCTCGAATATTAAGTGAAGTAGTTTCAATAGCGGATTGTGGAATACGTTTGTGTTCAGAAGGGACTGAATGTTGCATATCTTCCCGGGTATAGGTGGCTCCGGTTGAGAATTCGTCGCGAGAAATGAGTGGAACCTCGTAGTCCACTATCATTATTTCCTTGAGTGCTATGCCTGAACTGAGTGTAATGTCAACTAAGGCAGGTTGGGCTTCTCCGACTCGGATTGCGTTTATCTCATGTGGATGAAAACCCACATAACTGCAACGGACTGTGTATATGCCAGTAGGTATTCGTTTAAATTCGTATTTTCCGTCAATATCACTGGTGGTTCCGCCGAGCTGTAAACCTTCTTTAAACAAAACTACATTGGCAAATGGAACCCCTTCACCTTTTTCGTCTAAAACACGACCCCGCAAATAACTACCGCTTTCAGATGCTTTTTTTGATGGCACCTCGGGACGTTGTTCCATAGAACCGAAATACCAGGCTTTTAAGAGTGGTTTATCACCTGATAAGGACGGATTCGCAGTCGATAAAGTTAGCTTAACCTGTTTCCAGTCCTCGCCGGTAAATTGAAATACATCGGCGAGATAACTGATTTGAAGTGGTTGACGCAGATCATCTACCCTAAAATCATAGGCGGGGATCCAGCCGGCAGCTTCATCGTAATATTTTAATTGAAGGGTGTCGGAATAGGCGCGTTTACCCTCCAGAGTTACGTAAACCACACTTTGGGCGACTGGAACAGGACCCCGGAGTGCATTCATACTGAGATATACGGCTTTCAGTTTTTCCTGATTCAGCTCAATATCATAGCTGAGGTTGAACATAATTTTCCGGATTTCACCGAGTCGCTGGCGGTAGAAGTCGGCTGTTTCGCGCAAAGCAACCACCTTAACACCACCTTCACCGGCGATGTGGGCATTTTTAAGCAAAATCTGTTCTTCTTGTTGTAGAATGGCGATCTCGGCCTTGATTTGTTCATTGAGGCGGATGAGTTTTTTCTCTTCACCTTCGAGTAGCCGACGTTTAGCCGGATCGTCTTTTTGAGGTGGGGTTTCAACGGCGTGTTTTACAACCAGTATGGTTGCATGTTTTAAACCGGCCAGTTGAACCGTCTCGGCCTTTAAGGTCCGAGGTAGGTGGGTAAAACAAATGACTTGTTTGCCTTTATGTAAGGAAACTATCGCCTGGCGCTCGACCATAGCTCCACTGAAAAAAACAGTAACGGCATCAACTGTTGAAGTGACACGCAAGGTATCGGCAAATGCCTGGCGGACGGGGGCGACCAAGAAGGCCGCGATGAGGGGAAATACATAGGTTTTCATGGCAGTAGGATTGAAGTGAATTCATGACTTCAAGCTACCGAAATGTGGCCCTAAAACACTGTTTGGAAGTAAATGTGATAGGTAAATGACAAAAGTGGCCATCGCGGGTCATGCGGTTGTCATCTTTCCTTGGAATAGTAGCTATTTAGTTAATAAGTCAGTTGAATCGACGAAATTCAATCTTTTGTGATTGTTTGTTTGAAAGTCTTGGCAACTGGCCTACCGACCACCGGCTAAATCTAATATTTCACCATTTTCTGTAAGCTCCAGCTTGATTTTGTCTGTATTCGGACAAAATATATGCCTTTGGGTAGATGATCCGTGTTCAATTCGTGCCTTCCGGCAGCGAGTTGATTCCTGTAGAGTACTTGTTTGCCCTGGCCATCCAGCAATTGAAGCTGCTGAACTGCTTCGTCGGTTTCCAGGAAGAAAGACGAAAGGAAAGGATTAGGGTAGAGCTGACCATTAAAATCGGCCGTATACACTACAGATGATGCCAATGGTGCTTTATATATGTTATTGTTTAAACCGAAAAACCACGCGTCGGCAGTTCCGTAAAATTCCATTCTTCGAATCGTATTGCTGCCGTTGGCGAGCTCGACCCAACTTTTCCCGCTATCACTGCTGTGGCGGAGGTAGCTGGTGTTGCCCCCCATGGTAATGGCATAAACTTCAGATGGGCTCATCAACTTCACATCCCAAACATGCTGGGTACTGTTGTAAGGGATAGTAGTCCATTGAGCAGCGCCATTGGTGGTATAGGCAATATATCCGGAATTCCCTCCGAGCACTCCCAAAGAATCGTTGAGCATGCTGACTTTATAAATGCCGTCGGTTATACCCACAGCCGCAGTCCAGCTTGCACCACCATCGGTAGTATAAAACAGTTTGTTTTGATAATAAATAATACCTTTTTGGGAACTTGTAAAAACAACACGTGCGTCGTAACCTTTTTCTGGCAGGGTAATTAAACCACCCCAACTGTCGCCGCCATCGGAAGTTTTCATAAAACGAACGCTATCTACCGATCCGGAATTACCACTGAGAAGTAAATAACCATTGAGCGTATCCCGAAAATAAATAGAGCGAATGCCCTGGTTTCCGCCAACTTGTATTTCGTTCCAATTGCTGCCGTTTTTGGTATATCGCAAGCGCCCTCCGCTATTTTTACCCAGATAAATATGGTTAGAATCCGCCACTGCCATAGCCGTGTAGGTATATGCTCCTCCGAACTGTTCCGAGCTGATGGTCGTCCATTGATAACCACCATTGGTGGATTTTAAGCAATAATAATTGACAGCTACATAACCCTGGGTGGGTGAGATGAAGTCGAGTTCGACCATACTTCCTCCCACGGGCAGACTGCCAATATTCTGAAAGAGTTGCGCCTTGGCAGTACCAGAAAACAAAAAGAGTAGAAGGACTATATAACGCATAAGCTTAAACTTGTGCTTCAAAAATAGAACACTGCCTATAGCAAGGCATGCCCTGAACACGGTATTTTCAAATACCCTTATCCACTTTTTTACAAGCTTGTATACATATAATTTGGTCATTTTAGGATGAAATACCATCGTATTTGCCACATCAAATGAATTTGAAGCGCTTATCTTTGCCCTCGTAATTCAGCAGTATGTCCGATCACAAGATTATCTTTTCGATGGCCGGGGTGAGCAAAACCCTGCCTACCGGCAAACAAATCCTCAAAAACATCTACCTCAGCTTTTTCTACGGTGCCAAAATTGGTGTCCTCGGTTTAAATGGTTCGGGTAAGTCGACCCTCATGCGTATCATCGCCGGTCTCGACAAATCCTTTCAAGGTGAAGTGGTGTTTTCACCAGGTTATACAGTCGGTTATCTCTCCCAGGAGCCCGATCTCGATCCCAACAAAACGGTGAAAGAGGTGGTCCAGGAAGGGGTACAGGAGATCATGGATTTGCTAAAAGAGTTCGACCAGATCAATGAAGCATTCGGAGATGCAGATGCAGACTTTGATAAATTGCTTGCCCGCCAAAGCGAAGTGCAGGAAAAACTCGATGCTGCCGATGCCTGGACCATCGACAACCGCCTCGACATCGCCATGGAAGCCCTCATGTGCCCGCCTGCCGACACCAAAATTGGTCAGTTGTCGGGTGGGGAACGCCGCCGGGTAGCCCTTTGCCGCCTCTTGCTGCAAGAACCGGATGT
>Ga0172380_10006301_pt1 | contig 13870 bp, 26 predicted proteins | sample Leawe162metaG_FD_119747 | JGI IMG/M metagenome (GOLD analysis project Ga0172380, IMG submission 119747) | Leachate microbial communities from a municipal landfill in Southern Ontario, Canada - Leachate well 162 metaG | ecosystem: Engineered > Solid waste > Landfill > Unclassified | place... | reverse complement strand
GGATTTTATGATTCAGGCAATGTCAAGAATATAACTCTGTGTTCAGAAAAAAAGAAAATAGAGCTATCTAAAAGATTTTATGATTACGGCAAATTATCTATGCTTGAAGAATCTTCGCTAAGGGCTTTTAAAAAAGATATAATATACTGCTTAGGATTTAGACCATTTGGTTTTATCAGTAGTATTACGTGCGCAGAGAACACAATTTCTTTTTACTACAACGGCATTGTAAGCTGTGTAGATGCCTCAAGATTGCTGTGTATTGATGGGACAGGAGCAAACCCAAATTTATACTCTCACAAACCAAGAAAAACAAACATATAAAACAGGAGAATATTATGAGCACAAATTTTTATGAAACAGGTTTATGTGTTTCTTTAGATATAGAAAGTGACACATTCTCTATGTCTAAAGATAAACCGGTTGACATACCGTTTTACGATATGTTTTATATATGCGCTGCAAGTATTGAAAATTGGAAACTTGATGATGAAGAAAAAGATGATAACTTAAAAATAATAGAAAAGATATCATTATCCGGAAAGAAAATACAGATTTTAGAATTGTATTTAAACACTAAGGATCGTATATACATAAAAAATATTTTTCCTAATGAAATTCTAAAGGCTATTAAAATAAGTATGTCTAAGCTTATCGCTTTTCATTATAATATTTCTGTAAACGACCATGATATCGTGCGTGATAGCCATAATACCGCTATGAATTTTCTGGTAGAAAAATTTGGAAAGGAATTTGCAGTCCTTCAAGAAGAAATTGCGATGCCAAAATTTCCGGCGGCATACAAACGCTATGACGAAATAGAATATGACAGAATGAAAAACAAAACCGAAGGTAATGAAAAGCTTACGCATAGTATCGATTTTGAATAAAATAACAGCCATAATGTGGCTGTTATTTTCTATGTTCCCACAACAAAATTGTATATATATATATATATATATATATATTAAGCTATGCGAAAAATAGTAACCAAAGAAATTGCTTAAGGGGTAGAAATGTCAAAGGATACAAAAATTTTTTGGGGAAATGGGTTATTGCGCCTCTCCAGAGGATACAACAAACATGGGGAAATAGAAGGAATTCAAAGGGAATTTCGTTTTACAGGCAGAATTATTTTTGCATTATTTTATGAAAATGGCAAAAGAAAAGGCATGAGGATGCGTTTCGATAATAACGGATTATTATCTGAGACATCTTATTTTGAAAAGGATAACAAAGAAGGAATTTCTTGTGGTTATAATAAATATGGTATAATATCTTACCTTGATATTTACAGAAAAGGAAAATGTGTTGCATCCACAGCCAATATATTTAAGAATGAAAGCAAAGATTATGTGTATACAACATAAGGAATTTGTATGGCAAAAACATTTATAAAAATAACCAGAGAATTTGGTTATATTGCTTTTATTCCTTTTTTTAATGAAATGGCAAATGGTCTGCTTGTAGAAATTGATAAAACGGGAAGAATAAGCCGTTACAGAAGTTTCTTGAAAGGATATTTTAATGGTCCTATTTGCCGTTTTAATATTAACGGAATTTTATGTTTTATTGAGTTGCATTTTGAAGATGAAAAAGGTATAGTCATATCTTCATTTTCTTCCAAAGGGGAATTGCTAGATGGAGACTAGAATATTCAAGAATTATTTATTGCTTATAGCAGAAAAATTAAATATATCTTTTATGAAAGAAAAAAATGGTAAACTAAAATCTTCTGTTATTCTTAAGTTTCTTTACAAAAATTCTATTATCAAAAAGGTATATTACGCGAATGGGATGTTATCAGCCAGACATACAGCGCCTAGCAAATATTCTTCTGTTGGTTATTATAAAAATGGTTCATTTATGTATGAAGAATATGAGACATCAAGGAACAATTCTCTTCTAAGATCTTTTTATGAAGGGAAATATCTATTTGACAAATCATCTTTCTATTATATATCTTCTTACAAAAAAGGGAAAAATACAGGAAAGACATTTTGTTTTCATATTAACGGATCGTTATCCTCTGATTTTTTATCAAAAAATGGAAATAAAGAAGGGCTAGCAACGGTGTATTCCGGCGACGGATTACCAAAATATTTTGAAATGTATGGCAAAGACAGACTGCTATCTTCTTGGGAAATACGCTGGAAGGAAGATACTGGTTTTTGTGGCTGTTACAGACAAAAAGTAATGTCAGAAAGAAGAAGAAAGATACTAAAAAAGGTTAATGAAATAATGGATTTAATAAAAAAATATTTTTTTGAATACGCAAGACTTCTTAGAAGGTAACTATGGCAACATACAGAAAGAAAGACGAATACAGAAAAATCAATAATAAACAAGGAAATAATATACTTCATGTTATATATACGAACAACAACGGCAAAAAAGAAGAATTAAGATCTACAGAATTGTTAGAAAAGGAAAAAAGAATAACACGAGAAACTATTCTTTTGCCATGCAATAAAGCGACAGAAGATCCTTCTTCGGCTATTCCATTTTCGTTTCAACAAGAGTTCTTTAAAAGCGGAATTTCAGCTTCTAGAGGTTATCATAAAGGATCATTTCTTGATGGAGCATACGAAACATATTTTCCAGATGGAGTCATTGAAACAAAAAGATTTTTCTTTAATCGTTATCTTTGCGGATTACAGATCTCATACTGGCACAACAGAGCTATACATGAATATCGATTAATAGATGAACATCATCACAACAAGTTGAATATAATAGAATTTTCTATGAGCAGTTATCTTGAAAATATGACAAATCATAATAACGAAAGCGGATCTGCTTTTACAATTTTTGATTTTTGGCCATCTGGAATTCCAAAAGCATATGTTTCAAGAACGGAAGATAAATCTTATAATGAACGCTTTTCTATTGATGGAGTTGCTAAATCATAAAACTAACAGCGAGAGGAATATATGGAAGTTTTGATAAAAGACAAGATGCGAATGTATAAATTCTGTTTGTGCGATGAGACAGTTTATTTGCCTGACAATAATGTAGTGCTAAGAAGATTCTTTCATCCTTCTGGAATATTGATGAATGAAATTATAGACGACAAAGATAAAGACGGTAATATACAAAAAAAGAATGGGACAGAAGCTTATTTCTATGAAAACGGATCTTTAAGCAGAATCACGACATTCCGTAATAATAAGAAAGACGGTATTTTTAAAACTCTTTTTGAATCAGGAAATATACTGGAGATAATAAGAGCCAAGAATGGAAAAGAACAAGGAAAATTTCTGGTTTTTAGAGAGAACGGAGGATTGCTTTCTTATAGCAATTTTGAAAAAGGTATAAATAACGAGTTATCTATAAACACAGGAAGAAACGGAATTATTGAAGATATGATTCCATACAGTAAAAAAAATAAGGTAGAAGGCTTATATATACATTTTAGAGAAGATGGAACTGTGTTTTGCCGAAGAAACTTTTTTAAGGGAAGAGAAGAAGGAGAAAGCCGGTGGTTGGATGAAGATGGTTCTACAAAAGAGATAAAGTATTATAGAGATGGGAGAATCTGTGATATAGATGGCAATATTATAAAAAGAAGATCATGCAAAAAAGCATGAATATGAAAGCAGTACAGGATAGCAATATGAATAAACGAATTCTTGTGCTTAAAAAGGAATATTATAAGAATGGAAATATCTATAAATGTTTCTGTGACTATAACAAAACTGGCAAAATTTTTAAAAGCACAAGCATAGAATTCTATGCTTGTAGTACAGTGGTTTTGTATACATTTGCTAAATCAAAGGGAAACGAAAAGAAAGGAAATATATTCGTTTGTTCGAAGAATGGGATAGTAACGGAAGCTATCGATATTGAATCCCGGAACACCGAAGATTTGGATTTTAATATTAGTATTTATGCCTTGTCGTTAGCAAGCAATTTAGAAAATAAACGTAATACAGAATAAATATGGCTTCTGCGTCATATTTATTTTTTGTAATTATTTATAATTATATATTAAAAAATGATATTTTATATAGCAGCACGATATCTAACGGAGGTATTATGATCGAAAATAAAGTATTTAATAACGCCGGTCTTTTAATAACTAGACGTATTTTAACATCTAACAAAGAAAATATTGCAGAGAAATTTTATTCTTACACTGGAAGTTTAGTAAAGATAGTGTGTCTTAATAATAACATGAAAGAAGGAATATCTGATTTAATAAACTCTGATGGATCATTGGCAACGAGGTCATTTTATAAAAATGATAAAAGATATGGGAATGAAATTTCATTTTATTCAAATCCAACTTTGGTATTAGCAAAAATTTATTTTTTCAAAGATTCAGAAACTAATTGTATAACAGAATTCTTTTCTAACGGAATTGCATCCAAAATGTATTTAAAAAATTTTACATCCAAAATGTATTTAAAAAATTTTCGTTTTTCAGAGAGAAGATTTCTTCAGAATGGAGAAGTAGACAAGAAATGGGACGTTCTTAATTTTGCGCTATGCCCAGCTCATCCTGGTTTGATCAGACAAGATTTTGCCCGATCAGCTCTGCATTCGGTGAACGAAGAAGATGAAATAATTGATTTCCGCAGAACTGAGAAATATCTTGCGGATAATATTTTTGAATCCGCCGCACGTATGCAGCTAGATGCAGAAAATATTACTGACGAGAAATTAAGCAGAGAAATTGCCGATTTGAATAATGAAAAAGAATATTCAATATACAGCACTGTAGAAATAAGCAGATGAAGGATATTTAAATGAAAAATAAAAAGAACTATTTTAAATCTGGATTATTAATGTACAAAAGTATTAATGACACAGCCACAGGATTTTTTGATATAAATGGCGATACAAGATACAAATACTTTTTGCTGAAGAGAAACGAAGGAAAGGAAATTGATTTTTTCGAAAATGGATTTATTGCCTTTGTTTGCTCAACTAAAAATAGACAAAAGTATGGATTCGCCTTGGAATTTTCAAGAAAGGGATTCTTGCACAATATTCTTCCGCAGACAAGAGAAGAAGCATGCCTAATTTCATTTCGAGAAAGTGGCATTATTCTAGAAACAAGACAATTAAAAGATTTTCGGGAAGATGGACAGACGATTGTTTTCAATAAGGAAGGAATTGTCGAAAAGAAAATATTTTATACAGACGGAGTAGAACAGGAAAAGATCGATAATGCCACAGAACTTGATAGCTACAATGATCTTTGCTATAGCACTGTTGATACCGTTGCATTGGCAAAATTGGAAATCAAAAGATGATCAAAGAAAAAATTATGTATAAAGCTAATCATACACAAAATCCTAAAAAGGAGAAAAGAGTTTTATGAATACAGAAGGTTGTGGCTGTTTTGTTTTAATGATTGTAGTATTATGTCTTTTAACGATAGGCTCAATACTAAATGAGAAAGAAAAAGATACAACAAATTCGATAGAAAAGTGTCAACAACAATGCACAGAAAGCAGAGGTATGCAAAATGGATATTAAAAATTTTATTGAAAATGAAATAGCAAATGCTGCCGAGGCCGAATCTTTTCATAAGAAAAAAATTGGGCAGAGAATAACTATAGCCAAAGATTCTCTTGAACTTAAAGAAATTAAAGGTATTCTTGAAGAAGCAAGAGAATATTATGCGGTTAGTATTCACAAAAAATATTTGGAAGATCTTCGAGAAAAATTGCGAGAATTTGTAGTACAAAAATGCATCAAAAAAGATTCTCTTACTGTTATACTCGAAAATACCATCCAAGAAGAAATTAAAAAAATTCAGGATATTGTATGCGATATAATACGAGACAAGCTTTCACTTGACAAAACAGCAATAATAGCTCCCAATGCTGATATCAACGAAATATGTGGCTTTGATGATTTGAACAAAATTGAAATAATCATAGCCATAGAAGATAAGTTTGATGTAGACATAACAGATGAAGAGAATTCAGGATTCATCAGAGTAGACGACATTGTAAATCATTTATGGAAAATTTGTAGATTAAAGGGTTAATTTATGGAAGAAGAAAATAACGGATGCGGATGTTTATTAGCTGTTATTATAAGTGTTGTAATAATTCTAACGATAATCCGTATGATGGAAAATGATGGAAAGAAGGATGCTCCAATAAATCAAAGTATGGTAGAACAATGCAGACAGCAGTGTGTACAAAATGGCAAGAATAAAAATGAATTAACACTGTTTACCGTTTATTGTGTGGGAGTTTATTGCACGATTTGTTCAGCTAAAAACGAATAAATATACAACAACAAGGACAATATGCCGATTCTTAAGAAAAATAACAAATATCAATATACAAATAAAAATTATGACTGCAAAGGATTCGTAAATTGCACAGAAAAATATTTAAATAAAGATATTTATATATATAAAAAATATTGTCATAGAGGATATGTATTATCCGAAGTTGCGTATCTTAAACAAAAGAAAAATGGTATTGAGCGAAGATACTCGTTTTTCTTTAACCGTAAAAGAATAGAATGGGAATATCTTTATATAAATGGCGAACTCCAAGGTATAGCCATAGGATTTTCAAAAAATTTATATTTATTGCAAGAGATACCTTTTAAAGATAACAAGAAAAATGGAATATTCAGAGCATACTACAACAATGGCTTAATAGGATCCTCAGATGCTTTTGTTAATGAAAAAGAATTAAATCAATCAGAAGTCTGCAATTACGATGGAACTCCTTTTTGGAAGAAAAAAAGTAAAATAGAATTGGTGCAAAACACCCATTATACCGGACGATTGCTATAACAAAAGGAGACTTTATGAAAAGTTGGGAAGAAACAACGAAAAGATTAGGTAAGAAAGGTTCGCATGGAGAACTTATAAAAGGAATTAAAAGAAACTACTTTTCTTCTGGGAAAATAAGACTCTCTACAGTATTCAAAAATGGAATGAAAAATGGATTGCAAAAAGAATATCTTTCTTCTGGGCGTATTTTGTGTGTTACTAGTTTTAAAGATGACAAAGAAAATGGAAAAATAATTTGTTTTTATGGATTCGCAATTTTAGAATCAATAATTGTGAATATAGAAGAGGGAATAGCACATGATTTGGAACGGTGTTTCTTTAAAAATGGAATGCTAAGATATGTTACTCAATGGGAAAATGGAGAGATTAACGGAAATATGCTGACATATCTAGAAAATGGGCATCCTGATGAAATTTTTATATATAAACACAACAGTATTCTTTATTCAAAGGCAGCAGCATTATGAAACAAATTACGCTGTATTCTGCAAAACATTATGCAAGCAAGAATTGGGGAGAGAGCGGCCTTTTGTATGATGAATATTCGGGATACAATCATGGAAGCGGAATAAAAAGAAAGTATTTTACAACAGGAATTATAGCCTATGAAGCCAAATTCGTTAGAGGAAATATTGAAGGATTTACAAGGGCTTATCATATTTCTGGACTTATAGAAAAACAAATGTATTATGTGCATGGTGTTGCTGAAGGAAATGCGATTGAGTACTGTTGCGCATCTTGTTGCTGCACATCTTTTTCGTTATTCTTAGTAGAGCCACTTTGCGAAGGATACACACATGGTCTTAGGAGAAGATTCTTCCACTCAGGTATAGTTTCTTTCGAATCTCTTTTTGAGTATGGAGAAAAAACAAAATATACCGCTTATCATTCAGATGGAAGTCCTGATACAGGATTCTAGAATACAATATTATTTAAGAAAAGGAGAAAGATTTATGGAAATAATATTGTTAGCAGATATTAATTCGGATATTAATTATAACCATAAAATCTATGCTGACAACACTGGAACGGTAATAGCAATCAAAGAATTTTGTGAAGAAAAAGAATTTTATAGTTCTGGCTTGTTATCTCATATTTCTAAAATCAGAAATATCAAAAAACAAGGATCCAAAGGATCTGAAGCAAGGATATTCTTTGTAGAAAGCAAACAGGGGTTAGAAAAAAGATTTTATGACAAAAGCAAAGTCTTATACTGCACTACGGAATATTACAACAATAAAAGGAATGGCAAACAGAGGGGATATTACATTTCAGGAATAATAGAATGGGAATCGTTTTTTAAGGAAGGAACAAAATGTGGAAAAGAAATGTTTTTTGGAGAAAAAGCTTTTTTGTCAAGAGAAGATGACAACGATCATACTAGCAGCATTTACAGCACTTATTACTACACAACCGGCATAGTAGAATCTATAACCACCGAAATGCTGTGTCATTATCGATACGGCATAAATGGCGTACCTAAAAATAACTAAAAATAAGGAATCTGCATGAAGTACATGAATATAAACAAGGAATATTATCCTTTCGGAATTATGTCAAGAAGAATATTGAATAAAAATGATACGGCATATGTGATTGGTTACAGAATCAATGGAATAGTAGAATCAAAAAGTCTGTATACAAAAAATACACAAAAAGACTTTCTTAATAGAAAAGATTTTTACAAATGCATATATTTTTATGACAACGGCAGCATAGAACGAGAAATTTGTTATAAAGATGGAGTAAAAATTGCTGATATATATTTTTACAGAAACACTGCTTTAGGCTGGAAAAATGAGGCAGTTAAAATAGACGCAAATGGAATTCCATATGATATTTACGAAAATATGCAAAATATGTGCTTATTTAAAAAATAAGGAAAGAAGTCATGAAAGGATACAGATACAAACATTATAAAAAAGGTATTTTAAGTCATAAAAATAAAGGAATAAGCAGAACTTTTAGCGGAATAAAAAAAGAATATTATAATTCTTCAGAGGAATTATCAAAGCTACTAAGAAGCGAAACTCCATATGAGAATGGAAAAAAACATGGAACTAAAAAGAATTATAGTTTATGCGGAACTTTATTAGGAGAAACAAATTACAAAAATGGAAAATTGGATGGGGTATGCAGACTTTATGATAGCGAAATAGGAGATACATATATATCTTACAAAAATGGCAAAATGAATGGTCCTAAGAAAATCTTTTTTAGAGGAATAGCAACCAGCATTTCTAATTTTGTTAAAGGTCGCATTCATGGATTAAGGACACAATATTATGAATCAGGAATAATTAGGCTTAAAGATTATCTTGTAAAAGGAAAAAGAGAAGGATTACTTACAGTATACGACGAAGAAGGAAGAATATGGATAGTTTGCTTCTATAAAAACGGCAAAGAATGCAAGACAGAAATAAAATACAGCAAAAATAATATTTTGTCGGAAGAATCTCCATATTATGACGATAGCAAAAATGGAATAAAAAAAGAATATTATTCTTCCGGTTTAGTTTGCTGTGTAAATAATTGCAAAGATGACTATGAACGCGAAACAGAAAGATTTAAAGCAGACGGAAGACGTCTAAGTTATATATGAAATTTTGGAAGTCAAGTTATATAAAAATATACAATCCCATAAATGTGATTGCATATTTTTTTGGTTATATATTATAAAAGATAAAATACAAAGGATACATCTATGCGTATAGAATATTACAAGGATGGAACTACATGCGAATGTGATAAAATGTATAGAAGATATTTTTACGATTCCGGCATTTTAATAGAAGAGGTTCCTTTTGTAAACGATAATGTGCATGGTTGTGCAAAGGAATATTCCAAAAATGGATATTTATCTTCGGAAACCAATTTTGTTAATGGAAAAAGGGAAGGTATAAAAATAGAATATTACGAGTCAGGAGTTATTCAAAATAAAGCTGTGTATAAAGATAATGAGAAAAAGGGAAAAAATAAATGGTATTACGAAAATGGGATTTTGTTACAAGATATGGACTATGAAAATGGCAAGGAGAATGGCGTACAAAGGGGTTTTTTCAATTCTGGATTGCTAATGTATATTATTAATTGGAAGAATGGGCAATTTCATGGTAAAGAAATGAGATATTGCTATAATGGGATTTTAGATGAAGAGTCATTACGTATAAATAATGAATTAGAAATAAAAAGGAATTATTTTCAATCTGGAATCTTACGGCGTCATAGAGAACAGGGAATAGATGAAACTTATTTTGAAACAGGAGAATCAAGTAATTACTATGCTGTAATGAATAGATTATAAACGGTGTTCATACTAGCAGAAATGCAACAAAAGTTATTAATAATTCGAATTTATATTATAAAAAGAAAGTCTAATGTGCATATGAAATTTGCAAAGATAAAAATTAGAAGGAAATTGGTATGGAAGACAAATTACTAGAAAAATATTTTAGGATAAAAAAGAGGTATTATTCATCAGGATTTTTAAAACGTTGTGCATACTATGCTAACAGAAAAAGAAATGGCATGCAAAAGGAATATTACGAATCTGGAGCTTTATTATGCCGCGTGCCATTTAAAAATGGCAAGAGAAATGGTATATACAAAGCTTATTATTTATCTGGATTTTTGAGAAACAGAATATTTTACACAAATAACAAGACAAACGGTATAACAATAGGATATTACGAATCCTTAGTTTTGGAAACTGAGATTTCGTGTGTAAATGGAGAAGATAACAGTGAAGAAAAATGGTATTTTAAATCTGGAATGGTAGATTATGCGGTTAAAAATGAGAATGGCGAATATGGTATACCAGAATATTTTAATGAAGATGGAACCAAAAAGAAGGGAAATTGGATATTATGATTAACGAATTATTTTTGCAAGAACATCTTACCATAATTAAAGATTATTATGAATCTGGAGTTTTAGATTGGAAAATACCTTATCTGAATGGCAAAAAGCATGGTATATATAAGGGTTATTATGCATCTGGAGCTTTGCATTGGGAAATATCTTATGTAAATGGCAAAAGACATGGTGCAGATAAGCATTATTTCGAATCTGGAATTTTATGGTATAGAATTAACAGCGAAAATGGAGAAAAAAATGATATACTAAAAGGATACAACGAATTTGGAGCTTTGCGTTGGGAGGCTCCTTATGTGAATGGAAAAGCTAATGGTGTAGAAAAGCATTATTACGAATCTGGAATTTTGTATAATGAGATATTGTATAAGAATGATAAAGAATGCGGCCCGATCGAATTATATAACAAAGATGGAACGAGGAAGTATGGCTAAAAAATTATTTTTGAAAAAAGATTCTTTTACGAATAGGGGATATTATGAATCTGGAGCTTTGTGTTGGGAGACTCCTTACAAAGATGGCAAAAAGCATGGTTTATACAATCATTATTTTGAATCTGGAATTTTGTCTGGGGAGATATTGTTCGTGAATGGCAAAGAATATGGCATCATGGAATTGCACAACGAAGATGGAACGAGGATATTATGATCAAAGGATTATTTTTGAAAAAACATCTTACCATAACTAAAGGTTATTATGAATCTGGAGCTTTGTGGGTAAAGACACCTTATACAAACGGCAAAGAACATGGTATACAAAAAGAATATTTTGAATCTGGATTACCGAGAATAGAAATCCATTATACAAAGGGAAGAAAAGATGGTATATACAGAGGATATTACAGATCGGGAGCTTTAGATTGGGAGATTATCTATAAAGACGACAAAATAGATAGTATGCAGTATACATATCATGAATCTGGAGCTTTAATGTGGGAAGTACCTTATGTAAACGGTAAAGAGAATGGCGTAAAGAAAGAATATTACAAATCTGGAATTTTGTTTAGCGAGATCTTATGCGAGAATGACAATGAATACAACGAAGATGACGAATGCTATAACGAAGATGGAACTAAAAGAAAATTAGAGAAAGAACTATGATCGAGAAGGAAGAGCATGCATATATGAAAAAATTTTCTAAAATAACAAAATTCTTTAGTAGCTACGGAATTCCAGGAATTCTAAAAGAATATATTCCTCTTGTAAACAAAAAAACACATGGTCTAGAAAGACAATATTACGGATCTGGAATTTTACTACGAAAGACTTTGTATAAGAATGGAATAATACATGGTATAGGAAATTTTTATAGCGAAACAGGATCTTTGCAATTTGTTATTCCATTTGCAAATGGCAAAGAAAATGGTAAAGCAATGTGCTATTATGAATCTGGAGCTTTGGAACGTGAAGATCCTTATATAAATGGCAAAGAGCAAGGCGCCGAAATATGGTATTTTGAATCTGGAATGATAGATTACATAGCTGTGTACAAAAATGGAAGTATAGCAGGCCCTTGCACCGACAAATATCGTAAGGACGGAACAAGACAAGCATTATAAAGGAAGGAAAATATGCATACAGAATATTATAAGAATGGAATGCAAGTTGAATGCGACGAAATGAGAAGAAAATATTATACAATGATGAACAACAAAAAAGATGTTGTGATAAAGGAGACACCTTATATTGACGGCCAAAAAAATGGAATAGAAAGAGGATACAGCATATACGGCGAATTAATATGGGAGGTTCCCTTTGTTAATAACGAAAAAAATGGAAAATCATATCAGTATTATAAATCTGGATTTGTATGGTTTGAAACTCCTTATAAAAATAACAAAAGACACGGAGTAGAACTGTCATACTACGAAGGAGGCTGTATATGGGAAAAATCGTTTTATGTTAATGGCGTAAAACAGGGCATAAACGAAGAGTTTTATAATTCTGGAGCTATTCGCAATAAAATTCCTTGGATTAATGATCAAAGGCATGGCATAACAAAAGAATACCGTAGCTCAGGTTCTATAATATGGGAGACTTCGTATAAGAACGATAAAAAATACGGAGAACAAAATTGTTACTATGAAAATGGAATTTTAAAGCGAAAATCATTCTTTGATAATAATGACCAAATTTTGCGGACACTATTATTTGACAAATGCGGATCTGCAAAAATTAATAATGATTAGGTTATGCAAAGGAAGAATAATAATTCTTAAAATACAAAAAATAGGAACTATATACAGATGAAAAAACTAATAAAGGGTTATTACGAATTTGGAGCCTTGTCTTGGGAAGTTCCTTATGTAAATAATAAAGTACATGGTACTGAGAAACGCTATTATGCATCTGGAGTTTTAAGGAGGAAGACTCCTTATAAGAAAGGAGAATTGCATGGCAAAGAGAAGATGTATTTTGAATCTGGAGCTTTGCAACACGAGACACCTTATGCAAACGGCAAAAATCATGGATTGCACAAAGAGTATTACAAATCTGGAGCTTTGCATTGGGAGACTATGTATGTGAAAGGCAAAGCGCATGGCATACACAGGGAATATTATAGATCTGGAATATTAAGACGCGAAGTATCTTTTGAAAATGACCAATTTCTTGGTATTCCTTTTGAATATTATGAATCCGGATCTTTGATAGATATGCAAAAATAAGGTGTGCTGCATATTCATAGTTTTAAAAATGAAATTTTAGTTAGATGCAACAAATAGAAAAGTATCATTACGAATCTGGAGCTTTAGAAAGGGAAAACCATTATGCAAAAGAAACGTTTAGTAGAAAAGGGATACCATAACTCCGGAGTATTGTTGTTGGAGAGACATTTTGAAAATGGTAAAGAGAATGGTGTATACAGAGAATACCAGCGATCTGGAACTTTGGCTATAGAGTTGCACTATGTAAACGGCAAACAGCACGGTTCTGCAAGAGAATACTACAAGACAGGAATTTTATACCGGGATTTGCCTTATATAAATGGCAATTTATGCGGTACGCTAATAGAATATCACGCAACCGGAAAATTTCAATCAGAAATACCTTTTGCAAGTAACGGCGAAGCGAACGGTATAGAAAAATGGTATTATGAATCTGGAGTTTTGCACTGGGAAATTCTTTATGCAAAAGGCATAAGAAATGGCATACTGAAAGAGTATTATAAATCAGGAACCTTAATGCGGGAGATTCCTTATATAAACGGTAAAGAGAATGGCATAGT
>Ga0172380_10006300_pt1 | contig 13874 bp, 21 predicted proteins | sample Leawe162metaG_FD_119747 | JGI IMG/M metagenome (GOLD analysis project Ga0172380, IMG submission 119747) | Leachate microbial communities from a municipal landfill in Southern Ontario, Canada - Leachate well 162 metaG | ecosystem: Engineered > Solid waste > Landfill > Unclassified | place... | reverse complement strand
TTCTTCGCGGCGTCGAGGGATCCGCCGCCGTCAGTGCCGAGCGTGACGGTGATATCTCCGTCGAGGATGGCGGCCGACAAGGCGACGTCGTTACCGACGCCTGCCACAACTTCGATCGTAAATGCGTTTCCGGCTGCGCCGGCCGCGTCCACGGTGGTGGTCACGACGCCGTCAGCGCCTGCACCGATGTCAGCGGTGGCGTTGTCGCCTGCGTCGGTGGCCAGGTTGACGACGATGTCGGTGCCGGTCACATCGACGCTGAGCGCGGCGCTTTCGGTGGCCGGATTGACGAAGGCCATTGTGATGTTGTTGCCGGCCGCGCCGGCCGCCTTGGCGGTGAAGTCCAGATCATTGTTGGCGCCGGTGAGCGTGGTGGAGAGCGCTGCGGCGACGGCGGTCGCACCGGTGAGCGCGCCGACATCGATCAGCGCCAGCGCAGAATCGATCCCGCTTCCGAATGAGTCATACATGTCGATCGCGTCACCGTCGGTATCGCTCGATAGGCTCTGTACCGGGAGCGCCGGGACGATTTCGAACGGTTGCAAATGGGGCATTTTATTTCTCCTGTGTACTGGATTTGACGGCTTCATCCTTTGCGTCCCGAAGCCTGGGGACGATATTCAGAACTTCTGTGAGGGCTTCGATCTCGCGGGCGAATCCGTAGGCATCTTCGAACTCGCGCTTGAGCAGGTGGTCGTGGCTGCGTGCCTGCTTTTCCTGCACCATCTCCTGGATCTCCGCTTCGATGATCCGGTACCCGGGTGACTGGACGGTGTCTTCTACCGCCCGCATGTCATGCAGAAAGGCAGACAGTTGCATGGCGCTATTCCTCTAACGTCATGCCGCGGCCGGTAGTCATGCCGCCCATCGGGTTTTCCCCGCCGCCGCTTTCGTAGGTGCCGACCATTTCCTGCAGCGTGGCGATCAGACCGGTCAGGGCATCGGGGACGGTCGCCTCTCCGGACTGGACCATCTGGGCTGCCTTCTGATAGGCGGCGTCGACTTTGTCCCAGTCTTCGGCGTTGGCCTCGGCCGGTTCTTCGACCGGCAGCTTTTCGGCCGGCATGCCCATGTAGTTATCTTCGTTCTCTGCCATCGCGTTGCTCCTTACTGTGGAATAAATTTGTTGAGTAGCGGTATTTTTTGCATCAGCCCTTTGATGCCTGAGTCGCCGCCTGGTGCTGCCGGAGGCGCGGGCGGGGTCATCGGGTCACCGGCCGGCTGATCGGGTGCCTGCGGCTGCGCTGGTGCGCCTGGCTGGGCCAGTTCTACCTCGGGCGGCTGCTCGCTCAGCTCCGTATAGGTAGAATCGTCCAGCAATTCGATGATCTTTTTTTCGATAAACGTCTTGCGCTTGGCCCACAGCTGATCGTTTTCGCCGGTCGGGCCTGGTGCGACCAGCAGCTGCCAGAGCATGTTGAGCTCCTGCATCTTTTCGCTCTGACCCTTCGGCAGGATCGGCTCGACTTCGACTTCGGCGTCGACGTTGACGTCCCGATTGGAGATTTTGAACTCGACAAAGCTGGCCTTTTTGTCGTCGTCGATGATGCGCATGTACTTGTCTTCATCGAGAAACGCCTGGTACATCTGGATGATGATGTTCACGCTGTTTTTCAGGCTGCGCTGCAGGTTGTCGACGGGCACGGACAGGCCGAGGTTCGCCTGGTTCAGGAGCATGGCGACCTTGCCGAGCGGCTCCGTTCCGGACTGCGCCTGGCCCTGCTGGTATTCGGTGAGCGACAGCGTTTCGTTCACCTCGTTTTTCATGAGCTCTTCTTCTTTCAGCGAGGTCATGCTCATGGGAGGCGGCCGTTCGATGATGACGTCGCGCTCCGGATCCTGAAGCTGCCAGATGATGTTGGGTCCCATCACCAGGTCTTCCTTCTTCAGGCCGGCCGATTTCTTGACCTTTAGAACCGGGCTGATGTTCAGGACAATATCGTCCATGCGGTGATTGCGGTTGTCGGCGATCTCGTGGATGGTCGTCTCGACGGGTTCCAGGTAAGCGGTGGCGTGCGGTTCGTGGGGGATGGGGAAGGCCTGAAGGTTGCCGAAGATGCGGCCGTTGTTGACCTGCAAGTAGGGTTGCTTTTCTTCGTACCGGGAGACCATCTCGGCGTTCATGAAGGTGATCAGTTCGTTGGTTTCGTAGCTCCAACATTCGGCAATCAGGACATCGTTGCCCTCGGCGTGTTTGTCTGAAAGTGGCAAGTTCCCGAGCTGAGCGGTGTCGGTGCCATCTTTTTTTTGTTTGGTGTAGTCATCGACCTGGGCCATCTTTTTGGTATTGATTTCATACCGCGCTTTGGTCCAGTCCTCGATGTACTTCCCGGACGTGGGGATCTTGCTGTAGATGCGACCGGTGCCGGCTTCTTCACGGGCTTTCTCTTCGGCGCAGAGCGTGTCGTAATTCTTGATAGAAATGTGGATTAACCAGGGGGTTTCGTCCAGGCTCGGCGCTTCCGGTGCGAGCAGGATGCTGTCGGGATCGATGACCTGGAAAACGGGATCCTTCTTCTGTCGGTTCCAGGTGTGCTTGACGTATGAATCGCCGCCGTAGACCATGTCGAACAGCAGCGAGTAGAATTCTTTATAAAAGCCGGAGGCCTTCATCCCGTGTTTGGCAAGGTCACCCCATGCAGCTACGGCCGCATCGACTGCGTCTTTTTTGTCGACCGGGTTGGTGTGGATCCGGATCTTGCTACTGATCAGGCGGGCGATGACGGTCTGGACGATCCTGAATCCGATAGGCGGCATCAGGCCGACGTGGTATGCATAGTTTTGTTTCCGGCGGTACGCCCGGTACAGCTCGTACATCCGCTGGCGTTTTTCCCGGATCGGCTTCCAGTGATCCTTGGCCCGGTCAAAGCGCTTATTCCATTTCTCCAGGAGGGCGGCTTCTTTTTCCTCGGACAGCACCGGCGGCTTTGTGACCTTGGCGGTGTCCTGGTTTGATGTTTGTTTCGGGTGCGAGGCGTAGTTTTCTGGCATAGAAAAAGGCGCTTATGGCTTAAAAAGCCACGAGCGCCGTTGTGTACGTCACGCAGGTGTGGTCGCGCATAAGGTAGCAGAGCGCGAGCGGTTGCACAAGAGGGAGTTTTTCTGTCTTGGTCCAGAGCGAGCGCACTATCCAGTCAATATCTGCTTCAGTTGTATATTGCGGTATACCAGAACTCTGCATCAGTTGTATATTGAAAGATACAAGAGCCTCCCGGGTATCGACGGTACTCCGACTTTCGAATGTCACAATGTGATCCATGATGCTCATGATTTCTCTTCCTTAAAATCCTCAGACTTGATCACCTCTTTGCGGAAAAGACGCCCGTGCTGGACGTAGCAGATGACGCGCCCAAACTCCAGGCTGCGGATCGATTCAATCACGCGGTGCTCCTGCTCGGTCACCGACATCGAGATGTGCGGCGTTTTCTTCTGTTGTTTATTGTCCATAGGTGACCTTTCTTAATGCGACGACAAAGTATATAAAGGCGAGCCAGAAGTCATTGGCGCCGGTGTTCTGCCAGATGCGCTTCATCTGGCCATTGCGGTCCGGCTGGTCGATGGCGTACATGGTGCCGGCATGGGCCATCAGCGTGGCCAGGCCGGCCGAATCAGGCGGCAGTGCGATCGGGATCTTCCCGCTGTTGAGCAGCGAGATCGTGTGGTCAATGATCCGGGTGCGCGCGACCAGGACTTTGACATCGTCTTCGAAGGTCGGGCGCTTCTTCGTGCGGACCTCGTCACCGTACCGGATGATCTCGAGCAGCGCCGGGTCGTCATTGAACCAGCACAGGTGCACCTTGTAGGGAAACATCTTTGCCAGGCGGAATGCCTCCTCTGTGTATGGCATCCCGTCCATCACGACGTGCTCGATATTGAACATGTCGCTGCGGATCAGGTCTGCGCACCGTTCCCATCGGCAGCCACAACGGACCCGCACTTCCTTTTGCCGGTTGCAGTAGGGACATATCTCCGGGCCTTCGCCGGCGATGAAATCATCCACGACGATCCCGGTCCAGAACAGGCCCTTCGGATTGCCGATGGTGACGTGGTTCCCCTTACCGCCGCCGCAGTCCATGCCCATGACGTTGTGCGGTCCGTCGTGGATCTGCGCGGCGGTCAGGTTCTTCAGGAACAGCGACATCGGTATGGCTTTGTCTGCCGGCAGGTAGGGCATGCCAAGTTTGAAATTGTAAAACTGCTCGGTCGTGTCCTTCTTGTTGATGTCGATGGTATCTTCCCATGCCTGGATCAGCTGGGCGGCCGAGACCCAGGGGCACATCATCCAGTTGACCCAGTAGCCACTGATGCGGCGGGCGGGGTACTTGGCCTCCCACGATCCCGTCCGGATCATGTAGCCGGTGTCCAGGGCACCGTGGCAGCGTTTGCACTGGTATACCTTCCGTTCGAAACAGATTGATTTCATCCAGTCCTTTTGATCCCCGTCACCGACCTGGTCGCCCAGGTGCTGCCGGTGACCACAATGCGGGCAGTTGAATCGCCAGTGCTTCTGGTCCGACTCGAGCCACTTCTGGTGGATCCCGAAGTTGGGAATGGTCGGGGTAGAGAAATACCGCGTATCGTATTCATCCGGGGACTTGTGGCCCTGGCGGCCTTTGAATGATTCGATGACGTCCTGGTTGCTCTTATCGACCTCGTCGTGCATGTTGCGGTCGGAGGTGATCATGATCGCTTTGCTCTCGGACCAGGTGGGGCGGTAGAACAGGAAGGAATCGCCGAACTGCTTCTGCTCGACACTGTCGACTGATCGCAGGTCCAGGTTGTCCCGGATCGTGGGGTTCTTCTTGATAATCGGGTTGACCTTCGACTGGGCGTACGCACGCACGTCCGCCTGTGTGGGCAGCGTGTAGATCTGGTTCAGGCCCCAGTACTTGCTGGCGTGCAGGGAAATGATCGTCTGCATCGTGGTGGCACCCACCTGGGTACACTTGATCATTGCCTGCTCAAGCCGCGGATCCGAATAGGGATCAAGCATGAAGCGGTGCTGCTCGAACTCGATCTGGTCACCCTTTTCATTTTTGATCTCTTTTTTCTGGATCCAGTACAGGACTGATAGCCGGGAGTGGTCTTCTGTCATTTGAATGTCAGCCTGGCCTTCCTTGGTTTGTGTTCCAGGTAAACTGTGCCACCCTGCTCGGTGATCGCCTGGCTGAAGAATTCAGGTGACACACCGGCAAAAATACGCACCTGGTCATTGCGCAGCCATGGTACGGCCCCCTTGTTGATCGTCTGTACGCTCCAGGGGGAGTTGCTATGCCCCTCGTCGGGTGTCACCATTGAGTCTCCGGATCGAAACTCGAACTTGATCTTCATGATATCGGCACCATCATCCAGATGCTCATACGGAGTGCCAGCGTTGTGCTCGTACGGCGCATCATTCCAATCGTCACCCCACTGCGCAGACAAGGGCAGCCTGGTAAAGTATGCCGTGCCGTTTCCGACGTAGCAGAGTTTGTGTTGGTTCATGGGTGCTCCTAATGGATAGGCTTGATTAAAGACTTTAGCGCATTCACGGCATGCCTTCCCGCCGGCATCCTCAAAAAAATCACCCTCCTCCCAGACCTTGTGGTGTTTTCGGCAAAGGCATATTGCTCTAAGGCCGGGTGTGACTATGTCGATGATTCCGGCCCGTTCGTAGACCCGAGTTTCCGGACGATCTAAGGCCTTCAGTGCCTCGTCGTGGTTGGATTCAGTTAGCATCTTGGTCCTTTACTGTGTAATGAAATGCTGATACCACCTCCACCGATGTGTCGTGACCGTGCGCTTCAGCGTGTTTGCGGGCGGCATTCTTCACGATTCGCACCATGGCTGTGCCGTAGTGCGAATGTTCCCAGTCGCATTTGGCGCATGACGCCACGCAGCTGGTGGCGACGTAGCCTGTTGATTTCATCTTGGACATCTAATCACCTCCTCTGTCCTGGCGGAGCGGAGCACGGCGTAGTAGCGCCGGAGGTGCTGCCCATGAAGGTAAGCGCACCTCGTCCGCCAGGACGGGGGAGGCGATCCCCCGTGGTGTTACTCCGCCTGGTCCACCGGGTACCCTGCCGGCAGCTGCTCGCCTACGTCGCCCAGGGCCATGCCCAGGCGCATGCGAGCGTCTTCGATGCACGTAAACGCAATCGAAAGGTTGCGGCCGGCGGCACGATGTGCCGGGCGCAGGTTGTCGATCCGCTTGAGCAGTCGGTCTGCTTCAATCCGGAGATCGTGCAGCTCGGTCCTTACGGCGTGTTGCAGTTCGGTCTCCGTCGGCTCTGGTTGCAGCTGCGGTGTGGGTGTATTGGTCTCGTTCATGGGTTTTCTCCCATAATGGATAACTGGTTTGGAGTTAGATCTCGATCGTCGCGGTTATGCGCTGGAGTGCCCTCGTGATGCGGGATAGCTGCTCTACCTTGCCCCGCAGTGCGACAATCGCCGGCGATGAGCCGAGTACTGTCCGGGCTTTTTCGGTGTCGACATCGTCTACCATCGTAGCCGCAGGCAGCAGTGGAGAAAGCTTTTTGAGTAATACCTCTGTGGCGTGTTCGGCGGAGTTGATCTGAATGGCGATTTGATCCAGCTCGCCTGGCTTGCGCGTGACGACGGTGCGCTTGCCGAACATGTCGACCGCCCGGACGTATGCGCCGCCCTGGAATCCCAGGTGCGTCACCACCTGGAGCCTAACGGCCAGCGGGATTTTGCTTTTGGGGTGGGTGATCTCCACCGGTATTCTGGTCATCGGATCCTTTCTGCTTTGATAATTCAGCCTTGATGATTTCGTCGATCTTGCTGGCGGTCTCCCGTTCGGCCGGGCTGAGCGGCCGCTGGTCGGTGATCGCCACCTCGGACTTCGATGTGGCACCGCCGGTCTCTGTCGTCGACATCTCCCATATGCGCTTCAGGTCGGCCGTGGTAATGATTGCGTTGCCCTCGAGATCCTTCTGGACCTTGTCGAGTGCGGTGTCGAACAGGCGCATGAGCTTGTGTTTTTTCATCCGCATCGATTCGTTCAGCACGGATTCGAGCTCAGCCAGCTGTTCGGATTCCCATAGCCGCTTGCGCGCGACCCAGTGAAAGCGGGAACACCACGTCTCGGCGTAGCGGAATGCGATAGGTTTACCAAGGTTTACGCCGAATTCTCCCGCCTTTATCCGATTCGCCTCCGTGCCGACCAGCTTGCGCCAGGCGTCGATCAGCTTCGATAACGATCCGGCCTGGCAATACAAACGAAATGCCGAGTACTGTCTCAGCGTTTCATTCTTAAGCGGGCTGGTCGTCAGCTCGATCGGTTTTGTTTCCGGGGGGTTGGTTTTCGACTTCGCTGGCATCTGCGTATCCTTTTCTAATCGCCTGGCACATTTCCACCAGGCAGTCGTGTGTGTTTTTCTCAGCCTTCTTCATCTCTTCCGCGTTGATCTGGTACTGGTATGTTTTCCCCGTCGACTGCTGCTTGATCATTCCGGATTCCTCCGTGCCCTTGCAGTCGAAGCTATCACCGCCGAAGACGATTGTTTCATTGATCATTGTCTTCGGCCTCCGCTTCATTTTTGCGGCGCCGATAATAACTTTCCTGTTCGTATAAAGCATCGCGGTACTCTGATGCTGTCATCCTTGATGCCCATAGGAATATTTCGAAACTAACGCCACCGATCCACTCACGTATGCGCTCGAGCAGTGTTCTTTTACCCATGTCATTCCTTTGCCAGAGATAAGCCTTCACATATGCCAGGCGCAGCCGCTTGAATTGCGCAGGGTCGCCGCCGGCGTCCGGGTGGTGTGTCTTCGCCAGGGCTTTGAATGCGTTAACGAGTTCCTGCTTGCCGGCGTCTTTGCGCACGCCGAGGATCTCCCACCATGCGCCCGACCCGAGCCGCAAACTCATATCATCCGGAGCCGCCTGCCAGCCCATGAAGAAGCTGTCAAACGCGTTATCCATCCCGGATACGCCGTACACCTCCAGTGCCGTGTAAAGATGGGAGATGGCCAGCGCGGCGGCCCGCAAATTATCGGATTTGTACTTGTACGTATCGCACGTAAACACATACCGTTTTCCATCCCGATCAAAGGTTATCCTGGCCTGAGTGTCATTGGGATCCAGCAGATCACCCGTATCAATCTTCAGGCTGGTCGCGGCCATTTTTCTCATCAGGCTGACCAGCTGCGACGTGACTGTTCTTTCTGTCGCTGTGAATCTACGAGCCATTACGTTTCTCCATACGAATAAGGCGCTCGGCCCGCTTCCGGATGATGTCGCAGAACTTCGGGTCCAGCTCCATCACGTAGGCGCGGCGGCCGAGCTTGTGGGCTGCCATGAGTGTCGATCCGGATCCGCCGAACAGATCGAGCACCAGGTCGCTGGTCTTGCTGCCGTGTTTGAGGGCACGCATAATCAGCCACTCGGGTTTCTCCGTCGGGTGAACCATGAGCGCCGGTGCCTTGCGCGGCAGCGTCCAGACGTCGGCTTCGGCCGAGCCGAAGAAATGGTGCGACTCGCCCTCGCGCCAGCCATAGATTATCGCCTCCGCCTTGGTCTTCCCTGATCGTATACCCCCCCCCCGTATGCGCTGGGGAGGCTTGTTTTGCCTTGATGATCTGCTCATACTGCCGGTTGTAATCGCCGAACGTCATAGCCGGGGCATTCTTTACCCAGATGATGTTCTGGCTGAAGTAAAACCCGGCGTTGGCCATCACGTAATACCAGAGGGGATAGGAACTGTAGCCGGTGCAAACGTAGATCGTACCGCCGCGCTTCAGGTGCTCGGCGTAATTGCCGAAGAATGCCTGGCTGAATTTGCGGAAGTGCTCGGGTGACATCTTGTCATTCATGATCTTCCCGGTTTTCTCGCTTTCATAGTCGACGTTGTACGGCGGGTCCGTGAATACGATGTCCGCCTGGACGCCGTTCATCAGCGCGGCGACCTGTCCGGGATCTGTCGAGTCGCCACACATGATGCGGTGTGGTCCGATCTCATAGATAGTGCCGAGCTTGCTGTCCGGCTCGGCCGGCTTCGCCAGCTCCGCATCGATGTCGACAGCGTCTTCTTCCTCTTCCTCATCCTCTTCGATCAGGGAATCGAGCAGGCGGCTCACCTGGTAATCGGTCAGCCCGGTGGCGGCCAGGTCGACGTCGCTTTTGTTCAGGTCCCGCACCATCCTGGCGAGCATGTCCTCGACGAACTCGCCTTCTATTTCATTGAGGCCGATGTTCATTGCCTTTTCGTCATCTTCTTTCAGATGGACGATTCGGCACTCGATCTCTTCCCAGCCGAGATCCTTCGCCGCGCGCACTCGCTGGTGCCCGCCGACGATGGTGTACTCGCGTCCCTTTTCCATGTTGACGACGATCGGCTCGACGAGTCCGTACTTATGGAGGGCAATCTTCAGCGCCGTGAACTTGTCCTCCGCCATCCGCCGCGGATTGTATTCGGCCGCCTTCAGCTGCGCGATCGGGAGCACGGTGTAATTATTCATAGATCGGTTCCTCCGTTGAGATGGCTTCTTCCGGTGTGTAACCGTCCTCCCAGTACTCGCGCCACATGCCTTCGTCGTTCGAATCAATCCGGATATCCCGCTTCTTTGCCAGCCGCTTTAACTCCTGGTACCAGGCTTTGAATGGCCGGGGCTTGTCGCTGTGTCGGTGCGGCATCGTCAGACCTCCATCGATGTCTGCGCACGTTCGCCGTCGATATACTTGGTCGTCTCATCGATGACGGCGTTGACGGCTTTCAGGCAATCATCGCTGAGCCGGCGCTTCGGTGCCGGGGATCCCTCGATCTTGTGCGGGGTCAGGACGTTGAGAGGGGAGTCTGCGTTCTTCAGCTTGAGCTGGGCGATGATGCTGACGCCCATCTGCGGGTGCGAGTCCTGGCCGGTGTACGCCAGCGTCAGGCCGCGCACGAACAACCGATCGGTTGCATCCTTGGGCAGCTCACACAGCTGGACCACGTGCGTCGTGAGCGCCTGGAGCGCTTTGTTGAATGAGGGGAGGGGAGACTCCTCGCAGCGCATCTTGAATTCATCCCACTTGCCGTGCTGGTTGCGCTCTTCGTATTCGATGTCGACCTTATTGTCTTTGGCCGAGACTCGAACACGTTTGATCTTTCTGTTCATAACAATCCTTTTTCATATTTGGTATGTAAACGCCAGTATCTAATCGCATATGCCACCAACAGGACGCAGCCCGTAACGACGACGCCGACCTCGTATGGGAGCCCGGTGTACGCCTGGATCACGCAGCCGCTCAGAAACAACACCCAGCTAAGCCACAGGGCAGTCAGCGCCTTTTGGTACATGGTCAAATCCCCCTCACTGATATGTAAATCACGAACGCCCAGAACGCCACGATCGCCACGATCGCCAGTGCACAGCCACACGCGCATGAGCTCTTCACCGTTTCACCCCCAAGTAAGAAACGATGACATCCCAGGCTTCGCGGTGGCTGTAGCACAAGGCGACCTGATATCCCTGATCGGCCAGTTCCTTCATCCAGATCTTCTGCTCGGACGAGGGCTTGTTGCGGCCGACCTTCATCTCAATGAATAGTCCGTGCTTATCGCCGCGTGCTGCCGGCAGGAATATGTCTGGCACGCCGGCGCGCACACCCTCGGCCTTCATCTGGCCAGCGACGACTGGGTGGCGGTGCCCGCCATTCGGTATGGCAAACATGAAGCGGAGCTCCGGCATCCGGCCGGCGTGCATCCAGGCGATATCGAACAGGGCGCATTGCTCCGCGTGTTCGCTGACGTACCCGATCTTCCAGTTTTCAGTTGGCTTGTTCATCAGTTGACCCTCCCGCCCTTACAGCTGGCCACGTGGACATCGAAGCCGTCGCCGAGGTCATCGATCCACTGGACCGCGTCATTCACCGTCATGGCGACTAAGACGTCCTTATCGCAGAACGGGCAGTAATCTTCTTTGTCGGCGATGATCCGGACGTTGGTTCCGTTCTTCAGCGTGACCGGTGTGAGCCGGTTGGCCCAGCGATCATGGATCCCGCTGAGCTTGCGCTGCAGATCGTCCTTGCTGGGGATCAGTTTTACCTTTTCCGGGAGCGGCGGGACGCCACGCCAGTGCTCTTCCTGGCACTGCTCGGTACAGAAATACCGGAACTCTTCGTAGATCAATGTGCCGCACTGCCGGCAGGTATTGGGCAGCGTCGGCTTGCCCTCGTCAGGCTGTGCCGTTTCCGGCACGCCGAAGACCTGGTCTGGAGTCAGTTCGATCATGCCACCACCTCCTGTTTTTCTTCGGCCTTCTGTTTCGCCTGGGCGATCAGCTGATGGCATTCCTGGATCTGTTCGAATGTAAGCAGCAGGAGGGAGGGGATCCCGTACCGTTTCTGCACGGACGCGTCGACTTTGTCCTGGGCGAAATTCAGCGCCGCGCCCTTCCGGTACAGTTCGGACAGCTCGGACATGATAAACACCTGCATCTGGTCCAGGTCCGCATTCGATACCTTGGTGAGCGAGTCCGTTTTGAAGCGGGTGTGCAGGTGCGTCCGGACGTGCTCTGAATCCCAGGCGGGGTTGATGCCCTTCGCTGTGACGAATAGCTTACTGATGATCGCTGTGCGCTGTGGCGCTTCGGCTTTGGTTGTCTTCTGGCCGGTTGCCGGTTCCGCCAGCTCATCCCGGAACAAATCGGTGGCCATGGTGGCCTGGCGCACACCGGCGACGATGGCGCGCTTCTGGGCCATGCCTTGATACGTGTTGATGCCACCGGCCAGTTCATCTGGAGCCTTCCTGCATTTCATCATTTTGTACTTCGTTCCCTTCTTAGATTCCTTTTCAAACATGCCGACTTTGCGCGCCTTCTGTTCATCGGAGGCTGTGTTGGGGAAGACGTTTTCATACAGGTATTTTGATTCGTAGCTGTTGCAGTTGCGTTCGATCCGGCAGATATCAATGCCTGTCGGCAGGTGACGCACGATGCATTCGTAGGTGTAGCTGAAGAATCCAATCTCAAAATTCTCGGTCGAGGTCAGCAGCTTGGTGAAGCAGCCCAGGTTATAGAAGCGCGCGAGCTTTTCAGCGCCCGGCTGCAGCAGTGTTTGATTGTCGGTCCCTGGGATGACTCCAAAATCTACATCTTCCACCAGGCTGGCTTTAACAAAATCTTTCGTGAGTGCGCTGTTCTGATTGAATTGAGCGGCGTCCTGGGGAGGCCGGATAATCAGCTCTGTCGACTGTGCGGGCGGGATCGTCTGTACGCTTTCATCGTACGGTTCCTGCTCCAGGATCTCTCCGGTGGCAGTGTTCACTTTGCGGGTGTCGTTCATGACATGCTCTACAAATGGATATAAAAAAAGCCCTGCTCGGCTGAGGCCAGATGCAGGGCAATAAAAAAACCCGGGCAGGTGGCGGTCAGCCATCTGCATGCGGGGTTGTTGTCGCGCGTATTATAACGGATCGGGCGTCGGCGTCAACAGCCAATCTTTATATGGTCGAAGGTCCTTGGAGTTGACAAAATGCGGAATCTCACGCTAAGCTAAAGGCGTAGTTATTACCACGAAGACGAGATGTTTTTTTTAAAGCCCCAATTCGAAAACCCGACCTCAAGCATCTCATGTGGTAATGACTATGCAACCGGTCGGGTTTTCATTTTGGGGTTTTATTGTTCCTTTACAGTTAGGTTAAAAGGTCGAAAGGCCGAGGTACTAGGTTTTTAAAACCTGTCCTGGTCGCGATCTTTGGTGGTATTTTTTTTAACCGTCTTCAGTGTCGCAAAATGACAGTTGTCTGACGGACCGAGCTTTTTGCGACGGTAGAGCATACCATAAAAGATCGCGGCCAGGACAACTGCATGCGGTTGTTGTCACTCCCACAATGCGAAACCTAGTACCTCCAAGTACTAGGTTTATTTTTTGTTCGGAGGACGGCCTATGGAGCAACACGCTCGACCATAGTCCACCAAAAACAAACAGGAGATCGCATGGGAATTCAAATCACGCTGCGCAACGTGGAGCCCACGCCGGCGCAGCTTCGCAGCCATAGACTGAACCTGATGGTTTCGTCTACGGCAAACGAGCAGGCGGCTCAGAAGCTCCGCCACAGTCACCCGGTGCGCGCCGGGAATCATCAGCGACTGGCCGACCAGCAGGCCGCCGCTGCCCGCCGGCTCACGCATCGCATCTAGTGCCAGGATGACAGGCTCCCGATTCCAGTCCCGGGTCTGTTTCATCTCTCAATCAAAAAACAAAATGAACGAACTTATCAGGCAGACTGCTGCCGCCGGTATCTATCTCGCTACCGGGTATCAGGTCCACATCGTCGAGTACGTAGACTCGGAAGGCCGGCCGCGCCAGCAACGCCTGGACCGGTCAACAAACAGCCAGGCACACAATTATGCATCCTTCCTTCGGAAGAGCGGCGTCAGGGGTATGATCCTGATCCGCTCGCAACTGTAGGGGGATGACATGGAACAAATACAACCGACAGATTATCTGTCCAGCATCTTAACACTATCGGATGAAACCCTTGTCCGTGAAATGCAGAGCGAATGGTTCGATCAATTGTGCCCGGCTTCGGCTCCAGCCAAGGAGGACACATGCAATCGGAAATAGGGGAGAAGTTTATCCAGGACGGCTCCACCCAGTTCGGGTGGAACACCGAGGCGACGATCGGCCAGAACAGAATGACGGTCTCTCGCTTCATCGATTACCTGAAGGACCAGTTTGGCATCGTAATCGACGAATGGTCCCAGGTGACCGGCGGCGAGGTCAGTCGATTCTTTCGGCGCAACGTCGAGCCGGAGAAGCCGCTTACCGATCAGGAGGTCAAACTCTCGATCGCCGAGATCCAGGAGCGGGGTCGGACCCATCGGATCATCGTCATGGTTGTCGGTGCGTTCGCCGCCCTCTGGTTGTTCCTCGAGTTCATCTC
>Ga0172380_10006299_pt1 | contig 13876 bp, 10 predicted proteins | sample Leawe162metaG_FD_119747 | JGI IMG/M metagenome (GOLD analysis project Ga0172380, IMG submission 119747) | Leachate microbial communities from a municipal landfill in Southern Ontario, Canada - Leachate well 162 metaG | ecosystem: Engineered > Solid waste > Landfill > Unclassified | place... | reverse complement strand
CGAAGACGGCAACACATACTGCGAGCATCATCCGGACTCATGTCAGAGTTAACAAAGTTTGAAAAGTAAGGGATGCCATATTTGGCTGTCATCTTCCAGATACCCTCAATATTTTTGTTGCCCCAGTCGAAATCCTTGGTGATGTTGTAGGTCGGGATCGGAAAGGTGAAGACTCTGCCCTTAGCATCGCCTTCAGAAACAACTTCAGCGAAAACGTCATTGAAAAGATCCCTTTCCTTGTCGAACTCCTTGTAGGTTTCCTTCATCGGATTGCCGCCAATCACGACTGGCTCGTCGGCCAAAGTACCAGGACAGGTCAAATCCATCGTCACGTTGGTAAACGGAGTCTGGAAGCCTACACGGGTCGGTACATTCATATTGAACATAAATTCTTGGAGCGCTTGCTTGACTTCGTCTCTTTTCAACTTGTCATAACGAATGAAAGGAGCAAGAAGAGTGTCAAAGTTTGAAACAGCTTGAGCACCAGCTGATTCGCCTTGGAGGGTGTAGAAAAAGTTAACCAATTGACCAAGAGCCGTTTTCAGATGCTTTGCAGGTTTACTTTCAATCTTACCCTCAGCACCCTTGAAACCTTCACGAAGCAAATCTTGCAGATCCCAGCCGACACAATAGGTAGAAAGCTTGTCAAGATCATGTATATGCATGTCCCCTTCAGCATTGGCTCGCGCGATCTCATCAGGATAAACCTTGTGAAGCCAATAGCTCTTGGAAACTTCAGAGGAAACATAATTATTCAAACCTTGAAGAGAGTAAGCCATGTTGGAATTCTCTTTGACTTGCCAGTCGATATTGTTTAAGTACTGTTCCATCAAGTCGACTCTTTGAGTCTCAGCCAATTCACGCATCTCTGAGTGTTTCTGGCGATAGATGATATATGACTTAGCCGTGTGCTTAAAGTTCGAAGAAAGCAATACATCCTCAACAATATCCTGAACTTCTTCGACTGTTGGAATTTTGCGACGGACCTTCTCTCCCGCCTCTTTTGCTACCTTTGAAGATAGCCTCTTGGCCATATCTTGATCAAATTCGCCTGTGGCATGTCCAGCTTTTCCAATTGCCTTGGCAATCTTTTCTAGGTCAAACTCGACAAGTTTGCCATTTCTCTTTCTGATTTTCGTAAACATTTGAACCCTCCCATAAATAGTTAATCAGCCGGTCAGTTAATCAGCCGGTCAGTTGCAGGCCTTTTGGGGGCACTGATTTACTGACTTACCTATTTACTGACGCACTGTTAATTGTATCTTTCGCTTTTTGTTCGGTCAATTTAGACAAAAAATAAAAGCACTACATATAGTGTTTTGACGACATGTCTTAATACTATATGTAGTGCTTTTATTGCAACTTATCAACAGTCTCCTGTTTGCTCCTTCTAGACTGGATAATTAAATAATGAATTTTAGATCGCCGTTGAATAATTTAACTTTTTAAACCTTGCTAGTCGAGGCAACGGACAGAAATGGATAGCTAATGTCCGAATGACTAATAACGAATAATTATAGATTTACGGTGTTTCGTCTGGTGGAGTTTGTAACGGCTCTGTTGCTGCAGGAGTGTGCGACGTAGCGTTTTTACTATTGTCAGCAGCTCGAATCACTGACAAAGTTTTTTCTGTTGTATTCCCAGCCCTATCGTATACTTTGAATTTGAGATCATATGTTCCAGGTGAACTAAGTGTGATCTTCAGGGAAAGATCATTTGTGTTCCAAGTCCCCTCCAATGAATCATTGTAATAGAGTTCCAGTTTCGCTACCTGATCATTGTCAGATGCTTGAACATGCAAAGTGAGCTTACTCATCGTAATTGTGTACGGATTGCTATCCGGAGATAAAATTGTTAAAACCGGCTTTTCTGTATCGTTGGTTTGATTGTCTATCGAAATAGTCCTGGACTGCTCAGTGACAAGCAGGCCGTCAGAAGCAATAGCCTTCAATGTATAGATTCCATTGGGATAATTAAGAGTATTAAGCCTAAAAAAATAAGGAGCTGCAGTATCATCGACCAGTAACACTCCGTTTATATAAAAGGAGACCTTCTTGATGCCGCCGTCATCAGTAGCGTCAGCAGAGAAATTTGCAGTACCCGATATGGTCGTTACGGCAATTGGAGCCGTGATAGTCAGAATCGGTGGATTGTTGACTGAATTGGTTGAAATCAATTCAGGGCTGCCCATCTTGTCTAGCCAGGAGCTGACTGATTGATTTGGATATCCGTAAGCGCCAGACATCGCATTCACACCATAGCCTGAATAAAAGTATGAGTAGTCTTCAGCAATTATTTCTGATTCACAATTTTGCCAGCCGAGAGAGTAATCGACAGCTGTCGAGGTCTTGCTCAAAGATCTGGCCGAATAATAACTGTCGGGAAGTCTCGTGGCAATAGGCAGATCCCAGTCCACCCATTTATGATAAAGAGTATAGTGATGTGCATACTCATGAGAAAAAGTTAGCTTCATGTAATCATTGAATATTTCAGAGTCCTTGTAATAATAAGAATTCAAGATTATGACCCCAGACTCAGCGACAATATCTTTACCGTCAGAAGCCAAGGTGTAAGAGCCAAGATATTGGCCATTCCAGCCGGTCGCGCCAGCGTCTTTCAGGGTAATAGATTTTAATGAATTAATCTCTCCGTGCCACTTGAGAGCAGTATTTAGGTAGTCTTTTAGAATTTGACCAAGATCTGCATGATCTCCAGTCTCATCAACGAAGGGAATATCGGAAATTGAATTTATTGTGACATTGGCAGAGGCAGCAACCTTATCTACATCCGTCGAGCTTGCCTCACCCGAAGTTGAGACAACGGTCGTTATCGAGCCATCGCTATTTGTCTTGGTTGCTTCGACGATAGCCTCGGATTTAGACACCTCGGTCTTGGGCGGCTCTTTCTCTATCGCTTTCTTTACCTCTCTTGGCGGAGATGCCACAATCACAGGAGGGTCTTCTTTTTTGATTTCCGGTTGGGCCGTAGCGCTAATAGGGGTTGGAACGGATGAAGTTTGAGCAGTGGTAATAATTTCCGTTGTTTTAATCGGAAGAAAATTCTTAACGAAAGGAATGCTATTTAACTCTACTTTTTGACTTGCGTAAGCTGATCCGGCAAGAGCAAGAAACAAGAACGGAAGAAAAACATATTTAAAAATATTCCTTCTCTTCTTTCTTTTCTGGCTTTCTTTTTTGATAATTTCCAAAAGCTCGTTCTGTGCACGAACCAAATCATCATTAATTAAAACATAATCATATTTATCCTTGTAGCCCATTTCCAAATTGTATCGGTCGATTCTGATCTTCAGAGATTCTGGCGAATCAGTACCGCGAGCGTTGAGCCGTCTGATTGCCTCTTCGAGGCTAGGCGGCGTCAGGAAGATTGAAACCAAATCAAAACTCTTTTTTAATTTGACCATTCCTTTGACATCAATCTGCATAACCACAATTTTGCCCGACTTCAACAAGTCCTCAAAATCACGACGCTTTATGCCATAACGGCTTTCGCTTCTGGTTGCCTCCCATTCCAAAAATTCTCCGCAGCGGATACTTTCGGAAAACTCCTCCGCAGAGATCAGATTGTACGAGTCGCCAGATTTCTCCCCTGGCCGAGCTGGCCGGTCAGAGTACGATGTAGAAAAAACAAATTGGTCGGGATAATTCTTGAGACAGCTTAGAATCGAATCTTTGCCAGCGCCCGCCACTCCGCTAATCGCCAAAATAAAGTTTTTTTGCTTGGACATTTTGAGAGACAGAGGAGGCAGAGCATCAGAGGGCCAGAGAGACAGGGGGTCCGAGGGCCAGAGTTAAAACTCGAAACCTCAGAACCTTCGAACCTCAAGACCTCAGATCCGCCGAACCTCAGGACCTTTCTTGGATCCATTATATCAAAGAGAGGCAAGCAATTATAAGTGGCAGAGAAGCAAAACTCTCTGTCTCTTAAAATTATGGCAAAAGCACCAAATCCACCATATGAATATACCCGTCCGTGCATTCGATGTTTGGCTCAATAATTTTAGCTCCTCCCACGATCAATCCTTCATTGTGACGCTCTACTGCCAGGCTGCGGTGATTCAAATTTACAACCTCGTCTGACCGCTCCAGATCCAGAGCTTCATAATTTCCGATAATTAAATGCTCGCTAACCATATCGGCCAGCTTAGAATTATCAGCAAAAAGTGCATGAAGAGTCAGAGCGTTAATATTTGAAAAAGCTTGGTCCGTCGGCACGAATACAGTATACGGCCCTTTCCCTTCCAATATGTTAATAAAGTTCGCAAGAAAGATCGCTCTCAGAAATTGATTGCAATCTCCCCTATCCTGTAGTGTGTCTAAAATACTTTGCATAAAACCTTTCGTTAGTGTCTCCGACATTACTTGATCAATCAGATCGAGGCACTATCAAAAATACTGATTTGTGATTTCTGATATTACGATTCAACCTTTTACTCGATTAAATATTAAAAAAGTAAATGGAGATAAAATGGACAAAGAAAAAGATATGGAAATAAAAAATGCCGATGAGATTCTAGCCCACCTGGCAGAGTGCGAGGAAATGTGTCTGATCTCAACAGTCTACTCACTAAAACAGGGAGGAGACTTTGCTAAAGCAGGTCACGTGCGATGGCTTCTAGACTGTGCTGATATCTGTAACTTGGCAAGAAAATACTTCATCAGAGATTCTGAATACGCTGGTGACATTTTGAATCTATGCTCCTACGTATGTGATGATTGTGCCGAATCATGCGAAACCTTCTTTGAAGACAAAAATATGACTGATTGCGCGAACGTATGCCGGAGCTGCGCCGAAACCTGCAGAAGTGTTGTGGAGAAAGATATGGAAGAAATAGAAGAAGAGGAATAAAAGTAAGTAATTAATGGATATTAGTTACTAGTAAATACGAATAAGTAATTACAAATACCTCTTGAAATTAAAAGACCGCCGAGGCGGTCTTTTAATTTAGTTTGCTACCTCCTTCACGCAGTAGTCTGCTCCAGGCAGGAGATAATTTCCCCAATCTGGGTAAGCATTTTTGATTAGTGTTGATTTTTTGGGACATGTGCCTTTTGGGGCGACACTCCATTTTGTGACATGCTTGTGCAATCCTTCTTGCTCTGAATAACCGACAAAAATTTGCTTAATTCCTCCGTAGGAAAAGTCCTTCAGAACCAAATCCATCCCTTGATGATTAATACCGGGCTGAGTTGGAATACCGTGACTACCATTCGGATAAAAAGCAAGAACCGGATTATAAATCTTGCCGAATACTGAACTATTCTTGGTGCTTTCCTGTCTGATTGTCTGGATATTATATCCAGCCATAGTCGAAGCCGGTGCCACTAGAAGAACTGCTGCCCCGATAACTCCGAAAATGAGTTTTTTCAATTTGATCACCTCCTTCCTTTGTTCTTAAGTAAGTGCAGTATAGAGAAATCATTCGCTTGATTGCTTTGGAAGAAGTAACAAAAAGTAGCAAGGGCCAGAGAGACAGAGAGACGGTTTGATATATTTTAATATATATCCATCTTTTACTAAGACACTTCGCCCTCCGACAATTTTTGTATTGCTTGATCTTTGCTCGATACTCCATTATCATTCCTGTTCAACCCTACAAAAATAGGGTTATGAAAGGAAAAAATTATGGAAAAACAACTAAGTTTAAAGTTCATAAAGTCGAAAGTTCATAAAGTTTTCGGAATTTTATTAATCGGACTGATGTTCGCTGCTTTGGTTTTGTCACCCTTTAGGGGAATGCAGTCAAAGGCACTCGCCGCGTCATCCGATTGGAAGATAAAAAGTATTGACACACAGATTATTTCGAAATGCTGGAATAATGTACCGCAGGATAGTATCGACAAGCAGATCCAAATGTTAAAGCACCTCGGAGTCAACACTATCGCGATAGGAACACCTTACGAACGTCCAGCCGAGATGGAGAAGTGGACAAATTCAATCCACAACGCCGGGCTTAAAGTTTGGTTCCGCTCCCACTGGCTCAACTGGGAGGGTGACGAAGGTCAACCAAAGAATATGTCGACTAGCGAATATTTGAGCAAGACAAAGCAGTTTATCTTGGACCACCCATCATTTTTCAAAGCTGGCGACTCATTCACTATGAATGTAGAAGCTGAAAATGCAGGACTTGGCGAAGGTAAACCGTTTTCTGATTGGGATGCATACAGAAAATTCCTCCGAGATCAGATTGATCTTTCAAATGAAGCATTTAGTCAGATCGGCGTAAATAATATTGCAACAAACTGGCTGTCGATGAACGGATGGATCATCGAAAACGCTCTTGATCAAGCTACTGTTGATAAGATGGGTATGATCACGGCTGACCACTATCCGCCACAAGGATCCGGCTCCAATCTCATTTCAATTAATGAAATGGCCGATAACATGAGCAAAGATTTGGATAGATTCTATGCGAAATGGAATAAGCCAATTATGATCGGCGAATGGGGATACCATTTGGATACTGATGTGTCCGACGAGCAGCAAAGGGCTGCAACGGAAGCTATATATAATGTATTGGCCTCAAAGTCTTACATTTATGGCGTCAACTACTGGGATCATATGGGTAATAATACTCGAATCATTAATGACCAAGGTGGTACGCCGACTTCATACAGACCGGCGGCAAATGTGATCAAGAGTTTCTACAATGGTGGCGCAACTCCGCCAGCTGGCGGACCGACTCCAGCACCGACACCAACACCTGCACCAGCGCCGGCAACAGATGGCCTGATTGCCAACTTTGAAGATGGCGCACTTGATGGGTTTAATAACGGCAGCGTTGTAAACAATACAATGCGACTGACAAATCCGGCAAACGGATCAATCGGCAGTGAAAAGATCATCGACAAGATGAGTCTATCCGGCTCTAAAACGCTTGAGATGGATATCAATTTAAATGGTAACACTCTGCTTCCTGGAGACGCTTCAGCGATCTACTTTGATCAGGGAGGATGGAAATGGAAAAGCCTGGCAGAGTATGTGAAGAACGGACAAAATGGCATTCAGCATGTCTCAATTCCCCTCTCGGATCTTGGGATAAATGCTGACCAGACAGCATACAAGATTGGCTTCCGTTTCTGGAATAATAATAGTGACAATTACGACTTAGACAATATCAGTTTTGGTAGAGGCACAAGCACGACTCCAACACCAAGTCCGGCGCCTTCGCCAGCTCCATCACCAAGTCCGATTCCTTCCCCGGCGCCTCAGTCAGCTGAATCAAAAGTTTTTGATAATTTTGAACAGGGATTCAAAGGGTGGTTTGGTGGCAAGTCAGCTACAGGACTAAATTCAAAACGCGCATTACGTATTAATAATCCTGCCAATGGCGCTTATGGCTCCAAGAAGATTCTGAATGATTATAAGATCGGTGATAATAATTACATCGAATTAGACCTCAATCTTCATGGTGCAAAATTGATAAGCGGCGATGCCTCTGCCCTCTTTATGGATCAGGGCGGCCTCCGCTGGGTCACGCTCTATGACTATGTCGAAAATAACAAGGACGGTTGGCAGCATGTCAGAATTCCTCTCTCCGCCTTCAACGGCTTGGATAAGAATTCCGGCCTAGCCTCACTTGGATTTCGATTTTGGAATAATAGCGCTGGAACACATGACATCGACAATATTGTGTTTACCCGTTAATTACAATCAATACCTCCCCCTCCCCTCCTAATTTAGGAGGGGTGTAGGGATGGTATAGCTCTTCAGTTCGAAAAACGATTTAAGAAATAATTGCCCCTTGGCGGAAGCCTTGGGGCAATTTGATTCTTCGTATCCCGAGAAATTGGAAGAAGGTTACGGCTTAGAATTAGTTTGCGAATTTAATTGACTGCAAAACCTCTTTCACCACAGTATCCATCGCACTCCCGAATTTGAGCTGCTCGAAACTAATGCCTTTGTCAAAGATAAATATCTTCTGATTGGTTGAACCATCCCTGATAAACTCTTTCACTGTTGCCTTATTTCCTGTATAAGTTTCCGTTTTCTCTACAAGCGTAGATCCACTATTGTTAATTCCCCGGGGGACCAAATCGATACCCAGAACTCTTTCATCTGAGTCATTTACTAGATAGTAAGTCGCACTATCATTTTCGCCACCAGCAACGACCGAATAACTCACAGAATAATCAAAGGAATAGCTACCTGTATAGTTCCATTTGCCGACTGAATTATATGTCTTCCGGCTGGCAGAGGAGTCGGTTAATTTGAATGAATTAAGAATATTGCTGTCTGTTGTCGTAATAGAAGTTTTATTTTCTTTATTACTAAAATAAAGCTCATAAATATGGTTATCCTTTTCTAGGTAGATTATGTAGTAAGCCCCGACTCCACCGACAAATGTCTCATAGCCATCTATGCCGCCGACTTTGAGTGATTTTGTGTTTTTAAAAGTTACCGTATCCTTCAGCATATCAGACAAACTAGTTGCTTTTGAATCATTGAAAGATGCAGTGCTTATATTGTCTCGATAATAAACAACGAGTTCACTTTCTACTGATTGTATTGCAGGATTATCAAAACTTACTCCTACAGCTTTTGTAGAATTAACAACCCAATCTTTTGGATACTTTACTGAATATCCATAGATTGTATTCTCGTATGTCTTCCAGTCTGCTGTTTCGTCCGTGGTAGTGGTTGCAGGAGTCTCGGTGTTAGCCGTCGTGGTAGCAGCAGATTCCCCGCCATATTTCTTGCCAAAAAGATTTAATCCATCATCGCTTTTGTACTGGTAATAGCCGAGAGCGGCGACGCCGAGGATTACGACGGCAAGAAGAATTAGAAGGACTGTGAAATAGTTAAACTTGTTTTTCTGTTTGGAAATAGTGATAGGTCTTGCCGGCTCTATCGGCTCTGCTGATTCTACCGGCTTTGATTCCGGCTCGTTGTTTGGTTCATCCATGATAAAGTCCCTTCCTAAATTATTATATGAATATTATACAACCAATTTTGGATCATCACAGTACCAAAATCTAACCCGTAAAGCCTGCCCTGATCGGTAGTCGAACGGGTTTGATTTTGGTAAAGCGTTAGCTTAGCTTGATCGGACGGCTCAAGGAATGCTTGCTCTGAGGCAACAAAAACAGGTATTAGATATTTTGACCGATGACGAACATTCCGATGGAGAAAAGTATTGCCACCAGTACCACTATCAATAGAACTTTGTCTTGAGTCTTCTTGTTTAAGATGTCCTTGCTTTTCATATGCCCTCCAATAATGATGTTAAAAACATTATACTGCAAAATATAAACCAAACCAATAAGAGGATGATGAGAAACACTGGTAAATTTTCTCTGTATTGATTGAAAAATAATCGTCAAAATGCTATATAGAATAGTCTGCCATATGCAGATAAGGAGGGAATATAGAGGTGTTCTTCCGCATTATCTACAGCAACAGGTTTCTGTTGTGGAGTATGACCTTTCTGGGTTTATCATATCTGACCGCTAGCGATAGATGGGGGGATTACAATCCCTCCATCATCACCGTCAGACTCTATGCTGCCGGAATATTGATGGCGATTGGGCTAATCTTCATCATCATCCAAGTCGTTGCAAATCGACTAGCGAGCCGTAGAGGTAAAGCAAGATTTAAGGGATGGCTCCTCTTCCGCATGGAAGCTATCGATCAGGCAATAAGTCATCTGGAAGGCTTGGGCATTATGGGATATAGCCGCGCCACAGCCCTTTCTGCACTTTATCAGATCTACAATTATCCAAGTCCCCACGATCGCAGAAATCACACATTTGAAACCTGGACTCTGCTCAAGTCATATGAGTATTACGCTTTTCGGATAAGTAGACTCCCGACCGTAAAGGCCCCAGAAGAGCCACGAACAAATATGACAACTGTCACTCCCCGCCGCCGCAAATAATGCGACGGCTTTTTACTTAAATATTAGTTAGCCCGAACAACATTGAGACTAGTGTAAAAACTGTGCATTAATTTTCAATTTATTCTAATGAATCTCAAAAATCTCTCTCATATAATGCCTAAAGGAGCTTTCCCAAACACTGAAGCAGACAATTAACATTAGAAAGGAAAAAATTGTGAGGAAATTTTTGTGGTTACTTTCCCTAATAGTAGGAGGATTACTTTTGCCAAAGCTTGCACTGGCAAGCAGCACAACAATATTCGATTTTGAGAATGGATCTCAAGGTTGGAACAAGGGAATAATCACGAGCGGATCAAGTTCGAGTGGAGCCATCAGGCTCTCAAACAACAATAACGATTCAATTGAATCGAAAAAAGTCTTAGATGCACCGGCTCTACGCGGGATGACCAGCTTGACGCTGGATGTGAACCTGAACGGCAACAAGATCCTGGATCGCGATGCCTCTGCTATTGTCTTCGACCAGTCCGGATGGAAGATGGTTTCGCTTAAAAATTATCTTCAAAATGGCACGAGCGGTTGGCAACATGTTACCATCCCACTTGCTGATTTCACCGGGCTAAACACTGACCAAGGTGTCGCCACGATGATTATTCGTTTTTGGAACAATGCGGCGGGAAATTATGACATTGATAATATCGCCGTCTCGAACGGTAATATTGTAGTTCCGATTGATGAAGAGAACGTCGTCAATTCGGACGAAGGTACAACCCCTCCACCAGTAGAGCAGCCAACAGAATCAACATCTGGAAATAAAATCGCTGATTTCAACACCGGGAGAGACGGATTTGACCGAGGCACGGTAAGCAATCAAACGTTAGAGCTCAACAATCCGAGCAATGGTGACGCTTCATCTACAAAGATTATCAATTCTCCAATTCTCCAAAATCATGAGAACGTCGAATTGGATGTCAATTTAAATGGTAACTATATCTTAGATGGTGATGCGGGTGCCGTAATATTCGATCAAGCTGGACCGAAGATGGCAGCGCTCAAAAATTATGTGAACAACGGGGCTGCTGGCTGGCAGCACATCAAGATTCCGTTGGACGATTTCACTGGATTGAACAAAAATAATGGCGTGGCTTCACTCTCCCTCCGAATTTGGAATTATATGCCTGGACGATATCAAATAGACAATATTCATCTAACAGGCGCAAGTTCCGGAAACACTAGCCAAAATAGTAGTAATATAAATGATCCCGTAACTCCGCCGGCTGCTCCGATCGAAGAAACTTCGACTCCACAATCAGGCAATAATTGGCAGGTCAAGAGTATTGACTCCCAAGTGATGAGTAAGTACTGGAAAATCGGAGACGAAGGCCAGATCAGGGCCTTGGTCAAAGCCGACAAATCCCTCGGTGCCAAACAAATCGCTGTCGGAATTAACTACGACTACCCTGATTTACTCCAGAAATGGGCTGACATCATCCATTCAGAAGGCTTAAATGTCTGGTATCGAGGACACTGGGATGAATGGGATTCTTGGGAGAAATCGGAGATCAAAAATGGCATCACAGATGAGGAATATTTAGCACGCACGAAAAAATTTATTCTTGACCATCCTAGTCTTTTCCGTGAAGGAGATTCTTTCACAATGGCCGTCGAATCAGAAAATGCGGCTTGGCATACTGGTATCGATCCGCCAGCTGGCGGAGGTCCATTCTCTGGCTGGGAAGACTGGCGAGAATTTACTCGCCAACAGGTGACTGAGTCAAATGATGCCTTCAATAAGATCGGATTGGGTGACAAGGTGAAAACAAACTGGATAAACATGAACGGCTGGGTCGCCTGGAATCAGCTCGACCAAGCTACTGTCAACACGCTTGGACAGTTAACTCTTGACCATATTATCGATAACGTCGATGATACCAACACCTACGCTCATCAGTTGTTCAAAGGTGATGGTGATGGATTCTATGGTTATGATGACTACTATAATAAGTGGCACGTGCCAATGATCGCTGGCGAATGGGGATATTCTACCTGGAATCCAAATATTGACCCGAAGCATCAGCAAGAACTAGCCGACGCAATACTGCAAGAGTTTAAGAGCAGAAGCTATATCCTCGGAATAAATTATTGGATTGATGTGGGGCATGCCTCGAAATTATTCGACAACGATCGTGATCTCCATGTCTATACTCCGCGTCCGATCGCAAATACCATCAAACAATTCTACGCATAATGAGAGGTTCAGAGGGTCAGAGAATTTATAAGAAAGAAAACCGCTTCGAAATAGGCGGTTTTTCTTTCTTAATTAAAAAGCCAAGGCCGATGCCTTGAGCTAGATTTTTTGTTTGAAAAGATGAACGATGACCTCATTTGGGCGGCCATTTGAGGAATGGATCATGATGAATTCAGTTTCGGTCGAAGTGAACTCACCACGAGGATTGTTAGACGGATCATGCCCATACGACCGCCAGCTTGATTGCACCGCTATAAATTGAACATGGCGCCCAAGCGAGCCTCCTTTCTCGAGAAGGTAGAAACAGCCAAGATCTCCCTGTGGCCAGGGAAATTCAGTGACTTCAGTGAGTCGGTGCTGGACTACACCCAAAACAGTTAATTGATCGGGCACAAGGAATAAGAATCCAGCATGAAGCCGGTGGTGCTCTCGCCAGGCAGAAAGAGCATGGCGTATAGCAGGATTTGAGCAGCTAGCCTCTTTTACAGAAAGTGTCGGCATATAATCCTCCGAGCGTAGATCTTCCAATAAAAGTAAAGCGGACTTTGACTGTTTGGTCAAGCATCATCGCTGCAGCTGTTCGCGGCAAAGAACTGTTTTCTTGAATTAATAGCCTGGCGGAGAGATCGGCTTATTTTCCTCTTTTATAACATTGTAAGTCTTGTCCTTGAAATAACTACCGAGAACAGGAGCAGCAAGTCTCGCCACGGTTAATTTGCCATCTTCGTCGTTAAAGAGTCTGGTGTTATTACCCATGTGTGACCAGTAATTAAATCCGATTAGAAAATCAAGATCCCTGAGTACCTCTGTAGTCGCCTGTACATATTCGGCCTGTTCATCCTCCGATACTTCACGCAGAATATTGTAGCCCCATTCGCCGAGAATAATTGGCTTTCGCCATTTGCGATAGAAACTTTTAAGATCATTTGACAACATTAGTGCAGACTCATTTGCCGAAAGATTTCCATTTTGATTTGGATAGTGATCGACAGTGATGACGCCCATTTTCTCAACAGCTTCCTTCGAGAGTCCATTCATTGCCACCCAACCATTCAAAGAAATCCAGTTAGTATGTATTTCCCTTGCCAGTCCTATCTCAGCAAATGCAGAATTTGCAGTATCTATCTGGTCGATTAAAAACTGATTGTAGGACTTGGCATCAAAGACATTAGTTTTCTTAACTACAAATATCTGCTCCGGTTCAACACAGACAGTAAAAGCATCGCCTTCTTCGAAGAGACTTGGATGAGACTTGATAAAATCAGAAGTCTTTGCTAAATACTCAGGGGAGTTCATCTGAGGTACAGCTGATTCATCTCCTTCCCACTCAAGCCAATGCGAGCGAAACCAGACACTTAGGCCGGCTGCATGAATTTCCTCCGCCCAGATTGCCAATTCGTTTGGACGATTGTACGGGGTTGAGATCGCAATATAATTTGCACCCAATGCCTTAATTGCCTTCACTTGAGAAGTAATATTCTGTTTGGTCGTACCCTCCCAGTGCTTGCTTACGATTTGCGTATCGACCGACCGGACAATTAATCCTTGGTCAACCGGCAAATTATTCGATTCTAAATTCTGTTCCGGCTCTTCCTCCTTTTGACTGAAAAATTTAGCATAACTCGAGGTCAAAGCTAGAAGTGATCCAAGGAGAATAAAAAAAATGATAAATTTGAAATTTGCTTTTCTTTGCATGAGGATTCCTGATTATTTATGATGATCTATTGTCTGATAAGTCGGCTTGGTAGCTGTCTCCAGGATCAAAGGCGGACGTT
>Ga0172380_10006298_pt1 | contig 13878 bp, 19 predicted proteins | sample Leawe162metaG_FD_119747 | JGI IMG/M metagenome (GOLD analysis project Ga0172380, IMG submission 119747) | Leachate microbial communities from a municipal landfill in Southern Ontario, Canada - Leachate well 162 metaG | ecosystem: Engineered > Solid waste > Landfill > Unclassified | place... | reverse complement strand
TAGTGGGAAAGGGAAGACTGACCCATGAAAGAAGATTGTCAATTTAAGAACAGTCGCAACGCAATAGTATGCTGGAACTGTTCTTGGGAGCAGGTGCAATATTGCTCTGAAAAACAAAAAGAAAGAACGAGAATACAGAAAGAAGTCAAAAATAAAACTTGGCGATAAGGCAAAACGTGAAAAATTGGAATGGAAAAAAGCTAATCCTGAAAAGTGCCGAGCATGGGAAGCTGCAAAACGATTGGTGCCATTAAAAGATAAATGTGAAATATGCGGTAGTACTGAGGATTTAGAGAAGCACCACAAAGATTATGGTAAACCTTTGGAAGTTTTAACTTTATGTCGAATTTGTCACAATGCTCTTGAACTTATAGAACCCTCTGTTTGCACTAAACAACCTGATATAAGGTATTATAGGGGTGGAGAACCTGTTGAAGTATTAGAGCATTCTCAAGTCACTGGAGGGTGGAGAGGAAAATGGCTTTGCAAGATTGTCAGAACGGGGGAGCTTAGAGAAATATTCATAGGGCATCTTTATTATTTACCCAAAGGAGAGAACCGTTAGCTTTCGCTAAACCCTAAAAGAAATGCCTAAAAGTAGAGCCGTAAACAATAAAGCTTAAACACAATTCAACCCATAAAGGTGAAACTATGACAAAGTGTAAACATTACTATCCAGAGTCTGCCTGCTGGAAATGCCAAGTAAAAATGGTGTGGTATGCATTAAAACAGAGAATAAACATGTTCTTAAAGAAGAGTTAACCATAATCTTTCTCTAACTGTGGAATCAATAAGTCAACCTCTGCCCCTGCCCTAATGTTTTTAGCTTCAGAACTGTTAACAAACATGTTTTCCTGCCACATCGCGTAAGCGTCTGGAACACTAATGGGTGAACTATTCACTAAATCGCTGGTAGCTGTTACTGTTGCAGAAAAGCTTTGCATGCTACAATCGTATTGAACTGTTAAAAGACGCATTGCAACATCAATAGCGTATGTGCCACCGATTTGTTTGCAGGCATGTACATGAATTTTTTGTCCAGCCATCATTGACGCACTAGACATTTTACTAATGGTAAATGTTATTGTTAGTGGCTCTTTTTTTCGCCGCAGTAGTTCAGCTAAAGCTATCCGCGCTGAAAAACCTGTGTCATCTTCTGCAATGCATGAATCATCCATGCTGTTACGAGCTATGAGAACTTTCTGGAACTCCATACCTTTAGCGGTGATGTCTGCGCTATCATAGGCTGAACGAACCAGTTTTCCTGTAATATGTAAGTCGTCGATTCCAATGTATGTTAAGGCTGCAACTTTAAAGGCTATACCCGCAACGCTTGCCCAGTCACCACTACTATCTGTCCAACTGTACTCATTTTTCTCTTTCACATCTTCACTTTTCCAGTATGGACCAATCGGGATGCTTTTGTGTGCCCAAACGTCATCATCTTGGCTTATTGTGTTAAAGACGCATTCAAAGTAGTCTGTGGCGTAATCTGTTTTGTAGAGGCGTACACTTGTGTTTGTTTCATCTAGCCCTGATGGTTTGTAACTGTAAAAGTTTAGGCGTGGTATAGTTTTTATGCTGCCAATTTTTGTCACGTCTAAAGCGTATGTTGGGTTAAAACGGAAGTATGCGTAGCCTGCGGCGGCTGGGTTTGTTGGGCTAAGTTTTATGCAGTGTGTACCGACAACTTGTGTTGGTGTAGTTGAAACTGCCTCTACTGTACATTCGTTACTGCTCCATAAAGCCGCGTGGTTTTCTGTGTAGTAATCGTATGATGGTCTCCTAAAATCGGTGACTAAAACAACTTTGTTAGCGTACTCTTCTGACTTATCTAAAACCCCGAAAGATGTAAAGTCGATTCCCTGAGTTAAAGTACTTGCCGCTTCTGTTCCCAGCCACCAGTCAGGCCAATACGTTTCAGGGCTATCGCCTCCTGCGGCGTGATCGCCTATTTTAGCGACGAGAAAACGTTTAGAGTTATCAACTATCCAGTGTGCGCCTGCGGTTGTGCCTGCTCCTATTGCGCTTGTTAATTGGCAAACTGTATCTATTATTTCAATGTTTGCGCGGTAGGGATTGTTTACGTATTTTATGTCTGTTGCGAAGTAGTCAGTGATGTAGTCATGTGTTAATGCGTAGCCAGTATTTGAGTCTGCAAAGCTTTTGTTTGTGAATTCTGCAACGACGTTTCCCCAAATATTCCACGGTCGCGGGTAAGTTGGGTTTGCGGATTCTATGCCGTAATCACGGTTGCAATGTGTTTCTTCAAGGGCTGCTCCATATCCTTTACAGTTTAAGGTTAATAATTCGCCTTGTGTGCTGTCTAAGGTTGGGTTTGCCTGCCGTATGTTGCCGCCAAATACTTGAATCCAAGTGGATTTTGACTGGCTTTTGAAGTATATTTTGATTTCGTCAAATTTTGCCATGTGAGTTAGGTAATAGCGGCATTTCGGGTTTTTAGCTATTAATGTTGCTACGTCATAATTGTTTTCGCGTCTTTTAACTTGGATTGTAATAAATACTCTGTTTATGTAGTCTGTGCTTACTGTGTCGTGTGTAATGTTTACTTTAAATTGGGGAAAATTCATGTTAATAGCCTTCTAAACTTGATGCCGAAACCATTGTCGCAACTACGCTAACAACTCCAAGGATGTTACCCATTAAGGTGCCTCTTTCGAAAGCTTTCATAGCTATCGTTAAAGCGTTTACAAAAAATATTGCTTCCTGCAGTTTCCTTACGGTGCCATTTATTTCTTTTGGAAAACCCATTTGCGACAAAACCATGTTTAACTGTGAAAATAAGCGTAGTAATTCACGTTTTGTCGCTACAGCCTCTTTAGTTTTTGGAGCAGTTCTTTCTAAAGACGCTGTTTTAACTTCGATTCCACTTAATATGTCATCTATTCTGAGAAGCAGATCGTAGATTTGCTGGGTTTCCGCTAAACTCATAATTAATGCTCCGCTTTTACTGCTTCATAAAGTTTTTCGGTTTTCCGCAACAAGTCTGACAAGTCAAACTCTGAAGTTATGTGGCAACGGCAATTATCGCTTTTGTGCCCATGTGCGCGGCTGCCTTCGTTAACATTCCATACGTCACCATAAACGGGGTGTGTTAAGGTGTTGTAGAAAACGTTTTTGCCTGATTCAATAATCCATTCGTAGCCGTTTAAGGCTTTGCAGATTTTGCAGGTTCTATAGTCATCCATACTGTGCCATGTTAGCTTTAAAATAACTGTCATTATAGTGTCAGCCCGAATCGTTCGCTTGCCGTTTCACCACTTGCGCTTCCATGTCGGTACTCACGCCAAACCATCCGCACCCTGCCAGCTTCGTCACTGTAGCTTGGACGCAACTTGATAAGCCGCGCTTTAAACTGCATCGCTGGATTACCAAGGTCCAGCCACGTCCAGTTCTCGTAAAAACTGCCACGATGATGTAATTCTGTGAGTACGTCTTGGTTGTTGTAGTCGGTTTTCGGCGTTGTTGTTTGCGGACGCTTCCATGTGAGGGCTGCTGGTTCCATGTCAAGGTCTGCTTCCATTGTGACTTCCATGCTTTGGCTGCCTAACGGTTGGTCGTCGCTGCCAACTCTTTCCGGTATATCTGTGACTGCATCGTTTACCATTACTGGGGGTTCGATTAGTGTGCAGTTGGGCAGTATGTAGGTGCCAGCGTAGATTTCTACAAAATCGTATGTTACTGTGCCTACTCCGTCACATGCGTACAATGTTATTGTGTTGATGGTTTTAGCTGTGGTAATTGCTACGTCTACTACTGTAAATGTTGTTGATGCGGATTCGGCTAATACTATTTGTGTTCCACTGCTGAATCCTAAGACTACTTTGGCTGTTGCTGCGCCGCTTGTTTTGTAGCGAATTCTTATTTTGCCATAAACTGTGCTGGATAGGGCAAGGTTTGTTCCGTTAACAGTTGATGAGTCAGCACTAAACACGGTTTGGTCAAGGTACAGGTTATTGTCGCTTGTGACTGTTTGTGTACATGTGCTGCCTGCGCCTTGCGTAAGAGTCCAATCGCCTTCGCTGCCGTCTTCTGTGTGGTCTCCCTCGTAAATGAAGGCTATGCCATAATCAAAAGCAGGGTAAGTTGGCGTGTAATCATCATTTACGCGGGTGTACTCCAACGTTACAAGGCGGCAACGCATAGTTAACCCGCCCAAATCTTCGTCATTATCTTTAATGCTTGATATGTTACGAATTGATCCTAACGGGTAATCGGATTGAACATGCCGTATTTCCTGCTCAAACTTTTCTAAAACATTAGCAGCGGTTATCTCCGTCTTGTTAACTGCACAGAACCTAATAGTTACTGATTCATTAAATGCATAAAGGTAATGAACATGATTATACATTGGTTTAGAATCAACATTAACTATATAGCCAATGACGTCAACGTTTTTATCTTGAAACTCCCTTTTCAAACTATAATCAGGTTTTTCAGTTATAATAACCCATGAAGCTTCAGCGGCGCCGTCATCTTTAGTGATGTTAGCATCTGATATGTAATCGTCTAGCCAGTCTTTAGTTCGGTAACGGGGGTCAGTGCGTAAGCTTTCGCTGTCAAGATGCATAGTGCCGATTGTGCTTTGGCGGTCAAAATGCAACTCGTTCTTTTCCAGTTTACAAACATAACCAACATGATTATCTAATTGGCTAACGTGTTCGCTGGTTTTAACTGTGAAGTAAAAATTGTTCAGGTCTTTAACTTCGTCATCCACATACATTGGCCCTGGAAAAATGCCTGTACAGGGATATTTAGCCCATAAACCTGCAAGTGACGTTGACCCAGCATTTTGGATGCTGCCCTTTACTGTTGTTTCAGTCCATACTTTAGCTGATAACCCTGTTAAGGGGTCGCGGTTGCCAAGGCTTAAAGCTCGGCGGGTAAGGTTGGCGCTTGTCACAGTTTAAGCCCTCTCTTTTCGGTAACTTAACGTTAGGCTTCCACAGGGTAAACCAATAACTACTCCGCCTGCAGGCTGCAGTACCATGTCGATTGTGGATTCAGTGAATGTCTTAGGATACCAGCCCGTGTACGAGTCAGCGGCAGCGCCTAAACTAAGGGTTCTAAGTGTAACGTCAAAACTTACCATAGGCTTAAACCTCGGCTTTCCAACTGAACCATTTACCGTTTGTCGCAGTAATTTTGATATGTGTTGTAGAGGATACGCTGCTTCTGTAGGGCAGGGCGGTTGTGTCTATTTCTCCAAAATAAATGTAGCTTGGAGCCGCACTTAACCCATGAGCGATAGATGCCTCGCTGCCTGTGCCCGCTGCACTTCCGCGTGACTCAGTAATGTATGAAGGGTTAGCTTTGAAAGTTGTGCGTGTTCCAGTGCCTGACTTAAACGTGGAGTCGGTGCTGTAGTTATGTTCAATCGCCGTGTCGGTTGCTGATGCACCTAAGCTTATGCTTGCGCTCGTATGCGAAACAAAAGTGTTGCCATCAATCAAGGTGCCTGTTGCGTTAACGTAAATGCCGTCTGTGCTGGTTACGTCTCCGTTGAAGTAGTTGCCTCGGATAACTGCTCCTAAACCGTTAGCTACTGAAATACCCACAGTTGTGGCGTGTTCAAAATAGCATCCCTCAACAGTGATGCTTCTTGTTTCATAAGCGTCTGTAGTAATTGATAAGCCTGCGCCGCCTGCATGCTCAAACGTAACCCCTCGGATACTACCGCATGAAGTGTCAACAACAAAAACTGAAGTTTGCCCACTCGTTCCCCAACCTGTTCTGCCGCCTGTCCAGCAGAAACTGTGGCATTGGTCAAGATACAGGTTTATGTCGTTGTTGTCTACGAGGTCAAAATCAAACATTGACAACCGGTAGCACCTGTTGAAGCCTACTACGCTGTAGCCAGTGTTTGCGCCGCCATTAACAACTTTAACATTTCTGATAGTTAACGGCCAAACATAGCCGCCGTTTAAGAGTCTTGCGTCGGCTGTGTCGCCATAAATTTGAAAATCACTCAAAACAATGTTGTAGATGGGCGTGGCTAATGTGCCAATTAAATCTATGAGGTTAACGACTGCGCCATCTTGTATGAACTTGGTCGCCATGCCTTCGCCTTCAAGCCACACGTTGTCGTCTTGAATATGGATTTTATCGGTTAACGTATAATTGCCTGTTTGAAAATGAATCTTACCACCGCCAAGGGCTTCTGTGGCTACGATTGCCGCGTTTATCACGGCTGCCGCATTATCTCCGTCAACGGTGCCCGCGTCTGCTGAACCGCCATAAGTCAAGTTTCCAAATTGATCTATAGCCTCATAAAAACCGCCATTATCACGTACAATATAGGAGCAGGGATACTGTACTGTTATACCTTCAACTGATATGCCGTTTACGCGGTCAACTATCGCGTTGTGGTCGCGTTCGTCAACTCCTAAACCATCACTTGTAGGAAATTTGCGGGGAAAACTCATTTTTTACTTCTCCAAATCCATTAACGCTTCATCTAAAGGATTATTGCTGCGGTAAATTCCGGGTTTATAAATGCCTGTTTTGTATATACTGGTAGATTTTACGCCTTCCAACACTTTTAAATCCTCATCCAGAATCGGTTTTTTAACGCCCACACGGAAATAGCCCACTCGACATTTACCTACAACTGCAGAGTCAACAGCAAATCTTTCAGTCATTAACTCACCGTGTAGTAATATTCAATTATAAGCATAACTTCGCCTGCACCCGATTTTGAGCCTGGACTATAGAAGGTTACTGTATCGCCTGCAGTTACGCTAGTTTGAAGTAGGTCAAGGTCTTTGCTGTACCATACTGATTTGCTGATTTCTGATGTGCCAGTGTAGTAGTAGTCTCGATCTGACTCTTTGCCTATTTCCAATGTGATTCCTGCGTCTGCACTTGACGCTTCCGTGTATAGTAAAGTGGCTTTTTTTAGTGTTAATGCTCTTTCAGCGTGGATGCATACAAGTGTTACTGCGCTGCCTGAAAGGTCTGCGCTAACTGAAGTTCTAGAGATGTGTACAGGAAACATTTGATTAAATAGTGTGGTGGTTGCTTCTTCACCGTCTGCTACTGTTTCGCCATTAACCATTTTTTTTATGCTCCTTTAATTTGGATAATTAATTATGCTCTACTGAATCGTCTAACACGTTTTAATTCAAACGCTAAAGTACGCGCAAAAGAAAGCAGTTGTGTGTCGTTACTGTAAGTTACGCCTAAACTGGCAACTTGAGCGTTTGCGCCTGACGCATTTTTAAAGTGTTTCTGGTAAATTTGCTGTGCCATAGCCATTATTGCGCCTGTTTGAGCACTTGTGTACGTGCCAGTTTTTGACTCTGCAGCACCCGTAAGATTAGGTATGCCTGCTTCAAAAACGTTCAGCATATTTATGCCACCATCTAAAACCACTTCAGCGCTAATAGTAGCAATATTGCTATCGCTAAACTGGCTTTTCAGTAACGCCGCGTTTACAGTTATAGACATTCTATTGTGCTCCAATAACTTTAATCATTAGTTCCATCATCCATCATAGACGCAAACCGTATTACCAGAAACAATACTCCGACAAAAGCGCATCCTAACGTCAACATTAATATTTCAAACATTCTTGTTATACTCCTGTAACTTTAAGCATCTGCGCAAACTCTTCACGTTGCAGCCGTTGTACATCCTCCAAAGAAATGTTTTTGAGGGCTTGCTGCATACGAGCAACCTTCCAGTGATACATGTAAGGAAAACATTTTGTGCCTGCCATAAACGCAAAGATTAAGCCATGCAACCTGTAAGGATAAACAGCACTACACCGCGCCATGTAATCGGCCACAACATCAAGATTGTTTGCTTGCACCGTGGCACCTTTGCATCTCTGCGATAGCTTTTCACAGGTTACATAATCATCGTTATCTTGCTTACCAAACGCTAAAAACACGGAATACTTGTACTGTTTAAGGTTGCGGTGTAGCCAACGACGACTTTTCTCCGCTACATCCCTACAGAAGACGCCTTTGTCGCCTGTACTGTGGCGGTCAGTTGGAACAACAACTGCAAAGTCTTCACGCTTACAACTTTGAGCTTTAAAGCTTGATGAAAACGCTAAATCAGGAAAATAATGCACTTTCTCTTTTAACTTTGGAAAACTCTGCAGTATTTCAAGCGAAGTAAAGTCGCGTACGCCGATGTAATCAAACTTTTCCAGTTCACGAATAACCCAGCCAGCCAGCATGTCTGGTGAATGAGCATTAACTCCACAGCCTAATATCGCTTTTGGAACCTTAACTTTTCCTGTCCAAGGCGAGTAACGCAGTAGCTTGTGGAAGCGGTTATGAATGAATAAGCGGTCTGGACAGATTAGTTCCCCGCCGCCCAGCACAAACATGTCGCACTTGTTTACTGCTTCAAAGTTAATACTTGGATAGGTGGAGGGGTGGATGCTGTTGTCACTGAAAACCTGCAGGTTCCAACCATCGAACAGGTTATGTAAGCCGTCAAGCATGGCTTCGTCGCCAAGGTTGCCGTGGCCGTACCAGCCTAACACCGCAACTTTTCCAGCCACTCTAGCATCTCCTTTCGATGTTCATACTTGACTGGGCTTGACTGCGGTGTGTCCTCGACAAGCATTAAGAAATTGTCTTTACCCAGTCGTTTTGGTAGTGCACCAAACTCTGAATCTTCAAAGTGTAGCATTCCAAAGTCGCCGCCGCAAGTGTTAGTGGGGCACTTGGTCAAATGCTCTTTAAGCTTGAAGTCTGGGTTGAAAATGTTGCCGATGCGATCTTGCCTGCCATAGCAGCAAGCGCATAAAGTTGCTGTTCCATCATACTTGACAAGTACCATGTCTTTGCCTGCACTACATGGTTTACCCAATGTTGAAGCAAGGTCTAAACCGTACTTACGAACTTTATCACAGGTTAAAGAGTATAGGAATCCGCGTTCGGCTTCTGTGTAATCGGCGAGTTTGCTTTTGCCAGCAAACCATTTCATTCGGCGTATTACTGGAATCTTGAATGCTGAGTGAGTGTCAACGTATCTGCGTACAACTACGCGGAAATTGTGTTTGTCTAACCAATCAAAATATTTTGGGAACAAATGAATTTGAGGTTTGTACCAGACGTAACTAACGTTTAAGGGGACACGGGCTTTTTGGTATTTAAGCAGGTTTTCTTTAAAGTTTTCCCATGCAGTTTCGCAGTTATCTACGCCAAGCGGATGCCAACAAGCTGTGATGAATAAACGGCCTTCTTGGGCAAGTCTGCTTTCTAAAAGCTTATCCGGATTGTAACTGTTATTAGTGATTATGCATAATGTCCAGTTTGGGTGCCTGCCAATCATTTCAACGCATTCGTAAAAGCCGTTGCTTCCTAATGCTTCGCCGTAACTCATAACAAAATAGATGTCTCGGTTTAAGCGTTCAAACGCTTTCTCCCACTTATCCACGTCACCATTCCAGTAGTGAAGGAAGGTTTTGTCGTGACCGTAACAGATGGGACAATGTTGGTTGCAAAAGGATTTATTATCTCCATTAAATTGGAAGAAAACAAAAAGTTGCCGTTCAGTTGTTGCCATAAGCTTTTTCCTTCAAATAAACCCATACATGAATCTCTAAATCCCTTGGGAAAGTGTATTGTACTTTTATGCATCGCCTAAAGTTTTTGAGGCAACGGTGAAACCAGTTGTTGCCAAAACTGCAAACGTGGTATAATGAATAGTTACCTTTTTTCCAGTGTTGACTTTTTGCGCGTCTACCATAATGATGTGGGACTTCAATTTCAACGGTGTCTGTTCCAACACGCACAAGCTCGCTTAATCCTTTAGCTGGGTTTTCTGTGTGTTCTAGTACGTGGAAACAGTAAACGTTATTGAACGCTTTTGATTTAAAGGGTAAATGTGCCACGTCGCACACTACGTCTACATTGTTGAGGCGTGTTACATCAGTGTTTAAGCAATCGGTTGGGTGAGGTGCTGCTAATAAGTCGTTGTCGCCGACGCCAACATTTAAGTTTATCATGGCTTATCACGTTTAAAGTGTACATAGCGACTCCAATGTAGCCAGCCATAGAGGACTTGGAAACGGAATTTAACCCAGTAAGGCAGTACTTTACAGTTACGGCTTATCAGGGCTGAAATAATTCCTTGTGGCAGACCTAGTGCAAAACGAAACAGTATTGACTTGAAGCCATGCGCCTTGCTTACTCTTGCGGATGCTCCATACCAGTAGGTTTTGTGGTCGATTAAAGGGGGGTCACAATAATGTTTGCTTATGATTCTGGCAGTAACACAGTGGAAACCACGCATTTTGATTTGATTTGCAATGTAGAAGTCCTCGTTTGCCACAGCACCTGACTTTAAAAGTTTTGGTACAGGCAGTTTTGAAACGGCAGATTTGCGGAACAACGCATTTGGTAAATGCGTCATGGAATCAACACTGCTTGGTTTAAGTTTCCACATTGAAGTTGCATATGCTTTTTGCAGTGGATGTTGGTCGAGGCTTAAACCCCATACTACTCCCGCATCATAGGTCATTAACGATTTAACTTTGCTGTACCAACCCTTGCATAGTTCCACGTCGCTGTCTACGCTAACGAAGTAGGGTGTTTTAGCTACTTCAAAACTGTGCAGTCGTGCTTCTGCGAGGCTACCATCATAGAATATGATGTTTGCGCCGTATTTACGTGCAATCTCAGCAGTTGAATCTGTACTGTAATTATCAATAACATATAAAGTGTCGACTGGGACATTGTGCATTATACTGTTTAAGCAAACGTCTAAGTGTTTTTCACTATTGTATGTACAGACTACAGCATCAACTTTCTCCATGTTTTCTACGCCTCTGCTATGCGTTCTGCAATCGTCACCAAAACTTTCAGCAAGTAACTTTTCAAGATTCCATTCACGCTTCCATCAGGATTTGTTGGAATCACTAAGCCGTAAATGCGGTAACGTTTAGGAAACGTGAAGCCTCTGCCACTTGCCGACTCCATAACCATAATGACTTTTTTGTACCGCGTGAATTTTTCACTTCCATACTTTTTGAAAGCCAATCTTCTATCTGGACAGGTTAAGCAGGTTAAGTGGAAACGCCTAAGGTTTTTGCCTTGAAGACACGGTTTGCATGGCGTTGGAAACCACCACCACAATCTTTGTCGCCGATGTCGCTTAGTTAACCCGTACCAACTGTCCACTAAATCGTTGGTTACGGTGGCGGTTTCAACTTGCGGTTCTAGCTCAGGCAATTTTTAAACCTCTGTAACTTTACAAGAAACTGGTTGTATGCGGGGATGAATTTGACTTGGATTACCCTGTTTACGTCATCTTTTTCTGAGAAAACTGGAAATTGTGGGGCTGAATCCAAGATTTCCGCAAAGACTTCAACATTATTTTTTTGATAATGATTTGCATCATATTCTAATCCTAATTTTTCAGATGCTTGCTGTGGCGTATCAATTTTTGCACCCGCTAATTCACTCAGGAACTCGCCTTCCGCCTTCTTTTTTCTTTTAGTCATATATTCACCACCTATGAAATGTAAGCACTAATTCCCTGCGCCCTGTTCAAAGCGTTAGGGTCAACACGATAATCATAGCAGACGCCTACGCCTGCCGCTTCAACCTTCATGTTAAGTTTTCCAGGTTTCACACAAACTCGGTTACTTAAACCCTCTTTGAATTGCAGCCACCAGCAAGTGTAGCAGTTATGTGGAACTCTACTGTTTAGGTCCATAAGTTCCTCTTTGCGGTTGCCTATGGTTTGGAGCCATTCTTCAACTCCGCCCCTGTTGGGTTTATTGGGGAAACTGAAGGGTTTCTTTTTGCGTTTAAACATTATTTATTTAACATCCTGTATTTTTTTGGTGCTCTTCTACTGCGCCATCTTGCCCAATTTACCGGGATAGTTATGGGCACTTTGTAACCGTACCTTTCATGTACGCTGCAGTAGTATTGGATGTGTGTTGGGTCGTCGCTGTAGTTGCCAGAGGATACGTGTATGCCGTAAGGCCAGCCTACTTCATGGTTTAGTGTTTGTGGTGTTAGGGTGCAGTCGCTTGGTTTGTTGCCGTCTTCGCAGTAAGTGTGGCAGTTGCAGTCTACTTCAGATTCGCCTTCTTGCACTATCCATTCACGGTTGCATCGTGGGCAGGTTACTTTTGCTTGAATCATTTGGTAATCTCCAAAAAAAGGGAAAAAGAATTTATAATTAGCTATTTTAAGCTTCGCTGATTTTGCAAACGCTATCGTCGTAGATGCTAACGGTGTCTTGACGGCTAGTGATAACTGCACCTTGTAAGTCGCGGATTGGGTCGCTATAGTTTTCTATGCGCATCCAACGTTTACGGCCTGAAATGTAACTGTAGTCTTTTGTGAACACGTAGCTTATGCAGTTGGTTGGTGAATCTGTTGCGCTTGATGTTGCGTGGGTGCCTGCGGTGAATAGGCTTGAGTGATCGCATCTTATCCATTGTAGCCCAAATAAGCCTGGGTCTTGTGCTTTGGCGATTGTGTCTCTGTAGCTGCTGACGCTGCCTGATGGGAAGTATGTGGTGTCTGCCATTACTGCGTCAACCATGACGTGTCGCATTGCAAGCAGTCGGTTTGGCTGGAACTCGTCAACTTCGATTTTGTCGACGGCTTGTGCTATCTGTGCAAAGGTGGTGCTGTCTGCGCTTGCTGTTACCGCGTTTAAGGTTCCGTCGCCGTCGGTTGTGCTGCTCATTACTGACAGGACTTCGGTGGTGCTTTTCTTGCCCATTTCTGCGCCTGCCATCCGAATGTGTGTATCAATCAGTGACAGTTGCGGAGTGTCTTCTAAGAGGTCGTTGCCAATGTTGAAGTTGACAGTTATGGTTTTGCTGAAGCTTAAGGATGCTTTGGTGAAGCCAAGCTCATCCTCGTTTGCTTTAGCGCCGCTGGTGCTGTATGTGGGGCTGTAGCTTCCACGTTTAGCAATGGATATGTCAAGTGTGCTGCCTGGGATTTCTGCTGCGGGAATAACGGTTGCGGATACGTCGTTTATGATGTCTGCGGGGCTTGCGTATGTTTGTAGTGTTTGAAAGATTTTTGTGGGAACAAGGTATGCTGCGCCGCCGATGCCTGTGGTTCCTGACTGAGCCAGAAACTCACGCGCCATAAGTGAGAAGGGCGTGGTGCGCACCAATTCTGCAATGGCAAATGCGTCTTCTTGCTTCATTGCTTCAACTTTGTAAGCGTCTCTTGTTCCTTGCTGCATGTAGCCTGTGCCGTAAATGTTGTATTCTTCGTAGTCAAAGTAATTCTTGTTTTTTGGGTACTGCACAGTTTCTAGAATGCTCTTGTAGTCTGGCTTCTCTAAGATTTCGTTTATTTTTTGAAAACCCATATGTATTCCTCCGAGTGTTTAAGCTGTTTTTCCTACGAAGACTATTGCTTCGTCGCCGTCTGCTGTAGCGGATTGCATTGCTTGTCCTAGCATGTGGCTTGCACCGCCAAATTTAACTAGGCTGAAATAGTTTGCGCTGGTGATGGCTGCGTAAACTGCGTAGATTGTGCCGCTGTTTATGACGAAACTGCCTTGTGTTAAGTCTGTTCCGCCGATAGTCATTTTGTACAATCCGAATACTAGGACGCCTACGGGGTCGCCTGTGCTGGCTGCTTTGATTGATACTGCGAAGCCGTCGCCTATTGCTGAGGCTGCTTGCACAGTGATTTGTCCTGATGCTGAAGTGCCGAATTTGACTGCGCTGCCTTCTACGATTGCGCCTCCTGCTATTGCTGTTATTGTTAATCCGTCTGCTATTCTTCCTTCTTGGGTTGGATACCAGTCTGTTGTCATAATTTTTTTGCTCCTTTAATGTTTGTTTCTCCCGTTAGGGAGAGTGAACTAGTCACCGTGGTTTTTGGATAAATTATTTATACCAGTTGT
>Ga0172380_10006297_pt1 | contig 13879 bp, 8 predicted proteins | sample Leawe162metaG_FD_119747 | JGI IMG/M metagenome (GOLD analysis project Ga0172380, IMG submission 119747) | Leachate microbial communities from a municipal landfill in Southern Ontario, Canada - Leachate well 162 metaG | ecosystem: Engineered > Solid waste > Landfill > Unclassified | place... | reverse complement strand
GGAACTGCTCATTCGCCAGCCGTTCCGGTGCGACCACTAACAGGTCAATCTCATCCTTCGCCAGTCCTTCCTGTACCCGATTCCACTCTCCCCGGTTCTCTGAATTGACCGATTCCGCCCTCAGTCCCAGTCCCATCGCTGCTCCGAGTTGGTTGCGGATCAGCGAGAGCAGGGGTGAGATCACCAGTGTCGGCCCAAAGCCCCGGTCACGCCTGAGTCTGGTCGCCAGGAAATAGACGATGCTCTTCCCCCAGCCGGTCTTCTGCACGAGCAGCAGTCGCGCCGGGACATGATCGAGCGCCGAGATCGCCTCCCATTGACCGTCGTGGAAGTTGGCAATGGGATTCGCAAGGGCGGCGCGGAGGAGTTGAAGTGCTGAGTCGCGAGTCATAGGATCATACGTGAAAAGTCTGATGTACCAGTAGGATAGGCGTCCCTGTATGTCCATTGGCAGATCCCCCGTCACTGCCCATAAATGCATCCGCCGTCACTGCCCCGCCGGTGACGGAATCAGATAAAGCATTGGGAATATGTTCGCTTCCGTCACCGGCGGGGCAGTGACGGCGGATCGAACAAAACCGAAATACGAAAAAAGGCGGGGAGAAATTCTCCCCGCCTTTTACATTACCGTTAAACTGCCGAATGTAAGTCAGTTCGCGATCTGCTTACTTGACCAACAGCAGCTTGGTGGACTGGGTCTGCCCATTAGATTCGAGACGGCAGACATAAAGCCCTGCCGCAAAACCGTCGGCTTGCCAAAGAGCCGTGTGCGAGCCTTGCTGGTACGAGCCTGACTGCAACAGCGCTACTTCGCGACCAGCGAGGTCATAGACTGCCAGTTTCAGCGCGCCAGCCTGCGGAATCGAATACTTGATCTTGACCGTGCTGTTGAACGGATTCGGGTAGGCGCTAACCAGCTTGAACTCCGCCGGTGGCAGTGCTTCTGCAGCGGCGGCAGGACGCAAGAGGGAAAGGACGATGTCGTTGACTTCACGGTTGATGCGGTCATTCACCGAGCCGTTGAAGTTCTGAACTTCGTCGCCTTCCATCATTCGCTCAAGTTCGAGCGCGTTGACCTGACCGAGCCCGCGTTCTGCCGCGTTATCGCCATTTTCGGCGAGGTTTTGATAGTCGCCCAAGGCGTCTTCGAAGCGGCGTTCTTCAACCAGTGTCTTCGGTCTAAGGAGTTCCGCCTGGAGTCCGACCGGCATTTCGGGATAATCTTCGGCAAGCCCGGCAAGATACTCGCGTTCGTCTTCGAAGTCAGGGTTGATGCGGTAGGACGCCTCAACATAGAATCGGATGGCGGCGGCGGCGTCAGGATCCGTCGGGTTATTGTCAATGATCTGACGGAAACGATTACGGGCGGCTTCATAGTTCCCGTCATCAAACGACCCCTTGCCGATCTGAATCGGCGAAGCGTCCGCTATCCAGTTGTTGTCCATTTGAGTAGCGACATTGTTCTGCCAGCTTACCTGTGACACCGAGTTGAAGAAGTCCCCCGGATTGTCAAGTGGAACAACATCCGTTCCCAAGTAATTGTTAGCTATCATGATAACGTTGCCGGTGTTGGCACACCATATCAAGTAGCCCTTCTTCTTCTTCTCAGGTTCAGGTTTTTCTTCAGCAGGATCGTCGGCCCAAATGTTGTTGTAACGGCCGAACACGGTTGACGAGAAACTGACGGAAAGTTCTGCGCCGTCTCCGTCGGTCGAGTCAATCGCATCCCCATTGTCACGGAATGTGTTGACACGGCTGGCGCTGGCGTCGTAATCGTTGAACGTCGGCGCACTGAGCAGCATCGTCGAACCAGTGTTCGCGTTGTGGAAGATCGTGGCGTCGAGCACTGTCGGGTCGGAGTCGAAGATGTAGATACCGGTTTCAAGCTGGTCATGGATCGCATCGTCATTACCGCAAAGATAGATTTTAGTGCCGGTAATGCTGACGTCGCCATAACCGCAGTACTGCAGCTTGATACCCTGTGAAGCAGAGGAAGAACCGGAAATGTTCCTGATGGTGTTGCCGCGAGCCTCATCTCCCCACGGGAGCACCCACGTCTCAAGATCAACTTCAGAAGGATCCGGCGCTTCATTATTGCCGGTCAATTCGATGCGTGAGTTATAGACGCTGATCCCGTAATCCCGGCAATGGGTCACTACACAGTTGTCCAGAGTGATCTTCTGGCTGCTGATATCTGGAACGCTCGAGAAGCTGACGCCGTAGTAGTTTGCGTAGCTGATGTCGAGCCAGCTCAGATCGGAATAGGCCGAGGAAGTCGAATTGAATGAGATCCCGAACCAGCGCGCCTGATTATAACCGGTGAAGAAGACGGGATGTTCCACGCTGCCGGTGACGTCAAGCTCGCCCTTGACCTGGAATTGAACGTCGGCTTCCTGACCAACGAACGTTCCTTCCTCAATAGTCAGGCTTTGGCCATTTGAAACCTCAAAGGACGCAAACGAGCGGTAGTAATCGCTCCGCATCGTGCCGCTCAGGTAGTGAGCCGCTGAGGAGATCACGTTGTAAGGATTGTACCCGTAGCTCGCCGCACGAGCGCCACCAGTCGCGCCGATGTCGTTGCGGCTGCCGTCAACCGGGATCTCTTCGGCCTCGCCTGTAACATCGGGGAAGTAGCGGAGCGTATAGGTAATCTCCGCGTCGTTGAGCGACGAGGCAGGATCTCCACGGTTGATTAGCGGTGAATTCCACAGCAGGTGGAAGTCTTCCGAACCCGATGTGGTCGAGACAAACTGCGGATTGCCAGTCTGTGACGTGCCGCCATCAGCCACGCAACCATAAGCGTTGGTCGAGTTGCTGTAGAAGCCGTTATAGGTGAACGCCGGCGAACTCGAGTTGTTGTCCGGGCTCTCATCACGAAGACCAGTTCCGCAACTTGAGAAGACATTATTCTGAATCCACGAGCCGGAGGTGCGCGCAGGTGTGTTGGCAGAAATTTTCACGCCATAAACCGAAACGCTGTAAAACGTGTTGTTGCGTACTTCGGGTGAAAGGAAGTCTTGAGTCTGGGTAGGATCGTAATCCATCACAACGCCAGATTGAGTCAAGCGGTAGATGAAGTTATTCTCCACCACGACCTTGCGGGCATAGACATAGGTCGGGCTGCCATCGCGGAGGATCGAGATACCGTAACCGCCGTTGTGGATCGAGTTGTTGCAGATCTCTGGATCCGTGCTATTCTCGCCCTGACCGCTGGAGATCGCATGGGTTCCGAACATACCCTTGATCCGCACTTCGCTGACTTCAGCGCCAGCTCCGCCAGAGGTCTTGTTCGAGTAGAGGTTGTTCCCGCGAATCAGGATTGCCGCGTAGCCTCCCGAAGCCTTGCTCGCGAAAACGCCATCAAATCCGTTTGAGTAGATGGCATTCTTCTCAACAGAAACGATGCGGGACGTAGCGCTATAGACCACCGAGACGCCCGCTTCGCCGTTGCCATGAATGCTGGCAAGCTCAACCGTGCTCTTTGCCCAGTTGTTGTTCAGGCGCACGCCGTCCCAACTGTTATTGTCCACTTCAACGCCGGAGATCGTCAGGATATCGTCCATATCGGAAGCGCCGTTGAGGTCGCCAGAACCCGAAAGGAAGATGCCAGCGCCTTTTGCAGGATAGTAATCGAGCTGAGGTGTACCGGCGATGTAATAATTAGATCCGCGCCAGCCGTTACTGCGATAATTCGACGTGGTGTTCTTGTTGAAGACCTGCGTACCGCCGCTCAACCAGCCGAAGACGCCGTGCAGACCGCAGTTAGCGATCTGAGCGTCAACGAACTCGATGTCGTTTTCGAGCTTGTCGTTGGCGATGCTGTTCAGGTTCACATCACCGAGCTTCACGCCGCAGGCTTGGATGCGGTAGTCAATGCCGTCTTCAACGCCGCGGTTCATGACCAGGCCGTTAATCCTGATGTAAGCGCCGGAAATGTTGCCCGCTGAGGAGACGACAATGCCGTTATTAGCGCTGCGTTGTAAAGTACAATTTGAAAGATTCAACTCCGGCTTGAACGGTCCGTCGCCGTTTGACGGGGCTTGCAGACGGATCAGACCCGCCCAGTCGGGAGTGCCCGACGCCCAGCCAGCCCCCGCGCCACCACCGGAGATCAGGCAGTTGGTAAGCGACAGTTTGCCGTCGGCGTCACCAAATGCTTCGTCGCCAACGACTTCGATCGCGCCCCATGGTGATTGACCGGCGCTCGACTCGTTCATTCCACAGATCTGCGTCTGCGAAAAGCCCGAACCATTAGCTTGGTCGTTGATGATTACCAACTCGCCTTCGATGCGAAGTGACACATTTGCAGCGAGATGGATGATCGTTCCATCTTCAATCGTCAGTTGATAACCTGACGGAACCGTGAAGGTGTAAGCAGAGCCGCCGCCCGGATTGAGCGTGTAATCGGTGCCGTTCGCTTCGTTATTCTGGTCCCAGACGAAGTCGCTGCCTGAGACGAGACTCAGGAACTCGGCCTGATCGTCTATGACGACTTCTTGGCTGAGGACGAGGGATGGCGATAGTAACGCCAGAGTAATTAAAAAGAGCCGTGTGATTTTGTCCCGTAACATACGAACCTCCAAGATGTTTGCGTCAAGATCAGCCTGAGTCCGAAGCATATCGAGCTGAATTAGACGGTTAGAAACCAGAAAGGACTCCCGATGCTAAGATGCCAGTGCGAATTCTGGTGGTGAGACCCCAATTCCGCCTCCGCATCACATCCCGAAAACTCAAACGCCCCCGCCGGAACTCCCCAAGAGGGATTCCGTAAGGGGCATTCACCTGAACTGTTGATTGGTGGACGGATGCGATGTCATCTGAACGGTACTCTGTATTAGCTTAACGACCTATCGAACAAAGAGAATCGTTGCTGATCGTAATTTGCTGAACAAAAACATTCTCCCACAACCTGAAATATAATTAATGCTGTTCTGAAAGTCAAATAGGTTCGATCAAATCCTTTGCAGGCTCAAGTAAGTGAATTGGCCAAACCAGCCTCCAATCTACCTTTCAACACCCTTGATCCACCTTATCAGCGACTCTGGCTATTGGCGATTGCCTTGAAAATGTACTATTTTAGAGCATCTCTAAAGGAGGCGGAATGGAGAGCGTCAAGGCGCTGCTTGTGGACGATGACGCACAATACTTGAACACCAGCGCTCAACTGCTCGCAGCGCTTGGTGTGACCTCAACCAAAGCGAATTCATGCCGGGAGGGACTGCGCGCCGCGCTGGCTGAGGAACCGGAAATTATCTTCCTCGATCTCCGATTGCCGGATGGCGATGGCGTTACGCTCATGCGGCAATTGCAAGAAGCAGGCCAGACAGCCCCGATAGTCTTGATTTCCGGGTCCGGGACGATTCCAGACGCCGTCGCCGCGCTGAAACAAGGCGCCGTTGACTTCCTCGTCAAGCCTGTCGGTATGCGCGAACTCGAAGCAGCGCTTCGACGTGCCCTCGAGATGGGACGCTTGCGCTCCGAGAATTCGCGTTTGCGGCAGTTGATACGAGATAACTCGACCGATTTTGTCGGCGATGACCCTAAAATCAGGGAATTGCTCCAGGTCGCTGATAAAGTCGCTGCCAGTGATCTGCCGATCCTGATTGAAGGTGAAACCGGGGTCGGCAAACAAGTCCTCGCCCGCCGTATTGTAGCGCGTTCGGATCGTGCTGATGAGCCGCTCGTCGCGGTAAATTGTGCCGCGATTGTGCCTACCCTCTTCGAGTCGGAACTCTTTGGGCACGAAAAGGGAGCCTTTACCGGCGCGGTCGGACGTAAAATAGGGAAGCTGGAACTTGCCGGTAAGGGTACGCTCTTCCTCGATGAAATTGGCGAACTCCCCCTGCCCGTGCAAGCCAAAATGCTGACCGCCTTGGAAGACCGAGTCTTCGAGCGTGTCGGTGGAAGCCGCTCGCTACGGTTTGAAGGCCGCATCCTCGCTGCTACCAATCGCGACCTGAACAAAGACCTCGCCGACGGGCTCTTCCGACGCGACCTCTTCTACCGCCTGCAAGGTCTCAGGCTGCATATCCCTGCCCTGCGTGAACACCCTGAAGACATCCCCCTGTTCATACGACGCGGTCTGGAGAACGCCTTCCAGCGCTATGGCCGCAAGGTCGTCCCTCCGGCAGATGACGTGATGAACCAGCTTCAGCTCCACGCCTGGCCCGGCAATGTCCGCGAGCTGATGCACCATGTCGAGCGTGTCGTGCTCCTCTGCACCGGCAACTCAGCTCCCAAGTCACTCTGGCTTGCCGGGATCGCCGATCAGGCACTAAATCATACTCACGACGAAGATGACCTGCGCATTGCGGTGGACAACTTCAAGGCGAGGCACATCGAGCGCATACTTGGTGAATGCGGCGGCAATCAAACCCTCGCCGCAACCCGGCTCGGTGTCGGCAGGAGTTACCTCAATCAGATCGTGAATAAGGACAAGTGAAGGCTCGATAATTGGCTCAGCAAACCGCATGGCCTCTGCGCGTCGGCGTGATTTTCGCCTTCCTTACCGTCGCAGCTACCGGCACCTACCATACGGTCGCCCGGCGGGATTTGGGATTTGGAGTGACAGCGCAGGACGGGAAGGTCGTAGTCTCGACGGTCGAACTGTCAACCAGCGCTGCCGAAGCGGGACTGGCCGTCGGTGACGAGCTGGTCAGAGTCGGTTCGACCGCCATTCAGAACCCCTCACAAGCTCGCGGCTTAATCGAAGGACGCCTCAACAGCCAGCCCGTTCCTGTCGGGATCGTCCGGAATGGCGAGCCGCTCACGTTCACGCTCGTTCCCTCCCGTACTTTCAGCATCTTCTTCATCGTTCTGAATGATCTTCTCGCCTTAACCTTCATCACCGTTGGGCTGACCGTTCGCTGGGGAGCAAAGAGCGATTCAACCAGCCGCTCGTTCTTCCGTCTCGTAGCATCAACCGGGACCTCGATACTGCTCTTCAGCCACGAGAATCTCCTTCAACCTCTCGTCCTCCACCACCTCTACACCTATCTCTGGCTGACCACATACAGCTTGATCCCGGTCACCTTCGTAATCTTCCTGATGAGATTGACCGGCGTCCGCTTGAGCCGTCGTTTCGACCTTGCGCTCTATGCCCTGACCGGACTCATGATCGTCATCATGCTCTATCTCTACACCATCGCATACGGGACGGATGATGCAGTTCGGATCATGCGGTTCGAAAAGTATTTCCGGGGCGTATTTGGTGCGGTTCTGGTGAGCGGCTTCATCGCCGGGTTCGTTTTGATACTGAAGAAATATCTGGTCAGCCGCGAGCGTTCTGAACGCGACCGCATGAGCTGGCTGCTGATCGTCACCGGCGTCGGGTTGCTGCCGTTCTTCCTGCTTTACAAACTTCCGATGGTCATCGGTGGCGAAAAGCTCGTGCCGATCTGGGTGGTTTTCGGGATTATGCTGATCGTGCCAGTCGGGTGGGGGATGGCGGTGGCGTCATTCAAAATGCTGAACCTCGAATGGGCGCTCTCCCGAACGATCATCTACATCCTCGCGGTTTTGCTGACGGTTTATCTGATTCTCACCGTCGTCATTTTCGTAGGCTACCCGCTTCACCTCTTCCAGAATGTCTCTCTGCCAGCTTTAACAGGCGGAGGAGCACTGCTGCTCGTGCTCGGTTCCGCCGGATTAGCTGCCCCGATCCGTAAGCTGGTGGACAGCACCTATTACCGCGACTGGTTCAACTTGCGCGACATGATGAAAGCAGTTGGTGAAAAGCTGACCCGTGTCGTCGGTGAGACGGAAATCGAGCAAATTCTTACCGTCGAATTGCCAGCCATCCTGAGCCTTGAAAAGGTGACTTTGTTGATCGGCAACACCGAGAGTCTTCGCACCTCGCCGTTGCATAAGAACGATCCCCGCCTTGAAGGCATGATCGCGGATGCCAGTCTCAAGCTCGTCAGGCTCGGCAAGTATGACCTTTCATTGCCTCCCCTTCCCACCCCCGCCGCCCGACTCGCCTCGATGGACTACCAGCAACTTGTACCCTTAGTGCAAGGCGGCGTCCTTTTCGGTGCGCTCTTGATCGGTCGCAAAATCTCCAAAGCCCCCTTTGGAGTCCGCGATCACATGCTACTCGACGCGATTACTTCACCCGCCGCAGCCGCGCTCTCGAATATCGCGCTGACCAGATGGTTGCTGGAGCAGGAAAAGCGTGCCCTCGCCGCCGACATGGCGGGAGGCATCGCCCACGAGATCAACAACGCCCTCTCCCCGATGTTAGGGCAGGCTCAACTGATGGAGTTTCAGCTTGCCCGTGACGAGGCGATTCCCCGTGACGCCCTCGCACCGGCGCTCGAAGTGATTGTAATGATGTGTGACCGGATCAGGCGTATTGCCCTCAACCTGAACCAACTCTCGCAGCCTCCCCGTCCCGAACGCGAGTTGCTCACACTCGAATCAGTGGCTGCGGAATCCATCGTGATCCTGAATGAAACTGCTGGCAGGATCAAGCGCTTCTCTGAAGTAGATTCCGACGCACCCTTTCGGTTGGTTCGGGATCTGAGTTCCGAATGTCAGACCCTCTTCGCCGACCGCCAGCAACTTGGTCAGGTCTTCCTGAATCTGATCGTCAACGCTGCTGATGCGCTCGAGTCGCAAGGTCACGGCACTATCACCGTCGGAGTCCAACCGGTCGAACCGAGTGGAGCTACCGGCTATGTCGCCGACAATGGGCCGGGAATCCCTCCCGAACTCCAGGAGCGGATCTTCCAGCCCTACTTCACTACGAAGCCCAAGGGCAAGGGAACCGGCCTCGGCTTGGCGATCATCCGGCAGATTGTCGAGTCTCATGGCGGCTGGGTGAAGTGCCATTCGACGGTCGGAGTGGGAACGAGATTCGAGTTCTTCATTCCGGCAAGTACCGCATAACACCGGAACAGTTAACCACAAAGCTCACAAAGACATATTGAATTACTGTAATACTAATGTGTTACCGCCAAGTTTCAAGCCCGCTATCTGACCCAATTCAATTGATGTCCTAAACGCGGGCGTAACTTGGCGGGTTGGTCCACACCTTCACTCTCCGCCGAGTTACGTCCGCTGGAAAATTCGAAACAGAACAAACATTGTGACAGCGGACTTGAAACTCGGCGGGAACACATTGATTTTTCGTATCTTTGGTTAAATTCCCCCCCTTCGCTGGAGCCTCCTCCAGCGTTTTTCATTTTTGCCTGTTCACTAAACTGAACAGCGCGTCATCAAAACTGGACGATTCCCATCCACTCACGCGCACTTAATATATTGTAAATAATTGATTTATCATGTTGGCGCGGGGTTTGTAATATCCCTTACCGAGTCCAACAGAGGTAACGTCCGATGACCCTTCCCCTAAAATACCTTGCCGCCATTGTCACCTTGCTCCTATGTCTCAGTGCCTTCGTTGCACCATTAGAAGCCAGTCAAGCTCGTCACTGTTCCACCTGCGGGCTGACGATCTACGGCGAAGGTCAGTTCTGCCCTTCCTGCGGCGCAGCGCTTCCACCGCTCCCCGCAACTCCCCCGACCAAAGTCGCACCGCTACCGGAGCCTTCTGCCATTCCAGCGACCCTTTCCGATTCCACCATCCTCGCGCATCTGAGCGATGTCGAGTTGCGACGACTTATCGAGTTGCTTCTCGAACGCCGCAACGTCGAGGCTCAACCAGCTCTCGATTCAAACTCAGTCGCCATGATGACTCGGTTGGAGATGGAGCAGATGATCCGCAAGATTCAAAAGGAGCAGCCGAAATCGAAGGAGCCATCGGGCTTCAACACTTTCCTTCAGTACATCGGTGGCGGATTGTTGATCCTGTTGTTCGTCGCCATGCTCGGAACCCTATAAAAATGGAAAATACAATGAAGCACTACCTCACCATCTCAATCGCGCTCTTGATCCTCGCAGCGCCCTTGATCGCACTCGCCGCTAATGGCCAAACCGTCGTCTGCCCGAAGTGCAAGTACGAGAACACCTCCGCGAACCGTTTCTGCATCAAGTGCGGTGCAGCTTTGGCACAATCGCAGCCAGCTCAAGCACCAGCGGTTCAACCAGTCGAAGAACCTGCCATCCTTCCACCATCACGCCCGACCGTGCTGCAAGTCGGCATGTCGCGCATCTTCCACCTCCGCGACCGCAACGTCGTCAGTGGCCGCTTGTCCGAGCTGATCGGTGACAGCATCGCCGTGATTGAGACTTCCGACGGTCGCCTCAGCATCCCGGTGATGGACATCCTCGACGAGCGCGTGGACATCCAGAAACTCGACGAAACCCGCTATGCCGGGCCGCTGATTTCTGAAGACGAGTACTCGGTCTCAATTAAGACCGCCTACGGAGTCGTCGTGGTGATGAAGAAAGACATCATCTCAATGGATCGCTACTACGGCGACCGCAAAGTCAACTGGCAGGAGGAGAAAAAACGCTTCTATTCAACAGAAGAAGTCATAGACATCTTCCTCGACCCGACCGCCACGCCGCTTCAACAGAGCAAAGTCTATCTGAGCGGCCTCTCACTCGGTTACGGCTTCACCGAAGACTTCACCCTGCGCACCCAGTTCGGCCCTAATTTCACCGGCGATCTCAACCTCGAACCTCACCTCCGCATCTACCACAAAGCTACCGGATCGAGCGACCTCAGCCTGGCTCTCGGCATGCGACTCTTCAACCGCCATCCTGAAGAACTCGACGCCGAACAATACAGCCACTGGATCATGAACACAGCGACCAAAATGCGCATGGACGACGATGACGAGCTGAACCGCGTCCCCGAAGTGATGGAAGACTCTACCGCGACCCGCTTCTTCTGGAGTGCCTACATGGTGATGAGCCGCCGCCAGAGCCTCGCCTCCGGTCGTGGTAAATGGGGCTGGCACTTGGGAGCCGCCACCAACTCGCTCGCCATGGAAAAACCCAAGCTGCGCGCTTCAAGCGGCTACGAGTGGGATGAGAAATTCACCATGCCCTATCGCGTCTGGGCGGCAATGGACTACGACCTGACCAAGAATCTGAAGTTCCTGCTCGAAGTCTTCGCCGACAACGGCCACAAGTTCATCACCTTCGACCAGTCCTGGGACAGCTACACCGACTTCGGCGGACACCCCTTCACGATCCAGACTCAGAAGGGCAAGTACCAGCCGGTGGATCTCGACTTCGGCTTCCTCTGGAACATCACCGAAACCTTCCGGCTCGGCGTTCACTTCCAGTCGCCCTACGCCACCTTCTACTGGAAATGGTAAATGGGGAGGACAGACATTCCTGTCTGTCACCACTCGTTATCGCCAAGTTTCAAGTCCGCTGTTACGCTCTTCTGCAACCTCGATCCTCTTCAGCGGACGTAACTTGGCGATGAGTGAGGTGAAAATGCCGTCATGTTACTCCCGAAGTTTCGGGACTGAAACTTGACGGCAACCATAAGCAGAGAATTCGGAGAGAGTGAAATGAAGATATTGTTAACGACCTTGATGCTGACCATCGCTGCTGCCTCGGCCACAGCCCAGGAAGCCGCCAAACCTCCCGACGAGCTGACGCAATCCAAGGTCATCAAGGTGAAGCGGATCGCGGCGGACTGGAGCGGGGCGAAGATGGAGCTGCGGCTCTATGATGGGGGGAGACCGGCGGGGAGGTTTATCAAGCTTGACGGGGTTGAGTTCCTGCTCGAGAATTCGCTCGGCGTGCAGAGGACTCCGGTCTCGGTGGTGGAGAGCGTGGTGTTGAAGCGCAAGCCACAGGACTTGATCTTTGTCGGCTTGGCAGCGCTGGGGACGGCTGCGATTCTGGCGGGAGCGGTCTCGCTTGGGTCGGAGGCTTCTTCGCCAAAGGTCTCAATCGCGATGGCTACCGGCGGGGTGATCGGCTTCACCTTCGGCTGGAAGGTCTTCTATCAGGACACGGTCATCAAGTTGGAGTGAGAGTTTGGAAGTTAGAGTTCAAGCTTCAGCTTGTCTGCGTCATTGCGAACCCATCACCGCGTTATTCGTCCACTGATTGAATGGAATGGTGCGGTGATGGGTGTGGCAATCTCGAACTCCCTTCCCGAACTCCACCTTTCCCTTTTCCCTTTTCCCCTCTACTTCACCATCATCATCTTCTGCATCCTCACGTCCCCTCCCGCCTGAAGCTTCAGGAAATAAATCCCGCTCCCCGCGCCGTCCCGCGTCGCATCCCAACTGACCGCGTAGTGGCCAGCTTGCTGAGCCGTTTCGTCAACCAGCCTCGTCACCAGCCGTCCATTCAAGTCCATTACGTCCATCCTCGTCCATCCCGCATTTGACAGCGTGTAGGAGATCGTGGTGGTGGAGTTGAAGGGATTTGGAAACGGCGCATCGAGGGCAATCAGTGAAGGGAACGCAGGATCGAGTAATACAGCGTTAATGGATAACGGATCGGGGGTGGTCTTTACAAGGTAAATATCGTCGAGGTTGTTGCCATTGTCCGATGTTCCAGCCATAACATAACAGTGATCAGGCGTCTCAGTCACGGCTGTAAAACCATCAATCGAATTGTCACCAAAATCTAGGGTCCAGAGTTCTTCGCCAGTGGAATCCGTTCTGACAAGCCAGTTGACGTGTCCTCGACGTCCATCGGTACCCGATAATAAAAAACCTCCATCCAACGACGAAACAATAAGGGAGTTACACTTTTGATCATTTGGACCACCATAAGTTCGTGTCCATACCAAATCTCCGTCTTCTGTCAGGCGAGCGAGATAATAATCAAAACTGAACCGGACATGGCTATCTCCAGAAAAACCAGCAATAGCCAATCCACCATCACTTAATTCGACAATTTTCGCTGCAATGTCATCAACTTCCGTTCCATACGTTTTCATCCAAACTGAATCACCATCCGCTGTGACCTTTAACACCATCTCTTCTATCCCAACATCTTCGTTTAGATATGCGATTCCCGCAACAAGAAATTCGCCGTCACTCGTTGTGGTGATAGTATTCAAAGCCTCTTGATTCGGGGAGCCAAAAGTCCTCCACCAAATCTCATCTCCGCGATTGTCTATTTTCATAACACATCCATCTCCACCATTTGAGCCGACCCACCCGGCGAGAAGGAAGGTCCCATCGACCAAGGTGCAAGCGCCATAGAAGATACCGCTGCCATACTGCGGGTAGGTCCTGTACCAAAGTTGGGCTCCTGAAGAGTCAACTCGTATTGCCATGAGAGAGGAGTTTGATTCTCCTACCATTAAGTAACCACCGTCATTCGTTTGAGTCAGTCTGAAGGGCTCTTCTGATGCACCATGATCTGCATCGTAAGTTTGTTCGATTACCACATCGCCGACGGAGTCAGTTACTACTAAATAGGCATCTACTGGAGTCTGTCCTTCTGGTCCATTATCAAATCGGGCACTTATTGCATACCCTCCCTCACGAGTTGGAACCATATCCCAACATCGCTCTCTGTTTAGGCCACCGAACGAGTATGCCCACTCTATCTGTGGTTGAGCAGAGGCCTCCCCTACCACTAAAGCGAGCACAGCGCAGACAGTAAAGGCCGCCTCTACCCATTTGATCGAAAGTTTCCTCACTTCACCATCATCATCTTCTGCATCTTCACTTCCCCTCCCGCCTGAAGCCGAAGGAAGTAGATCCCGCTCCCCGCCCCGTCCCCATTCCACACTGCCCGATACTCGCCCGCCTCTTGCCTGGCCGAGACCAGCCTCGTCACCAGCCGTCCATTCAAGTCCACCACGTTCATCGTCGTCCAGCCCGCCTTCGGCAGAGTATAAGAGATGGTGGTGGACGAGTTGAAGGGATTGGGGTAGGCGGAGAGGTTTAAGGAATAAGGTGTAAGGTGTAAGCCATCGGTCAAGTTGAGCGACGCCACTGCAAACCCGTCGGTCGAGTAACTCCCCGTGCCTTCCTTCCAGACCGGC